>Ga0307510_10000289_pt1 | contig 46344 bp, 44 predicted proteins | sample 12_EM_MG_FD_207224 | JGI IMG/M metagenome (GOLD analysis project Ga0307510, IMG submission 207224) | Populus trichocarpa ectomycorrhiza microbial communities from riparian zone in the Pacific Northwest, United States - 12_EM | ecosystem: Host-associated > Plants > Roots > Unclassified | place... | reverse complement strand
GATCGGTCCACTTATCGTTCGCAACCTCCAACATCGGAATCTCCTCGTTGGCAGCGATCTGCTGCGCGCAGAAGCTTCGTCAGCTCCGCTCAACTTGGGAATAACGCGGATGCTGGAGTGCTTACCGGCGCCGCAATGACTCCGCCTGTGAACCATTTGCTGCCCATAGGACTGACCTCTCGGATTCGGAGGATCGAATGTTCGGGATCAGAGTCTCGCGCACGCGGACACAAGATTACCCGGATTTCCACTTCACTGCTGAGACGGCGCCGCGGCGCTTTTGACACCTCTGACAGTCGCGCCTAGTTGTTACGCAACTCACTACTTTCGGTTGAGCGATATCGCGCGAAAGCCGCCGGCGTAGTGGGCATCAGACACATTCGTCAACTACTGACCTTGAACAATAGCAATGTGAGGAGCGGAGCGCCAACGGTTGTGGGCCACGGTAGACTTGTGAATCTTTTTTTAGACCATTTTTTCAGCTCGATCAACAGAACGGCTGTGATCGCGTACTGCCTCATGAATTTTTCAGTCCCACAATGTCGAGATAGCCCGGGGTCAGAAACTCATCACGAGTATCGAATCGCGGGCGACCGCCGATGCTACGTAGCACGGCTCTTGAAAGTAACTTATTGCTGGCCACGCAAGATGTCTCCGGAATCATCAGACAATCGGGGCAAGCCCCGCCTCGTTGCGTGCACAATGAGCCAGTCCCGCATTGCGTTGCCTTTGATTGCAGCATCGCCGTGAGGACCGATGTCCCGACGTTGCGCCACATTGCCGAAAGATTACCCAAATCCATAGTCGTCCCATTACGGTACACAACAAACGCCAAATCGGCAGGAAAGATGTATTCGCCAAGCGATCCGAGATCAAGTCCGGAGTATTCGGAAATGTGCTTAATGACCAAATGTGAGTAACTGTGAAGCAGCGTGTATAGATACAAATACGTGGGGGGCTTGTCGCTTTGCGGAAGGCGATCGAGAAACGAACCCATTGGATGCGCACATTCAAGGAGCCCGGCCCCGAGTCGTTGGGCGGCACTCAACGTGAACATATCTTCGCAATGCTGCGCTGTCAGCCACTTCAGAACGTGGTCGTGATCGAGGCGAACGTAGAGCGCCTCGTTAGCTTGCTGCACGACGTAGATCGGATGCTTGACGACGCCATCGGGCCGAACAGGCGGAAACAGTCTCAATCGAACGGGCATGTCCATATTGCGCTTGTCGCGAAGTACGGGGCCAGCCTCCATTCTGGAGTAGCCGAAGCTGAACCGGCATAACTCAAACTCGCGGATGAGCCCCATATCGGCCACACCTAGATCGCGCAGAAGTTCACGATTCTTGTTTTGGTCAACTTCCCGCTCGTCGAGGTTCTCAGCGCCCAGGTCATCGTCCAATCGTGTGAACGACACGTACGGCTTTTTCCCTCTGTCCTTTCGTTCCACGGTGAGGCGAGTGGACTCGAGTACCGCGTGCTCGACGGCCAAGCGAAACGGATCAAATTTCGGAGCAAAAAACTGTTGACGGGACGTGAGTCGCCTTGTGAGTTCAGTCGGAAGGTCAACTCTTGGCAGCACGATGCCGCGCTGGCGCAGACCATCTACAATCCGCCGTCGATTGTCGTGCGCCTCGTTTAGCAAGCCACGGACAGCTTCCCGCTGCCCTTCGGCCAACATCGAGACCAAGCCTTCAGCGGCGCGAATCCGCGATACCGCGGTCTGATAATCCGCCAGGTCCGCTTTGCAGTCGTCGCGGTCCTTGCAGGCAGCAACGACGTCGTCATCAGTGATCGTGACCGTCGGAAAGCCGTACCGTTTGGCGATGAAGTCCTGCAGCTCATCCTGTCTGCCCGGCCGCAGTCGTCCGAGCAGATCGTGCCCTGCATCCTTAAAGTCGATGAACAGATCGGATTTGACGTAGTACGCACTCGATGCACGGTACGGTGTCGCCTGCATGCGCACTTCAGTCAAACGTTCCGGCGACATTGCACTGCCAATCATCTTCAATGTGTCAGGATCGTTCTGCAGCCACTTGGGTGATAGTGGCTTCCCGCAGGCAGCACACTCGAAGAACCAGTCGCCAATTCCAGCTTGTCGTCGGTTTAGCAAGAAATCGCGGCTATTGCACACGCACGTGTCGCGCACCGGTACGACACCGTCGCGATCATTCCACTGATATTGGCCGGGAAAAGGCTGTAACCATCGCCCGGACCAGTGAACAAAAATGACGTCCAGCTGCTCCCAATCGCACTCGCCCGGTTTCTTGGGATGTTGACAACTATCAGGGCTTAGCTGCGACAGACTTCGATCCAAATCATTTAGACAAGTAAAGTCGCGAAACAGATTGCACGTTCGACATACAAAGCTCAGCGGTGCCGGCGTGTATTCCATATGGGACGGCCGGCACAAGAAAACGCTGTCTTGCCCTGGAAGCTTGAAAAAAGTCTTAGACCCATCCAGAAGTGAGCGATCCACGCACTGCGCCGGCATGACAGGTGGCTTGGAAGGGTCGTGCTCTCGTGCCCTCATGGCCGCGTCAAACCACGCTCGGCCGAGCTCGTTGATGCGCTCAAAGATCTGATCTACGGTCGCTTCGTTTAAACCGGGGGACTCTCCCACCGCTGAGTGTGCGATGCATGCGCCCAGGCCGCCCTCAAACGTAAAGAAGCTTTCGGGGGCATATGCGGTCGCGAGTTGATTTCTCGACCTACTCATCGTCTTTGCTTTAGACATTACCCCTCCCAACCTTCCGCGTGCCAGCTTCGTCGTCCGGATCGACATCATCGATGTCCGCGCCCGATCCGCGTCGGATGAATAACATCGCGCGTGCTGTTGCACCGGCTGGCGCCTTTCGATCGGCGGCGTCGAAAATGGATTCGTGGATTAGGCCCGGCACATCGACATCGCGCAGTGATGTCATCGGACGCAAGCTCGCATTGCGCTGCTCGAAGAAGTTGCCGAGATAGCTGTTGACGAGTCGGTCAATAGCCATCTTGCGTTGATAGTCCGCAAGTTCGTCCTTCACAAGCTCACGATAGTGGGGCGCACCTTCGGGTTGCGGCGAGACGGTCAAACCAATTGCCTCGACGAGAAAGTCCTCGACGTCCGCCTGCCTCTGAGCGTCTGATATCAGATCCCGGGCATCCGTTGCGCGAGCGTAAACCTTGCAATCGGCCTTGCTTGAGTCTTGCGCGGCGGTGATGTCTGTGATCGCTTTGACGCCGCAGACGAACTCTTGGAAGAAACTCGGAAGGACGCGCACAAGGGCCTTTTCTGCCCATCGATCAATAGCTGCAGGTAGAATCATCCGCTCGAGGAACCGATGGAAAATGTCGTGAACCTCAAGGATGAACCGGTCGCGATAGCGTTGCGGTACCGGCACAAGGAGCGAGAAACCAACGTGAGTGCGGCCGACTCGCGACGACGCTTGAATGTATTCAGCGATGTCCGAGGGCATCCCAGCAAAGAACATCGCGTTGAATTCCTCGACGTCAATGCCATGCGAGATTGCGGATGTGGCGATGACCGACCGAAGTGTGGCGTTAAGATGCGGGAACGGCGCACCCGGCTGGACACGCTCCTCAGCCCGCCGTACGACCTTTTGGATTTCCGCCGCCGACACAGCGCCCGATATGAGTTCGGAAGATAGCGTCTGATCGATGAACCCGTCGGCCTCGTGCAGCTTCGCGAACTGAACCTTCTCGGTGTCGATGACCTGGTCGCCGCCTTTTTTGTTGGTGACGTAGGTCAACGAAATCCGATGCAAGTCGATCAGCGTGAGGAGCGTTCCAACGTCTGCCGCTTCTACCAGTCGCACGTGCTGGGAGTGGAGCGGGCCGGCGCTGATCCACCTTACTAGCTCTTCACGGGCAGCACGTACCGATGCGGCGTCGCCGACTCGCAATCTCTCGTAGAGGCCTGTGATTGCAAGATGGTAGTGAGCCAAAACCGACGCCATGCTCACAGTGTGTCGATGACCGTTCGTCAGTACGGCCGCATACACGCGAGCCCAATGATTGTGGGTTTCCACATCCCCGACTGGAATTAAACGGCGCTCCTTGTCGTCGGGTGTCTCGTCGGGCGCCTGTGGCTCCGCGTAGAAAGAGCGGTAAAGGTGCGGACCAGGGTGGGGAAATTGTACGCTACCGCGTTGGTATAAATTGAACATGTGCCGGCGGGGCTCGTTTACCGTCGCCGAAGCGGCAATGACCTTGATTCTCCGCCGCTTCCCGGACTGCCCATCGAGAATGATTTGATCCTTGCCCAAAAGGGGTGCCAAACGATCGAACCCCGCCTCTAGCGCGGACTCGAACAATCCCGAGAATGTACCCAAGGACTCATCCAATAAATGCGCCTCGTCCTGGATGAGTAGAGCCGGGAATGGATCGAAAAAGCGCTTCTCTCCGGCCGCGTATGTGGGAAACAACGCACGCATCTCGTTGCCGGGCTCGCCCGCCCACTCCTGGGATTTCTGCGGAACGTAAAGTCGGTCGGTACCGCACTCTATGAACGGAGCAAAGCCGAACATGCCAAAGAACTTGCGGATCGTACTTTGCGACTGCCCCAAGGCCGCCAGCTTGTCGACTGTGCCGAGTAGTACGGAGGGCGCCAAATCATAAATGTCCTCGTCAACCACGTAGAACGGCAACGGTGTCGGTAGTAAGAATCGCGCATTCCAGGCGCACGCATCCCTTGATGACGTACAGAAGTGCCCGAGTGTGTTGCCCTTCGAGGGCTCAAGGCGACGCAGCGCGAGCTTGCCCTTGATGCCGCAGAATGGGCACCCATCGAGCTTCAACCATCGCTCTTTGTAGTTCTTGTACGGGGCCTCCTTTTCCACCGATAATTCATTTATTGGGGCCTCGGCGATTGCCGTCGGAACCGAGGAATACCCTTCTTCGCGATGCCAATTCGGCGTGTTGGTGCCACCCACCCAAAATCCAAGCGAGAAAACTTCACCGGGATGCCCCCGCGTGTGGCGTACCTGCTCAGCCGCTCCCATCGCGGTGAACGTTCGACGGGCCTGCTGTAACGTCAGTAGGCGTAGCGGGTAGCGCATGAGCGCGCTGACACCATGATGCTTGTCACGTAGGCGATCAAGAAAAAGAACGTACAGCAATAGTCCCAGAAAGGCCTCGGACTTGCCGCCACCCGTGGCGAAATACAAGAGCGTTACTGTGTTCGATCGTTCTGCCGCCTTGGGGGTGTAGAACTTCTCGAACGCAGGTATGCGAGTAGCGAAGTCCGGTATGGACGCCAGAATGAAAGCGAGCTGAAACAGACGCCATTCGGAATACCCTTTCGCTCTTGCGACCTGCGCCATGGCGGCATTCATCGAGAGCCAGGCTTCGAACGGGATCGCCATGGGATCGCTCTGAGGACCGGGTGCACGCCAGCGCCCGGCGGATTCTTTAAGAATCGCAATCCCGACTTGAATCGCTTCGAGCTCACTGCGCCAAGCAGCGACATCCCGACGCAACTGCTCTTCTTCCTTGAGCTTTAATGAGGCAATGTCCGGTCCCTCCAAGCCCCGGTCAACCGGGTGATGCTCGATCGCATTGATCCAGGCTTCGTATGCTGGGACGAGCGGCTCTAGCCCCTTTAGACAATCTTCACGCGAGAGCGCCTCGATGTTGGAGCACACGCCCTCGGCGGCGCGCTCGGTCGGAATGATGCGCGGGAGCACGTACCGCGGAGACCATGTAGTGGCCAAAGTGCATTCATCGGCGGCATAAGTTGCTGTAACGCCACCGTTGAACCCAAGCCCCGGGTATCGCAGGTATTCGTTATACCGGTAGGAAGGCCGAACACGATCGAGTCTTAAGGGACGATGAATTGCCGACGGCAGCGTCACACTCACTGCGACTTGAAACAGGGACCGTTCAACCTCCTTGCGATCGTGTTTGCGTGGAGGCTCGCTTAGGTTCTCAAGGGCGACATGGATAGTTGTTCGGCTAGCGTCTAGAGGGTCGGGCGTCGTCAAGACCTCCCATCGGAGCTCCAGCTTGGGGACAATGGGAGCGGCTGCTCGAACCGCCGCCAAATATCCTAACCAGTCGCGCACATGAGAGGGCTTGATCGGGCGAGCGTGTCGATAGCCCCAAAGGTGTCCGCCAGTGTGTTCGTCCGTGCTATTAGCCCAAGATTGAATTTGCTGTGCGATCGCATCGTTCAGGGTGGCGGTCGCGACGGACGCATCTCGCGTAGCAGAAGCTACCGTAAACGAAAATGCTGGGAGATCCAGATCCAACCGAAGCCACTTCGGTGGGGGCGGTATCGCGTCAACAGCAGAGTCCGGCAGGTCGTCATTGAGCGGGGCTTCGGCGAGCGGCGGGGCTTCGCTATCATCCTCATTGAGTTCCTCCTCCGCGGTCGTCACGCGATCGGATGCAGATTCTGGGTCGGTACGATCCAATGCGTTGTCGAACGGTATGCCCAATGCTTCGTGTGCTTGGCGGCGAATCTCGACGCTGCGAGTGGTCCAGTCCGGATGCATCGGAGCCGACCTCGATGTCATGCTGAGTTCGGCCCTCAATTGCGTCAACGATTCTCGAATCCGAGCCTTTAGAGCTTTGCGGGTTTCCGTTGCGAGTGGGAACTTTGGCTCGAGTATGGCGCCAGGCTTGAGTTCTTCGGCGAGTGGAAGAATGCGGACGTACGCTGCGCCACGAACTTGAACCCGAAGAGCGACATCTTGTGAGTTGCTTTCGACCTGAAAATCCAAGCCATGCGAGCTGATGCGAATGGGGTCGGCTTCTTCATCGTTGTCGCGCTCTTCCTCCGGCATCGGAAGGATGAATTCCGACATCAACACAGAACTCGGCTTGTTCCCGTGAATAATTTTATAGAACTCACCGCGACCAGAGAGGCGTGCTGAGAGATTGTTCAGCAAACTGTCGACCACCGCTTCTTTGCAAGCGTCGTGAATGCGGTGCGGCTTCTCGCTTAGGACTGGCATGCGATTCCTCTCTATTCCTTCTTGGACGGCGCCTGCACGCGATCAACGCGAAACACGCAGTGAAGTGCGTCTTGCTGCAATTGCAGAATGATGTCGGTTGGAATTCGACGATAAATCGACGCGGACTCTGGTTGAAAAATGATCTCCGCGTACTGCGCTGCGAGCGCGCGACCAAGATTCTGATTGAGGCGCCGTGCGTTCTTGACGAAATTCCAATACCTCAGCGCATCGTCATCACTCAATGAAAGCGCGCGGCAGAATAACTTAAAGAAGACTGGATCCTTGGAGGCGTGGGGCGTCTTCTCATCTTCCTCGAGATCGAGCCAGTACACGATCCGTTCGACACGACAATCATGAGCCCGCGCGTCGAACTCAACCATCTTTGCATGGATCTGACGTGCGAGCGCCGCGCGTTGGGTGCCCTCGAAAAACATACTGGCACGCTGTTGGACATCTTGGTGATACAGTCGTAGAAGCGCGCGCTCTGGGTGGACTGCGGAATTTACTCCGCCGGTGTTGATTTTGAGGGCGGCTTCCACCTTGCCCCGCAGACGATCACTCATGTCGAAGATGAAGTCTCCGACCTTGACCTGCGCCGCAGGTGTCCTGCTGAAAACGGGATCCTCGTCCGGTTCATACCTGAAAACCCATCCCGAACGATAAGTCGGACTGCCTCCGTCAAGGTCGAATCGGTAGTAGCTCTGCCCGCTTCCAGTATCGACTTCCGTCGCTTCATCGAAGCGGAAGGTGAGCGACAGCTCTCCGAGCCGCTCGATCTTCAGCGGGTTAGGCACCTCTGAGAGTCTCTTCTCTAATTCTTGGATTAGCAGCCCAATCCTTCCGCGGTAGGCCTTTAGCTCCGCAAGATTCTTCATGCCACGCAGAGTCGTCAGGGTGGATTCCGCTTGACGATAAGAGATCAAAATGCTGGTTCCATTCGGCACATCGGGATGTGCGAGTAGAATGCGTAGCACATTGCGATTCACGCCGACAAACACGAAGTGGCGATGGCGCCTGTCGGAAGTCAGGTTCTTCGCGATTGTCGATAGCGTGTGCCATTCGATGCGGAGCTCCGTTGCGGACCAATCCGGTCCGAGCATTCGAGCGAGATATCGGTGTGCCAGCTTGATGTACTGCTGATTGGGAAGGACCGCGACTAAGCCGTCGCGAGATGCTGTCGCATATTTCCTGACGATTCCCTGCAGCTTGAGCGCCATCGGAGTCGCGTCCGACCAATTGTCGACGAGCGCCTGAGCCTTTCCGATCGCTCTCTCAACCTCCGGTAGCTTGTTGCCGTAACAGCCTGCCGCCGAACTAATGCGCAGGGCTTGCTCCACAGTTGCCCAAGCGTTGCGGTTGCTAGCAAAGGCATCCAATTCTCCTTCCGCAGTAGATTGCGTGAGATCGTGATAGCCAGCAGGCAGGTTGGACAGGCGCAGGATGTACCGACACGCTTCGAGAAGATGATCATGCCCTGGTACTGATTCACCGGAAAATTCGGCGGCCAAGCGGTAGAAGGCCATCGCAACCGCCGAGGCATCGCGATCCACCACGGCTACGCCGAACGATGAAAGGCTTTTCTGCTCGGGCTTCCAATTGGATGGTAAGGCGACGCTCGACATCAACGGCTGATCAGCTTCAGCGGCTATCACCACTTCAGTCGTCGCAAGGTGCAACTCCCCGAGTCGCGCGCGGAGCGTAAAGAACGTCTTGGGGTCATCTGTCAGGATTAACGCACCGATGTTTGAGGATCCGATCTCCCGTGATGTCTTTAGAAATTCGGGAATGCGTTTGACGGCGCGAAAATTACTTTGATCGGCCGCCGAAGTTGCATCACATAGAAGCAACTCGGGGTGGTCGGTGTGCCACGCACTTGCCTGACGCAGAGCAGCCTTCCAGTGTTCCTTCCGCGAGTTGGCGTGGAGAACGAGCAGTGCATTGGGCGCTTGCGACGGATCCCCCCACTCCTTGCCGATTGCGGTCCGCAAGTCTGAGCGGTAGTCCGAACTCGGCACCTTGCGTAACGTTCGTTCGAGCGGATGGGCGACAGCTGGTCGCCAGCTCAATGCAGCATCGTCGAAGATGAATGTGGGGATCACTTCGCCGAGGGCAGGCATCAACACCTCGGGGCTGTTGTTCTCGATCGAGTTCAGCGCCGCGAGGACGGCTCGCATTGACTTGGAATCCTTCGTGGGTATCCAGCGCGAACCCTTCTCGGTCTGAGCCCACATCGCTCGATAAAGGCCAGCCAGCTGTTTGCGATTGACAAGCCATGCATTCAACGCGGACCGAGAGGCGTGGTGACCCGGAAACAGAATCGCTCTGAGTCCGGTGAGGTGTTTGACCATGTTCCGTTCAAGCGTCATGAGCGCGTGCAGCGGAACAACCGATGGAAACCGAGCGGGCCATAGTAGACAAAGGCAGATGCTTCTATCGGCGGCGACGCGAAATGCCAGATCGGTTAAGCGCAGCGTCCATGGTTGCGCCGAGCATGGCGTTTTGGATTCGACGCGTTCGTAGAATATGAGGCCGGCAGAACCTGCGATGACATCCGGCCCGCTAGACGATTGAGCGGACGCCGGGTTTGCCGGGAGGGCGTCCGTCGACGATACGCTCGAAGAGCCACCTGATTTGACGTCTACAATCGGCCGGCTGCGGAGCGCGCTCTTGACCATGGGGCGCGAACGCAACTGTGCGATTCGGGCTCGCGTCCGCTCCTGTGCGGCCCGTTGCGCTGCGAGCCGCTCCTCAAGGCGCGGTGGCTTTCGCATCGTCCATGTTGCTGTGTTTGTTCGTCGTACGCGCGCCAAATGCTGTGCGGATAGCCTGCTTCAGGCTATGACGACGGCCGACTAACTCCTTGAGTAGTCGTGGGTCCGGCAGCGGGAGAGCGCGAAGGCCAGCGGTAGTCACGGCCGTCGTGCCTGTGGTCGTGCTGTAGAGATCCCGAATGAACTCGCTATTCAAGAGCCGCGTGAGCATATGTCGCGGAACTAGCGGCCGGTCCAAAATGGGCTCGAGAATAATAATGTGATTCTCGCCGACGAAACCGCCATGTCTTTTGGCAAATCCACGTCGAGGTGCGGCGGCAACTAGTCGACGTCGCTGCGCGCGGCTGCTCGTGCGTTGTATAAGTACGCAGTCACGCTCGATCACGCCTCGGCGATCTCCAGGTCGAAGTAGGATGAAGCGCGCACGTTTTTCTTTGTGCGTTCGTGATACGAATCGAAATCGTCCGTCCTGTCCGATATGGGTCGCCCAGACAACCGGCACTGCGATTTTACGATCGCGCCCCTTCGGACGCGCTTTTCTGACCCGCCGCTTGTCGCGGTTCCAAACGTACACTCCGACACGTGCCTTGTACCCGTAGTCCTGCAGTGATGCGCATTGCCTTTTTGACTTCACCAATGCATCCGCGGAGGTCACATCGCGCGGCAAATGCCACGGCCCTTCGTCTCGTGGCAATTCCACAGCGCCCAGAGATGCCCAACCGCCGACTTCGTTCCAAGCGAACACCGCAGGCGCCTGGCGAGGGGCCGGAGTTAGGCGACGGCGTGCCAGCAGGGCGGCCACGTCGTGTTCAACGCCGAGGAAGAGATTGTCGCGCTCGTGGATTAAATCGATACGAAGGATTCCGCAATGCCGCGTGTAGTGAGCACGGATACGCTCGTAAGTTGGGCCAGAAAAGTAGCTCGTCGGAGTCAGCAGTGCGATCAATCCACCCGGCACTACGAGCCCCGAGGCTGCCCGCATAAACATCGTGTATAGATTCGGCTGACCTGCAATGACTTCGGGGAAGCGCTGCCGATACCAGGCGAGTTCATTCGCTGAAATCTTTCGATAAGGCGGATTGCAGAGAAGGATGTTTACCGGCGCGAGTTTCTTGCGCGTGAAACACTCCAGGGCGTCGCCGATTGTGACGATCTCACCAAGCTCTTGCCGACACGCTGTAAGTTCGTCGGCGAGAGCGATGCGAATGAATTGCCGACACAGTTCCGCGAGTGTCGCGTCTTTTTCCACGCCAGCGATTTGCCTGTTGACGATGCGAACAAGCTCGCGTGGAGGTACTCCTCGTTTGCGCAACGAATCGCGCAAGATCGTTGCGACTGGCAGAAGAAATGCGGCTCCGCCGCAGGCCGGATCCAGGAATCGCTGCTCGCAAAACGTACTCGTTTGGAGCTGAACACCTTCAATGATGTGGCGCGCGAGCTTTGGAGGCGTGAAGTACATTGCGAGCTCGCGGCGCTCGGTGGGATCGCAGAGCACGGCATAGACGCAACTGAGGAAGTACGCCGCTTCTTCGAGCGGGTGCTTTGCTAGGAAGTCGGCGATTGAATCGATACTCTTTTGGGCGTGCTTTGGGTACGCGCATCGATATCGCGGCATGCTCAACTCTGGCGCGACTTTCTTGGCCAACTTCAAGAGCAACGCCAGTGCTACCGCTCGAGCACCTGCTGGTCGCACGATTCTTTGAAGAGCACGCAATTTGCGGACGAAGCCCACTGGTGCCGGCATTATTCTGATCGCCTCCCTGTCAGTTTCCGTAGATTCCCGGCGCCTTTAAGCACTGCTGATAGTTGCAAATCTGGCGTTTAAGCATCGGAGGGCTCGTTGATGTGGAGGCACCTTGCCACGAAGATCCCGATCACGGGAACACCGGGAAATCGTTCCGAGAGTAGTTCTTGCGCGACCTTAAAGTGCTTACCACTGTTTAAGACATCATCCACGACCGCGATATTTTCGCGGGGAGGTGTCGCGGCCTGCAACTCGTTGACGCGAGTGATCTGACGCAGCTGGGCGTATGTGAGGCGTTCGTCGCTCTCGTGATCAGCGGCGGTGCTCGCGGTCTGTTCGAGTAGAGGGCGAATATCGGCGTTCAATCCCGCGAAAGCAGTTTGAAGGAGCTTTAGCAACCGGTCATCGTAGTCCGCGTCGCCAGGAATCTTGGATGTGGGCATTGGCACGAAAGTCCCCATCTGCTCTACCCAGGTGCGTTGAATGAAACCACGAAGTGCCACTGCAGAATGGTTGATGGCCTGTTGTTTGTAATAGTCGCGACGTGGCGAAGTGACGATCTCGGTTGGTTTGATTTTCAGATTGCGGATCATTTGGTTCGTGGGACTGAAATCGTACCGCCGCCCGGCGGTGTACTCCCAGACGTAGAAACAGAAATCGGACGCAGCGAGGCTGAAGTGCTCCGCGACTGTCGTCTCATCAATCCGCAGCATTCGTTGTGGAATCGCCGGAAGCAAGGTGCCTCTTGATGTCGTTGTAGTCGGCAACCCGAATAGCGCCCTGCTTGGCAAAGGAATGCGGCCAAGTGAGCGATGGGTTTTTGAAACAGTTGTCGAGGATAAAGAGTTTGCGCTTCTGCTTGAGCGCGTGACGGGCCTGTACCAAGGTCCCCGAAGTCTCGCCGGCCTCAACGATGATCGTGGCTTCAGTCAGTGCGGACATGGTCACATTTCGTTCGGGGAAGAAATGCGTCTTTCCTCGGAAGTGCTGCTGCGCATAGCGGACGATTGGCACTTGGCTAATTACCAGGTGCTGGTCTGCAATTTTCTTCTGCAGCACGCGGTTTTCTGGGGGATAGCATTCTGTAATCGGTGTGCCCAAAACCGCGATGGTGAACCCACCCTCAGCAATGGCAGTGGTGTGCGCCACGGTATCGATGCCGCGTGCGAGTCCAGAGACGACGGCAAAACCGTCGGCGGTCAGGAGCCGCGCGAGTTTTGCAGCTCGAAGCTTCCCGTCGTCGCTCGGATCTCGCGTGCCGACAATGGCAACACAGCGCTTCTCGACCAACTCCCAAGCACCTTGGAAGTAGAGCAGTTCGACCGGATGGTCGGCGTCGCGAAGCTTCTGCGGATATTCCCCAGAGCCGTGGATTCGGACTCCGAAGTGCTGAATGCCGGCGTCGCGGATTGCTCCGAGCGCCAGCCGTGCGTATTTCTCGATATCGACTGGGGATACGAAGTCCGAAGGGACTGAACCCTTATGCGCCCGAAAACTCTCGGCGATCGATTTGAACCATGCGCCCTCCCGTGCCCAGAGAGCCTCATAAGCCCCCAGTTCGCGCCGCGGCGAGACCGCGCGCTCGGCGAAGTCCATGCCTTGGTGAGCGGGAGTAAGAAGGTCTTTGACCATGTTCTGATTATAGGCTTATACTGTATTTACGTACAGTGATGGCGGGCCGGAAGCGCACGGTCGTTTACGTCTGGTTGCATCTGTAGCCAGTATCTCATGTCGCTACCGGCACGTGGCTTGCCGCGGATCCATCAGTTCGGCAGACCGCCATCATTGCCTCCGCATGACGCAACGATCGTAAACGCCGGCAATCATGCCTTTTCCACACCACCTGCATCTTGCCCGTATTGAGAAATCAGCTTCTCGAACCCTTCGCCAAGTGCATATGTCGCGTTGGTCGTGCCTACCAGTACATCATCGGCGCACTCAAGCGCGAGCAAGAGGATCTCGCGGCCGCGTTCGCGGGAAATTGCATGCGCGGGCGTCGTGACTCCATCCTTCTCTACGTGCACATACAAAGCTCGCTCGCGAAGCGCCACAAGACCGCCGGACTCAGCTTCCTCTTGCAGCTTTGCACAAACGGCTGTGCCCAAGATCTTTGGTAATCGGCCCATAAACGTTGTAGGGCGAACGGCGATCCGGTGCTTCTTCGCGTGATCCCGAAGCGGATCTCGTTTCGTGGCATTCGCCGACTTGATGACCTGGGCGCGAATACCCATCAGCTCAGCTTTTGCTGTCTCTTCGAGCGAGGTAATCGCTAGAAACACGCACGTGCCGAACGATCCTTGAGTGAAGGCTGCTGCGGCATCACTCAGCAACCTTGCAACGTGAGCAGCCGCAGCATCGAATGCCTCAGTTGTAACGCTCCCGCCCGGCGGACCGCCGAAGGCGATCGCTTCGTCGACAGCCGCGTAGAACTGCGCGTCTTTAGTGTCAGCTTTTTCCATAAGCCAAATGATACCTCCCGGGTGGGCAAGAGCGCCGCACTCGCGCTTCTGCGCGCCGTCGAGGTATACAGAATGAGATCGCAAGGGATTGCGCTTCTGCAGGGCGCTTGCCGCTACGAGCGAACTCGGTCACTCGGCGACTAAATGCGACTCGCTGCGATTGCCTGCATCAGTCAGGATTGGCGGATTCGCCGGAAGTTGGTGACTGCGCCGGGGAATCGATGGGAGTGGAGGTGACGGGCCGATACACAGTATCAGCAACTTACCGATTACGTTAGACCCGTAATCGGATTTTGATCCCGCGATCTGTTAGCGGGCAACTGGTTGCACCAAGGCAAGGCATAGGGTGTAAGCGATAAGCAGGGTCGGCCGCGGCGTGCACACGCGGTTTCCAGCTGAAGAATCGGTGTTTTGTGGAAGGCGGTCTTGGGATCGCGCTCACGGAAGAAGCGGGCCTGGGAGCCGGTACCGAACCCTGCATGGACGATGGAACTAACAGCGGCAATGGCTAACCAACATCGAGCTCGAACGAGAGTGCGGCAAATAGCCGCACGAAAGGGCGAGATGGTGCGAGTGCTGCAACACAACGCAATTCTTGAACGAAGTTACGCCAACCGAGGGTGGTGACGGATCGAAATATATCGTGCTTGAAAGAGAATGCGGCAAATTGCCGCGCGAAGGGAAAGATAGTGCGAACCCTGCACCACGATTCAATGCTTCAGCGAAAATGCGCTAGTTTTTAAAGAGCAGCCCAAGGGCTCCATCATTATCGCGCCTTTTTCTGCTCTGGCCAAGGTCACTAGTCGCGTTTTGCAAACCATGGGGACGAATCCAGAGCATCACGAAGCGCTGTAGTCACGAACTTGAGTGCACGCCATACGTTTTCAGCTGCGGCCCCTCTCCACCCAACGTCACAAAAATCGTTACGGCCATCCTGCATGGGAGACGCGTTGAGTAATAACACGATACTACGATGCCACCAAATTTACCTCTCGGGCGCCATCAAATGATCTCCAAGCATCTGCGCCGTCGCAGACTAGGCCGACGTTCGTATCTGACGCCCGCAGCATCACGGAGCCGGGCATTCTGAGAAGAAACTCTCCAGCAAAGTCTTCGGTAATGGAGAGTGTTGTTCCGGGTTTCCAGAATGCAAGATAGAACGAATAGCTTCGGAGGTGGACGGCCCGCAGGACCTTTCTATCTTTGGCGGAGACTTGGAAGCGCATGAGGCCCACACGATTGTCTTGCGGTTCCCACATGTGAGGAGCGCCTTGAAGATCGGAGTCGTTCAGTCTGTCCGGAGGGATGACACCGGGATAGGCGAGTTGAAGAAAAAGTTGAACAGAACGACCCACCGACGCGGAGTCACCGTTTATGTAGCTAAGGAGTGGAGCATAAGCAAACAGGTCCATGGAGGTATGAAGACGCGCTGAGTTATAGCAAACTTTCAGCAACCAGCGCTTGAGTAGGTGATATTTGTACTCGAAGTCGACCTTGTCATATCTTCTCAGTATGTGCGCGAAGTACCGGTCGAATAGCGCACATATATAGGCGTCCAGTTGTGAGAGATGTCCATTGTTGCATTTCTGGCAAACGTCTTTGATCGTGGGCTCTCCCGCAATCTCAGCATTGATCCTTCGAAACCAGAAGGCGTTTCCGGTTGCTTTGTTCGCACGCATTAGGCGGTCATGTAGCGCGGCGGGCCACAGATGTTCTCGAGTCAGATTCGCAGGCGACTCGCAATAGGCGCAAGTTTTGTCCAGTTTTTGTCGAGAGTCTGACATTCGACCACACTCTGTTTTACTAAAGTTACCACTCAAATCGGCCCAGATAACGGAGTTGATCTTTGCGTTGTGTCGCTCAAGCGCGAACGGCTCTCCACGTCACGCGAACTCGCTCCATATCGGCAGTGCGCGTGCTCGAGCTTTGGCAGCACACCGGATGGCGGATAAGCGAACGGCAAACGGATGGGTGTTCTGGTCAATGTTGAGGGGCAGACAGATCGCAGAGATCAGTGCCTCCTCCACTTCCCAAGGTGCGTGAAAGCTACTCCAGGCCACGAATGCATTCTCAGCCATCCACGCCGACAGAGTCCGCTCACCGTTCGTGAAGGTCATCCGATCTCCGCTGCCCACGCGCCGCAACTCGATTCTGAGCTTGCGCGCCAACAGGCAGCCGAGGGAAAGCCGAAGCGTCGAGCCCTCTGCATTTCCCCGAGCATGATAACGAACCCGCTTCCGGAGCGATTGCGGTCGCTTGGATCCCATCTTCGGTGGTCGACACGGAGATATACCGATGTACAGGAGAGTACGCGCTCCGATCGTGTGGCATCCTTGAATCGGTACGCCGTTCGGCACCTGCCGGAAGTACCACGCGTACACGCCTGGCTCTTGGATCACCGGGCAGGGCCTGGCGAGAATCTCAGGACAACTCAGAAGACGTTCCGGATGAAGCAGTTTCCGAAGGATCATCTTGTGCATCGTGCCGCAATTTTGGCAGAGCCCGCGGGGCGACGCGCAACTGCACTATGAGATTCAGTTGTCACAATGGCGACTCGGTTCCACCCGATGCGACTCCTTGCATCACCTGGTTTGCCCTGGAGAGCGGGGTGTTCGCGTCGAGGGAAAGAGCCGCAGAGTGAGAACCCGAAGGACGTCCGCCGGTGCGGCAGTGCGGCGCATGGCTGGTCGTCTGATTTCCAGGCCGGGGGAGGGTTGCCTATGGCACAAAGGCGGGCTACAGAATCTGGCAGTCTACTGCCAGCGATGGGGTTTGTGGGGATGGGAGGGGGCCGACATCTGTAACGAAATCAGTAATATACTGATTTCTAAGACCCTCTGTCGGGTCAAAAGCGAATCTCTCTCTCCGCCAGTTCGATCACTTATGCGTTCGGTTCTCAAGCCGGCCAACGACCGTGTAGCAACCGTTTGAAAAACGCGCCGTGGGTGCAGTAGACGCTTTCTCGGGTCCAATGTTGATGTTGCCGCAGGGAGGTGCTACGGGACGGGCGGGTGGCGGCAGCTTTTGGAGTAGTGGATTCGTACTGGGACTGGTAGTCGCGGGCCACGAACTGAACGAACTCACCACACAGGGTCGTCCGATCAGGTATTCGGACTCCTGGATTACGGTATGAGCTGAGCTTCCCCACTCCAAATGCGCCGCGCACCGTGACTGTCGGGGTCTCCAATTGCGAAAAGGGGTGTCGGTGCAGGGGTAGAAAGATGTGGCGCAGCGGGAGATCGAGGTCGTCGGGGAAGTAGTTGCCCGTGGCGATACGCGCCCTTGATCTGAACTCGGAGTGCGCGGTCTGCTCACAAAGCTCGCTTCGTTAGGGCCACGGCAGAGTCGGGCGACAGCGTACGCCGTCAATGCGGAAATCGAGCTGGAGTCGCCATGGACCGGTCGGAGCGCCCCCGAATAATGGATTCTGCTTGGCGAGCGAATATTGGGACGGGGACTCGCAGCGTTTTACTATCAAGCGTGACCATTCTGTCCAATACTTGTTGTTAGCCGAACCCTCACGTACGTACGGGAACACCCATGCCTTCCCCGATCGAGTTCTTGCGCGAAGCGGTAAAAGCCGTCCCAGCCGTAAAGTACGCGCTCGGAGTGGGTGGCATCGTCGCAGCCGTTGCGATCGTCTACTCCTTCAAGCTAGATCCCCGCGTTGCGTTTGTCGGCACGATAGTCACGTTGGTCCTAATGGGCGTGCTCGTGGTCTTCGCCAGAATGGCTGCGCTTTCCGGTACGCGCCTCCATCTGCCTGCGCTTGTCTTCACCTGGTTCGTGCTTCTTCTGTTTATGGCAACCAGCGTTTCTCTCTTCTCATCCGTCTTCTTCGAGAAGCCGCTCGACCTGCACTACTGGCTTCAAGGTTCGGAAACTCCCATAACCCAAAACGAAACTCCAGCGCCGACTGTGCTCGATGCAAAGTGGTCGATGAGCATGCCGTTGCCGAACGGCTGGTCTGGTCTCTCGCTGTATATGCCGTCATTGCCACAAGGGTGGTTTGGTACCAATTGCGTGTGCGCGCATCCCACGGTTCTGCCGCTTCCCACAGCACCGTTTCAAAAGAACTCCATGGTCGAGTTTCCGAATCGTTGCAACTCCCCAGTTGAGGTAGCCATTGGTAAGCTGGAGCCGACATCGGTCGGATCTCTTCCGCTCGTCACGCGCACGATCATACATCCAGGATCTGTACTCAAGGCCGATGTTGGCGGTGCAGTTGGCTTCGCAGTACTCCTGAAGAAATGCCCTAACGATAGCTAACCCTTCACTGCGGACTGCTGAAACTCTTCACGAGAAATGGCCGCTGAACACTCACCCCTGAACCGACGAAGGCTCCGCCCAAGAGCTGAGCTTGCAACTCTTCCGCATCACATTTTCGCTCATCGGAGCATTGGAGCGCCTGGGGCGCAATGAGCGTGGCGAGCTTACCGGGGCTGTGGGCAGTAGCCAGCCGGGCGTAATTCGTCTGTTGGACAGCCCGGAAACCGAAGGCTTGGTGCATTCTACGCAACGGTCGTCAACAGAACCAACAACCTGCCGCGCAAATGATGCGATGCACTCGGATGTCGGGCACAGAGCGACTCATGCCGCATGATCGTGATCGCATTGTGGAATTGTGTTGGGGCAACCATCCGCTGCGAAACCCGTCTTCCTGCGTGCATTTGTCCCTGAGATTGTCGGATCCTTCCCGTTCGGTAGGCTCGCCCACAAGATGTTCATGTATCTGGATTGGGCTCCGTTTGCGATGCTCTGCGAGCGATGTGGGGTGCGGTTTGAGTGGTCCTCCGAAAAGGAGGGTCGCCGCATGCTAGCTAAGACGGCGACGATGCGTTCGGCACTATTTCGGGGCCGAGTTGGATATGTCCATGTAGAAGATGGACGGTTCGACATCACGGATCCGGAGCTCCGCGCATGTTTTTCGATGGTACCCCTCGCAGGGTCATCATCGAGAAGAGCATCGCGGCTTTCCGTCGGCTTAAAGCGAAGGTCGAGTCGGAGCGAGCGCAGGGGCGTTAGGGGCACCCGTTAACTTCCTTGAGTGATGAGACAAAGTGCCACTGTCCGCGACTCCTTTGGATCGTTCCGGCCGACGGGCTGATGCGCCTGCGGCCGAATCGGTGTAACGTGACAAGGTCCCGTAGGGGGCCTTGAGGTTTACGGACAGCAGAAGATAGTTCGTCGTGCCGCGAGCCGGGCCAAGTACGACGACCGTTTCCCGATCGCTGGTGGCAGGTTTGGTGGCAGCGATGGGGAATCGAAGGGAGTCGAGGGGACCAGCCGGGTGAATAGAGTCAGCAACTTGTTGATTATGCTGGTCACTATCGCGTTTTGATCCCGCCATTCGTAGGTTCGAATCCTGCCACCCCAGCCAATTTCCAGATCCTAAGTTTTCCTCGTCAAAACAATTGCATAGGTCCGGGGCGAGCCCGTTGAGGACGGCGGCAGCGTGAAGACTCGGGACGTAGATAAGGTCTTCTACTGGCAGATTGACTGCCAGATTTCCATGAATGGACGATCCCTGATCAGGTGATCGAGGCCGTTGGCCGCCGCGACAGGACTCGGTGGTGCGGGCAGTTGATCCTTTGCCATCCTCCATCAGATACATCGATCGTTTGATCGCTTCGACGTCGGTGTCCAAGGCCCCGTCCACCCAGGCTGCATATGTGCGCAGCATAGTCACCGTGCTATGGCCATGTTGCTTCGCGACCCACAGGATGTTTTTGCCGACCATCAGGTTCCAACTCACCGAAGAATGGCGCGCGGTATACGGTCGGCGATAGCGCAGCTTCAGCGAGCGCAATGTACGGCGCCATCGAACTTGCGCGACGCCCAGGTTCTCGATGCGTTGGCCCGAGTCCAGGAAGAAGACATAGTCGTGATGAATCTTCCCGGCGGCTGCCATGCGTGCGCGCAATTGCAGATGTCGCTTCAGAACGGCTAGTGCGCGGGGACACAATTGGACGCGGCGATCATCTCCGGTCTTGGTCTTGTAGCGATCCACTCCGTAGACTCTCGCTTTGTTGATACTGACGATCCCGTGGACGAGAACGATGTCAGAGATCGCGAGGGCGATCTGCTCAGATGGCCTCAGTCCAGTGAAAAATCGGAACTCGTCGCAATTCCCTTGTATTTCACCCCAATCCCGATGAAGGGTTGCGATCAGCAGTTCCGCGTCCTGCATACAGAAGGGGTCGACTTTCGGCCGATCGGCTTTGCGAATGCGTGCGCACCGGAGGTGTCGAGCCGGGTTCTCATACAACGGTCGGTCGCGATATCCAAAGTCGAACGCGCGTTTCAACACACTGATCACATTGTTGTAGGTCTTCTTGCTCCAGTTTCTGTTGTCTGCGATGCGAAGAAGACGGGAGTATCGGACTTGATCAAACACGAGGCGGCCGATGCGGGGGCCAGATGTCATCGAGTATCTTTCGATACGACCTCACCGTCGCTGCAGCCAGGTCGTAGCGCTTGAGGCGGGCTTCACAGTGCGCGACGTAGTCGTCGAAGACGTCGTTGCATAGCCGGACATTCGCAGCGCCACTCATGCGGGGGAGGAAACGGTAGTCGGGGAACTCGTCGGCGAATGAGAAGGTGCCTAGCCGAATCTGGTGTTTGATCAACTCGAGCCGCTCCCGGGCTCGACGCAGGTTAGCTTCCGAAGGTGGCCGCTTGATCGAAGGACGGTACCGGATGCCGTCGAGGATGAAGTCGAATTGAATTCTTCCGCGAGGAGCTGCGACAACTCCGCCTGTGAACCATTTGCTGCCCATGTGCTGCCCTTGGCTTTATAGGGACGACTGACCGAGATTAGGTGCCCCGGTGTAGGTTGGTCAAAAACGAGGTGTCGCTGCGAAGAAGGCTCGTGGTAACACCCTCGGCGGCCGGCATCCCAGTTCGCGGCGTAATCAGTCGCTGCGGCTTGCGGCGTGGAGAAATCCGTAATGAGGCCGTTCGTTTGTTCCTCGATAGCTTTTTGTCCGCCAGTCCGCCGGCCCGCCGGCGACGGTGGAGCGGCACAGCAATCAGTTTTGCGCAATGCACGATGTTTCGGGTACGAATATGCAATCGGAACAACTCCGCCTTTTCCCTACAGAGAGCACCGCTGTTAGATGACCACCTTTGGTGCGAGCAGGGCCTCCAGAAAATGAATATTGGCGTTTCGCCAGAGCGCCGAGAGGTTGCTGTCGCGCTTCACGTCAACTCGGACAAAACGGCTGACTTAACAAAGGAGATGTCGTCCGTTCAGGCCGCCTCGATAAAACGCTGCTGATTGATCATTTTCCGGTGCGTACGAGCCGCAGCGATTCGCCGCGCACGCTCCTCTCGAACTTCCTCGGGTTTGCCCCGGTGCCACGTAGCAGGCGTCATGTAGCCCAGCGTGGCATGCAATCGTTCCTCATTGTAGTGCTGCATCAGCTGCGCGATGATGGCTTCGGCCCGCAAGTAGTTGCTGCCATAGTCGTTGTCTGTTTCGTCGCGTACAGTGCCATTGAAGCGCTCCACGATACCGTTGGATTCAGGATGCCTCGGCCGCGTCTTGATGTCGATGAGGTTGTGAGCTTTGATGACGGCTGCGACATCGCGGTTGACGAACTCGCTTCCGTGGTCGTGTACGATTCGAGGCTCCATACCTTCGTTGGCCTCCAGGGCCGCCTGCAGCTCCGTGGCCACTGATTGCCCGTCGAGTGTCATCAACAGCCGGTGGTGCACGACATACCGGCTGAAGGCATCCACAAAGCTCAGCAGGAAGTAGAACCGTGCAGCGACCCATACGTACATCACGTCTGTGTGCCACTGTTGGTTCGGTGCACTTGGACGGAAATGATATTCACCACTGGATCGTTCCGAGCGCTTCCAGCGCGATAACAGATTTGCCTCGCTCAGGACTCGATAAACCGTGCTTTCCCCGACGCAAACCACCTGCGCGTCCACCATCATCCACGTCAGCTTTCGATAGCCAATCTTCGGATACCGCAGAGCAAACTCGCAGATTGCGGCACGCTCCTCCGCCAGCGCCTCATACACCCGACAGGGGGCGCCAGGCCGATCCTCCAGACTCTCGCGCCGCAGCCAGCCGTAATACACGCTACGGGGCACCCCAAGGGCTGCCAGCGTGCGATGGGCTGGCCACCCCGAGCGCTGCTTGGTGTGTTTGACGATGTGGATCACTTCCGCCTTGCTCTGCGCCGGCACTCGGGATAGATCTTCTAACTTCAAATCCTTTTTTTTAATTCCAGGTTCTCCGCCGTGATCTCGGCCACCACCGCGCGCAGCCGCTCAATCTCCGCCTTGTGGCGCGCCTCCGCATCATCCTTGCGAGGTTTGCGTTGCGCATCCCGTTTGAGCGCCACCGCCGAACCACCCTGAGCCACCGCACGCCATCGGTACAGCACCGACGGCGACAATCCGTGGCGCCGACACACCTCGCTCACCGTCACGCCAGGCTGCTCCGCCTCGCGCAAGATCTCGATCTTCTGCTCCGCCGTGAAACGCCGGTATTCCCGCTTGCTCATCTACTCCGCCCTCTGTACGGGCCGCCCGCCGCAGGTCGAAGTCTCTCATTTTTCGCTCAGCCGTTTGTCCGTAAGTCGATGAAGCTACACAGTTGCCCAAGTCCATGGTTGTTCCATTGCGGTAGACGGCGAAGAACAAGTCGCTCGGAAACAGATATTCGCCGAGGGAACCCAAGTCCAGTCCCGAGGATCCAGCGATGGCGCGCATCGCTGAATGCGTATGCAGGAGCGCATTGACGTACAAGTATGAAGTAGCGGACCCTTGAGCGACATCATCAAGCTCGCGGCCGGACGGAACTGCACGCTCCAGAAGGCGCCTGATAAAGATGGCCGGTCACCCGGTTGCCATTCGAATGTGTCGGATGTGTTGAGAGTCCGCACGCACTGACGAAAATTGTCCCGACCATCGCAAGTTCGTTTGGCCGACGATTTGATACCGGTGGTGATCGTGGATAACTTTCGAAAGCATTGAACTGATTCCAGTCCTCACCCGCCATCCGAGATCTTTGTTTCTCCTAAAGATCGGACGGGCCTTGGTTCGCCTGGCGACCTCGGGTATACCTGTTTCTTCGCGCCGCCGTAAGTAGGGCCTATGGGTCTTGTCGCCGGGGGGGGGCTCGCCATCAACATGCGTACACGAGGGGGTACACGGGTGAGCATCTTTCGAAAGGAGCGAGAGTTCGACGAACTCTTCAATCAGCACGGACAGCGTCTGGAATGGCTCGACCCCGCGGAATTCTTCCTGAACGACCTGCGCACCGCGGCTCGTCAGTGGTGCGCGCACATATGTGCTACGGAGTACGCTCCAGATCGACAGGAGATCTATCTCGATCTTCTCGACAATCCGGCCGTGAATGCCTACGCGACGATCCAGACTTACGACTTCATCGCCATCAACAGGGGATCGGTCGATACTCTGCTGGGCGTCTTCGGCCAGCTTCTGTCGCATCCCTCATCGTGGTCACACGTCGGAGATGCCAAGCTTGAGCAGGAGGAGCGTGCGGTGGGCCCAAACTTCTTCCACCCGGGGCCGCATACGAAGCTGGGCCACATCGTTCCACTGTGTGCGCAGCGCCAACATTTCACCGTCAATCTGACCACTCTGGCATTCCACTTTCTTGTCATGCATGAGATCGGACATCTGCGCAACGGTCATCTGGATATGCTGCAGAAGCTGGGTGTCCAGGGTCTGGCGGAGATCTCCTCGCTCAGACTGGAGCCACCGGTTGATCCTCTGCTTCGCCAGGCGCTGGAAATCGACGCGGACGCGTATGCGGCGTCCAGGGCGATTGAATTTGCCATACAGAGGACCTGCATCGACCCAGGTGCTCCCGTGCCGGCAGCGGAGGCATTCGGTCAGGCGTACGGGGGTGACGCGCGGGCTCTTCATACGCTGGCCTACGCTGTCTACGTATTCTTCCGGATCTTCGTCCATAACGATCCTGCTCCCGAAAGTTTTGATACCAGCAGACACCCTCCATCCTGGATTCGGCTTCGCTGCATCTTCGACAACTTCTGTGCGGTTGTCGACGAGCTCACCGGTGGGCGCGTATCTCAAGAGGCCTTCTGCGATTACGCGTTCGAGGCGATTGTCGACGCGGAAGAATCGATCGCGAGGATATCGAGTCGGCCTGTCGATCTGAGCTGGGCAATGGCGGCATTTGATCCGGACAGCTCGCATCTTGCAGCCACGGGCTATCTTGGGCGGGTGTCGGTCGAATGGGCCGCAATCCACCGGGAGCTTGAGCTTTGGACGCGAGAACGGTGCCGCGGCGCTGAAGGCGATCTGCCAGGGGATCTGAGAGAGCGGCGTTCATGACCTTGAACATTACGGTCGTTACCGATCAAGGCATCTACCAGAGTGCTGACATGCGGATGTTCGACTCCACGATCGGAAGATTGAGTGATGAGTGCGAGCATGTGACACCACAGATCATCCGATGTCGCACGTGGCATGCGACCATCTGCTTCGCTGGTGTCGGCAGGACGCACGACGTCGCTGTTGGGCCGTGGTTGGCCGAGCAGTTGAGGTCCATCGAACCCAACCAAAGGTTGCCGGCACTCATCGACCGGCTCCTCGGCGCCGATTCATGGCTTTCCGGAGTCGCCATGGATCGCAGTGCGCTCACCTTCACGGTTGGTGCATTTGTCGAGGAGCGCCCAGTCTATCTTCTGGTGACGAATCAGGAGGATCTCAGCCGTGAGAGGTCTGATCCCCCTGCCAGACGGCTGTCGGTATTCGAGGCGCGGCCGACGAGTGCACGGACATACGTATCCGGGAGGAAATCGGCGATATTCCGTGAGATGCGCTGGCGACTCAGATGTGCTGGAAAAGGTGCAGAGGGTATCGATGGCGTATTCACGGCCCTCGTCAAGGCTAACGCTGCCGCAGCCAGGCGGATCCGAACCGTCAGTCCTATGTGCTTCACCTCCTACATCAGCAGTGCCGGCGATGTTTCCAAGGTTGTTCCGGGGGAGGCCTGACCGCTAGCTCGTAGGAAACCGAGGACGGGGTGTCAATGGCGAATCTATTTGCCGCGCAAACGGAGTCGCTGATTTTGCGAATGCGTCGAAGAGAGCTGGGAGGCATATACGGCCTTGAACTCGTGAACGTACCCAATGGATGACTCAAACGCACTCTCTGCGTCACACTCGGTCGCCTGGAGGAAGAAGGATACGTACGTTCTCGCGCAAAGCCGGAAGCCGATCATCCTGGTATTCCCCAACCGACTTACAACCTCCCTCCAGTAAGGGAGCGTGTGTTTGCCGGGGCAGTGCTCGCTGGTTGGCAGTTCTCGTAGACATAACGATGGCGCACACAGATTCGGACAATCCCGCCGCGCGACTCGAATTGTTGGGAGACTTTTCGGACGAAGACATGCCACACGTTCTCGCACTCAAGGATCGTGTGCAGGTGTGCTGCACCGGGATGGCGCCTCGAAAGGCTTTGTGACGACTACGTCGGGCTTCGCTCCCAGGCTGCTGACGGATTCTCTGATCGCGCCACTGATACCGTCGCGGCTGGAGTTGATAGACAGCGTGCGGCTCGTACAGAGACTCAAAGAGCTGGTAACCAACAAGCGCATTACCTGATGTGACCATGGAAGAGATGCGATGTTGCATTTCGCGCCCTGTGTCGCAAAGAGGATGTTGCACGCGGTATTCGGCACTTCGCGAATTCGTGATTCCGGCGCCAGTGGCATTCCGTCGGATCGTGCTTGGCCTCACCACGTTCCGTGCACAAGTCTCGGCCAGCTGGCTCGGGTTATTAATTGGTGGCGGCGCGAAACGCGTGGCACTACATTGCACCACGCGATTTCAACCATTGAGCGGTAGCAATATTGTGCTCGATGATGGCGCGCGGAGGCGTCCCATCGAAGAGCATTTGAACCAGCGCTGGGTCAGTGATCGACGTCCGCAAGTCTTCTACCTGCATCTGAGCGTTTCGCCCGGCGGATCGGGCCATCGCCTCCGTCGCTTCAGAAAACGTCTGCTCCAGAGACACTGTCTCTTGGGACATCGTTCAGCCGGGGCCATCCATTCAGTCGGCGGCCTCATACAGTGTGTTGCCGAGGCGGCTCACGCGCGTTGAAGCCCTCCCTTCCGCAACGAGCTTCTGCAGGATTCGCCGGATCGAGGAAAGCCTCGTGTGCGCCAGTTTTTCGTACCCCGGCTGCCGGGATCCCCACTCGCGAATCCGCAGCGGGGAAAGCGCCGTGGGTTTGTTTTCGTTGAGAATCTTGCTGAGCAGCGGGTAGAGCTCCATATCTTCGAGATGCTCGGTAACGGGCCCCACGTCATCGAGGCCCCGGATCTTGGTCTCAAGCTCCTCGATGCGCGTACGCAGCTCCGTGAACTCCATGGCGTTCTCGTTGGCCTGTCCGCTCAAAACGCGCTCAAACTCCACGAACCCAACCTTGCGGATTCGCAATCCCAGCGCACGCCACGGCGCCAAGGCAAACAGCAGGATCACGGTGCCTGCCAGGATTAGTTGGACGACGCCAAGGTTTGCGGGGGATATGTACCGTGTGGGCGCCAGGGAATATCGCACGCTGAAGATCGTGGATGGGACGATCAACGCCAGTGCCAGTACGCCTGATGCCCATCGAAACCAGGTGGGTACTTCAAAGGATGAACCGTCGTCGACGAGTGGTTGCTCACTCGGTGCAGCGCTCGATTCGATGTATTCTTTCCCTATGGCATTCGGATCACAGGTTTAGTGCAGTGTAGTGCCAGCTACGGGGATTGTAGGTGAGTTTCAATCTTGTCAGTGCCAGCAACCGGCGTCTGCAGGGATCCCGGCATCGCGGGCTCGATAGCTCGACATCCTATCGCTTGGCGCCTCTCGTCGGTGCCGCATAGAGTCCATTGCATCGTCGCGACGCTGTGCCTATTCGATGTGATCTTCTCATACGGGTCTCCAAGCATTCCAGAATTCACATGCCCGGATCTGCACTCGTCAGGTCAAATCAGGATCTTGCATCCATGACGGAATATCGCGCATTCCGTGGAGCACGCGCCAGACATCAATGTGGTTGCTGCGCTCCACGTAGAAAACAAGATGCGGGTACTTCTTCAAACGCCAGAAGCGCAGACCGGGAAGATTCAACTCACCGGCGTAGCGCGACGAGCCAGTGTCTGGATGGCCTCCAATGTGACGATACGCCTGTTCCAACGCATCGATGAAGCCTAACGCGGCTTCCGGCGCGTCTTCACTCAAGTAATAGTCGATTGCCTCTTCGACATCCTGCTCAGCGCGCTCACGAGCGATAACTGGTTTCGGCGTCACCGACGAGTGCCTGGCTTCCCCGGCTTGACTCTCCGGCGCAGACGATCGAAATAGGCTTCATCAACGGGCTTGGTCGGTGCAGATTCAGCGCCTGCGAGCAGAAGACCGCGCAACCGCAGACGGTCCTTATCTTTTCGTATGAGTTCGCGCACGTACTCGCTGCTCGTGCCGTAGCCACGCTCGTTGACCTGCTCGTCGACAAAATCTTTGAGCGAATCAGGCAGGGAAATATTCATTGTGCTCATGCCTGAATCGTATCGCCTTTGGCAAAATTTGGCAAAGGAAGGGCCCTAGGGGCGAAAACGGTGACCTCGGGATGCACCGCGCATTGGTTCGTGTGCGGCCCGACTGCGTGCTCACCGGTGAGCACCGGAATCGATGCGTGCGACGGCTCGCATCGGGTTGCAACGCTTTGCGACCAATTGCACGAAAGCGTTGCGTGTCGCACCCCGGGGAGTCGGGGGGCAAGCGCGTCTTGCGGGAATCCGGACGGACCGCGTCAATCTGATCCCGCTCTCGTCGTGCTCCTTCGAACGCGTGGTGTCAGTGTGCACCCCCAGCGCGATCAGATCGCCGGGTGCTTCGATCAAAGTTCTGGCTTGGCCCAGCCTTAATCTCCGACGACTACGACTGGTTCACTCCAGCCGATCTCACACGAGTTATCAACGCAATCCACGCGCTTGCTGATTGGAGCAGTGTGGTGCTCGTGGGTGGCCAATCCCTCACAGCATGGGTTGAATACTACAAGATCAAACTACCTTCGTTCGAAGGTCCTTACTTGACCGTCGACGCGGATTTTCTCGGCACAAGGACCGAAGCCGAGGTTATTGCAAGAGAACTCGGTAGCAAGGCCCAGATTCCAACCATTGATGATCAAACACCGAATGCTGCGGCGATCGACTTTACAGGTGCGAGCGGAAAGAAACTGCACATCGATATCTTGACCGGCGTGCTCGCACCTGAAAAGTGACCTTGTTCGGAAATTGGCTGTGAGTCTTGAGATCGACAACAACCGGCCGGTTCCAGTGCTACATCCACTGCTGGTCCTGGAAAGTCGATGCATCAATCTAGAGCGGCTCAGCGGAAAGCGACACAGCAACGGAATCACTCAGGCCCGCGTTGCATGCGTAGTCGTCGAGAACTACCTGTCTAATTGCCTCAGCTCTCCGGGTCGGCACCGCGAGGTGCTCAATGCGACTAAGCGTATCGCAGGACTCGCACAAACGAGTGCTGGCGTGTTTGTGGCGGCTGTTGTAAGGCTTGCGACGTCGCACAGGGAGAGTTGCTAGTACCTCGCCCCAACGGTTGTACGGCATGTACGTGGTTAGAATCGGCTCGCATACGGCAGTGAAAAAAAGTCGTGATTGATTTGGCCCGCAACGACGAGGCGTTCTCGCAGTGCCAACTGAGCCTTTCCCCGGCTTTTTCCTCTGCTATCCGCAACAACGAAACATGGCGCCCGCAGTGCGGGCATTGATTGACGCTATAAGACCGGATGCGAAGTTCGTCAAGGAAACGGCGCAACTGCAGTGTGATAATTTGGGGCATGTCACTGCCGACCCGAACGCTATGCCTCATCGCGCTATTGGTTACGGCCTGTGGTGGCGGGGGCCGCGGCACGGCAGGTAATCAACCCAGTGGCCCGGCGGTGCTGCGGTCAATTGACTTCACACCTGCGAATGTGAGCCTCCGCGTCGGCACGATGCTCGAGCTGAAGGCAACAGGTCACTACTCGGACGGCACCAGCCACACGATGTCTCCTGAGACCTGGAACTCCTCACAAAAGACCGTGGCCTCGGTGGATGAGCTCGGCGTCGTCAGCGGGTTCACGGCAGGAACCGTCACGATCACCGGAACGAGAGACAATATCTCGGGCACGATCAAAGTCACGGTCCTACCGGGCAATGCTTCCGTGGAATACCTGTACTCGTTCGGCGGCTTTGACAACCCATCGGACGCTGGACAGCCAAACGGCCCGCTTCTGCAGGCCAGTGATGGCAACTTCTACGGCACCACGCGAGGTGGCGGCACGAATACATGCTCCATTTATGCTTGTGGAGCGATCTTCAAAATCACACCGACAGGCAGTGAGACGGTATTGCATTCGTTTGGAGCCTCGGCGTCGGACGGACATTTCCCGACTTCGTCTTTGATGCAGGCCGCAGACGGCACCCTGTACGGCACGACGGCGCGCGGGGGCGATTACGACTCGGGCACCGTTTTCAAGATAACGCCGGATGGCACGTACAGTGTTTTGTACTCGTTCGGCGGAACGCCGGCCGATGGCACGGTCCCCATAGGGGCGCTCATTCAGGGTAGCGATGGTAATCTCTACGGCACCACCTCCACCGGCGGCACCAACTTTTGCCCCCAACCTCCTGTAGCAGCGAACAACTGCGGCACCTTCTTCAAGCTCACGCCGGGAGGGGTTGAGACGGTGCTGTATTCGTTCGGAGCGACGGCGACTGACGGCTTCGAACCGGGCGCAGCTCTCCTGCAGGCAAGTGACGGAAACTTCTATGGTACGACGTCCGTGGGCGGCACCTACAATGGCGGGACTGTTTTCAAGTTGACACCGAGCGGGACCGAAACGGTGTTGTATTCTTTTGGCGCCGCGCCGGTCCTTGGCTCTGCGCCACAAGGAGTCGCTCCGCAAGGCCCGCTGATCGAGGACCAGAGTGGCAACTTCCTCGGCACGACGGTTGCCGGCGGTAAGTTAGGTTGCGACACTGGCTGCGGTACCGTGTTCCGAATCACGCCGGATGGAAGCTTGTCGACGCTGTATTCATTCGCCGGTGCGTCGACTGGAGACGGGTACGGTCCCGCGCCATTTCTGATCCAGGGCAACGATGGCAACTTCTATGGGACGACCATTTCCGGCGGGGCCTTTGGCGGCGATCTCGTTGGCACCGCCTTTCGGCTAACTCCGGAAGGCACCGAGACGGTACTGTATTCATTCGGGCCATTGAACCAGAACCCATCCGACCCCGGCGCTGGCCTGATACAGGCGAACGATGGCGCGTTCTACGGTGCGGCGTTCTATTCCTATTTCGACGAGGGAGCTGGTACGGTGTTCAAACTCGTGACCACGCCATGAGGGTTGGTGTAGCCATCCGAGAGGGTACGCAGTGATCCTCCCGGCCCAGGTGACTGGTTCCCGCAAAAGGCACCATGGTGACCCTGCGGGAGATTCGCGGGACTTCTGCGTGATCCTACATGCCTTCCGGTGACGAGTGTTTGCAACGGCCGCTCGACCCGATTTTGCATTTAAAGATATTTCAATAAGTTACAACACGCTCGCCAGATTCCCTTCAGGGATGTTGGTTGCCGACCGCCCTTACAAGGCGAACGTCGGCTGTCAGTGGGTGGCCAGTCTCTCACTGCGTGGGTCGAATACTACAAGATCGAGCTGCCCGCGTTTGAAGGTCACTAACTGACCGTCGATGCGGATTTTCTCGGCACGAAGACCGAAGCCGAGGTCATTGCAAGAGAGCCCGGAAGCAAGGCTCAGATTCCAAATATTGATGATCAAACACCGAATGCTGCGGCGATCGACTTTACGGGTGCGAGCGGCAAGAAGCTGCACATCGATATTCTGACCGGCGTGCTCGGTCTCAAAGGCGAAGTTGTCCGAAAGTTGGCTGTGAGCCTGGAGATCGACGGCAACCTGCCGGTTCCCGTTTTGCATCCATTGTTGATCTTGGAAAGTCGTTGCATCAATCTCGAGCGGCTCAGCGGAAAGCGACACAGCAACGGAATCACTCAGGCCCGTGTTGCATGCGTGGTTGTCGAGAGCTACCTGTCTGATTGCCTCAGCTCTCCGGATCGGCACCGCGAGGCGCTCAACGCGGCTAACGTGAGTATCTTGCGTCCTTGCGTCCGTCTGAGAGAGGGTCAGCGACAAAGTCCATCCCCAAACTTCATTCGGTCGTCCCGCCGGCCGCTTCCGTTCTTTATGTACCAGCGAGACGTGCCGCGAAGAACGCTTGCGTCGCAATCCCTGAGGAAAATCCACTCAGTGTGCGACAAACAATGACACAACACAACAGAGGGAACGGCTGTTTGACCCGGCGGGACCTAACACCCTGTTGCGAGCGCGTGGCTGCGGGTCGCCAGCTCCTCTACAGGACTGCAGTCATCGCGATCGAGACGAGCAGGTTGGGAAGCTCCGGGCCGAGCCTGCTGGTAGTACGGGTCGGCGGATCGGTCGAGAAGAACTCGGCGTACGCTTCATTCATCCCGGCGAAGTCCTGGGGCCTGGCCAACAGCACCTGGACCTCGACGACATTGCCGAGCTCGGCGCCGCCAGCTCGCAGAATGGCCTGGCAGTTCAAGAGGGCCTGCCGCGTTTGCTCCTGGATCGTGGCACCGGCGGGCTGGCTCGTCTTAGGATCAATGCCGAGGGTGCCCGTTACATAAATGGTCGAGCCAACCTTGATGGCTTGGCTGTACAACGGGGATTGGCTCGGTGCGTCCGCGGTCCGGATGATCTCTTTTTTCACGTGGAAACTCCTCAGGTCGGCGGTCGAGCCGCTCGCAGTAAACAGCAGGGCGCAGCAGATGGTGCGAGAGGTGAAGCTCAGGATCTGTTTCATGGCAGATGACTCAACTGCCCGCTGCCGTGCGTCGGGTCGCCGCCGGAATGCGCTTACCAAACGGCACCAGCATCGGCACTCGCCGGCGATAATCTGTATATTCCGGATGTCCGGCGATCAGATCGCGCTCTTCAAACCAGATCCCAATGAAGATGTAGGTGCTCGTGGCGATCGCAAACACCAGGTGGGCAACCGTCATGGTGGGCGTCGCCCAGAACACAAAGAGCCAGCCGACGTACAGAGGGTGACGCACGTAGCGATACAGCCAGGGCGTCTGGAAAACCAACGGCCGGTAGGGTTTACCGAGCAACTGCAGCCAGACCTGACGCAAACCGAACAGATCGAAGTGATTGATCAGAACCGTACTGAGCAGCAGCAGAACCCAGCCAAAAGCGAACGCGCCATAAAGTGCGGCCCGCCCGATGGGCGCTGTAACGGTTCCGACCACTCCGCCCATGGGCTGCCAGAACGCAAAGAGGAAGATCAATGCAACGGTGGACAACAGCACATAAGTACTACGCTCCGCCGGCTCCGGCACGATGCGGGTCCACCAGCGCTTGAATGCAGGGCGCGCCATTACACTGTGCTGAATTCCGAATACCGCCACCAGGGCAAGGTTGGTCAGCAATGCGGTGACGAGTGGCGTCGCGGGCGGCGAGTCGATCGATTTGGGAACCCCGAAGTTGCCTATAAAGCCAACGGCATACAGGAAAGTGGCAAAGAACACGAAGTAACACAGCAGGCCGTAAATGAAGATCAACAAACGTTTCATGTCCGACACCCTCAGTCGATCGCTTTTCAAAGCATGCGTAGATCAGAGGTAATCGGCGGCTCGTCCAGACCCCCTCATTGGACCGACAGTAGGCGTAACAACGCGCGCGCGTCCCGGGCGAATGCCGGGATTTCTCCGGGATCTTTGTGAGGCGCCGGGTCGGCAACGAGCTGCGATGAGTTACCACGTTTATTTCGGACCGTTCAGTTTTGAGCCAGCAACCGCGCGCCTTTGGGCTGACAAACAGGAGATCAAGCTCACCCGCAAGGCTGCCGCCGTCCTCGGCCTGCTCGTCCGTCGCGCAGGGCAGCCTGTCGCCAAGCAGGAGCTGTTCGCATCCGTTTGGGGTAGTACGGTTGTGAGCGATGACGCGCTGGTGACGTGCATTCAAGAGTTGCGCAAGGCGCTCGGCGACGATGCGAAGCACCCGAAGTACATCGCCACACGGCACCGTAGCGGGTATTTGTTCGTCGCCGAGGTCTCACAGGCCAGTAACGCGCCAGCCGATGCCCGACGGGCGGCTGCGGCGGGCACCGCCGCAATTGCAATCCTGCCCTTCGCGGACCTGAGCCCCGAGCGCGACCAGGACTACTTCTGCGAGGGTCTAGCGGAGGAACTCATCGATGCACTGACGCACGTAGATGGCCTGCGCATCGCCGCCAGAAGCTCTTCCTTCCAGTTCCGGGGCGCCGGCGTTGATGTGCGCGAAGTGGGTCGACGCTTCGGTGTCGACGCCCTCCTGGAGGGAAGCGTGCGCAAGTCGGCCGATCGGTTGCGCATAACGGTCCAGCTCATCGATGTCGACAGCGGATACCATCGATGGTCACAGCGCTTCGAACGCAATGTCGGTGACGTGTTCGCCGTTCAAGATGAAATCGCTGAAGCGGTCGCAATGACATTGCGAGGCGGCGCGCTCTCCCCGCGCGAACGCAGCGCCGTGCGTCGCCCCCAAACAACTGCAGAACCATACGAATACTTCCTGCGCGGCCGTCAGCGCCTGCACCGCATGCAACAGCCCGACATGGATGAGAGTCGGCAGATGTTCGAACGGGCCATAGCGCTGGATGCAGACTACGCGCCCGCCTGGGCTGGTCTTGCAACCGTGCACGCGCTGTTATTCGAATGGTGGGGCGCCCGCGACGAAGACTTGCAACTCGCCGATCGGGCAAGTCAAAAAGCAATGGAATTGGCGCCGGAACTCGCTGACACACACGTGGCGCGGGGCTGCGCGTTGTCGCTGCGTCGAAGTTACGATGAAGCGCGCACACACTTCGAAGCGGCGGCGCGCATCAATCCGCATCTGTTCGATGCCTATTACTACTACGGTCGTGCGGCCTTTGCGCAGGGCCAGCTGGAGCGTTCCGCCGAACTGTTCCGCAAGGCCTCCGAGGCGCGGCAGGATGATTTTCAGAGCTCTGTGTTGTTGGCACAGTCGTTGCGGATGCTCGGGCGCACTGTTGAAGCGACAGCGGCCAATCGAGAGGGCATCGCGCGGGCCGAACGCATTCTGGCCCTGAACCCCGCCGATGGACGCGTACTCGCCCTTGGTTCGAGTGCGCTCTACGACGAGGGCGAAGTGGAACGGGCGATGGAGTGGTCGCGTCGCTCGCTCCAACTGTACCCCGATGACATGAGCGCGCTATTGAATGCCGTTTGCCTGAGGGCCAAGTCCGGCATGAAGGAGGAGGCGCTGGAGCTGCTCGAGCGCGTCTTCAACCGCGGCTGGGGCAAGCGTGACTGGATAGATCGCGATCCGGACTACGACTGCCTGCGCGACGATCCGCGATTCAAACTCCTGCTGGCGAAGATCAAGTAATCGGCCGAGCTGGAACGCCGGCCGCTATCAAAGGGCCATTAGCGGGTTTTGATCCCGCCGCTGCATGTAGCGTTCGCGTATTGCTCTAGGTCACTGCCGCGGCCGAATTCAGCATTCCTGTGCCGGAATGGCAGTTGACGTACTCATATGCCTGCTCATCCCGGGCCAAAACCGCGACCTCGTGATACAGACGCAGTTTCAAATTAAATTCCAATGCCTGCACGACACGCATGAACGTTCCGAAGATGGCGATGTGCGTTGGATGGGACTCCGCCCATTGCTCCATGTCCGCAAGCGACCTCCATAGACTGAAGCCGAAAGTCTTCTCCAGCAGGTGGCCATTCGAGTCGATGTGTCGCAGAAAGCGATTGGAGTAACAACCGATCTGCGTTCCTGCGTCACGCAGGAACTCCATCCCTTTGCGTAGCGTGGGCTCGATTTCTTCGACATATAGAGCCCGCTCCCTGCCGCTGGTATCGGTCCATTCCTGCCCTGACCGAATGATGGCTACATTCTCGCTCCCGAGAATGCGGACGCGACGGGATGAAGGCGAGTCGCGCTCGATAGTCAATGTCCCCGACGGCTGCAGCGCATCGGTCTGAGAAAGAGGGACTCGATCGCGCATCGAACCCCAATATGCATGTTCGCTGATGTCCTCGGTGCTTCTTTGACCCAGGGCAGCCGCCACGCCTTCGAAGTGTGTTGTGTTGCTGAGCAAAGTTTCAAAGCGCTCCAGGCGCGGCGAGAGGATCTCCCGGAAGTAGCCGATTCCGCCGTTCTCCCTGTCACGCGAAAGCCACCATGCGCTGATGTCCGGTGAATTCAGCCAGCGATGCAAACGGTCCGTGTCCAGCCAATAGGCTACCGCGATACGATTCTCGAAGCCCGCGGAGTCTGTTTCGCAAACGGTGTCAATGTGCGCAGGTCCATCGGTGCTGCCGAGGTAGGAAATCAATCGGGAAAACTCAATGTTCGCTACTGCCGTGTAGTTAGACTCACGCCACTGAACACCGAAGTAGGCCATGACTACACGGCGCACCTGTCCCGGGACCCGTGCTACCCAGGCAGGGTAGGGCGGCGTGTAGCTTTCATCCACGCGTCGTGGCTGGGTTCGAGGGCAGCGCAAGTTGGCGGGTATCGAAGATTCCATTGCGGCAGCTCCTACAAGATGGTGGGCGTTGGCTCGGACCGCCCAGCCAAGCGAATTTCAGTGTTGGATTCCCCAGCGGACTGCGGTGTGCAGAATACCTGTGAAACATCGCGCAGGGAATGCACGCCGCTGAGCGGTTCCACGCATCTGCCTGGTGCGGCATTGAACAGCAGGCGAGCAACGTCGGGCCGGGAATAGTGGCCGGTTGGATCCGCGGCTGATTTGGCATAGGCGATCGCGCTCATGTCGATATCCGCATACAGCAGGCCCTCCACGGTGGGCAGCAGTGGCGTGCACAGTGGAGAGCCGTCCGGTCCGAAGATCATGGCGTAACCTCCACCGGGCTGGAGCAGGTCCTGTTTGGCCGGAGAGTCGCACAGCATCTGCATCATTTGTGGCGACACGACTCCGCAAGCCGCAATTACAAAACATTGTCCTTCCGCAGCATAGACCTGGCTGAGTGCGGTGTTCAATTGGGGGCCGAGGGCATACGCCTTCCCTGTATACAACGAGAAGCCCGGCCAGGATGCAACATGGAGCTGCTCGTTCTGGGCATACATGGCATATTTCGTGAGGGGATTGATGTGCTCCCAACAACACAGGGCGCCCAGGCGCCCCAACCCGGTGGCGTGCACCTTGATATCGCTGCCGTCACCTTCGCCGAAGAGGGTTCTTTCCACGTGCGTCGATTTGAGCTTGCGACGGGCACTGACGATTTTGCCGGATGAGTTGACGATCAGTTGCGCGATGTACAGGCTGCCGGCGGAGCGCTCGCTGTAGCCCATGACCACATGAATTGCATTCTTGGCGGCTGCCGCCGCGATCTGCATGGCCTCGGGGCCATCGGCCGTCATGCAGTTGTCGAAATGCCGGGCGACGAACTGCATGCCCCAGGCCGGAGAATCCAGCCACGCCCACCAGGGATAGCCCGGGATCCAGCACTCCGGAAAGGCGATCAAGGAGGCCCCGGCGGCGGCGGCCTCTTCGATATAGTGGATTGATTTAGCCACCCCGGCGGGCAGGTCGAGGAATGCCGGTGCGGCCTGGACCGCTGCGACCTTGAGGGTGTTGTTGGACATTGCGTGTATTTCTCCGGTGCATTGCGGCCCGTGCAAAGGGCCGGGACGCCTGAAATGGCAGTATCCGATGCTCGAGCGGGAGTCAGTGGACTGCAGCGGCCCGGTTTCTTGCCCGCGGCGGCATGCGCTCAGGGGGCACGCAAAACCCTTTCGAGCCATTGTTGACACGAAACCGGGACGACAACACTATAGACCGCGAGGGGCCCTTTCCGCCTGAAGGCCGAGCCGTGAATGATGTGCTGATGTCGACCGACACAGTCTCTGAACGTGAGCGCCTCGCTTACTGGCGTGAAGCAGTCTGCGACACGTTTGTCGAGCTGGAATGCGAAACCCATCGTCCCGAGCACTTCTTCGGCTCCTTGACCAGTCGGGTCGCCGGCGCGATCCAGTACTCAGCCGTGCGTTCCGCGCCTCAACACGTTGCCCGCACACGCCACAAGATCTCACGCTCCGGATACGACTATTTTCTGTTGAGCCTGCAGACCCGCGGTCGCGGCGTGTTGGAGCAGGATGGCAGGCGAGCCGAGCTGAGTGCCGGTGATTTCGCCCTGTATGATACGACCAGACCCTACGATCTGTGGTTCGACGCGCAATTCAGTCAACTCGTGTTGCGTCTCCCGCGCCAGATGGTCGTCGATCGACTCGTCGATCCCAATGGTCTGACGGCGCTGCGAATCGCTGGTAGTGCAGGGTCGGGGCGTCTCGCCTCATTATTCTTTCGCCAGTTATATCACGAGCTCGAGCGGGTGGAGGTCCGGGGTGTGGACCGCCTGCACGCGACCGGTGTGGATTTGCTGGCGACCGCGTTTGCTGAGCAGGCGGGCGTGGGTTTTTGTGTGAGTGAATCGCATACGATGCTGCGGCGTCGCATCAGCGACTTCATTGATCGACACTTGGGCGATCCGGAACTCAGTTGTATGTCCATTGCCGCGGCTCACGGCATCTCCGAACGCTACCTTCGCAAGCTGTTTGCAGGAAGCTCCCGCAGCGCCTCCGACCATATCTGGTCGCGGCGCCTCGAGCGGGCCCGGCGGGATCTGGTCGACCCGCTGCGTGCGCACCGCACGGTGACGGCAATCGGGTACGATGTTGGTTTCAAGGACGCCGCGCACTTCAGCCGCGCTTTCAAAGCACGTTTCGGCATAACACCCACGGAGCAGCGGCGGGCGGGCCGTGTGCCGCCCTATCCCTGAAGATCAGTCCCACTGTCCTGACGGTTCCGTCTGGGACAAGAGGAGTGGCCCCCGCAAGCAAGCCGCTTCATACGGTCTTATCTAACATCCCCTGACGGGTCGACCGGTCGCTCGCCGGATCAATCCCAACGATACGAAAGAATTGCGGGGGTGTCATGCGCAGCAAGTTTCCTATGATCTCGACCGTCCTGTTCGCAACGGTCGGGCACCTCGCCGGCGCCATGGCGACCGAGGAGCCCGAGACACAGGGCCTCGAAGAGATTGTAGTGACAGCGCAGAAGCGCAGCGAAAATCTCCAACAAACTCCCCTCGCCATCACTGCGTTCACGGCGGCGACCATCGCGAAGACGGGTGTGAGTGACATTGCCGAGCTGGCCGAGCGCGCACCGAATGTCACATTCAAGTTCACGGCTCCCGTGTCAGGCGCCTCGAACGCGGCGTCGGTCTTTATTCGGGGAATCGGTCAATCCGACTTTGCGTTGACGACCGATCCGGGGGTCGGGACGTACGTAGATGGCATTTACATGTCGCGCTCGATTGGCGGAGTGTTGGATGTGCTCGATCTCGAGCGAGTTGAAATTCTCCGCGGCCCACAAGGGACGCTCTTCGGCCGAAACACCATCGGCGGTGCGATCAATCTTCTCACCACAAAGCCGAGCTTCGCAGCAGCTGACGGCAGTGTGCAGGTCGTCGGCGGATCGCGTAACCAGTTGTATCTCAGGGGCGATCTGAACATCCCGCTTGCCGACGCGTTGGCGGTGCGACTGGCGGTGTCATCGAAAAATCGCGACGGCTATGTGAACACGGCATTCTCGCAGAGCTCGCCGTATTATCGGTCAGCGCTCACCAACCTGGGGAATGAGGATCGGCAAGCTGCCCGCGCCGAATTCTTGTGGAAGCCCCTCGACCTTCTGGACGTTACGCTCGCCACCGATTACTCCCGCGTGCGCGAGAACAACGCGCCGGCGGTGCTCGTCGGAGTGACTGGCAAGACCTCACCGGCCGACGGCCCCATCGCGTTCTTGTATAACCTGTTCGAGGCGCCCGGGACGACCCTGCCCGGATTTCCGAACGGTCAGTATTCCGCGGCCAACTTCGTGACAGGATCACCTGACAGGACTTATGCGACCGGTCCCAACGGCACGCGACTCAATGGATACGGCAGTGCTTTGACGTTCGACTTCCGCCTGGCACCCGCTCTCAACCTGAAGTCGATCAGCGCCTATCATCACGAGGACGGTACTTTCGCGCGTGACGCGGATGGTTCGCCCATCACGCTTACCGACAACATCGATACCGACTACCAGCATCAGCAGTACAGCCAGGAGCTCCAATTGACGGGCTCCGTGTACGATGACGCGCTGAAATACGCCACGGGGATTTATTTTTTCCGGGAAACCGGCAGCGATCCGCTGATCGTGGTCTTCCCGGCGTCGTTCGGACTTCTGAACATCGAGGAGGACCGGGTGCGAAACAGCAGTTTTGCCACTTACGGCCAGGCGAGCTATCAGCTCCTGAGCGATCTGACATTGACCGCAGGGGTGCGCTATACCAAGGACCGTAAGCGCTTCTTCACCAACCAGACCCTGACGATTACCGGTCCCGGCGGAACCGCTGCGACGGGTGCTCCCGTCGGTACGGTGGTTCCCCTCGTGCCTCCTGATTCTGATGTGGGTCAGGACTTCTCGAACACGTCACCCCGTATCGCTCTGGATTATCAGCTCACGCATCTCGCACTCCTGTACGCCTCTTTTTCGCGGGGTTTCAAATCGGGTGGTTTCAACCTTCGATACGTTGTACCGCGTGCCAGCGTGCGTAGTTTCGGGCCTGAGCGGGCGGATGTGGTCGAGGTCGGCGCGAAAGTGGAAAACACCTCGCGAACACTGCAGTTGAATCTGGCCGCATTCTCAACCCGTTATCGCGATGTCCAATTGACCTACTTCGAGAGCTTTGGTGCCCCCGTCACTGCCAATGGGGGTGATTCGCGCATCAAGGGGTTCGATCTCGAGTTGAAGGCGTTGCCGCTGACCAACCTGAATGTGCGTGTGTCTGCTGGCTACCTGGATGCGTATTACACGAGCCTCGCGCCCGGACTGAACGCGGGCGCCACTACACCTGAGCAATTCATCACGCTCCAGAGCCGACTGCCCAATACGCCTCGTTGGCAGGTCGGGATCGATCTCGACTACACGATGCAGCTTCCAGGAAATCGCAAGTTGCTGCTCGCGGCGAGTGGTCGGCATTCGAGCCTGGTCTATAACGACGCGCAGAATTCGCCGTTCCTGCGCCAGGCGGCATTCACAATCGCGGATGCTTCCGCGACCTTCTCGCCGGCGGACGATGTGTGGTCGTTGCGGTTGTACGCGGATAACCTTGCCGACAAACGATACATTGTCTCTGGCGATAGCAACTTTGGGATCGGATTCCACGAGGCCGAGTTCAACCGACCGCGTGAATACGGCGCCGGCCTGACCTACCGGTTTTAATCGGTGGAACCCATCGAACGCGCGAGTCTCGATGAGTTGCGCGCCCTGCAGCTCGAGCGTCTGCGATGGTCGGTGCGTCATGCATACGACAACGTCGAGCACTATCGCGAGCGTTTCGCGGCGCATGACGTCCATCCCGACGACATTCAGGTGCTCGAAGACCTGGAGAAGTTCCCTTTCTTGACCAAGGCGGATTTCCGGGATCGACACCCGTTTGGACTCTTGGCGGTTGCAAGACAGAGGCTTGCGCGCATTCATGCATCAAGCGGCACGACAGGTAAGCCGACCGTGGTTGGCTACACAGCGCGCGACATAGACGTGTGGGCGGGCCTCGTGGCTCGCTCCATTCGCGCTGCCGGTGGACGTGCGGGCGATGTCGTGCATGTTTCGTATGGGTACGGGCTTTTCACCGGCGGCCTCGGTGCTCACTACGGCGCCGAAAGGTTGGGATGTACGGTCATTCCCGTATCAGGCGGCCAGACGGAGCGGCAAATTCAATGTCTGCACGACTTTCGACCCGACATCATCATGGCGACTCCCTCCTACATGCTGACCCTCGCCGCGGAATGTGAACGGCGGGCGATTGATCCAAGCAAGCTCGGCCTGCGAATTGGACTCTTCGGTGCCGAGCCGTGGTCAGAGGCTCTGCGTACGCAAATCGAATCGGTCGTTGGAATCGATGCCCTGGATATCTACGGTCTTTCGGAGGTCATGGGGCCGGGTGTGGCGTGCGAATGCATCGAGACGAAGGATGGTTCCGTCATCTGGGAGGACCACTTTTACCCGGAAATTATCGATCCACAGACGGGACGATGCCTGCCCGATGGAGAACAGGGCGAACTGGTTCTGACCTCTCTGACCAAGGAAGCACTCCCGGTTATTCGCTATCGCACGCGCGATCTGACTCGCCTGTTGCCGCCGACGGCACGTTCGATGCGCCGGATGGCGAAGGTCAGCGGCCGCAGCGACGATATGCTGATCATCCGGGGCGTGAATGTCTTTCCCACGCAGATCGAGGAATTGATTTTGCGAGTTCCCGGTCTCACCTCTCATTATCAACTCGAAGTGGGGCGACAGGAGCAGCTCAATGCCCTGGACGTGCACGTCGAATGTCTGCCAGGTCAGGCGCAGACGATGGAGCACCGCAGACTTGCGGCTACTGAATTGGCACGCCTGGTGAAAGAGGTGGTTGGCATCAGCGTGGCTGTGACGGTGCATGAGCCTCATTCAATGGAGCGGTCCGCCGGCAAAGCCAGGCGAGTTGTCGACGGGCGCGCGCGGTGACGAGGACACGCGAGAGTAAGCGTTGAGGCAACACGCTGCGCCGCGGCCGTATTGGACAGCGATCGGCTAGGCGACTCAGAGTCGCGGTTTGGTAACTCAGCATACTCGCTGGAACTTCTGGCCCGCGATCCCTTCTGCCCACGCCGCATAGGCGCGCAGCATGGTCGCGATGCTGTGGCCGTGTTGTTTGGCGACCCACAGCGGATTCTTGCCGACCATCAAGTTCCAACTCACGATGTCTGCCGAGCGGTGTAGGCAACGGCGCGCCAGTGTCCAGGAAGGAGCTCGGCCTTCCGAAGTCGAGCGCACCGAAGATTCGGAGCAGGTTCTCATGGACGGGCCGGTCTCGATATCCGAACTCGAATGCGCGCTTCAGGACGCTGATGGTGTTGTTGTTACTCCGCGTTCCGCGTGACCATGTTGGTGACATTGTTCGACCAGTTCGTCCGCTTCACGGCCTGCAAATGCGCCCGCCACGAGTGCTAACTCGAGTACCGCAAGGCTGGCCGCGGCGTCCGTTTCCTGAGCTCTCCTCTAAGTAATATAAATAATATTGACAGTCTAAAGTCCAGGTAATATAAATCATATTGAGTGATGTGAGCCGCATAGACGGCGTGACGGAGAAGGGGGGGGTATGCGGAGCATTTGGCTGGCGGCCTTGGCGCTCATGTTGCCGGGCGGCCAGGTACTCGGCGCCGAGCCGGCACCGGTGGACCTCGTCTCACCCGATGGCAGCGTGAGGGTGACGATCGAGGCATCGGTCGGTGAGGCTCCTCCGACCTATCGGATCCAGCGCAAGGGCGAGATGATCATCGCGCCATCGCCGCTGGGCCTCGACATCCTCTACACCAAGAATTTCGGCCCTTTCGACATCACCGGCACACAGCGTCGCTCAGTCGACGAAGTCCACGAGCTCATCGCCACGAAGGCCGCGAGCGCTCGCGATCATTTCAACGAAGTCGTCCTGTCGCTGACCGAGCGCATCGATGGCCGGCATGTCGAAGCAGTCTTCCGCGCGTACGATGACGGCGTCGCATTCCGGTACCGGGTCGCCGATCAGTCGCAGCTCCACTCGGTATCGCTGATGGGCGAGCGCACGCGGTTCAACTTCCCCGCCGATTACGACTGCTGGGGCTTCAATCAAGGCCGGATGGATCTGAGCCACGAGGGGCTCTACGAGCCGCTCCGCTCGTCCGTCATCCGTTGGTACAACCTCTACGACTTGCCCTTCACGTGCAAGTCGAGCTCGGGGCACACGACCTTCCTCCTGGCCGAGGCCGACATCAAGAACTATTCCGGGCTCTATCTGCGGGGCCGCGTCGATGGCGGGCTCGGGCTATCGGCACAATTGTCCCTGCGCTTTGACAATCGCCGGCTTGCAGTCATCGCAGACCTGACCAAGGGCGATCTGGTCTCGCCCTGGCGCGTAGTCATGCTCGCCGACCAGGCGGGGGATCTCATCCCCTCCAACCTCATCGGAAACCTCAACCCACAGCCGTCGAGCGATATGTCCTGGGTGAAAGCCGGCAAGGCCGCCTGGGACTGGTGGTCGGATCCGCATCCGGCGCCGCCAATGGGCCCCGGCATGTCGATGGAATCGATCAAGCGTTTCATCGATTTTGCAGCGGAATCGGGTTTCCCCTACCTGATGCTCGATGAAGGCTGGAGCTATCGGCCGGTCTACGACCCGAACAATCTCAGCAACGCTGACATCCTTCGCACGCGGCCCAACATCGATATGCCTGCGCTGGTGCGTTATGCGCGTGGCAAGGGCGTCGGGCTGCTGCTTTGGGTGCAGTGGGACCTGCTCGACAAGAAGTTGACCGAAGCGCTCGACCTCTATGCGAGCTGGGGCATCAAGGGCATCAAAATCGACTTCATGGATCGCAACGACCAGGTCATGGTCGACTTCTACCACCGCGTGATGGAGGAGACCGCCAAGCGGCGGCTCCTGGTCAACATGCACTCGGCTTATCCGCCCGCTGGGCTCAACCGCACCTATCCCAATTTCCTGACCCAGGAAGGGGTCATGGGGGCTGAGTACAACAAGTGGGGCAACGCGATCACATCGCGCCACAACGTCACCATACCGTTCACGCGCATGATCCTGGGGCCGATGGACTACACGGTCGGCGCGTTCACCAACGTGAAGCCGGAGAATTTCCGATTTCGCTGGACGGCGCCGATGGTGCAGACGACGCGCGGTCAGCAACTGGCCATGTTCGTGGTCTATGAGAGTCCACTACAAAGCGTCGTTGACTCACCCGACCTCTACCGCAATGCACCGGGCTTCGATTTCATCAAGGCGGTCCCCGCCGATTGGGACGAGACGCGGTTCATCGCTGGCGACACTGGCGAATATGTGGTGCTGGCGCGGCGCAAGGGAAGAAATTGGTACGTGGGCGCGATGACCAACGAGACCGCGCGGACTATCGACGTCCCCCTCTCTTTTCTCGGCGCTACGAAGTTCACAGCCGACACCTGGCAGGACGGCGCCACGCCCACCGACATTGTGTCCGGACATCGCGATGCTGTGTCCGGAAGCGACTTGATCACACTCGAGCTTGCGGCAAACGGCGGCGCGACGGCGCGCCTTCGGCCGGTCCGCAGTGTCAAACCATAGCCAAAAGCAATTTCAATAGGGGGAAGGACAATCATGTCCATCAGAAGATTTTTCTCGTATTCGTTGTTGGCAGGCACCAGTTTGGCCGGCACAGTCCCGGCATTCGCCCAGGTGGCGTCTGCACCTCCCCAAACCGAGTCGGCGGTCGAGGAGGTTGTGGTGACCGGTACCCGAGCGAGCCTCGAGCACTCGCTCGACATCAAGCGCCAAACACTGGGAGTGGTCGATTCGATCTCCGCCGAGGATATTGGCAAGCTGCCAGATCAGAACGTGGCGGAATCGCTGCAGCGCGTACCCGGCGTGTCGATCGATCGCGATCAGGGTGAGGGTCGGTTCATCACGGTTCGCGGTTTCGGCCCGGAATTCAACACTGTCCTCTTGAACGGTCGCGTACTTGCCACCGATAACGTGGGTCGCGAGTTCAGCTTTGACATTCTTCCTCCTGAGCTGGTCTCGGGCGCGGACGTTTACAAGACGTCGCAGGCAACCTTCCAGGAGGGCGGCATCGGCTCGACCGTCAATTTACGCACCGCACGCCCGACCGATCACAGTGGCTTCTTTGTGGCGGGCAGTTTGGGCGGCAAAAATAACAGTGAAGCCCATAAGACGACACCGACGGGCTCGTTGCTGGCCAGCTACACCACTGCCGACGACCGCTTCGGGATTCTTGGCAGTTTCGTCTATGACAAACGCGATCAGCGGGCAAAGCGCGCCTACGCCCTCGGTTGGCTCGTCGATCAGACGGCCGGCAATCTGTCGGGAGTTGCGGTCGACGACGGGACCGGCCAGTCGGTCGATACCAGCAGCCGCGAGCGTATTGGCGGGACGATGGCGCTCGACTGGCACCTGAACGACAACTTATTTTTAACAGTCGACGGTCTCTATTCGAAGTACAAGGTCGACTCGACTACCAATTCGATTGGCTATTTCTCCGACCCTGCGGACATCATCTCGGCGACCGCCAACTCGAACGGCACCGTGACCCACTACGTGCGCGGTGCGCTCGGCGATCTACACACTGATCTTTCGGTCGGCGGACTGGATCCGCGCGATGCCAAGACGTACCAGATCGGGACCAATCTCAAATGGACGCCGGGCGAGCGCACCACAATCACAACCGACCTGTCCTGGTCTCGCGCAACCAACAACGGCAGAGACCAAAATCCGCTCGTCGTGGTCGGGTTGAGTGATGCCGCTTTCAGCCCGACCTGGGACATCAATCAGGGACAGCCTTCCCCCTCCTATAGCAATGTCGCACCACTCACTGACGCCGCTGACGCGATGGGCCATTTCTCACGGCTCACGGGCACCAACACCTCGGACGATGTCAAGCAGGTTCGCATCGAAGGCGAACAGAAATTTGACGGGATATTCAATGCGTTGAAATTCGGTTTCCTCGGGTCCCGGCGCGAGAAGGTTGACGATTACTATGAGACGCCATTCAACTGGGAGTGTGCTTATTGCGGCTATCAACTCCCTTTGCCGTCGGACTTGAACCTGCTTCACGTGTTCAACAGCGGGAGCGGGCGATTCCTTGGCAGCTCGAGCTTGCCGACGCAGTGGTTGACGTTCAATCCGGCCCAGATGCAGTCTTATTTCCTGACGGACGCGGCGCTCGCCCACTCGCTGCCATTCTTTTCCGGCCCTGCGATTGCCCAGTATGGAAAAACCTATGCCGGTGAATTCAAACCGCAACAATCGGGGGCGGTACTCGAGCGCAGCTACGCTTTCTATCTGCAAGGTGAATTCGGGGGGCAGGTCGGCAATATGCCGTGGAGCGCGTCGGCCGGCCTTCGCGAGGTCCTTACCAGGTTGAAAGCGAAAGGCACAGCGCAGGATTTGTTAGCTCTCGCCCCGATTCCGGGCGACAACACCAACCTCGCTCAAACCCTGAGCGACCCGGTGCCGGTGAGTGCCACCAATAATTACAACTACCTGCTGCCCTCATTCACGGCCCGACTCAACCTAACTGACCAGCTGGTCGCTCGAGTGGCGGGATCGCGGACGCTGACGCGGCCGACCCTGTCAGACCTCGGCTTCGGCGAAAGCTACACTACACGTCCGCCGAACCAGTTTTTTGTGAACGGTAATGGCAACCCCTA
>Ga0307510_10000288_pt1 | contig 46490 bp, 27 predicted proteins | sample 12_EM_MG_FD_207224 | JGI IMG/M metagenome (GOLD analysis project Ga0307510, IMG submission 207224) | Populus trichocarpa ectomycorrhiza microbial communities from riparian zone in the Pacific Northwest, United States - 12_EM | ecosystem: Host-associated > Plants > Roots > Unclassified | place... | reverse complement strand
CAACAAAGGATTCACCAGCATGCCAGGCGCCGCAGCGCCATCACCCCGACCAATAACCGGAAACGCCGATATCCTCAACCTCGCCCCACCCATCGGTACCAGCGTCAACGCCTCCTCCGGCTCTGAACTAACGACCGGGCTCATCGGCAACACCCCACACAACCCATACTGATCCACCTGCCACCCCGGTATCCGTCGCCCCCTCGCATGCAACACCAGCGGCGCAGCCGAATTTACAAAAGGATTGTCATCCGTAGGCCAACCCCGTCTCTCAAGCGAAAAAGACGCCAAAGCGTCCGCACTATCCAGCTCCAACCCATAATTCCACGGAGTGGTCGGATAGATCTCATAGCTCGGCCACTTCGACGCATCAGCGCTGTCCTGCCAACCCGAGTCTCCAATAGCCGTTTCCTTCGTTCCCTTCTTCTCATATTTTTCACCGATAAGCAGCGAAAAGCTCAAAGGACCATAATCGACGCTGACACTATTTTTATTCCTCTCCCAGCGCCGCAGATCAAGCCGCATCGGCAGCACAAGCACAAGCTTGTCACCATCGGCCCAACGCCTGGACACCATGATATATCCATTCTTAGCCGAAGAAGGCGTCACAACACCATTCACAGCAACCACCGGCGCACTACACCAGGCCGGCACCCGCAAATACATCGGCCAGGTCGCCGCCGACCCCGTCTTGACCTTCATTTCGATCCGCTCTTCAAAAGGATAATGCGTTCTCTCCTCGATACTCACCCACTCCCCATTACCCACCCGGGCACGAACAGTACCCTCACTATACAATTGCGCAACCAGACCATTGTCAGGCGTCGCCATCCAGGTGTTCGAAGCATAATAGGCCCAGCCCGCACCATGATTGTGCTGACAGCAACGGCTGCTAAACGGATTCATCATCAGGAACGGCCCCTCATTGCTTATCCCCGGCGCATGATTCTTACTGTCACTGATCACCATGTTAGGCGCAGTCAGATAACGCAGGCTCTTATAGTCCGGCATAAACGCCGCCGGCAGCGTATTAAAAGCAACATCCTCACAATTATCCGCCCATTTTATGTCCCCCGTCTCAGCCAAAAGAAAATTATCCGAGGTGATCTGCTCCACCATCCCGCATGTCTCCACAGCCTGCCGGGGATCGTCATACCCGCGTCGCGCATTCTCATCGGCGCCAAACATGCCACCCGGCACCTGACCATAAAATTCACGCACCAACGAAAAATCATTGTAGGTCGCACTCAGATCGGAGGGCTGATGACTCTGCAGATACCAGGTCGCCGGCTCACGGAAACTTTGCGCGATATTTACATTATGCCAGTTGGGCAGATTACGCGCCTGCCGCCAATTGGCCGTATTGCGATGTATTTTGTCAGCAAGCTGCAGCAGCAACGCATCCCCCGTGCGATTATATAACCAATATACACTGTACATATCATCCCCGCCACGACTGTTCTCCCAATAGTCTTTCAGGAACTGATCATCAGGTATGCTAAGCTGATACGCAAAATACCGCCGCAGGAAAGGCAACACCCGCTTATCCCCGCTGTATTCGTAATAACTCTGAAGACACCAGACCATCGGCATATTCGTCCATAGATCACGATTGCCTTTATTAACCCTGGCCGGACCAAAATCGCCGTTGGCCCGCTGATTGTTCAGGACTGCATCGATCCAGAACTTCGTCTCCCTGATCATCTTTTCGTCTCTCAGCAAATAGGCCGTAGTCGAATACCCCTTCAACCAATAAGGCAGTTCCTCCCACCCTATCTTCCCGGTGCCGGCTTTATTCAACCAGGCATTGTCCTTTTTTTGCAGCCAGATGCTGATACTGCCCAGATTGCCCATCAGCCCGTCCCGCTGCAATTCCAGCTGTCTCCGAAGCCAGCCACCTGGACTAAAGGCCGTCGCAGGAAGCCGGACAAATCGTTCCGGCAGCAAAGGCGCACGGTTCCCCGTATACCATTTATTCCCCGGCGTGCCACCTGCGAGTACGGTATGCCAAACTAAAAAAATGCTAAAAAAAACCACAATGATCTTCTTCATACCACAATTTAGAAACTTACTTTCATCAATGGAGAAAAGATCATATCCTCCACATTGGCGATCTTAATACCGACACGCGCATATACATAATTCTGCGCCGGCGTAAAGGTCGGAACAGTCACCTGTAAACTGATATTCCCCGGATCGGCTATCGCAGAGCCCGCCATGTCGGCAGCCGCAACATTATCCGTACCCACGAACTGCCCGGTATTGATATAAAGACTGACCCGCTCGATATCTTTTGCATTCGCATCCTGGATGATCTTGTCGGCCTTAAAGGTCGCCGTCACCTTTCCACCCGCGGCGCTGATCTGCGTATTCCGGATCATATAGTAGGGCGTCACCTCGATATTCAGGGTCTGATTGCCATTCATCGTAACACCCATACTGTCCGGCACACCCGGCGCAAGCTCCTTCCAAAGGAACGGGCCCTGACCCGAAGGGATCAGCAATTTATAATTTCCGTTAAAAAGCAAGGCCCCATATGACCCATCCTGCGCAAAGGTCCCGTTGATAGCCCCGACCTTCCCATACCCATATTGATACAGCTGGAAAGGCACCTGGTTCCTCTCGACATTGATGACTTCACCTTTGTACTGAAGCTGACCCGACAGCTGGGCGGAAGGTTCTTTATAATTGTCCTTCTTGCAGGCTACAAGCGTAACAACCAGCAAAACAGAAGTTATTGAAAAAATATTAATTTTCATGACAAAGAGTTTTGAAGATCTTACTGATTGGGTTGTTTGACAAGCTTGGGATTGGCAGCCAGTATATTGTCGTTGATGGCGGAATAATAGTTCCCCTGTCTGAACCAGTCAAAGCCCGAGACGGCCGCCGGCAATATTTCCTTAAAGATCCATTTGCCATTATTCGGACTGGCCGGATCATAAATTTTATACGGCCACAGTCCCCAGGGTTGAGTATTTCTCTTCGTAGCAAGACCGATATTGCTCAACAGATCCGCCTTTGTCATGGGCTTCCCGTCCCAGACTGTCGTCGCTATCCGCCACCGTTTCATATCAAAAAGAATATGTCCCTCAAAAGCCAGCTCCACCCTTCTCTCATGAACGATCCTGTCAAACGTTATATCCCCCGCTGTCAGCGGTACCACCAGCCCCGCCCGGGCCCTCACCTGGTTCATATATCCCACAGCCACGCCAGTCTGCCCAAGCTCAAAGGCAGCCTCAGCCGCATTCAGCAACACCTCACCCATGCGATACCGGATAAAAGGCACATCGCTGCCCCTTCCCCTTCTTCCACTACCCACCGTCGGGTCCAGCCATTTGCGGATATAAAACCCCGACTGGGTTCGCAATTCCAGGCCATTGACCGGACCATCCTTGCCTACTACCTGCACAGGCGCAGTCGTACCAGGCAGCGGCTTCAGATTACCCGCCTCATCGCTGGTCAGAATGCTGCCATCGGCCAGCTGATAACCAGCCCAGATGTCGACATGGGTGCCTTTGAACAGACCATTCGGCAACAGCACCGTCCCCGCCAGCCGCGCATCCCTGCCGGCAAATATGTCCTGCTGATTCGTATAGTATATCGGGTTCCCGCCTCCATCCGTCGTCGATATCGGGGCATAGCTGTTATCCAGCTTCTCGAAGGCCTCCACGAGATTCAAAGAAGGATCAAGCCTACCCGCATCACCGCCTTCGTCCGAAAAAGAATAAGGCTGGTCATTGGTGGTAAAACCATGCGTCTTACCCGCATTCGCCTTAAAGTCTTCGACAAAAATACTTTCCTGGTTGACACTGCTCTTATCCGTAAAGATGGCAGCGAAATTGTCCGATAGATCGGGCAGCACTTTATACAAGGCATAGGGACCGGCACTACCGTTGATGATCTCGCCCGCAGCCCGCAGCGCGATGGTATAATAATCGCCCGCCTTGCCCGCAGGAATACCTACTTCTCCACCCGGCAAGGAGACCTGCGGTGTGCTGGCTCCATATTTGGCAATAGAGCCGGCATACAGCGCCGCCCTTGCTTCCATGGCCAGCGCAGCTGCCTTGGTAGCCCTTGACTTTTCATTGGCATCAGAAGGCAATAGATTCTTTATCGCCTCCGCCTCGCTGATCACAAAATCATAGATCTCCGACTCCTTTGCCCTGGGATACTGCAAAGAGCTGACATTACCCTTGTAGTCGTACTCCAATGGCTGAAGGATCAACGGCACACCACCCATCCGCTTTACCATGTCGAAATAATAATTGGCCCGAAGAAACCTGCCCTCGGCCAGAAAACGCGATTTGTCCGCCGCCAGCAGCTGCGTCGAAGCACTGTCCCGCTGGATAAAAAGATTCAGATCGCGTATATAGGAATAGTCCCAGGTCCACCAGGAATTATAGGGCCAGCTCGTATTCCGAACGATGTTATAGCTGCCCGCCTCCGAAGGAAAGCTCTCCCCAAAGTCCGCAAAACTCTTCCAGCCGGGGATACCTGAGTTGGGATCGTTTGGGTCCAGCAGATAGCCGTCCAGTGAAGAAAAATCCAGCTGCCGGTTGTAGAGATCACCCAGTATCGAGAGTACCAGCGCCGGGTCAGAGAAGGCTACATTGGATGGGATTACCTGCGTCGACGCTACATTTAAGAAGTTGCTGTCCTTTTTGCAGCCTGCAAGACCCATCAGAACAGGAAGTATCGTTAGTATGACAATCTTTTTCATTGAAATAGTTTGTGCTTTCGACAATTTTAAAAAGTAAGGTTCACCCCCGCGTTGACAACCCTGTTCTGCGGAAATTGCAGACCATTGTCATCCACGGTTTCCGGATCGACACCATACTGCCGAAGATTATCGATGGTGAACAAATTATAGGCATTCAGATACAATCTCGCACGCTGCACCTTCACCTTCGTCAGCAGGTGAACAGGGATCGTATACCCCAGCTCGATAGTCCTTGCCCGGATATATCTTACATTATGCAGCCAGAAGGTCGAGTTATGCGAGTAGTCGCTATGCCCATTGCCGACATTGTACCGGTTGGCCGGATACTTACCCGGAACCCATTCGCTGTTGAGATCAAAAGGATCCTTCCGGTGCCATCTGTCCTTAAATATGGCATTCAGATTCCCATTGTTCTGGAAAGCCCAGCGCTGCTCCCAGTTCTGATACCAGGTATAACCACCCGCACCGGAAAAGTCGGCATGGAAGTCAAAACCCTTATAGGCCGCACCGATCGTAAAGCCAAAGTTGACATTGGGCTGTGTACCATATCCAAATCCAAGCGGACGATCGTCATTCCCATCGATCTTCCCATCCCCATTGAAGTCCTTATAGATCAGGTCACCGGGCAACAACGTCCTGTTACCCTGTCCGTCGATATCCACCTTATAGCCCTGTATCTCCGCCATCGACTTGAACTGGCCGATTACCGTATAACCCCAGTCGAGGTTCTGATACCGGCCTTCGCGGCTGTTCCTGTACTGATCCAGCGAGTTGTTGAATACCGGGTTATAAGATTGCAGGAACTTGCTACGGGTAAACGAGACATTACCACCTACATTAAAGGTAAACGCCCCGATCCTTCCATTATAGTTAAGAGATAGTTCCTCCCCATACTGCGCATCGGAGTTGGTATTCTCCGGAGGCAAATTATATCCCAGCTCTACAGGGACGACAACATCATTTTTCGGTCCCACCAGACCGGTCCGTTTCCGGTAGAAATAGTCGATCGTACCCGTCAGCCTGCCATTGAGCAGACTGAAATCCATCCCTACGTCCGTTATCTTGCTTTTAGACCAGCTGACACGATCAGTAGGTATACCCTTGTCGCGGGATACGATCACCGCATTTCCATCGATGATGGCAGTACCCTGGTTGTAGTTATACCCGGGCAGATAAGCATAGGGCGCTACGATAGGAGCCCTTGCACCAAACAAGGTAAGATCGGTTGTAATGGTACGGTCATCCCCCAGTTGTCCATAGCTGGCCCTGATCTTCAGGTCGCTCAGCACATTCGTATTTTTAACAAGGTCCCGGAACCAGGGCTCCTCCGTGATCCTCCACCCCGCCGAAGCACCAGGGAAATAGCCCACTCGCTTGTCCGGGGCAAAAAGATAGCTCGCATCCCGTCTTGCACTGGCTTCGAAGAAATACCGGTTCGCATAACTATAGGTTACCCGCCCGATATAGCCTATACGCGCTTCCTTCTCCTCCGCATCCTGGTATTGATCCATGATGGGAAAATACAGCAGCGGCAGATTGTTCGATATCGGCGAACCATGCAGCCAGTTCCGCAAATTGTCCACCTGGATCCGTTCTGATACAAGCGTAGCCCCTATCGCATGCTGTCCGAAATTATTGCTGTAGTTCAGCTGCAGCTGCTGAGTGATATTGATATTCTTGATCTGTTCCCGGTCACGCCACGGATTCGTACTGCCACCCGTGACGGCATATTCTTTTGTGTCCGGGTGATAGGTATAGGCCTTATAGGTATACTCCTGGTTGTTCTCGAGATAGTCCGCAAAATAATACGAATAGACGCCCCTGACACTAAGCCCCGGAACGCCAGGGATCTGATATTCCGCGTTCATGTTCGCCTGCACCACCCGCTTGTCGCTGCGATACCTGCCCGAGAGATTTTCGTTGAGGAAGGCATAGTTGGACTCCAGGTGCGGCCCGAGATCGTTCAGATAAGCCGGGTTGTCATTGGCATAAGGCCGCTCTGTCGGCGTGTTCCGAAGTATCGCGAGCCTGGCCAGAAAATAATCATCGCCACCCGGCACACCAGGGTTTTCATGGAATTCACTACGCCCGTTGATATCCACTCCCACCTTCAATCCATTGGCGATTTTGGCCGTTACATTGGCCTGCACATTGGTTCGGCCAAACTTATACTCCTTACCGAGTACCGAGTTCTGGAAGAAGTTGGTACCGGAGACATAATAGGTTACTTTATCCGATCCACCGTTGATATTCACATTCACCTGCCGCTGCGGAGCCTTGTTGTTCATGACATAGCTCCGCCAGTCAAAAGACCGGTATTCGGGTCCGGCCGATTCTCCCTGTTTGAATTTATCCAGCACTGCCTGCGTGATACTCGTCGAGCCAAAACTATTCATCTCCGCATCCGCCCGATAGTATTCATAGTCATAGGAGTTCGTCAGCACTTTAGGGAACCTTGTCCAGGTTTGGATACCCGTATAGGCATCGACATTCACGTTGTTGCGGCCAACCAGCCCCTTCTTCGTCGTAACCACCACCACTCCATTTGCAGCACGCACACCATAGATAGCTGCAGAAGCATCCTTCAGCACCGAGATACTTTCGATGTCGTTGGGCGCTATATTATTAAATTGTGTTTCATCCTGCTGGATCCCATCAATGACATACAACGGCGTACCCATGTTGCGGATCTGTATATTGGCCGCCGCACCCGGACGACCATCAGGCATCCGGAAGGTCACACCCGGCAATTTGCCCGCCAGCTCGGAGCTTACCGTCGATCCGGCATGGACCCTGCCGATGTCTTTGGAAGTCACGGTAGCAATAGCTCCCGTCAGTGATTCCTTTTTCCTTGTTCCATAACCGACTACCACGATCTCATTCATCTCCTTATTGGCACGATCCATAACCGCGGAGAAGTCCCGCTTGCTTCCAACCCGCATTTCAACAGGCGTGAAGCCTACAGATGTAAAGACAAGGACCGACCTTTCGCCAGCTACAAACAGTGAGAATTTTCCATCCGTACCCGTCGTCGAGCCATTGGACGTCCCCTTCTCTGTCACCGTCACCTGGCTCATAGGCGCACCTGAGCTGTCAGCGACCGTGCCGGAAACGCTGATCCTCACTTTAGTCTGTGAGAAGGCCGCCATGGTAAGGAAGAGAAAGAATACGGGTAGTAGGATCTTCATAAAAAGAAAATACCCTTTGGTGAGTGTCATACAGCAATTAATTGTTAGTTTACTAATGGAATGCAAACGTTTACCAAAATGAATAATCTGAGACTAATTCCCTACTTTTATTCATTGGTCGAAAGTAAAAGTTATGTACGAGTCACCTGATTCACACCGTATCATAATTTGATCAAAATGTTACATTCAAAATTGACTGCCATATCAACCCTGTTCACCGTCGCATTATTTTGCGCCCTTACAGGTAGTGCACAGCCGTATTACTTCAGGCACTACCAGGTGGAGAACGGCCTCACCAACAGCACAGTCTTTTGCAGTACACAGGATAAGAAAGGCTTCCTTTGGTTCGGAACCCGCGAAGGACTCAATCGCTTTGATGGATACCACTTCAAGGTGTTCACCCGTTTTGGAGACAATAGTTCCGCACAGAGCTACGATCTGATCCACTGTCTCTCCACCGACCAGGATGGCAATGTCTGGATAGGCGGCCAGTACGGACTCTTCCGTTTTGATGAAAAGACAGAAAGACTGATCCGCGTAAACGATTCCCTTATCGAGATCAATTATATCCAACGCGACAACGGAGATAACCTGTGGTTCCTTTCGCTCAATTCCGTATATCGCTACAACCTCCGCACCCGGCAGCTGCGACATTTCACCGGCGCCGATAAATTTACCGCCACCTCCATCTGTAAATCGGAAGACGGCACCATGTGGTTCAGTACTAATGACGGCTATATCAGGAAATTCGATACCGCTTCGGGTACGTTTACCGCCTACGATGTCTTCCGCCACTCCTCTATTGCCTCCTCGCACTGGATCGAATGCATCCGCTATGCGGGGAACCACCAGTTCCTCATCGGCACCACCAACCAGGGATTGAAGAGTTTTGACGAGACAACCGGTCAATACAAGGACATTCTTATTTATAATCCCGACAAGACGACCGTCTTTGTCCGGGACATTCTCCAATATGGCCCGGAAGAGTTCTGGCTGGGCACAGAGTCCGGCATTTTTATTTACAATACCAGGAGCGGGACCTTTACCAACCTCCGTAAAAAGTTCCAGGACCCTTATTCCATCAACGACAACGCCATCTATACACTTTGTAAAGATTCGGAAGGCGGCGTTTGGGTAGGTACATTCTTTGGCGGCCTTAACTATTACTCCCGCCAGTATTCGTCTTTCCAGAAGTATTTCCCCGACAATTCCAATGCCTCCATCAGTGGCAGTGCCGTCCGCGAGATCTGCCAGGATAAGAACCACAATGTCTGGATCGGCACCGAGGACGCTGGTCTTAACAAGCTCGATCCACGCACCGGTCTCATCACCCAATTTCATCCCAATGGTCGTCCGACAGATATCTCCTATTCGAATATCCATGGCCTCTTTGCCGACGGCAACAATCTCTGGATCGGCACCTTTGAACACGGTCTCGACAAAATGGATCTCCGTACCAATAAGGTTTACCGGCACTATTTCGCCGGCCCCGTCGACAACCAGCTAAAAAGTAATTTTGTGCTCAGCATCACCCGTACCTCTGACGGTCAGCTCGTCATGGGCAGCTCCAACGGCGTCTATTACTATCGCGAAAAGACCGATGATTTTGCCCGTCTGCCTTATACCCCTACCGGCATCTTCGTCGCTTTCGTGATGGAAGACCACGAAGGGACCATTTGGGTGGGAACACACGGCAGCGGCGTTTATTATTATAATCCACGCACAGATGCACACGGCATCTATTCGCATACAGCGTCCGAAAAAAACGGTGCCCATCTTGCATTCACCAACGCCATATCAGAAGACAGTGAATACAACCTGTGGTTCGCTACCGAAGGCGACGGCCTTTGGAAACTGTCTTCCGATCGCCAGACCTTCTCGTCTTTTACTACTACCGCAGGTCTGCCCTCGAACTTTATCTTCAAAGTGCTCGAAGACAATAATAAAGACGTTTGGGCCAGCACATCCAAAGGTCTGGCCTGTCTGCACCGCGGCAACGTCCCCGTCACCGTCTTTACCCGGGCCAACGGCCTGCTAAATGACCAGTTCAATTATAGCTCAGGTTTTAAAGACGAAAGCGGCAAACTCTACTTTGGCAGCGTAAAAGGCATGATCACCTTTCAGCCGAATGATTTTGTCCCCAACGCCTATACCCCCTCCGTATACATCACCGGCTTCCAGGTGGACAACCGGGAGCTGACCATCAACCAGGACAGCTCCATCCTGCGGCAATCGATCCTGTTTACCGACAAGCTCAGACTACCTTATGACCAGTCCTCCTTCAGCCTGGATTTTACGGCCCTGAGTTTCACGGCGCCCGAACGAACCGAGTACAGCTATAAAATGGAGGGATTGGACAAAACATGGACCTATCTGAAAAGCAACCGTAAAGTATATTTCACCAACCTCTCCCCCGGCACCTATACCTTCCTCGTCAGGGCAGCCACCGGCGGAAAATGGGGCATCCGCGAAAAGCAACTGACCATCGAAGTGCTGCCTCCATTCTGGATGACCACCACCGCCTACATCCTCTACGTCCTCGTCTTCTCATGCCTCGTGGGGTACATCGTCCGCAGCTATCATCGCCGGACACAGATAAAAAAAGAAAAGGAGATCTACGAAGCCAAGATCGATTTCTTCACCAATATCGCACACGAGATCCGTACGCCGCTGACCCTTATCAAAGGCCCCGTGGAAAACCTCCACGAGATGGTGGACGAGATCCCCGATATAAAAGAAGACGTTTACATGATGGAGCGCAACACCAATCGCCTCATCTCCCTGGTTAACCAGATCCTCGACTTCCGCCAGACGGAGACAAAGGGATTCAGGCTGGATTTTACACGTGTGAATATCACCGCGCTGTTACAGGAAAATTATGCCAGCTTCGCCGCCCTGGCCAAAAAGAAAGGATTGGACTACCACTTTGAACGGTCGTCTACCGATGTCTACGCAATGGCCGATGAAGAAGCGCTAAACAAGATCTTCAGCAATCTCTTTAGCAACGCCATAAAATACGGAGAAAAGAAAGTCTTCATAACCCTGGACCCGACCCCAAGCCCAATGTTGATTATCCGGTTCTCCAACGACGGACCGCTGATACCGGAAGAAAAAAGAGAAAGCATCTTTGAACCCTTCTACCGGTTGAAAGGAAATGGCAAGGAAAAAGGTACCGGTATCGGCCTGGCACTTGCCCGCTCGCTTGCCGAACTGCATGAGGGCGCGATTTATGTGGACAACAGCGCGGATGGATATAATACCTTTGTCTTCACATTGCCGCTCCAACCAATTCAGAACCGCGATGATCACCGACATCCAACTATTTTCCGATATTTACATTTGCTAACCAAAAACACTTGATATGCTGCCATTACTCCTGCTCGTCGACGACGAAGAAGAAATTCTCGATTTCCTTGAAAGGATCCTAAAAAATCGGTACGCGATCCTCAAAGCGACCAATGGCAAAGACGCACTTTCTGTGCTCAGCGAAGAAGCCGTTCAACTCGTCGTCAGTGATGTCATGATGCCCGAAATGGATGGCTTCGAACTCTGTCGTGTCATAAAGTCCACCGTGGACCATTCCCATATCCCCGTCGTGCTGCTCACCGCAAAGAATACCATACAGGCCAAAGTGGAGGGCCTCGAGCTGGGCGCCGACGCCTATATCGAAAAGCCTTTTTCAAAAGAGCACCTGCTGGCACAGATCAACAGCCTCATCGTCAACAGGAACAGGATGCGGGAATTCTTTGCCAACTCTCCGCTCGTGCATATCAAGACCATGGCTCATACCAAGGCGGACGAACGTTTCCTCGAAACCCTCCAGGACGCCATCCTGCGAAATATTGAAGACGTAGAGCTCGACGTGGAAAAGCTGGCCCGGATCATGACAATGAGCCGTATCACACTCTATCGGAAGATAAAGGCGCTGTCCGACATGACGCCCATCGAGCTGATCAACATCGCCCGGCTGAAAAAAGCGGCAGAACTGCTGGCAGAAGGCGAATACCGCATCTATGAAGTATCCGACCGCGTCGGCTTCAGCTCCCAGAGCAATTTCGCCCGCAACTTCCTCCGGCAGTTCAACATGACTCCGAGTGAGTACATGCACAGCAAACAGGGGATACATTAAAAACCCCTTGTTCTTATCCTTTCGATCGCAAACGCCCCTATCCTATACCCCTCCTCCAAACCGTAATTGATCGCAGGTTTAAAATGTATCCCACCATAAAACCTACTGATCGCCGCCTCATCAGCAGCAACCCTGAACCCGGCAAAAGACCGCGACGGTATCCCAAACTCCATTTCAGTGCTGTCAGTAAAAGCAAACGGCTCGCCGAACAACCCCGTCAGAACCGTTGCCGCACAAGCCGATACAATACTATGCCCACTTGTATACTCGGGAAAAGGCGGAGTCTGTAATAAAGGCATCCAGTCGGGACTGATATACTGATTGATATAGGTCTCCGGTCTGATCGCCTTGCTCCGGTATTTCTCATCCCAGCAGCTGATAAAAGCATCCGCTATCACCAACGCCACTCTCGCATAAGCCTCTGCCGACCGGACAAGATCCGCATTCGCCCGGCGACAGGCCACGCCCGTAATATTCATCCAGTGCCCGCCCGGAGAGATCTTTTTCGAAGCATACATCACATGCCCGTTCTGATTTACTTTGTAAGGATTACAATCCCAGAAATTTGCGATCGCCTTCTGTTCCTCCGTCAGTGTCTTCCCCGCTTCAAAGACCTCCATCGCATCCCTGTAGAAGTCGCTGCCCTTCCCGATGGAAAAAGGAGTCGGCCGATGCGGCACGAACTGCCTTGCAGAATCGATAAAAAATGTTCTCATCTCGCTCCAGTGCGGCTCAACCGCCCGCATATAAACCGGCGGAGTAGGCTTCCAGCTCGAAAGAGCGTCATCCACGTCGTATTTGGGATAAGAGCGGGTCTCCTTATAATGATCACGGGAAGCCCAGGCCAGCACCTCCAAAGCAACAGCCTTCCCATAGTCCAGGGAATTTTGATATACATCCCGCGCCATACCAGCCTTCCGGATACTGTCAAGCAATACAGCCCGAAATTCCCCGACTGCCCCCTCCGATATCACCAGGGTCTTACCCGTCAGCAGGACAGCTTCAATAGCCGCCAGGGAAAAATTGTATCGCTTATCCGCCTGCGGAACAGCCATGCCCCCCAACCCATGCAGCTGCCCCGCCAGGCTTCTGTAGCGCTTGTCTCCTCCGCGCGCAGCCTCATAACCCGCTACACTGATATAGGCATAGATCCGACTGGCCACCGGCGGAGAGAAAATATCATGCACCATCACATCGGTCACCGCCTTTATACTGCGATGCAATGTTCCGGCATCCTGCGCCGCCGCAACCAGGCTTAATGCAAAAGCAAGCAATGTAATCGTTATCCGCCTCTTCATGACATAGCAACTTAATCCAAATTCCCGCGGAAGACTTATCAAATTCTGATCATTTTCTATTCGATTTGTTTCACCGCCCGGCAAGACCCTTTTCCCGACCTCCAAAATATTATATTGCAGAACCAAAACGATAGCCATATGACCATCCGCATCCTGCTGCTGTTGGCAGGGATAGCAAACGTTTACAATGCATCCGGCCAGAGCACGCTTTTTCGCTTGCTACCCCCTTCCCGTACCGGCATCAGCTTCAAAAATCAACTATCCGAAAGCGATAGTCTGAATATCCTCAACTATGCCAATATTTACAACGGCGGCGGAGTTGGCATCGGCGACTTCAATAATGACGGACTCCCCGACATCTTTCTCTCCGGCAATATGGTCTCCAGTAAGCTCTATCTCAACCGGGGCAATCTCCGTTTCGAAGACATCACCGATCGCGCCGGAGTAGGCGGTTCCGGGCACTGGTGTACCGGCGCCACCGTCGTCGACATCAACGCTGACGGACTTCCCGATCTTTATGTAGCCGCATCCTTCCGTAATGACCCTAACCTCCGGACAAACCTGCTCTATATCAACAAAGGCCCCGACCACAATGGCATCCCTGTCTTCGAAGAGTCCGCCAAACAATACGGCATCGCCGACACCGGCTACAGCACCATCGGCGTCTTTTTTGATTACGACCACGACGGGGATCTCGACCTCTATGTCGTGACCAATCAATTGAACGACCCAAAGACCCCCATCCGCTTTCGCCCAAAAATTACTGATGGCAGCGCGCTCAACAATGACCGGCTTTACCGCAATAATGGCAATGGCACCTTCACCAATGTTACAAAGGAAGCAGGCATCCTTATCGAAGGCTGGGGCCATGCCGCCTGTATCTCCGACTTCAACCAGGATGGCTGGCCCGATATCTATGTGAGCAATGACTTCGTCTCTAACGACCTGCTTTATATCAACAATCGGGACGGCACTTTTACCAATAGATTGTCCGAATACTTTTCCCACACGGGGTGGAACGCCATGGGCACCGACGTCATCGACATCAACAACGACGGCCTGCCCGATCTTTTTTCCCTGGAAATGTTACCCGAGAGCAACTTGCGCAAAAAGAGAATGCTCAGCGGAAATGAATACTACAATTATTTCAACAGCCAGCGTTTTGGCTATACACATCAATACGTTCGCAACACCCTCCAGCTCAACAGAGGCATGGCGCCCGAAGGACACCCCGTCTTCAGCGAGATAGGCTTTATGGCCGGCGTCTATGAAACCGACTGGAGCTGGTGTCCCCTCGTTGCCGACTTCGACAACGACGGCTATCGGGATATCGTCATTACCAACGGCCTGCCGCGCGACGTCACCGACCTCGACTACATAGCCTACAACAACGGCCAGGGCGGCGGCACAGCAAAGCTCACCCTAAAAATGGTCGACTCCCTGCCCGTCGTTCGCCTGCCCGGATACAGCTTCAGAAATGTCGACGGCTATCACTTCACCAATACCAGCCATGACTGGGGTTTCACGCACCCCTCCTTTTCCAACGGCGGCGCCTATGCGGATCTCGACAATGACGGAGACCTCGACCTCGTCATCAACAATATCGACGACAACGCCTTCATCTACGAAAATACGCTTCAGCCATCCAACTATCTTTCCGTCATCATAAAAGGTTCCACCGCAAACCCGGACGGTATCGGCAGCACGATCCGTATTTACTATGACGGCCAGCAGCAACTCTACGAACATCAGCCGACACGCGGTTATATGTCAACCGATGACTCCCGCGCCCATTTCGGTCTCGGGAACAGTAAAAAGATCGATTCGCTACGTGTTCGGTGGCCCGATGGCAAAACCCTGCTAGTCACAAACCTTGCCATCAACCAGGTTTTTACCGTCCGCTACGCCGATGCCGCCGGTTACTACCCCCCATCTCCCATCGCTCCGCAACAATCCCTGTTCCGCACCGTCACAAAAGACTATGACATTCATTTCAAACACGAAGAAAAGGACGTCATCGATTACAATATCCAACCGGCGATCCCGCACAAACTCAGTCAATATGGCCCCGGCATTGCCGTTGGAGACGTCGACAACAACGGTTTCGAAGACTTTTATATCGGAGGCTCCGTTGGTCATAAGGGTGTCTTTTTCCTGCAGGACGAGAAAGGCCGTTTTACGCTCGACTCATCCCGCATAGCCGTAGACGACGGGCATCCCGGTGAAGACATGGGATCGCTCTTCTTTGATGCCGACGGGGATGGCGACTTAGACCTTTATGTCGTCAGCGGCAGTTACGAATTACAGCCCAACCAGCCTTCGGGCCAGGACATCCTTTATTTCAACGACGGCCAGGGACATTTTACCCCACGATATGGCAACCTGCCAAAGATGTTTTCCAACGGCAGCTGCGTCCGCGCCGCGGACTTTGATGGCGACGGAGACCTTGACCTCTTCATCGGCGGCCGCGTCGTTTCCGGCGCCTGGCCCACATCGCCACAAAGCTATCTGCTCGAAAACCACTCCGGCAGTTTCTTCGACGTCACCCGCAAATGGTGCCCCGAACTCCAGCATATCGGCATGGTGACAGACGCATTATGGTCTGACTTCGATGGCGACGGCAAGCCCGACCTCGTTCTCGTGGGGGAATGGATGGCCCCGACCTTTTTACGCAACACGGGCGCCACCCTGGAAAACGTGACAGCAACCACCGGCATTGGCGAAAATCATGTTGGGTGGTGGAACAGCCTGGTAGCAGGTGATTTTGACCTGGATGGCGACATCGATTATATCGCCGGCAACCTGGGGCTGAACTCGGGATATAAAGCCACTCCACAGGAACCCATGTACTGTTATGCAAAAGACCTCGACGACAACGGCTTGCTCGATGCCATGGTGTTTTGTTATATGCGGGGGGAAGACGGGTTCCGCAAGCCGTTTCCCATGACAGCAAAAGACGATATGGTTAGCCAGATGATCAGCATCCGGAAAAAATATCCTACCTACAAAGCCTACGGCCTCGCTACGATGGATGATCTCTTTGGTCCAAAAGAAAAGGAGAACGCGCTGAGCTTCCGCGCGACCGACATGGCCAGCAGTTATATCGAGAATCTTGGCGGCGGTCGATTCGCCATCCACGCGCTTCCTTCCGCCGCACAGATCGCGCCGGTCTATGGCATGGCAGCCGACGACATCGACGGCGACGGGAAACCCGATCTCCTGCTGACCGGCAACGACTACGGCATGGACCCCTATAGCGGGCGCCATGATGCTTCGATGGGCCTCTACCTCAAAGGCGATGGTCACGGATCTTTTACACCTTTATCCATTGCCGCCAGCGGATTCTATCTCCGCGGTGATGCCAAAGGCCTCGCCCGTGTCCATACTGCCCGCAATGAAGACATCTATATCGCTACCCGCAACCAGGACAGCCTCGCCGCATTCGTCGCGGTCCCCGCTGCGAGCTCATCTTCCTCATCCGGCGCCCCCTCATCCGACCACTGGCTTCCTCTCCAACCAACCGACTTCTTCGCCGATCTCCAATATGCAGACGGACACCACCAACACATCGAATTTTATTATGGCTCTACTTATCTATCACAATCATCCAGGCAATTCCGCATCCCTCCCGGCGTCAACAGGATCATGATCTCGGACTTCGCCGGTCATCAACGGAAGATCACAATTGATTGATCTCCCCCGCAACACGCCTCGCACTGCGAAGACAGGATTCCATCCCGCGACTCATATTGTCCGCATACGTACCCGCAAAATAGATACGCCCCTCAGGCTGGAGTACCTGGGGCCAGAATTTATGCATCTCGCCGATGGGAAACGGTTCCATTTCACAGACCGGAGCATATTTGTCTTTTGACCAGTCCAGCGTCAGGGCCTGTTCGATAGTATCCTTCTTACCAGGATACACTTCACGGAATGCTGCCAACACCTGCTGCGGCGGAAATCCGCTGGGACCATAGGCTTTCAGAACGATACGTTGGGTGTCGACTTGATTTGTCTCCATCCAAATAGACTCTATCAGCGGATGCTGAAATTCCATATTGATACTTGGAATACCTTCCTCAAGCCAGAATTTCGACGCAGCTTCAAACACATAAAAAGGATGTGAAGAATATTTGAGATGATCCACGACATATTGCTTAGCCGGGGACAGCGCAGGCATAATCGGAATACTCTGAAAAACGGGCAGGCTGATACAATTGACAAGTACATCAGCCGTCAGCTTCAATTGACCACAGCTGACCGTCACACCTTTAGCACTATGTCTTATCGCAGTGATCGGATGATTAAGCCTGACACGATCCCCCAGCCGTTTAGCAAACGCCACCGGCAACTGTTCATTTCCATCCTTCAGATGAAAGGTCTCACCCTCTGAAAGCGGTATACCACGCGAGTACATGATCGAAAGCCGCCAGAGAAAATAAAGGGCGTTGGTATGTTTTCCACCCAGGAATCGCAGCGCAGTCGCCGAAGCGCCTTCCTTTTTATAGATCTCGGCAATCGCAATCTTATCATAGTCATCATAGCCAACCCCAAAGGGCTGCCAGGGATCGGTAAACTTGTCGAGGTATTTCTTTAAGAAAAAAGCAGACAGCTCATACATCGGATGCTGTGACAGGAATTCCACTTCCCGCTCATTGAACCCAAAGCCCTTCAGCACCGCGGGGTCCTTCAATTGCTCCGCCCTATAGAACTTGCCGTCGATGACCTTCAATTTGTCTTTGTCATAGATATGCTCCGAGCCTTCCGCATTTGGATAGGGAATCGCCGTCAATTTGAATTCCTCGATATACTCAAAAAAATGCTCATAGCCCGGTTTGGTGATGTGATCGGCCCCAAAATCTGCGTAAAGCCCTTCAGACAGCCCATCACGGCCAGTGAACACATGACCTCCATACCGGCCCGAAGCCTCGAGTACCGTGACGTCATGCCCGGCTTTCATTAATTCATAGGCACAGCATAACCCGCTGATACCCGCACCCGCGACTATCACCTTTTTCGGCACAGCCGCCCCGATATGCGGAGCTATTATCAGACCGGCGCCGGCTGTCAATGTATTTTGTAGGAATTTGCGTCGCTTCATCCTACAATTTAAGGATTCAGCAAAAGAACAAGTCAGGCTTTTCTATCGCCTGAACCGGGCCGCCTCCTCCAGCGCCCGCATGCAGACCTGCCGTAAGGTTCCCGCAACCAGGAAAAGGTCGCTGCCTCCCTCCGGGTATTCCAGCATTTGGAGCAGAACGAACAACCGCTCCGTCATCCCCATGATCGAAACGGTCGTCTTCAGACTATGCGCAACCCGGCTCGCCGCCGCCCCGTCGCCTTCCTTCAGCGCAGCATCCAGTTGCTCCAGTTCCTCCGGGACCGCTTGCAAGAACTGATCCGCCATTTCCACCTCATAGTCCCGGTCACCTCCGCTGAGCTCCCGCAAATAGCCGATATCGATAAACACATAAGTTTCCGATCTCGCCGGGGCCTTCTCCGCTACAAGCCCCGCCCGAGCCGATTCCGCAGAATCCGGCACATCCTTCACAACCCCATCTGACGTATATTCGACCTTCACAAGCCGTCCGATTACCCGAAACAGATCCTCTGCATCGATCGGCTTGGACAAATATTCATTCATTCCGCTCTCAAGACATTTCTCCCGTTCCCCCCGCATCGCATGTGCCGTCATCGCGACGATCGGCACCGCTGACCCCAGCTCCTCCCGGATCATCCGGGTTGCCATATATCCATCCAGCATCGGCATTTGAATATCCATCAATACAAGATGATAAGCCTTATTCCTCAATCGATCCACAGCCTTGCGCCCGTCATCGACAATATCAAAGGAGATACCCGCTCCACTCAGCAAGTGTTCCATCAGCCTTTGGTTCATCCGGTTGTCATCGGCCACCAGGATACATGTTCCATCCATCCGCGGCAGGGCGGCTCCGGCAATTCCTTGTTGCAGGGCCGCAGGTGCCGAAGAGATTATCTTATAGGGAATAAAAAAATGGAATCGGGAACCCTTCCCGGGCTCGCTCTCCACAGCGATGCTTCCCTGCTGTAATTCGATCAGTTCCTTCACTATGGACAGCCCAAGCCCCGTTCCCGCATATTTTCGTGTCGCCGCCCCTTCCGCCTGAAGGAACCGTTCGAAGATAAAGGGCAGTTGATCCCCGCTGATGCCGATGCCCGTATCCTCTACCTCTACCCATAGTTGTACCAGATCTTCGACCTTCTTTGCACCCACCAGGACAGTTATCCTGCCCTCTTCCGTAAATTTCGTGGCATTGCTGATCAGGTTCACGATGATTTGCGTCAGGCGCGTAGGATCTCCTGACAACAGATCCGGAACATCCGCTTCCACGTCCACGCTAAGGGTCAGCCCCTTCTCCTGCACCCTGTGCTGAAACGAGGTCTCCACCGAATGGAAAAGCTCCCGAACACTGAACGGTCGCACATCCACGCGCATCATACCCGCCTCTATCTTCGATAGATCCAGTATATCATTGATAAGGGTAAGCAGACTCTCCCCCGAAGAACCAATGGCCTCCACGAACTCCCGGGAGTCGGCATTCAGGGACTGTTTTGCCAGCAGCCGCGTAAACCCGATGATCGAATTCAGGGGCGTACGGATCTCGTGGCTCATATTCGCCAGGAACTTCTCCTTGATCTGCACAGCATCCTGCAACTGCCGCTCGGATCTGTCCAGCTGCCGGATGAGCTCGTTCTGACGCCGGATCCGGTCGATGATAAACCAAAAAAGCCCGATGCCGGTCAGCAGGACCAACGTGATCAGCACGATCCCGCTGGTCCGGGCAATACGACCGTATTTCGTTACCGAAGCGCTGATCGCAGCCAGCCGTTCCTTCCGATTGGCATAAAGACCCCGGATGATCATATTGATCTCGTTCGCCGCACCCCGGCTCCGCGGATTGGCGATCACGGATTTGTCCGGTTTCCGCCCGGCATGAAAAAAACTGTCCAGCATGAGATTCTTCTTGTCCAGTTTCTCCCTTGCCAGTACCGCCAGCCGTTGGTAATCCGCTCGCGTATTGGGATCTCCGCTCAGGGTTTGCAGAGTATCCAGGTTCGCCTCTGCATTCGCGATCTGCGCATCTATGCCTGCCGCGAAACTGCTGTCGCCTGTCGCCACCACCGCCCGGATCTTGCTCTCGACCGACAGGATATCCCGCTCTGTCTCCCGAAGATCGTTGGCCACCTTCATATCGTTTAACAATAGCCGATTTCCATCGATCAGCTGATCGATGCTCCGCGAAGAATTATACTGAATAAGGACAAGCAGCAGCATCCCCGCGATAAAAGCGGCCAGAATGCTGTAAATAAATCTATTGTTGGCCATAGCAGACACCTAAGATACCTTATTTATCCTTTGACCCGGCCCCGCCCCGCAGGGGTCGAAAACCCCTTTCTCGCCAGTCGGGCAAGATCCATCGGTGAAAAAGGAAAACGGGGCGGTCTCAAAGGATATTCATCCGGCTGTTCAAGACCTTCCGATACGCATCCGCCACCGGAACCGGCTTGTCGCCAATGATCAGCACCCCGTCCTGGACCGTGTCGATCTTATTCAACGCCACTAAAAAGGACCTGTGCACCCGGAGGAAGCGGCTGGCTGGCAACCGGTCCTCGACCGCCTTCAGCGTCGTATGAATGGCATAGAATTTCTGCGGCGTATACAACTTCACATAGTCTCCCATCGCTTCCGCAAAAAGGATATCCTCGACCTTCAGCCGCCGGATCACCGTGCTGTCCCGGATGAAAATAAACTCATCCTCCCCCCAGCTCACTTCTTCCCCATTGCTCTCGATGATCTCACGCGCCTTGCTCACCGCCTGCCCGAACCGCGCAGGCGTCACCGGCTTCACAATATAATCTGCGACATTTAAGTCAAAGGCTTCACTCGCATACTCTTTCTTGGACGTGGTGAAAATTATCACCGGCCGCTTGATCCCCAAACGTTCAACCAGCTCCAGCCCCGTCATTCCCGGCATCTCGATATCCAGTAACAGCAGATCGACCCACTGCTCGCGCAAAAAACTGTAAGCCTCTTCCGCAGTGGCGCATTCCCCCACTACTATAAGATCTTTTTGTTGAGAGCACAGCTTCTTCAGTATTGATCGCGCGATTGCGTTGTCATCTATAATAAGGACGTTCATGCTACAAAAATAGATTAAAAAATATTCCCTCCAACCGGACACAAAGCCCCTTCAACTATCCGATCTGCCCATTGAACGACTACCCCGAACCCGGGTAAAGCACCCTACCGACCTTTGGTTTAACAAAATCAAAAATATGGAACAGCAATTAATTGCACATATATGTCCGATCAAACATGCCTTGCGCCATTGGATCAGCCATAAACCCGATGATAACGACAACAAATTCTGGGATCGCGGATAACACAACAAAAAAAACAGCTGACTATGAGACATTCTTTCTTCCTCCTCATAATTGCCCTCCTGGCGCAGAGCGCCGGAGCCCAGGGACCCAATACAATGGACACCCTCCTCACCCTGCCACAGGCCCTTCGCATCGCAGTCGCCAACTATCCGCAAATAAAAGCGGCACAGCATGTCGCCGAAGCTTCGGCCCTGGAAGTAAAAGCCTCAAAACAGGACGGCCTCCCCGATCTTACATTCGGCATCGAATCCGCCTATGGCACCCTCGATGGAATGAATGGCCTCTCCTCCGGTGAACCGGGTCTCAGCGCCCTAACCAACGGGCCCGTCACCTCCACCCAAAACTGGAATGCCGCCTTTGGCGCCCTCTATCTTACCAATATTAACTTTAACCTTTTTTCATTTGGCCTCCAGCACGCCCATGTCGCCGCCGCGCAAGGACAATATGACCAGGACCGCCGGGCCCTTGACCAACAGATCTTTCAACAACAGGTAAGGGTAGCGGGAGCCTACCTCTCGCTCCTCGCAGCCCGCCAGGTACGTCTGGCGATGGAAGCCAACCTCTCCCGCACCCTCGAGCTCCGTGAGGTCATCCTCGCGAGAACACTCAACGGGCTCAACGCCGGCGTCGATAGCTCGATCGCGAATGCCGAGGTCGCCAAAGCCCGCCTAACCCTCATCGACGCCCGCAACTTCGAACAGATACAGGCAAGTAAGCTATCGACTCAAATGGGCATCCATCCGCAGCCTCTGCTCCTCGACACCCTGACGGCACAGACGCTGCCCCCCAACCTGCTTGTCAGTTCCATCCCCGATCCAGCCAGCCATCCCGACCTGCGATTCCTCGCCAGCCGCATCAGAACCAGCGAACTCCTTTCCTCCTATGTCCAAAAAACGGGACTGCCCCGTCTCTCGCTCTTCGCGGTAGGCCAAGAGAGAGGCTCCGGATTCGGTGACAGTTACGCCACCAATCTTACAGACTATACCAACAACGTCTTCCACGGTATCCAGCCCGAACGCGCCAACTACCTCATTGGTATAGGGATCACCTGGGACCTGACCAACCTCGGCAGCAGTCACTCCCGGGCCGCTGCCCAGCACCAACGCACAAAAGCCTATACCGATGAATACGACCTCGAGCAGAATAATTTAATCAACCAGCTGGCGCTCTCCGATCAGCAGATCCACAATGCGCTTGAAAAATATCACGAAACACCGGTTCAGCTAACTGCCGCCACCGATGCATACACGCAGAAAAAGGCGCTCTATGAGAACGGCCTCACCAATATTGTCGATGTTTCCCAAACCCTCTACCTGCTCAACCGGGCAGAGATCGACAGGGACATTTCCTGCAATGCCGTCTGGCAGGCCCTGCTCTTCAAGGCAGGCACTCTCGGCGACCTGAACCCATTCATACAACAATTTTAAACTTACGGCCATGAACCTCATCACATCTGCATTACGCAAACCTATTTCGGTCATTGTGGTCGTTGCCGCCCTGGTACTCTTCGGCATCACGGCCGTCATCCGGATCAACATCGACATCTTCCCCTCTCTCGACATTCCCACCATCTATGTCTCCCAACCCTATGGTGGGCTCTCACCCCAGCAAATGGAGGGTTTTGTCGCTACCAACTACCAGAACCTTTACCTCTATATCACGGGCATCAAGTCCATCCAGACCAGCAACATTCAGGGCCTCAGCCTCCTGAAACTCAGCTTCTACAGCGGGACCAATATGGCCCAGGCCGCAGCCGAAGTGACATCCCTTACCAACCGCGCTTTTGCCGAAATGCCTCCCGGCACCCCACCGCCCATTATTATCCGTTTCGATGCCTCAACTCTCCCCGTGGGCCAGTTGACTCTTAGCAGCCCCAAACGCTCCAACAATGAGTTGCAGGACCTCGCCAGCGTCTGGGTCCGTCCCGGCTTCTCCCAGGTCCCCGGCCTCTCCTCACCACCTCCTATCGGCGGCAACGTCCGCACCATCGTCGTAAAGGCCGACCCCGCCCTGATGCGGAGCCATAATATCAGTCCCGAACAGATCACCGCCGCCGTCGAAGACAATAATCATATCTCCCCGGCCGGCTCAGTGAATATCGGCAGCAAGACCTATATCACCCCGGCCAATACGGTCCTGCCCAATATTTCCGATTTCGCCAATATCCCCTTGGTATATCAGAACGGAGCAACCATTTACGTAAAGGACGTAGCCACCGTCGAGGATGGCGCGGATATCACCACGGGCTTCGCCTATATCAATGGGAAACGATCCATTTACATCCCTATCATAAAAAACGCAAACGCCTCCACCTGGTCCGTAGTCAACGCCCTCAAGGCCGCCATCCCGCATATGCAGAGCCTCCTGCCGCCGGATGTCGAGCTGAAATATGTTTTTGACCAGTCAGTCTACGTTATCAATGCTGTCAAAAGTCTGATCCTCGAAGGACTCATCGGCGCCGGCCTGACCTCCCTCATGGTATTGCTCTTCCTCCGTGACCCCCGAAGCGCACTGATCGTCGTTCTCAATATCCCCATCTCCATTATCACCAGCACCCTTCTGCTAAAGCTCTTTGGGCAGACCATCAACATCATGACTCTCGGCGGCCTGGCACTGGCCATCGGCGTGCTGGTCGATGAAGCCACGGTTACCATCGAAAATATTCACCGGCATCAGGAACTGGGTAAGTCCCGGGCCCGCGCCATCGCTGATGCCTGCCACGAGGTCGCCCTACCCAAGCTGCTCATCCTGCTGAGCACGCTCGCCGTATTCGCACCCGCGCTGTTCATGACCGGTGTCCCGCAAGGCATGTTCCTGCCCCTGTCAATGGCCGTTGGCTTCGCAATGATCCCTGCTTTCCTGCTTTCGCAAACCTTCGTGCCCGTGCTCGCCAACTGGCTGCTGAAGGACAAACCCCACAAAACCGAATCCTTACCCTCTCCTGAAAAAGGCTTCGATAAATTCAAGGCCGCCTTCCTTCGCCTGCTTGAAAAAGGAATCCACCACAGCCGGACTGTCATAGCCGCCTACTTCCTCCTCACCACCGGCCTCGTCATCGCAATAACTACACATATCGGTAAAGATATTCTCCCTGCCGCCGGCGACGGCCAGTTCCAGCTTCGGCTCCGCGCTCCGGAAGGAAGCCGCCTCGAAACCACCGAAGCCACTCTCCTGAAAGCTCAGGATGTATTGTATCAACTCGTCGGAGGAAAACAGAACGTCGCCATCATCTCCGCCTTCGCCGGCCAGCAGCCCCCATCCTTTCCGACCCTGCCCATCGTACTTTTTACCAGCGGCCCCAACGAGATCCTGATGCAGGTGAGCCTGGCTCCCGGCTATAAGGAAAACATCGATGATCTTGAAGAGCACTATCGTCTCGCGCTGCACAAGGCCATGCCCGGGGTAAGCCTCTCTTACGAACCCATCAACCTTACCGATAAGATCATGAGCCAGGGCGCATCGACGCCGATCGAGATCGCCGTTATGGGTCCCGATCTCGGCAGCGACCAGGCCTATGCCGAAAAGCTCGAAGCCGGTTTGCGCATGATCCCCTTCCTTCGTGACATCGCTATAAAAGAACAGCTCAACAACCCCGCAGTCCGCATCAATATCGACAGGGACAAAGTGAAGCAGTTCGGACTCACAATGGCCGACGTTTCCAACTCCCTCACCGAATCTACCTCCTCTAGCCGTTATGTCAACAAAATGCTCTGGCTCAACGAGGCCAACGCCAACTCTTATGAAGTACAGGTGGAAGTGCCACAGACAGCCATCGGCAGCATCCAGGATCTCGCAGCCATCCCCGTCCATCCGGGCAGCAGCCGTCCGGTTCTCGGCGATATTGCCAGTCTCACCGAAGACCACGTCGTCGGCGAATACGACCGCCAGGGAGCTACCCGCTTCCTGTCTATCGGCGCCAACGTCTATCGTAAGGATCTCGGGGCGGCTGCCAGCGCCGTACAGCAGGTGCTAAAAGAAACGGGTGCGCCCCCCCGCGGCGTCAGCGTCGAACCCAGGGGTCTCAGCAATCTCCTCACCCAAACCCTCGACAGCCTCCAGACCGGCCTTCTCATCACCGTGGTGGTCCTGCTCCTGATGCTCGCCGCCAACTATGAGTCTTTCTCCCTGTCGCTGACCGTACTGACCGCGATACCGGCGGTACTCGCAGGCTCTCTGATAATGTTGCTGGCCACCGGCTCTACCCTCAACCTCCAGTCTTATATGGGCATCATTATGTCGGTGGGCGTATCCGTTTCCAATGCCATCCTGCTGGTGACAAATGCGGAAGAGATCCGGAAAGCAGGCGCCGATTCGGCAAAGGCCGCCCTCGAGGCCGCCGCCCTGCGACTCCGGCCCATCCTGATGACCTCCATTTCAATGACTGTCGGGATGATCCCCATGGCCACAGGCCTTGGAGACGGCGCACAAAGCGCGCCGCTGGGCAGAGCCGTCATCGGTGGACTGCTCTTCTCAACCCTTACCTCTCTGCTAGTGCTGCCACTCATATTCTTCCGCGTTCGGCGCAAGAGCTCCGTTCATTCAGTATCCCTGGACCCCGACGATAGCCATAGCCTGCACTATGAACCGGCTACCGCCCAAAACCAATTGATAAACCAATAAAAACTACAGCCATGAAACATAAAATTGTTCTTTCCCTTCTCTTCATTGCCCCGCTCTCCGTCCTGCTGACCGCCTGCGGAGACAAGTCCCCGGTCATCAACACCGACAAACCCGACACTATCCTCGTACAAACCCTTACCCTGGCCAAAGGCCGTCTCACGTCCACCATGACACTTCCTGGACAATTGCTGCCTTTTCAGACCGTGGATCTCTACGCAAAGGTCAACAGCTTTGTAAAAGATATGTATGTCGACGTCGGCAGCCATGTAAAAAAAGGCCAGCTGCTGGCTAGCCTTGAAGCCCCGGAGCTCCAGGCCGCTACTGATGAATCCGCCTCCTTGCTTCATACCCGCGAAGCATCCTGGCGTGCGTCGAAGGCCACTTATGACAGACTCTATTCCACAAGTAAGATCCCGGGTACCGTATCTCCAAACGAACTTGAGCTCGCCAATGCCAGGATGATCAGCGACAGCGCTAATCTGGCCGCCGCCCGCTCCCATTACCTCGAGTCCACCGACTGGCAGTCTTACCTCCAGGTGCGCGCACCCTTCGACGGAGTCATCAGCAGCCGCAATATCTACTCCGGCGCCTACGCCGGCCCCGCAGGTAAAGGTTCCTCAGTCCCTCTCATGACCCTTCAGCAGCAACGACGTCTTCGGCTGGCCGTCGACGTACCTGAAGCAGCTACCTCCTACTTCCGGGAAAAAGACACGGTCCACTTTAGCGTCCAGACCTTGCCTGGCCGCCATTTCATCGCCACAGTCTCCCGTATGGCAGGCGCCCTCGACTTACAACTCCGGACCGAACAGCTCCAGATGGACGTTCTCAATGACAACGGCCTTCTCCTTCCCGGCATGTTCGCTCAGGTTAGTCTCGATCTCACCAACACTGATAAGCAATTTATCGTTCCGCTGGCAGTAGTAACGGCCAACAGCAAACGCATCTTCGTTATCCGTGTCGCCGATGGCAGGACCGAATGGGTTACCGTACAGAAAGGCAGGGAGTCCGGCGGACAAGTGGAGATCTATGGCGATCTCAAAGAAGGCGACCGCCTCGCCGCCGCCGCCACTGATGAACTGAAAAGTGGCGTCACAGTTAAAACCAACTAAAACAAAATAAAATGAAAAAGCTGAACTTATTAGCCCCGACTCTAATTGTATCCGTCATCGTCCTGCTCGCAGCCTGCACCAGCCGCCCCCGCGAAACCCAACCCTTCCAGGCCCGCCTCGACAGCATGGAACGCCAGATTCAGCATAGCTATTCTCCCGGCTTCGGAGAACTGATGCTCAATATCCAGATCCATCATGCCAAGCTCTGGTTCGCCGGCAGGAATGGCAACTGGGAACTGGCCGCCTACGATCAAAGTCTGATCCGCAGCGCCTTTCGGAAGATAAAGACCTTCCATCCAGATGACCCCAACACAACCGCCACCGCCATGATCGATATTCCTATGGACAGCGTAGCCAGGGCCATCACGCTAAAGGACCGGGCCGCTTTTCAACGGGGCTTCACCTTCCTGACCACCACGTGCAACAACTGTCATACCGTGACGAAGCATCCTTTCAATTTCATCACTATTCCCAAAAACGATCCTATCGGCAATCAATCCTATTAAACGGGGTCGGCACAGAAGCGATCGGTCGTATCAGTGATCATTCTTCCCCAAAAACTGCTTCCGTCTGCGGGATGAAGTCCCGACCATCTTTACTATAATCATACGGCCAGCGGTGAACTTCAGGGATATCACCCGGCCAGTTGCCATGTTCCGGCAGGATAGGCGTAGTCCATTCCAAAGTGTTGGCCTGCCAGGGATTTCGGGTCCTTACCCGCCTCCCCTTGAATATAGAGTAAAAGAAATTGAAGATGAACAGCAGCTGCACCGCATATACGACCATCGCCGTCACAGAGATCATTCGGTTGAGACCGCCGAACTGATTAAAGGATATCCAGTTGCTATAGTCCAGGTACCGGCGGGGCATGCCTGCGAGGCCCTCATAATACATAGGCCAGAAGATCAGATAGGCGCCCACAAAGGTTATCCAGAAATGAATGTGGCCGAAAGTGGTGTTCATAAACCGGCCGTACATCTTCGGGAACCAGTGATAGATGCCGGCAAACATCCCGAACATCCCCGCAACACCCATCACGAGGTGAAAATGGCCTATGACAAAATAAGTGTCATGCAATTGGATGTCAAGCGTCGAATTCCCGAGAAAGAGCCCGGTCAGTCCACCGGAAATGAACATGCTGACAAAACCGATCGCAAAGAGCATGGCCGGTGTAAAGCGGATGTTCCCCTTCCAGAGCGTAGTCAGCCAGTTAAAGACCTTTATCGCAGAAGGGACTGCGATCAACAGGGTCAGCAGTACAAATACCGATCCCAGAAAAGGATTCAATCCGGTGACGAACATATGGTGCGCCCAGACCAGGAAGGCAAGTACCGTGATGGCGAAAAGCGAGCCGATCATAGCGACATAACCAAATATGGGTTTACGCGAATTGACGGACATCACCTCCGAAACAAGCCCCATCGCAGGCATGATGATTATATACACTTCCGGATGACCCAGGAACCAGAAAAGATGCTGGTATAAAATCGCGCTGCCTCCCTCATTCGGCAAAGCCTTGCCGGTCGTAGCCAGGAAGATGTCGGAAAGATAAAAGCTGGTGCCTCCATGGCGGTCAAACAGCAACAGCACAAAACCAGACAGCAGGACAGGAAAAGAGAGCGTGCTCAGGATTGCAGTGAAGAGCAGGGCCCAGACAGTTAATGGCAGCCTTGTCATCGCCATTCCCTTCGTTCGCATGTTCAGGACGGTGGTAATATAGTTCAGACCAGCCAGCAGCTGCGAAACGACAAAGATGGCCATGGCAGCGAGCCACAGATCCATCCCCGCCTTCGACCCCTCCGATGCATCCCCCAGGGCGCTGAGAGGTGGATAAGCAGTCCAGCCACCGCTGGCCGGACCCGTCTGGATGAACAGAGAGGCCAGCATAATGATGCTGGCGAGCAGAAAGAACCAGTAAGACAGCATATTCAACAAAGGAGAGGCCATGTCCCTTGCGCCGACCTGCAGTGGGATCAGCAGGTTGGCAAACGTCCCACTGAGACCCGCCGTCAGAACAAAGAAAACCAGCACGGTGCCGTGCATGGTGATCAGGGCATAATAGAATTCCGGTTCAAGCCTGCCACCCGGAGCCCAGTGGCCAAAGATGTCTTCCAGCCACGGAAACGAACGGTCCGGATAGGCCAGCTGGAGCCGGAAGATCAAAGACATCCCCCCGCCGATGATTGCCCAGATAATACCCGTGATAAGATATTGCTTGGCAATCATCTTGTGGTCCTGACTAAAAATATATTTCGTAACGAAATTTAATTTGTGCGCATGCGCATGTGCAGGTCCAGTCTGGCTGACCATTTCCATTTCCGTGTTCATGATAATATAGATTTTCGCTGTAGTTGCACCAAAATTATCCAAAGCCCTTCGTCTAAACCATGGTGCAATCCAGTCAATTGATGGTTATCTCTTAGCTGTGTTTAGTATAGTCATTCAATAGTTGGTCTTTGTCGGAATTACCGTAATTTCACATACATATAGAGTATGAGTGTCAAAATCAATATACTAATTGTAGAAGACCAATTCATCGAAGCCAATAACATACGACTGATGTTAAAGGAAGCGGGATATACTGTGCTCCCCCTGGCCGCCTCAGTTTCGCAAGCTTTGGAGATCCTGCGGCAGGAATCCGCCGATCTCGTTCTCCTTGACATTTTACTCGAAGGAGAACAGTCGGGTATCGATCTGGCCAAAATATTGAAGACCCGTGGCATACCCTTCATATATCTCTCCGCCAACTCCGACAAAAGCACCCTTGACAACGCCAAAGAGACGGAGCCTTATGGCTTCCTGGTAAAACCGCTACGCAAAAAGGACGTCCTTATTATGCTGGACGTAGCACTCTATTTGCACAAGCAAAAGACCGGCATCGGAGGATCCCTGACGGCCTCCGTACCACCACCCAATAACGATGTGCCGCTCATCATCGGAGAAAGCCAGGGTATAAAAGAAGTATTAAATAACATCCGGATCGTTGCACCATCAGAGCTATCAGTGCTGGTACTGGGAGAGAATGGCACCGGCAAAGAGCTGGTAGCCGAGGCCATTCACCACATGTCCGTCAGAAAAGACAAGCCGCTGGTCACCGTCAACTGCGCCGTACTTCCTGCCGACCTCATCGAAAGCGAACTTTTCGGTCATGAAAAAGGTGCGTTCACCGGAGCGCATGAAAAACGGGCCGGGAAATTCGAGCAGGCCGAAGGCGGGACCCTTTTTCTCGATGAGATCGGGGAATTACCACCCAACCTGCAGGCAAAATTCCTGCGCGTGCTCCAATCCAGAGAGATAGAACCCATTGGCGGAAGAAGCAGGAAAGTGAATGTCCGGATCATCGCAGCAACCAACCGAAACCTTGAGGAGGAGGTCGCAACCGGAAGATTTCGGATGGACCTGTATTACCGGCTGAACGTCTTTTGCGTGAAGATCCCATCCCTCCGACAACGCAAGGAAGACATCCCCCTGCTGGCCACGCACTTTCTGTTGCAGCATTGCCGGCAACAGCGGAAACAGATCAACGGATTTTCCGAATCGGTCCTCTATTCTATGATAAACCATTACTGGCCAGGCAATATCCGCGAGCTCGAAAACTTCGTAGCCCGCAGCGTCCTGATCACCAATGGCCCCGTCATCTTAACCAGTGATCTGCCTGTCAGTACGGGAAACCTTCTGCCACAGAGCGTTCATTCCCAGGTGAAATCTATTGCCCAACAGGAAAAAGATCATATTATCTCCGTCCTCAACCGATGCAACTGGAAGTTACACGGGAAAGGAGGCGCTGCCGAACTGCTGGAGATCAACGCATCGACACTTCGGTCAAGGATGAAAAAGCTCGGCATCAATAAAAACCAGCTTACCAACCAATAAGAATATCACGGCCATCTATATACGCCAAAAATCGCGACCTTTCACCTCTTCTTGTGAGATATCACAATACTTCCCAACTTGTCGCGCACAATAACCAATTGACAGTTACCGACTTGCAACATTGGCACAATATTATCATACACTCCGCTAAAAAACAGTGTCACTTCAAGTCTTTGTCGTGCTACCAAGCAAGTATTCAGTAAAAGAAAGCATCGATCGACTCGTCGTTCTGCTTCAGCAGGCTGATATGACGATCTACGCACGGATCAACAGACAGACCGAAGCCAGATGGTACTCCAGGGTGACCCGACCGCTGGAATTCATCCTCTTCGATGACCCCCGCGTATCGGCGCCACTGTTCGAAAGAAATCCCATTATAGCACTCTGCTTCCCTGCACGGATCATTGCATGGGAAGATGAGATTGGCCGTTGCCGCATCGCTTTCAGGGACCCACTGGATATCATAAAAGGATTTATGGTGGACCGTGACGACTGCCAATGGCCTGACCTTCGACCCGTAATCACCCGTATCCTGTCAGAATAGTCTTTGAACAACCTAAAATTGGCAATTATGCAACCACAAGAAAGGCAATTTGTATTTCCGAATGATGTCAGTTACTTTTTCGAGATCGCGACATTGGAATCACTGAATATTAACAAAGGCTCGATGAAAGATCCGGTGCGCCGACCACATTCCCAGATAATATGGATCACACACGGAGCAGGTTATTTCACCATCGACCTGGAAAAATTCCAGATGATGGACAATGCGATCTATACGATCCCCCCGGGACGCCTGCATCAATTCAGACCCACAGACGCCATTACAGGGTATGTTCTTTCGTTCAACCCTGACTTTCTCAACCTGGCTATTGAGGGTCAGGGCCGGCCTTTTTCCAAAGAGATTGGCACAGACCTCAACCGGGTAAACATGGTTGAGCTCCGGTCTGAATGCTCGGCATTATTACAAAATCTCCTTGTTGATATAATCAGGGAATACGAGACCCATCTGATGCTGCGGCTTGAGATCCTCTGCGGTCTTTTCAAAATATTCCTCATGTATATGAAAAGGATGGCAACAACCATCCGGAAGGAAGAAGCATCCTCTCACAAAATGCGTCTTTTCAACAGTTTCTATGCAAAGCTGGACAAGGAATACAAGACCATGAAACAAGTAGCCGAATATGCCAGTGTATTATCCGTTTCACCAAGCTATCTGACGGACGTGGTCAAGAAAGTCTCGGGATATTCGGCCAGCTATCATATCCAGCAACGTATGGTACAGGAAGCCAAACGATTGGCCATGTACAGCGACGCCAGCATGAAAATGGTGGCATATACCCTGGGCTTTGATGACCTGTCCCATTTCAGCAAATTCTTCAAGAACTTCGCGGGTATAAGTTTCACCGAATACAAAAAATCGGTATAAAATGTCGGGGCGCGCGCGCCCCGACATTTTATCTATTCCAACCCTTCCTCGACATAGACAATACCCGTGAAACCCTGCCCGTCCTTTCCCTGGTACAGCAGCTTTCGCTCCATTCCATCCATTGAGAATTGGTAAATATTGCCTCCCAGATCAGTGACAAAAGCCCGGTCATTCTTTTTATCCAGCGCCAGACCGATGCCTTCTTTCAAATTACCGTTCAACACTTCGACCATATCATCACCGTTATGGTCATCCGCAATATATATGCGGTTCAGGGTATTCCCTCTTGGCGGATCACCCCGGTCCGTCCAGTAAAGCCAGTCTCCATCCACCTCGATCTCCAGATCGATCGGTTCGGGTAGCTTCTCCAGCACAACGTCAATATCGGTTCGGTTCATGGGATCTTCGCCAGTGGGAAGATCGATCCCTGCCCGCAGAATACGACCGGTGCCGCTATTGGGTGCCCCTTTCTGTGTCCAGTAGATCTGTCTCCGGCGATGGTCTACCGCAATACCGACACAATGATTTGCTTCGTCCTTCTGATCTTCCTTGCCCTGTCCGGCTACAACCAATGTACTGATAGCCGAGCCATCTATATTGGATCGCATGACCCGCATACCCTCCCGGTCACACCAGTAGATGAGTCTGTTGGTAAGGTCCAGCTCCAGTTGCTTGGGAGTCGTCGTGCCCCCCTTTGGGATTATCATAGTCCGGTTCGAACCGTCGAAGTCGATACGTTCGATAAAGCCATCATTCTGTTCCCAATGTTCGCCCATATTGGTCCAATAGATCTGCCGCTGAATGGGATCTATGGCGATACCATCCGGAGTGCCCCCGGTGACCTCTACCAGCGTCCGCACCAGTTTGCCTTCGGTGTCGAAGACCAGCATCTTACCCTTGATCCCGTCCAGAACGATCAGACGTGCCGCCGGCGAAGCCGATTTTTTGTTTGCCATTCTTTGAATAGTTGATGAGATGAAGAATGTTTATTTCCCGAGCTGTCTATTTCCCAAGCGCCTTCATAATTGCCAGCTGCTGGCGGTCCCGCTGCTGCTCCAGCTCAGTGATGGATATCTTGCCATAGCTGTCGCCGTACTGCTCCAGCAATACCTTCGTCGTTTCCGCATCGAAATGGGCCTCCCCAATATCCATCATTAATTTTTCCAGCATCGGGCCAAGGTGTTTCAGAAAATGTGGAAAGCCCCCCGTCCCTCCGCCAAGTGTAAAAGTTTTGAACGGTCCGGCAGCGGCCCATCTCAGACCGATGCTGCTGGAGACGATCAGATCAAGTCCTTCCATGTTGATCACACCCTCCTTGACAAGATGAACACTTTCGCGCATCAGGGCAGCCTGCAGCCGGTTAGCGACAAAACCGGCGATCTCTTTCTGGATAAGGACCGGTCTTTTCCCGAGTGAGCGATAGAAATTCATGGCGCCAAGCGTGGCTACATGGCTGGTGTTTTTGCCAGGGACTACTTCGACCAGCGGGATCAGATGCGGCGGATTGAAAGGATGACCGATAAGAGCCCGCTCAGGTCGGACCATTTTCTCTGTAAAAATGGTGGCCGTAATACTGGAAGAGGAAGAAAGCAGCAAGGCCGTCGGTTTTACCCATTTGTCCAGTTTTGCATAAAGGTCCTGTTTGAACGCAACGTCTTCCGGACCATTCTCCTGAACGAAATCGGCGTCTTTAACGGCTTTTTCGAGGTCGGCCTCGAAGGAAAGATTCTTGCCAGGCTCCGATACAGAATAACCCAGCCCCGCCAGACTTGGCTTCATCAGCTCAAGCCCCTCCTGTACCGCAGTCTTAATGTCCTCGCGCGGATCATTGATAGTGACCTTCCAGCCGTTGGCAAGGAACAGCGCCGTCCAGGACAGGCCGATCGCACCTGCGCCGATTACTGTTATATTGGACGTCTGTCCTTCCGCATTTGTTATTGTTTTTTCTGTTGTCATAAAATTTAATCTTTTATTTGTTCAATGCCTATAGCTCCTTCATATGCAAGCGAGAGAATATCGGGTAGCTTATACCCTATCTCCTGTAAGATCTCGACACTGTGTTGCCCCAGCCTTGGAGCAGGACGAGGCTTGACCTTATCTTCCGACTGGATCTTTATCGGACTGTCGACAGTAAGTTCGCCGGAGTCTTCATTCGCTCCTTCGATCGGACGGATGATCTCATTGGCGATCAGCTGCGGATCTTTCGCGATCTCGCTAATAGTCTGTACTACACCAAAGGTGGTATGCTCCCGATCCAGCACCTCGCGCCAGTAATTGAGGGGACGTTTCGTAAATTCTGTCTGCAGGATCTGCGCAAGCTCGATCGCGTTGGCATGCCGATGGGCGCTGTCAACAAAACGGGGATCCGTCAGCAGGTCAGGCCGCTCCAGCGCTTTGATCAGCCCGGGCCAGTCCTTGTCCTCCCCTACGAAAGTCAGGATAAGCCAACGACCATCAGCCGTCGGATAAGTATTCGCCAGCGCGTTATGCGGTTTTTCACGATTGGTGGCAGGTCCCGAAACCACAACGCCATCCAGCGCCGCCTGGATCCATCCACCGGCGGCCCAGGCTCCTTCACCAATAAGAGAGGTAGAGACCTTACAGCCCATCCCCGATTTCTCCCGGCGGTAGAGGCCGGTAACGATGGCGCCATAGAGCGTACTGGCCGTGGCATGGTCGCCGATGCCTGATACAGGTATGGTCGGAGGACTTCCGTCATTCCTCGCCGAATCCATGAGACCCGTACGCGCCCAGTAAGCGGTGAGATCAAATCCCGGCTTATCCGCTTCCGGTCCTTTTTCTCCATAGCCGGTTATATCAGCATAGATCATCTTTGGATTCAGAGCACGGATATTCTCATACGTCAGCCCCAGCGCCTGACGGACATGAGGAGGATAATTGATAATAAATACATCTGCCGTCGATAGCAGCTTTTTCATAATTCCAACCGCCGCCGGACTTTTGAGATTCAGGGCCAGTCCCCGCTTGTTCCGATTGGTAAGCTGCCAGAAATAATTTCGCTTACTCCTGGGATTGGGCTCCATGGCGTATAGAAACCGGTGAGGGTCTCCCTTTCCGGGTGGTTCAATCTTGATTACATCCGCTCCGAAATCCGAAAGAATAGTGCCTGCGGCCGGGCCCGCTATAAAGCTGGCACAGTCGATTACTTTGAGGCCATAAAAAATTCCCTGGCTCATGTTGTTTGATTTGTCTTATTAATGATTCAATTGTGAAGTGGGGCATTATGCGTTAACAGATATTCGATCCTTTCCTGCGTTGAAGTCGTGCCCAGCAAAAAGAGAAAAGATTCGCTTTCGAGGTCGAGGAAATGCTGCTCGCTGGCTATCCCGGCCGCTCCATCACCACCGCAAAGTATCCTCGCGATCCGTTCGCCGATCAGTGCGTCGTGAGCAGTAATGATGCCTTTGTCAAGCAGCGTACCGATCTTTTCCTGCAAATAGCGTAGCCCGGAGCCTCCCAGGACGGGGATGTCTGTCCTGGGTTGATCGGCCACATATGCTGTAGACATCAATAGGATCGCGGCCTGCCTGGCGATCCCTAGTGGCGGCCCCGATGACTTTGCCACGCCATCCGACGGAGTAAGGAAAAGGTTACGCGCTTCTTCACCATCCTTCGAAACCTTCGCACTGAGTATTTGGGTCAGCACAGGTTCCAGCCACAGCAGCGGCTCGCGGCCCTGCCCAACACTTTTGTCCAGGGCACGAAGCCCGAGCTCTTTCGTGCCTCCGCCAGAAGGCACCAGCCCTACCCCGGCTTCGACCAGTCCCATATGGGTGTCCTTTGCCGTTATCACCAGGGACGAATGGAGACAAACCTCACAACCTCCGCCAAGTGCATTGCTGAAAGGAGCAGCAACTACTGGTATTCGACAGTACTTCAGACTCATTGTCGCCCTTTGCAGGTTCCGGATAGTCCCCTCCAGCTTTCCCCAATCCTTATTACGGGCAGTCTCCAGTATCATCGCGAGGTTCGCGCCGGCCGAAAAATGCTTGCCGGTATTACCGATGACCAACGCGCCAAAACGCTTGCTGCCCTCTTCACAGGCATGGACAATTATATCACAGATGTCGTCATTCAAGGCATTGGCCTTCGTATGAAATTCTATGAGTCCTACTCCATCCCCCAGATCGACAATCGTTGCCCCCTCGTTGTCCATGAAAACCTTTCCTTTGGCCCTGACCTGCTCCCACTCCGGATCTGGCTTGCCCGGATCGATAAAGTCCCAATCGAGCGTTATAGTTTTTCGTTGCATGCTCTTGATTTTGTTTATACAAATGCACTAAACCCGGTGATGGCCTTCCCTACGATGAGCGTATTCATTTCCCTCGTGCCCTCATAGGAATAGATCGCTTCGGCGTCCGCGACAAACCGGCCGATGTTGTAATCGAGCAGGATGCCGTTGGCTCCCAACAGCTCGCGTGCCCATCCCACGGATTCGCGCATCTTCACCGTACAGAAAGCCTTTGCCAGCGAAGCATGTTCGTCCTTCAGCTTCCCTGTGTCCTGCAACTGGGAAAGACGAAAACACATCGTCTGACAGGAGGTGATATTGCCCAACATTTTTACAAGCAGGTCTTGTATCAGCTGGAAGCTGCCGATCGGTTTGCCAAACTGTTCTCTTTTCTGCGCATAGGCAAGCGCATTCTCAAAGGCCCCCATCATACAGCCTGTAGCTTCCCAGGCAACGAACGCCCTGGTCATCCGGAGAACCCGCGCAGTGTCCCTGAAACTCTGGTCTTCCTGGAGACGATCCGCTTCGGGGACAACACAATCTTTAAGTGTGATATGCGCATTCTGCGTTACCCTGAGCGCCATTTTATTCTGGATCTTCTCAGCAGTGAAACCCGGATTCGTCTTATTTTCCACGATAAAGCCCTTCACCTGGTTGTCGGCAACATCGCGCGCCCAAATAATGGTGATATCGCCCCATGTGGCATTGCCAATCCATTTTTTCTCCCCATTGAGGATCCATTTGTCCCCGTCTCTCCGCGCAGTGGTCAGCATCCCCCCGGCTGTACCGCTGCCGACCAGCGGCTCCGTCAACGCGAAAGAGCCTATGATCTCGCATTTTGCCATGCGGGGCAGCCACTTTTCCTTTTGCTCTTTCGAGCCGCACAGATAGATCGACCCCATGGCCAGCCCGCCATGTACGCCAAAGAACGTGGCGAACGAACAATCTATCCTCGCGATCTCCATGGCCAGCATCCCTGCAAAGAGGCTGCTTCCACCCGGGCACCCGAAACCTTCATAGCCAGTCCCGACAATCATAAGTTTGGCAAATTCCGGTACAAGCTCGAATGGGAAAGAATCGTTCTTCCAGTATTCGTTGACAACAGGATTAAGTTTGTTCTCGACAAAAGCCCGCACTTCCGCCAGTTTTTTGCGTTCTGCATCCGAAAGCTCATCCCTGAGCTGATAGAAGTCCGAGTTCGGCAATGGTAAGGTTGCCAATTTAGATGTTCCCATGTTGCTTATATTTTATTTAGTAAAGCTACAGCCCGCTTCCAGTCTTAACAATGGCGCATTGCTGTATACTATGGTAGATTTCTTAGATGTTCTCGCAAGCAATATGACTGAACCCTAATTTTATAAAACAACAATTCAACGAGAGATGGAACGGCATACAATAGTACAGTCAACACAGGGCGATAATTCACATCAATGCACAACGCACGTGACGATAGTCGGCGCCGGAGCCGTTGGCCTTTCATGGACAGGCTTGTTCCTGGCCAACGGGCTAAGGGTTACTGTTCATGATCCACGACCGGATATTCAACTGGCAGTGCTAAGCGGGCTGGAAAGGATCAAATGGTCACTGGAGTCCCTTGGATACCGCATCGAAAAATTTACACAACGACTTTGCTTCGAGGACAAGCTTCATAAAGCAGTCGCGGATGCCGATATTATCCAGGAGAGCATTCCGGAAGATGCAGAGACAAAACAATCGCTTTATGAAAAACTGGGAAGATTCGCCCGGCCCTCCACACTGATCCTCTCCTCTTCAGCTTCTCTTTCCGCCTCCGTCATCACACAACGAATGAAAGATGCTGATCGCGTGCTGATCGGACACTGCTTCGACGCTCCTCATCTGATGCCGCTGGTCGAAGTGGTGCCGGGCAACAAAACAAGCAAGGACTGCATTAACAGGGCCATGACTTTTTACAGGAGCATCGGCAAATGGCCCGTGCTGATCGGAAAAGAAGTATCCGGCTTTGTTGTCAACCGACTCCACTTTGCCTTATTACGGGAAAGCATTCACCTGGTAAACTCGGGTGTGATATCGATCGAAGGTCTCGATCAGCTGGTGAAGGCTTCACTGGGGCCCCGATGGACCGCCGCAGGCCCTTTTAAGACGCTGGCACTCGGCGGAGACGGAGAAGGAATAGCCCGCTTTCTCGAACGCTCCGGACCGATGATGACAGACGTCTGGCGGGGACTCGGACAGGTAGACCTCGACGAAAAGACCCGGGCCACGCTCCACAAACAGTCGGATGATTGCTATGCCCGTGTCCCCGTGGAAGACCTGATCAAAGAGAGAGATGAACAGCAGATCGCGATCCTGAAAGTACTAAGGAACAAAAAATAAACTATCGATAAATGAAACATGTCGTTGTGATCGGCGGCGGATTCGCCGGTATTAACCTTGTCAACCGTCTGGCCAAAGATAAAAAGATCAGGATTACCCTGGTAGACCGCAATAATTATTGCTTCTTTCCGCCAATGCTGTATCAGCTGGCTACCGGTTTTCTCGACCCATCCAATATATCCTATCCCTTTCGGAAGATGCTTCGGAAACATCCCAATATTTCGATTCGGATGGCCGAGCTCCTTCATATCCTGCCGGATCAGAATACTGTTGTCCTTTCCAACGGCGAGCTGAAGTATGACCAGCTTGTCATTGCCTCCGGCGTCACCACCAACTATTTTGGAATGAATAATATTCGGGAGGGAGCTCTTCCCATGAAGACACTCAGCGATGCGCTAAGACTCCGTAATCATGTGCTCGAACAGGTTGAAAAGGCGTCAGAGGAAGTCAGTGACAGAGAAAGGGCAAAATACCTGACCGTCGTCATCGTCGGCAATGGTCCTACCGGCGTGGAGCTGGCAGGCATGCTCGCCGACATGCAGCGGGACATTCTTTATCGCGACCATCCCGAATTAAAGGGCAGCGCCATCCTTCCCCATATTGTCCTCGTAGACGGCAATGAGCGCGTATTAGGCGCAATGAGCCCCAAAAACAGCAAATATGGTCTCAAGTCTCTGTCCCGGGTGGGCGTAGACGTCCGGTTCGGTCTGGTCGTAAAAGACTATACAGATGGCAAAGTGCTTTTCAGCAATGGAGATGTTATTGAAACAACGACCCTGATATGGGCAGCCGGCATAGTCGGACAACGATTCGAGGGGCTTCCTGTCAATGCATTTGGCCGCGGCAGCCGGATCATAGTGGATGCTTTTAACCAGGTGATCGGCACAGAGAATATCTATGCGATCGGCGACGCCTGTATAGCAACACACGAAACCGGATTTCCAAATGGTCACCCCCAAATGGCGCAGGTGGGCATTCAGCAAGGCCGGAATCTGGCTCATAATCTTCGGGCAGAAACCGATGGCGACAAAAAGCCTTTTCAATACTGGAACAAAGGCTCTATGGCCATAATAGGCAGGAACAGGGCCGTTGTCGATTCGAACGGCCTTTGTTTCCAGGGCTTTATCGCATGGCTGATGTGGCTCGGAGTACACCTGCTTACCCTGTGGCGCCCAAGAAACCAGATTACCACCCTCTTCAACTGGATCGTCTCCTATTTCACCAGGGACCAGGCACTTCGGATGATCATCCGACCATCCAAAGAAGAGCCTTCCGCAGGTCTCAGAAAAACAAATTAATGTTGTAGCTTTAAAAGATTCTGCACAAGGCCGCTCTCTGTGAATTCATAGATAATATGAAGTTCATTCTTCTCATTTTACTATTATCCGGACTATCCGGAATAGAAGCCCGTTGCCAGCCAACGGCAGGTAGTCTCGATGTGCCAGGGACAGCCGACACCTTGCCGGTCCTTTCTTTATTGACTCGCATAGATCAGATACAACAGGATACGATAAAATTAAAAATGCTCATCGAACTGAGCAGATACTACTGGCGTCTGGGAAAGGGCGAAAACCTTGATACCTGTCTTTATTTTGCCAGGGCCGCCGAGAGACTGGGCGGCCGGTTGCATGACGTCGCCAGCACTGCCGAAGCCGTATTTATGCAAGTCAAGGTGCTGGCCGAACGGAATGAAATGTCACAGGCCCGTCAATTGCTGCCTTTTGTGACTGGTGAATCCAGGGTACGCCTGCTGCTGGTGCTCGCCGAGCAATACATCAACCACAAACCCGTCAATACCGCTTACCTCGACAACGCCCTTCCCTATACAAACCATGCCCTGGAACTGAGCGACTCAATCCGCTCGGATCGCTGGCGCAACGAATGCCTGTTGCTGATGGGAAAATATTATTTCGAAAGAGGGGATTTGGATAAAGGCGAGAAATCGATCCTCGCGATCATCTCCTTTTATCATCGGGCAGGAGACCGGCCCGCAGAAGCCCACTACTGGAGCGAACTGGGCCTTTATATGCCAAGGATCGATTCATCCTACCCTTCCCTTCTCCGGGCCTGCCGCAACGCCTATGAGATCTACCGGCAGGCAGGCCTGCAGGAAGACGCCCTTTTTGCGCTGCGCGACTGGGCAAGGATGGAGCTGGAGTATGAACATCTCGATACGGCGGAGCGTCAGTTTCAGACCGTGCTTCAAATGTTTAGCAATCTGAAAAAGAAGCCCACGGCAATGACCTTACTTTCCATTGCTGAGCTCTATCAGCACAAGAATGATATGGGCAAGATGTCATTTTATGCCATGCAGGGCCTCGAAGGGCTAAAACCGTCCGATCAGCGGAATCGATTCGCCTTTCATCATATGTTTGCTATTAGCTTTACCCGCCTCGGACAAACAAACGATGCCCTCCGCGAAGCGAGGATAAGCATGGATATAGCAATAGCAAATAATTTCCCTGATTTGTTCCATGTCTGCAAGATCATCGTAGAATGTCTGATAAAAAAGGATTCTACCCTCGAAGCCCTTGGATACCTTCAGCATTTCACGCTGGCACACCCGCCGCAATCCTCTCTGCAGAACTATGTGATATACTACTGTTATGCTACCATTTACGATAATTTGGGAGAGTTCAGCAAGGCTGAACAATATTTTGCCCGGATGACCAGACTGGACCCCGAGATCAGGAAAGAGCTAGGGCAAATTATCTTCACTTCCTTCTTTTTCACCCCCGTACAAGCCGCAGTGAGCATCGGTAAATTTTATGTCCGCTGGGGAAAGAGCCGGGAGGCGATACCCTATTTGCAAAAGGCCATCTCCGATCCATCGATAATGAAACAGTTCGAGGACATGCGGATGCTCGAGCTGATGTTGTCTCAGGCTTATCAGGCCACCGGTGACTACCGGGCTGCCCTGCTGCATCACACACGCTATTCCGATCTCAATGACTCTATTTTCAATATAGAGAAGGTCAAACAGTTCCAGAGCCTGGAGGCCCGCTATGAAAGCAAACAACGGGAGCAAGCCATGCAGCTGCTGCAGCTGCAAAGTCAAAAAGAAATGGTACAACTGCGCGAGACAAGCCTGCAGCGAAATATTATCCTTGGCGGCGCCATCCTTCTTTTCCTGCTGATCTTGCTGGCCTATCGCGGGTACCAGCTCAAACAAAGGACTTTGCGTAAGGTGGAAGCCCAGCAACTGGTGATCCGGGACCAAAACCAGCAGCAGCTGCAGCTGCTCGGCGAGAAGGACCGGCTGCTCACGGCGAAAGATCTCCTTATGTTAGAGATCCATCATCGGGTAAAGAACAACCTGAACATCATCATCAGCTTGCTCGAATCCCAATCCAGGTACCTCAACAACCCGGCTGCACAGGCAGCTCTCCGGGACACTCAAAACCGGGTCCACGCAGTGTTCCTGCTGCATCAAAAATTGTATGGGGCGACTGCAGGTACAGAAGTGGACGCATCCCTTTATGTAACCGAGCTGATCAGCCATCTCTGCGAGACATTTGAGACAGAGAATAATAGCATTGTCATCACGCAAAAGGTCGATCCGGTGTCAACAACCATCGATGCCGCCGAGATGCTACCTCTTGCCATCATTATCAATGAGACTGTCACCAATGCGATCAAGCACGCGTTCCCGGCCGGCAGAAAAGGCCACGTCCATCTTTTGCTGAACAAGGATGCATCGGGATCTGTCCATCTGCAAGTGAGGGACAACGGAGTGGGCTTGCCATTGCAACTGCAGCTGGATGACGATCATTCCCTGGGCCTCTCACTGATAAACGGACTGGTTACGCAATTGCATGGCAGCTGGACGATTGAGAACGACGGAGGTGTAATAGTAACAGTGCAATTCCCGTCTCACGGTTAATTTCGCACCAGCTACCATGCCGGGTAAAACTGTATGCCAGGGATACAGCCCCCTTTCCTATTGACATGTCTTCTCTTATGATGTACATATCCTAACAATTGGTAAAATAACGACAGAAATCGACCAGATCGCGATATTTTGCCTACCCCATATGTCTATATTAGCGCCAGCATAAATCTATATTAAACTTCGCGGACATATGAAATTCAATACGGCTGCCAGCCTGAGTTTATTACTAGCCATCTTATTCGCCTCCTGCCACACCTCAACCAATCCCTCCTACCACGACTGGAAAGTCACCGGCGGAACAAAAGAAAACATCCGCTATTCAGCATTAAACAACATCGACACCGACAACGTCGCTGGACTACAGGTCGCATGGACCTACCATTCCGAAAAACAGGACAGCACCCACTACGGCCCTATCGAATGCAACCCCATCGTCATCGATGGCATACTCTATGGCGTGTCCCCCAGGCTCAAACTCTTCGCCGTCGACGCAGCCACAGGGAAAGAAAAATGGTCCTTCGATCCCGCCGATTCAGTATTGAACAAAACCTGGCATCGCAAAAGCGTGAACATGAACAGGGGCGTAGCATACTGGGAAGAAGGAGAGGACAAACGGATCATCTACACCGTCGGCCCCATCGTATTTTCCATCAACGCAGCCACCGGTAAACCCGTTCAGTCGTTCGGAACAGAAGGCGGCATCAATCTCAATAAAGGCCTCGACAGGGACGAAACAAAAGTCTTCGTCGCCCCCACCTCCCCCGTAATGATCTACAAGAACCTGTTCATCGTCAGCGGCCTCGTAGGAGAAGAAACCCCCGGCCATATCCGGGCCTTTGATGTCAAAACAGGTCAGCAGAAATGGATCTTTCATACCATCCCCTATCCCGGTGAACCCGGATACGAGACCTGGGAGAATAAAACCGCCTATAAAACGCTGGGCTCCACCAATGCCTGGGCAGGCTTCAGCCTCGACGAAAAAAGAGGGATAGTATATGCGCCTGTCGGCAGCCCCACGAATGACTTCTATGGTGGCAACAGACTGGGCGCCGGTCTCTACGCCAACTGTCTGCTCGCCCTCGATGCCGCGACAGGCAAACTCTTATGGCATTTTCAAAGCGTACATCACGACGTGTGGGACATGGATCTCTCCTCACCCCCGGTGCTGGTTACCGTTCAACGCGACGGCAAACCCATCGACGCCGTAGCCCAATCGACAAAGACAGGCATGATCTTCGTATTCGATCGGGTCACAGGCAAACCACTCTTCCCCATCGAAGAAAGACCCGTCCCGACCAATACTACACTCGCAGGGGAAAAACTATCCCCCACCCAACCCTTCGCAGTACTGCCCAAACCCTTCGCGAGACAGACGATAACCGAAAACGATCTCAACGACCTTGTCCCTGATTCCTCCCTCCGGGACATAAAAAAACGCCTTAAAAGCTATCACGCCGGAACGATCTTTACCCCTCCCTCCCTGGAAGGTACCGTTATCCTCCCGGGTTATGACGGCGGCGGGGAATGGGGCGGACCAACCGTCGATCCAACGACAAACATACTCTATGTGAACGCCAACGAAATGTCCTGGGTATTGAACATTCTGCCAAACAAACCGGATGACAAAAAACAAAAGACCAACCTGGAAGCCGGCGTAGTGCTTTACAACCTCAATTGCATAGGATGTCATGGACCCGAACGCCTCGGCGGAGGCGACTACCCTTCCATCCTCGGCGTGCAGCGGAAATATACAAAGGCCCGCTTCTTCGAACTGCTCTCCACAGGAAGACGAATGATGCCCGGGTTCAACAAATTATCCCTCGAAGAAAAGAATGCCCTCGCCTCCTTTATTTTGGATCTCAAAGCGGACCAAAAAAAGAAATTCACTGGCCCTGTAGAGAAAACAGAGGAGGCTCCAAAACAGCTGTATGGATTTACCGGCTATAATAAATTCCTGACAAAAGAAGGTTACCCCGCCATCAAACCACCATGGGGAACGCTGAACGCCATCAACCTGAATACCGGGTTATACGAATGGAAGATCCCTTTCGGCGAATTTGAAGAACTAAAGAAAAAAGGTATCCCGACGACCGGACGCGAAAATTACGGCGGCTCTGTAGTGACGGCAGGCGGTCTTCTGTTCATAGGCGCCACAGCCGACGGAAAATTCCGCGCCATCAACAAACGCACCGGAAAGATCCTGTGGGAAACTGATCTGCCTGCGCCAGGTGTCGCCACCCCCGCAGTATATTCCGTAAATGGAAAACAATATGTCGTCATTGCCTGCGGCGGCTCAAAATGGGGTGGCAAATCTACCGATGCCTATGTTGCATTCTCGCTGCCGGATAACGAAAAATAACAACCGGATTATTCCCGCATTCACCTGCGCATTTTAAGTTTCATTTCTGACGATCATTTAGGATAATCCTGTTACAAAAATAGTTTGTTTGACAACATTTTTAAATAATCGTCTGGCTAGTTTTATGTAATCTTAAAACTGCTTAGCCATGATTGCATCAAAATTATTTCGATCTTCACTAACCACCAGCCTGGTATTATTATTCATCAGTACGCTGAGCCTTACCGCCAGAGCAGATTTCTGGCAGTCTCCTTCAAGGTCACTAACCGGCAAGGTCACCAATGAAAAAGGAGAGCCCGTATCCGGAGCTTCCGTCATAGCAACGGGCTCGCCCGTCGGAACAAAGACCAATGCTACAGGCGATTTTGAATTGAAGATCACCGACGCCACAACGGAAATTATCCTCACCTCCGTCGGCTATGAGGATCTAAAAGTTTCCGTAAAAGACAAATCTTCGGTTTTAGTGACCATGATAGCCAAGTCAAATATGCTGAATGATGTCGTCGTAACGGGATATGCATCACAACGCAAAAAAGATATCATCGGCGCCGTCTCCGTCGTCACCTCGAAAGATCTCGGCGAGACCCCATCGGCAAATGTGGTAGCCCAGCTGCAGGGTAAGGCACCCGGTGTGATCGTCAGTACCTCCGGCGATCCGGGCACGACCGCCGGCATCCGCATCCGGGGTTTTGCCTCCTATGGCAACAATAACCCCTTATACATTATCGATGGAGTAGCGACCACCGACATGTCCCGCATTAATTCAGAAGACATCGAATCGCTTCAGGTATTAAAAGACGCTACCTCTGCCTCCATATACGGCGCCAGGGCAGCGAACG
>Ga0307510_10000287_pt1 | contig 46549 bp, 48 predicted proteins | sample 12_EM_MG_FD_207224 | JGI IMG/M metagenome (GOLD analysis project Ga0307510, IMG submission 207224) | Populus trichocarpa ectomycorrhiza microbial communities from riparian zone in the Pacific Northwest, United States - 12_EM | ecosystem: Host-associated > Plants > Roots > Unclassified | place... | reverse complement strand
TAAGTCCACCCAGCCCAACCCTAAAGCCAAGCTATAGCCAGATAGTGAAGACGAGGAAACCCCCACGTGATCCTGAGGAACAGACATGTGATCCCAAGAGAACATCATGTGACCCATCACGTGACATATCACGTGATCCCCCAGTACCTCCCAGGTCACATGACCAAACACGTGACCAAACACAATCACGTGTCCATACACGATTACATGACCGCCCATGCTTTGGACGTGCCACCCATCCGTTGATAGACACGTGGCAGACCATGGGAACTAATCAACGATCAACAAAGTCTCAGGGGATTCCCCATAGCCTCTCCCCAATGGATACTGGGACCGGTAATACCCTTATCGGTCTGAGGGCCTAATGCCATTGGCTGCAAGAGGATGACTCAGTGTGCAGTAATACGCAGCACTCATGGAACTCCGACATACAGCTGACTCATCTCCCTTGTACCATATATGTATAGATTGCACCCGTCTCTATTGTAACGCCGGCCCTAAAGGGCTGCGCACAGACCACCCTGTATTAGTATATAAGACCTCTGAATTATAGCGAACAGTCCTTAGACTGTTCTCTTGTCAACCCCCACTTGACATCATTGAGCCTTCTACCTTGCCCCTCGCCTTTGCCCTCTTCTGCCTACTCCTGTCCCACCTTTGCCTCTACTACAGTCACCTTCAACTCCAAGCCCTCGTCGCCACCCATCTACTTCTATAAAGTAGTAAGTTTGCGACATACGGTGCATGAAATAGGCCCATGCGAGTGGTTGTGTGTGATTGCTTTCAGGCTGCTGGAGGCCAACTCGAGTTCATCGGCAATGGCAGTGCGTTGGTATCACAGGCCAATGTGAGCATTTCTCCCAGCAGCCATCCCGCTCACTGAAAATTATGCCGGCCCACGCGACAGTCTCGTGAGTCAGCCTGCTGTGTTCCCAATGGGCCAATGCGAGCTAATTGTCTGAGCACTACGATGCATGAAATGGGCCCATGCGGATGCTTGCACACTATTATTTTCACGATGCTATGGGTCAGCTCTAGCTCATCGGCAAAGGCAGCACATTCACATCACGGGCCAGTGCGAGCTAATTGTCTAAGAACTACAGTACATGAAATAGGCCCATGCGAGTGGTTGCGCGTGATTGCTTTCAGGCTGCTGGGGGCCAACTCGAGCTCATTGGCAATGGCAGTGTATTGGTATCATGGGCCAATGTGAGCATTTCTCCCAGCAGCCATCCCGCTCACCGAAAATTTCGCTGGCCCACACGACAATCTTGTGAGGCCCCACTGTATTCCTGATGGGCCAATACAAACTAATTGTCTGAGCACTACGATGCATGAAATGGACCCATGCGGATGCTTGCATATGATTATTTTCATGCTGCTATGGGCCAGTTCTAGCTCATTGGCAAGGACAGTGCATTCGCATCACGGGCCAATACGAGCTAATTGTCTGAGCACTGCAGTGCATGAAATAGGCCCATGCGAGTGGTTGCATGTGATTGCTTTCAGGCTGCTGGGGGCCAACTTGAGCTCATTGGCAATGGCAGTGCATTGGTATCATGGGCCAATGCGAGCATTTCTCCCAGCAGCCATCCCGCTCACCAAAAATTTCGCTGGCCCACGCGACAATCTTGTGAGGCCCCACTGTATTCCCGATGGGCCAATACAAACTAATTGTCTGAGCACTACGATGCATGAAATGGACCCATGCGGATGCTTGCACACGATTATTTTCACGCTGCTATGGGCCAGTTCTAGCTCATCAGCAAGGACAGTGCATTCGCATCACAGGCCAATGCGAGCTAATTGTCTGAGCACTGCAGTGCATGAAATAGGCCCATGCAAGTGGTTGCACGTGATTGTTTTCAGGCTGCTGCAGGCCAACTCGAGCTCATCGGCAATGGCAGTGCATTGGTATCACGGTCCAATGTGAGCATTTCTCCCAGCAGCCATCGCCGCTCACCGAAAATTATGCCGGCCCACACGACAGTCTTGTGAGGCAGCCCGCTGTGCTCCAGATGGGCCAATGTGAACTAATTGTCTGAGACTCTGAGCACTACAATGCATGAAATGGGCCCATGCGGATGCTTGGGCACCATTATTTTCATGCTGCTATGGGCCAGCTCTAGCCCATTGGCAAGGACAGTGCATTTGCATCATGGGTGTTAAGGTCCAACGGCCTTAATGGTACGACGTGCACGATATAAGTGTTTCCAAGGGGGTCGTCCTTAGGCGAGGCTATAGCCGATTATCGAAAGGGATTGCTTTGGCGGGTCTTCTCTTAGCGAGGCTATTGCCTATGCGTCAAAGAGGTTATGCGGGTCTTTCCTAAGCAAGGCTTGACTGCCTGACATCAGAGGAGGGATCGAAGATGGCGACCGCGGTCGTGTAGTAGAGTCAAAGGGACTTGGTACCCTTATGACAATATGACAAAGTGGATGGTGAGGGGTATTGGCATGACAAGCCTTTACCAGAGTATTTCAGAGTAGAGAGGGAGGTTTGCAGAGCTTCAAGTAACACCTTGAAGCGACTTAACAAGAGAGAGAGTGGTAGAAGCAACTTGAATTGGATAGAAAACCAAGTCAGGCTTAAGGCCCAACTGTAGAGAAAGGGAGTCTTTATATACAAGAGAGAGGCGCTATTCTTGGAACCAAATACCACTAGTACTTGTACTAGGAATGCGTCAGAACTAATGCTACTAGTACCTGTACTGGGAATGAGTCAGAACTAATACTACTAGTACCTGTACTAGGGACGAGTCAAAGGGAATCCTAGGATACAAACTACTAGGAATGAGTCATAGATAATAGGGATGAGTCATAAAATGGGTCACAAGACGGTGAGAAGGGAAATAGGTCACAAGATGGTGGGAAAGAATAGGTAAGCGGTTTGGAACGTGGGAATGTGGGAAAAGTAGAAAGGGGAAAAGAAAAAGTCAGTTCAGAATGTAACAATGGGCCAATGCGAGCATTTCTCCCAGCAGCCATCCCGCCCACTGTGTTCCCAATGGGCCAGTGCGAGCTAATTGTCTGAGCACTGCGGTGCATGAAATAAACCCATACGAGCAGTTGCGCATGATTGCTTTCACGCTACTGGGGGCCAACTCAGGCTTATCAGTAAGGGCAGTGTATTGGAGTGCTTGCATGTGATTTCATTCAGGCTGCTGTGGGCCAATGCGATGTTTTCATTGCAATACTAAAACATATAAAACATTTGTGAAGCTATGTTATTGACCCCTATATGCCAGCAGGTCATCATAGTAGGCCCACCCACAAACAATGCCAGCTTCCATTCAGTAGGCCCACTCAAAAACAATGTCACATTCTATCCAGTTGGCAGTTGGCCCATGTGGGCTTTCACATAGGCATAGGCAAAATTGCACATGGGGTTTTACTGATGTATCGACTACATGTTGCTGAATTATGTGGCACACGGTACGTCAGCGCTACTGGTCTGACTAGACGCACCAAAGCTCTGGGTGGATGTAAGTCCACTAACACTAGGTGTCAATGGGGTGGAGCCGCCAACACCTAATATCAAGGAGGCACCAACGGTGCCTTGCATCAAGGGGAGACTCATGATACTTTCCGTCAAAGAGGAACTCCCAGCAACACTGGGTATCAAAGACGGAGCTGCACTGCTCCAAGTCGGCCTCTGCAAACAAAACTGTGTAAATATCCTTAATAACAATGACAGCGAGTTTACCTCAAGTGCCATCACCTCGGAAATTTTCGACAAATTCTTGCGAGAACCCTTTACGACGTGCTGATCGTTGAACCAGTCATCCTCATTTTCAACACCACTGTCGACATTGAAATCGTCCAGCATGTGAGGATCAGGGAGAGACTCGTCATTGCAGCAAGGTTGAAGTTGAAAAGATGACTCTGAAAAAGTTTGTCAGCTGGTAAACAAAGAATGATGTGTAAGCGAGTCTCACGGTCACTTTGTTGATGTTTGCCCCGGTCACGTTGCTGCTTGGCTTTGCCAGGAATGGCACTGGCATGTTCAAGTTGTGCATGTTGTTTGGGGTTGGCCTTGACAATGTGTGCAACTGCCTCATCTTCTTCTGTATTGCCCCCATCCATCAAGTCGATAGCCATGGGATGGCCATCTTTGGCCACCAGTCAGCGTAGTTTCCTCAATCAGCAGCAATACTTACCCATATCTCTAGCATGCTTCGAGTTGGCTGGACCACAGAGATTGGTGGCATTTTGGGAGACGGTATGGGAGACAGCACATTTTCTTTCTACTTATTGTGGTGAGTGATACGTCTCACTAAATGATTAATCTCACTCACTATGAAGGTTAGAGCTGGGCTGTATAGACTTGGTCATATCTTGACCGATGCCAGTTGTGCCTCCTTGTGTAGCGACTGTAATCTGAGGCTGGTTTTCATCGGATGGGTTGGCCACTCAGGGATGGCCCACTGTTCTGGAGCAGCATGTTTGAGGTGCCATGAGTAAGTTGCAAGCGCAAATGGTATCAGTGGGATAAGTGGAATAAGCACAAGGTGAACGGTAAAGACAGGAAGGGGGATGGGATCTCGTATGACGGTACATGGTCCTTTTATACCAAAATTCAGGGCTTCAGACTGATGGACTTATTAGTAGGGCAGCATCATGATAGCCCTTCCATCTCGTTATTGCCCCCCTCCCTGTCACCATGAAGGACTCCAAATGCCAAGGCTGTGGTAGTCTTTTCACATGCCATGGCCTCGCCCAACACCTTGCTAAGACCCATCGCGTGCGCTGCCATACTGTGCATTTGGCATCCCAACCCCAATCTGTGTTCCGATCTCACCCTTATGAGCAACCGTTACTACCATTGACAGCAAATTCTACATTGTTGGGCCTCCCTGATCGGTTTTTTGGCAGAGGACAGCCCTCAGGACATGGCGGGACACCTTCTGATTCGCCAGCAGTTCCACCATTGGGTGAGGAGACCGTCACAACAGGGGATATGGACGACTGTAAGCTCCAATTACATCAATCTGGGCCTTACACTAATCCTGCAATAGCTATGGGTGCTGATGATGCTAGCAACAGTGCAAACGATCAAGCCAATAACACCACATATGGTGATAGCATGCCTGACACCACCAATATGACAGACACCAACGTGTTTGAATCTATAACCCAGACCCAGCCAAGCGGGTTTCTAGACATGGATTCGACTGCGTCCGATCCTGAGGACATCTCGTCGGCCGAATCGGAGTCACCTCCTGAAAACCTGTCCGACCCTGAGGACATCTTGTCGGCCAAATCGGAGTCGCCTCCTGAAAACCTGTCTGACCCTGAGGACATCTTGTCGGCCAAATCAGAGTCAGCTCCCGAAAACCCGCGTAACCTACTTGAGCCGAGCAGCGCTGACACTCACTCTCAGCTTGTTGCAGAACATTTCCCTTATGGCAAACCTGGTGCACCAATCAACGGTATGCAAGGCTCTTCCATATACAAGTCGAGTCAAGATGCGCTTGGTGGGGCTGTCTGGTCCCCTTTTCAATTGCAATGTGATTGGGACATCGCATATTGGGCTAAGATGAACAGGCCAAGCTGTTCAGCATTAACAGATCTACTATCAGTTCCTAATGTGCGCTATTCATTTGTTCTCTTTACCCATGTTGCTGAATGTGGTTTAAGCTTGTAGAGAGGCTTGGCCTCTCATATTGTAATGCAAATGAACTCCATTCAATTATCGACAATCTGCCTGGTCACCCACCATTCCAGTGCCAGGCCGTTCACATCGGAAACAAAAAACTTCAATTTCATTTTCGTGACATCTTACATTGCATCTGCGTGCTCTATGGAGATCCCGAGTTTGCGCGGGACTTGGTTTTTGCTCCCAAGCGACACTATGTGGACCGTGAGCAAACACAGCAAGTGTACAGCGAGATGTACACAGGTGATTGGTGGTGGTCCATACAGGTGCACAATACAAGTTCTTTTCGATTTCCGTACTAATGAGCGGTGCCAGGGGTCACTTGAATCTCAATGACCTGGCACAACCATCCTGCCGCTCCTGGTATCTACTGACAAGACCCAGCTAACCATCTTTGGTGGGAAGCAGGCATACCTGATCTACATGACCATTGGAAATATCCCCAAAGAGATCCATCAAAAGCTGTCCTGCTGTGCTCAGATGCTCATTGGTTACATACCTACAAACAAGCTAGAGGGTATTGGAAACAAGGCCACCTGCTGTCGTGCCCTTGCTAACCTATTTCATTCTTGCATGCAGATCCTCTTCGAGCCTATTGCGTCACACAGCAAGGCTGGACTCCCAATGATGAGCAGCGATGGGATCTGGCGCCGGTGCTATCCCATCTTGGCCAATTTCATCGGCGACTACCCAGAACAAGCTTTGGTGACTTGTACGTACTATGGCCAATGCCCCAAGTGTGAAGTCCCTTGCGATCGACTTGGGGACTATGACACTTTCTCATCCTGCGACTACGGAAAGGCGCTCGAAACTTACATTCTGGCTGATGGCAATGTACGCCCATTTCATGCCGCCTGTAGAGAGACTGGAATCAAGCCAGTTGTTCATCCCTTCTGGGAGACCTTGCCGCACGCGAATATCTACATTTCCATCACACTGGATGTCCTCCATCAACTGCTCCAGGGGGTCATGAAGCACATAATTGAATGGCTATCAGATCCGTTGATGTTTGGGCCATGGGGCATCGATGTGCGGTGTCGTTTGATGCCCCCAAATCACCAGATCACACTCTTCCCAAGGGGTATCACAACCCTTTCTCGTGTTTCCAGCAAGGAACACAAAAACATGTGCCAAGTTCTGTTAGGACTTATTGTCAACCTTCAGCTTGCCAACAGTTCTAGCTCAGCACGTGTTCTCAAGGCCGTGCGTGGACTTCTCAACTTCCTATATCTTGCCCAACTACCCTCTCAAACAAATGTTACAGTCTCTCGCCTTGAGCACTCGCTGGTCACATTTCACAAGAATAAGGACATATTTATGGATCTTGGGGGCAAGAACACTTCAACATTCCGAAAGTTCACAGCCTCCTTCATTACAGCTCGTCAATCCTGTTATTTGGCACCACTGATAACTACAATACCAAGCAAACAGAGCAGCTTCACATCGACTTTACCAAGGACGCTTATCGCGCAACGAACCACAAAGACGAATACAACCAAATGACGACTTAGTTGGAGCAACGCGAGAAGCTACAACAGCATGCAATGTTCATCAAGTGGCGGCAGCAGCACTTGCCCACAAGCGTCCTGCCTTAAAGACGAATCAATGGCCCTCCACTGCCTGGTACACGCTACCTCAAGATGACCCAACATCTGACTATCAGGAGGGTTTCATTTGAGGATATTATATACAATTACAGTGCTGTCGACTTCCAGGATCTTCTTGGTGACTTTCTCGCGTATCTCAGGGAACCCCACATCTCAGGTCAGGCTCTGTGCAATCGTGGAGGGAACACTCTGATTCTGTTCCGCCATGTCCCGGTCTACCACAAAATCAAATTCAGGGACATTGATGGCATCATTGTGGATAGTGTTCACGTTTGGCCAGAACAAGTTGACGTGCGTGGGCAGACCATACAGGCACACTTTGACACGGTGCTCATCCAGACTGGACAACAGCCAGACAATGTGCGTGGAAAGCAAGGTAGGTTTTCATCTGATCGAGTCGAGATTTAGCTGACTTCTGTTCCCTCCAGGTTATAGGATAGTGCAGGTTCGGGTCGTATTTCAAATTCCAACTGCAGCGATCACAGAAATCCTTCCATTCCCCCAGTCCTCACATGTTCTGACACATCTCGCATATATTGAATGGTTCAACCCCATTCCTCCCATGCCAGATAGAAACCATGGGATGTATAGGGTATCGAGGTCATTAAATAGGGGGCACCGACAAGCGAGTATCATTGCAGTGGACACTATAGTGTCCAGTGTGCATTTATTCCTGAGATTCACCCAAGACACTTTACCACCTGAAGACTGGACCTCTTTCTCAGTTCTAGAACACTGTCATTCTTTCTACATCAACCCCTTCAGTGATAGAGACAACTTTCTGCTATTTTTGTAAAAATTAGTCCTCATTTACTATTTGTCATGTACCTTACGATGGTGCGTGCGTGCATAATAATTAACAACTCACTAACAATCGCTAACTGGGTTGACAATCGCTAACTGGATTAACAAATTCGCTAAATATTCACTAACTGGGCTAACAATCGCTAACTGGGTTGACAATCACTAACTGGATGAACAAACTCGCTAAATATTCGCTAACTGGGTTTAACTAGGGTTAACAACTGAGGTTTTTCCTGATGTACTGTACAGCATTTTTTCAATCAGCAGTAAAACCCCAAGGATTTTTTTCACATTGTGATTCATGATGTATACGACCTGACCACGATTATAGAAACGGAAACTAGTTCAAGGGTATGCCTCATGTACTACGACATCTAAGGAAGTCCTAAAAACCACAATATAGTCTCATAAATATATACAAGTCGAAAGAAAAACGTTGTACTATACCTTAGTGTCAGTCCATGCTGTGTGTCTGTGTCCGTGAGCGTTAGAGCCTCTATGGTGTGCACACCCGGTGAGAGCGCAAGAAACGCCATTTTGACAGACTGGCATGTAGCCGGTCGTAGAGGCCTACCACCATCTTTTGTTAGGTATTCGCAGGAGGACAAAAATTGCCGGCGCACCCAATACGAACCCGGCTTTCCAGCGGTAGAATCCCGGATCTGGATGCTCCCCCGGCTCCCCTTCTCATATCACTGGTACCCCATTGTCCCTGCCCCTCGGTATGTCCTTGCCGTCTCCGTCTCCGCTCCAGGAAGGTCACTTCGAAACGACGTATCCACTCGCTCTGATTATACACGAAGATTTCTAGAGCGAACTCGTCGTATGGTACGAGCCCTCGAATCTCGACTCCTTTGTCGTGCTGAAGTCCAACGCTCACGATAATGCGCTCGCCCTGTGGCAGAATAGAAGACGACGGGATCAACGCGTGGGGTGAAGGCGCCGGAGACGACCGAGAAAGGGCACCGCTGCGCGGGAGCTCCACCGCGGCACCGGGGACACGTGCTGCACCCCATATTGCGAGCGGGCCTTGTGTACGAGGGGTCGGGGGGACGATCGAGTTCATCGAGTACGCAGGGTACGCTGGTGTGGTTGGTGGTGAGATTATGCCTCCATTGCTGCCCATAAAAGCTTCATCGGTTTCACCCATCGGCAGCATCTTGCTAAGCAGCGCTGGCGGGGGAATGCCCGCGCTGGGCGGAGGCGCGTACGTCGTGCGTGGCGTTGTGGAAGTAGCCGCTGTGATGCTAGGAGGTGTATACGCGAGTTTGGAGAGTGGACTCGAGATAGGAGCAACGCTTCCGCTCGTACCGAGGGCGATGGGAGAAGTGCGGGCTGGAGGGTAAGGACGGAGGGGTAACAGGAGGTGGAAAGACGGCAGGGTATATTGTTTATACCCTGCAACAGGATTTTGTTGGCCTTGCTGATTCGTGGATGGGATAGACAGGCGTGGTGTCGTGGCAGGAAACGGTGTCGGTGGCTCCGGTAATACTTCACGTTCTCTCTGACCTGCAACCGGGAACCGCTGAGGAGCGAGGTCGAGTACACAGTTCCAGCGTGAGGGAAACGACCGCGTGGGAAATAGAGGTTTGTTCGTTTTCTCAACCTTCGGCCCACTTTCGCCCCGGTTTGGGTGTATGGACGAAAATGGCCGCCCCCACACCGTAATTGTAACCGGGCGTTGCAACTCCCCCCCTGTGGTTGTTGGTGTGGACGCAGTGAGGAGCAATGCTTCCTTATCAGGGATCGGCGCATTGAGCAACTCGACCGCGAACAACAAGTTGCACTGCTCATGCATACCCAAACAGAGAGGGAACGTCTCTGTCGGTGATTTTTCGTACCATGGGAGAAGGCGTACGCGTGCGTCGCCGCCACCACCGATTGTGACGTCTACCGCGTTAACTAAGAAGGCTTCAGGAGCTTCACCAGGATGCTCGAGCTCAACACAAAGCATGACAGTGTGTTCTGTGTGGCCTGCTGCGAGCGCATGATCGACTTCAGTATCAGGTTCTGTGGGTTGAAGCAAAATATACGGGACAAAAACGGTACGCATGCGTACACGGAAGCCAGAGACAGCAGAAATAGTACGGCGGAATGATTTACGAAGAGTAGCTCGAGTAGCGAGAGATGGCGTTGTCACGGCTGCGTCAGTCATGGAAGGAGGATCAGAAGGGAGAGCAAATTCCTGTTTACGAATCTTGGCACCGATTCGCGTGCTGGGCAGGGAGAGGGGAGAGGGATCGTTCGCAAAGGTCGGTGCTATATGTGTTGAGTTCGCTAGAAACAAGGAGCGAGAATGTAGATACCTGAAGATAGCCCCTCGAGGAGGTTGACCTCATCCAAACCGTGGTAAGAGCTGTCTATATCGTGCACATCATCGAATGACACCGCGCGCGCAGACTGAGACAAGTCGGGGTGACCCCCTGTTTCCTTGAACATGGCCGCAAGGACAGCCCTTGCTGGGGTGAAGGGAATTGGCCTCTCCCTTACAGTGATTGTTGCTGTGAGACAGAGTAGCGGGCCGCGCACTGGCAACCGCAAGAATGCTACCGGAAGCGCTACGTTAGTGGCTGGGACGATAAAACCATTACCACAACGCACCGACGTTGACAGACATCCGATACACAGCAACCCAAACACAGGCCATCTCATCCCATAAGAGAGCAAACGCATCTCTATCCTTGACTTGACCTGACTTGGTCGGATCTAGTTCCTCCCCCCACATCCCTGATACGAGCGTCACACCCTCGGCGCGCACGTATCTGCGGTCCTGCTCCGTGGTCACAGGTGAAGGATTGGGGGTGTTGGGCGGGAATATACTAGGGGGGACGTGAGGACCACCACTTCCCTCGGTCGGTTTAAGGGACGCCGTACGTGGTGGGGTGCTGAGTCGAGGAACGGATGGGGTGGATACAGAGGTAGGAGATATGTAGGTCGCGTCATACGAAACCTGAGTATGAATGAGAAAGGAGAGAAGAGCAAAAGGCGGGTGTGCGGGATCTGCGGGCGCTTCCTCCGGTTGATCTAGGCAAAGGACGAAGAAGAAGTCGAGGCACTCGTCTAGTGATGGGAGTCAGGAGCGTATTAGCAGAGGGAGAGAAAGAAAGAATATATACCGAAGAAAGCTCGCTCGCGCGCAATTTCATCTGATCTTAGCCTACTTAACCATGCGCTGTGATCGGTGTCCTTCGTCGGGAAGTCGAGGATTACGTTCGGGACAATCACGTCGAGTGTTGATGAGTTGACGATTTCTTCGAAAGGCGCCATCTCATAGAGTTTTGGTTCTGAGTTCAACTAGTGGCAGCTACTACACGACACGACAAACAACACATAATTACGTCACCAATCAACAGTAATCAACCTTTGCTCGCTCCCAGGCCTAACTTTGTCGTTTTGATGACAGCTACCAAAGGCGCTTCCAACCCTCCATCGACTCCAATTTGACCGCCTTCTTCCCATCCCATGGCAGATAGCATCTGGAAACCAATGTTCGACCCATCAAGCTTGGGAGCCATCTTTATCTATTAATTAGAGCCAAATCGTCGAGGAAGCCTTGGAAAATCGTACCTCGCCCACGACATCGCCGTCGCGCGGGCGTGTCTTGCCAGCCACGCCTTTGCCTTTACCTTTGCCTTTGCCTTTTCCGCCTTTGTTTGTCACATAGGGAAGGGACGTCGATGACTTTCTCAGAATTTGCGCAATCTTTTTCTCGTCCACATTCACGCCGCTGAGGGTCGTCTTCTTCAGAGTTGTGAAACGTTCATTCCCATTTCCTTTGCTCTTGCTCTCGATGTTGAATGCGTATGCGAGCTCGTGCACCAATTTGCGCATCCTTCCATTCATTGGCGGAAGGGGGAGTGTTCTAGCCCCACCAATGTCTGCGACAAAACGTTTCATGTACCCAACGATCGCCTCGAGGCTCACAGAGGTGGCTGAAGCAGCTGCCAGCTTGGCTTTGCGCGCCTTTTTGCCGCCCTTTCGGTTTCTGAACGGATCCGCCGCCGCAGCGATCCGCTCCAACTCACGCAAGTGCTTGCGCTCGGCTTTTTTTGCACGATCGCGTTCCCACTGGTTACGGAGTTCTTCGGGGATGAATTTATCTTTGTTGCGCCCTGAGAAAACGGACAAGTACATCAGTATGAGGACAGGGACAGTTCGTGTAAAAAAAACGTACTCGCCGAGCTGCCGTCAAAGTCTATCTCGATATCAAAGTCACCTTGATGAATGGCTTGGAAGATGCTATTTCTCTGCTTGCGATCTTGCGTCCGGAGTATCTCGTCATTGTCATCGAGGAAATCCTGGGGGCAATGGTTTTAGTTGTGCGGAGAGCACCGAAAGATTGCGTTACATGTATTTTGGCGATAATGCCATCCTCTTCATCAGCCTCCAGGTCTTGGTCTAGCTCGTCTTCCAGGATGTCCTGGATGGGCCTCCCCTTCGTCCGCTTGCGAAGCCTCTCGAGGCGCGCTTGGAATGAACGCTTCGGTGTTTCTTCCTCATCCGAAGTGCTCTCATCCTCATCCACCAGAGCGTTACCAAGGGCGAGCTCGCTCTCGCTCTCATCTACGGATATCAGTATATCCCGCACATCACCTGCCAACTCAAGTTCAGTGTCGCTTGCACTGTCATCGCTCTCAACCCTACTCTCCGCATCGCTCATCTCATCGTGCTCAGCGCGGATCCTCTCCTCATCTTCCAAGTCATCTACACCGGCGTGCGCCATCCCCGAGGTGCTCATTCCCTTTACGAACGCCTCCATGGCGTGGGTATCAATATCTTGGTCTACGAGCATACCCTCATCATCTGCACTCTCCTCGGAAGTCGAGCCGCCCCAATCGACGTCAGAATCCCCGCGACGCTGTTCGTCAACCCTCGGGTCCACTTTGCGGAGGGCAATCTCCGCCCGGATAGCGCCGAAGGAACCAAACGTGGCATATCGGTTCATGCGACTGCTGGAGATGTGACGAGGTCCCCGAGCGTACGATGCAGGTTTGGGGGCTCTGGAGAGAACAGAGGAAGAGGCGTCCCCAAAGTTCAAGGGGGGGGATGGTGTCGGCGAAGGAGCTGGGTTGCAGTGTAGCACTGGCCCTGGTGGGGAGATAGCGACGTATGGGGGGCTCTGTGTTCCCCTGTGTATGGAAATTGGCCCACTGTCTGCAGAGGGAGGAAGGGAAGCCGTAGCCCCAGCCGTAGAAGAGGACTGGATCTGGCAGGTTGCAAGTTTGCCATTGCGAGGGAGGGGTGCATCATAGACGATAATTTCATCGTCCTCGTCCATATCTTCGCCCAGTGCAGCACGAGTTACTGGATGTTCGCCTGAATTCGTATCGATGGGTAGATGCAAAGGTCGCAACGGTGGTGATTTGATGTCGATACAGAATCCTTTGAATCGCTCTGCGACTGTCGCTATTCCGACCTGGTCCTCTGCATTTTCAGCACTCATGCCCGTGGTTTTCTTCGATGAGACAGCGGCTGCCTCAAGGCCCTCAACCTCATTCATAATCCTGCCCAAGTCAGTGAAATCGATCTCTAGAAGCTCTTCAACGTCGGAAGGCGATTGTGATGAATTGATGACCCCATCGCCATGGAAGATACGAAAAACGCGCTCAGCGGTCGGAACATGCCTGGCCTCTTGTTCTCCTGAAGGCAATGAGACGATCAACAGAATGAAATGGGCGATCATGTAGTGGGACGGTGCACTGACCGGCTTCTTCAGCCACTGGTTTGAATATCTCCTCCTCTTTGAGAAAAAGTGTTGGGGTCAGCTTCGACCTAACGAATGAAATGGGCTTGAGGAGTGGCCGATCTTCATATAGCAGTTGTGAAAGAGACTCCGTGCCGTAGCGAAGTTTAGATTCCAACTGGCGCATTCGTATCCGATCTTTTTGTGATGACGAGTCAGGGCTGATCCGTCCGCCCCACCGACCACGACCGTATCGAGAGCCGCGCGCGCTAGGAAAATTGGTTCCCTGCACACGAGTCTGGTACCTCGGATTATTGCTCGGGTCACCAATACGTGTCACCTGCCCCACATATTCCCTGGGGATATTACGCCTATCTCTGGGGCCTACGACGATGAATTTTCAGGATGGTCAGAAGGATCGGACATACGAAAATTCAAATCATCAAAGGCAAAATCGGGATCTGTTTCGTGTCTCGCCACATTATCTTGGCTCCAGTGTCCTCTGCCCCTCCCACGACCTCCACGACCGCTACCACGGCCACGATCAAAGGCTCTGCCTCTGTTGCCACGACCCCGTCCGCGTCCGCGTTGTTTTCTCCCCGCCATAGATTGTATCTCGAGTGAACGCGGTTCAGATCGACTAGAGAATAGGTGAATGGGGACAAGGATGGAACTGCGGCCTGATAGAAGAAGTGGCCCATAAGAACGTCCCGCCGGACAGACCGGACCGTCCCACCCACAGAAATGACTGCGGCTGCGTGTTGCCAGTGCCACATGATCCAAACTGCTCCCACTGGCACCCACTGGCATGAACACGTCCGAGCACATTCTTCACGACCGTGTCAACCTTGTCCGTCTCGTGCGACGCCTCGACAAATCAATCAATGAGGTCAACTGGGGCTCTGAGCCAAGTCCAATGCTTTGGTTCAGATCGGAAGGATTGCTTCAAGTGGGTGCTTTCGTTACACGCAGCATGGATATCCAATAACTGGCAGTCGTCTATATAGCAATTGAAGCACGCACGAAGGTTGTTGAGCAACGTAGAATTTTACAATGATCTCCATCCATCAGCGTAGGTTTCTTCCCACTTTCAGGCCAACTGCGGCATAAAGTCGGCGAATATGTAGAAAGCTCAGGCGTCGACTCACCGACATTCGTTGTCTACTTGACAAGCTGGACTCTTTCATGCTATCAGTGAACGAGGTACGATAGATGCCTCCGCGCCCTTTCTATCCTTATTCATGGGTGACTCCAGAGGGTTATTCCCGAGCCTCCACGTGCAGAGCCAATCCTTCCGACCTTGTCATTTCCTCGACCGGCTTCCCGAATGACTGACCCACCAGTGGTCCAGCGTCTAGCCCCACCGTCGGACGTCACTTCGGGGCCTCTCGAGGACATTGGACCGCCTGCATCAGATGTCGACCTTCTTCTTGGTTCCGCAGAGAAGGACGACCCCACTCTTCCCAGGGACTTTCTCGATGCGGGCGCCTTATCGACGTCCTTTCTTCCTCCCAAACTTCAGGCGTCTCCTTTGGTATCTACAACCGACGCAGCACCGTCACAAGCTCTTTTACAACACAGCACGGCGGTACAAGAAGAACTCTCAGCGCAGCTTGCCCAGATGGCCGGCCAGCTGCGGCGCAACGCTGAACATTTCTCGAAGGCACTTGCTGCGGACCAAGCGGTACTACGCGATGCAGAGGAGAAGGTAGGCACAAACTATGATGTGATGAAGCGAGAGCGTGTGCGGCTACGCGATCATCGCGGCAAGAGCATCGGAACTACGTGTTTGACGATAACAAGTATTCTGGTAGTCACAGTTGCGTTCGTAGTCATGCTCTTTATCCTTCGGTTCACATAAGCATCGTCACGCTTTCAATTGAAAATGGTTTACATCGCTGGCACTTGGCAAATGCCAACGGTGGCTGAGTCGTGAAGCGGAGATTGTGATTATGTAATCCCACGTTGGTGTGGTGTTCAACGTTCAACTCCCCAAACGACTCACAAACCAACACCCACCGTGAACCCAAGTCTTCCCCCTCTGATATTCTAGTCGATCCTCACCTTTCCTACCGAGAGAACAATCGTTAACGGTCATAATATGAAACCCATAATATATCCTTTTCTCTTCGCTAGCGCTGGTCTCGGTATGTGTCCTTCATCAATTCCTTGAGCGACATTACAACCCTCCCTTCTCACTGATGTGTTTTTGGTAGCTGTTGCTAGTCCCCTTAACGTCATGATTTCAACCACCGAATTTTCCGCCATCCGTGTGGGACATGCTGCGGCGAATGCGGGCCCGACTGTCGGCTCAGACACAAAGCCTACAAAGATGCATCACATCTGCAAGAACATGCAGAAGGCCGTTCAGGATACCGCCGGCCGTCTTCTCGCCATCATCGGCATCAGCGGACCTTCGCTATCGAGTACCACCCCTGTCCCCGAGGGCTTCTCTCGCGTCCAATTCACTCATCATAAGCTCATTCCTGTCCCTGTAATCGATCCTGCTTTCGTGATCAAAGCGGGGGGGCCTCAAGCTGGATCCCATTCTGATGGCCCTGTGATGCACCATATCCACAAGGAGGGTCAGCCTCAAGGCCCGTTCTTGCATCGGGTCCATCGAGCGCTAATTTCGCTCGGACCTTGGGAGGGACGTATTGTCGCCTTCGTTCTAGGTGCGGCTGTTTGTTTTCTGTAGGTGTTGATTTTGAAACTCTTCACTAACGGTGCTTCTCGGTGATAGGCTGTGGGATAGGCGTGCTTCTGCGCATGTTCTGGGTCTTGTCAGTGTTGCTTGTGCGTGGCGTCCGCAACAACCCCGATCGTGAGGAGGAAACGATTTTCGTGTACACCGAGGAGGTCGCCCCCCCTTACAGAGAGATTGAGGAGAAGAGGCTCTCTGGTGCTACCAACGTTGGAGAGAACTGAGACGAGACGAGATGGTACATTGTGTCGTTATCTCTCATTCCGGAGAAGGATTTACCTCGTCTCCAGCTCGGTGCTTCCCTCGGACAGATATATATTGATGTAGTTACTAATTACATTGCCCTGCCTGTCCAGACTCCTTCCCCGAATCGAATCGAATGTAATCAATGTTTTTTTTTTCTTTCGTTTCTCCCCGCTGCACGTGATCATAATAACCTTGACTCGGACTCGGAGTGTGTGAGGGAATTTGCTGGGTGACGTTTCCAGTTAAACCCAACCCTTGTATCCACCATCGATTTCTCGTCCCTTTCATACCGCTGTTGGTCTTCAGAACCTCGGATAATCCGTCGGGAGATTTGGGCCTCAGGGTATGTCAACACGCAGTGTGCAACGTGGCAACTGCTCATTTCCCACAGCCGTATTGTACGGCTGCCATCAGCCGGAGTTGTTCGGGCAAAATTACAGCAAAACAACCAAGGAATTTTCAACTGCGGTCACTCCGTCACCACGTTGGCCATCGAGTATTCCCAGTGTATTCCCTCCACAAGCACGTCTTCCCATCACAACCACAATCTGGCACAACCAAACCGTTCCTCTTTCCTCATTGTTGGTCCGCGCATCTTCGTTTAGCAGTAAACCCTCCCCCTGTTAGGCCTATTGCAACAAACCCCATCTTCCCTTATCATTTCAATTTTTTTTTGGCTACGGATCGTCTGCATCAGGAATGCAGCACTCCCAGCAGGTTCAGTTCATCCCCGATTCCTCGCTCCCTCCAGGTCAGGGCGACCTGGAGGCACTTGAGCGCCTCAAAGAATTCATAAAAAACAATCAACACGAGATCTTCCGCGCGGTACCACGACCGGCTGCACTTGCCAACTTATACAAAGGCCCTTTGCCACCCTTAGTTCCACCCCATCGAGAACAGACCTCCGGCAGCCTACCTGAGAAGTCTACGACTACTTCGTCTGGCCCAGGTTTCGAGACACTGTCGCCATCTACTTTTGTCAACGACACTCGTCGTGTTCATGTTACACCTGCTGTCCAAGGAACCCCCCGGGTCAGTAGTCAAAGTCGCGCCAGCGTACCTCCAAGGCCCGGCGTTTCTAGTGACACAGTGCGCATCTTATAACTCCTAAATCGTCTTCACTTACCAAAAGTTGACTGCTATGTAGCCATCCTCTCCAGCGGATTCTCCGGACCAGAATCGCCTCTTGATCAACGGCCACTCGACTCTGAATTCTGATGATCCTCTCCATCCGACTTCCACTCAGTTCAGGGGTGCTTCTTCAGAACATGCTATAGATATCACTGGCGGCGGTGTGGCCATCAACTTAGGATCAAGTCCTCCGTCAAGGCTTCTTATAGGCTCCACTTTTAGTTCACGAGACCCTTTGCGCCATGATGATACGAGCAATACTCAACGAGTGCAATCACAGTTGCTTTCTTCGCCAGAGAGGCCCAATCCTGGTTCTGACAACGACCGTTTTGCTCGTCCTTCTGTCTACATGGGAGATAGAGAGAGGCCACCGCTTCGCGAAATGCGGCCATATGACCCCGAACGGGACTGCGGCAGGGTACACGAGAAGGAACGGACAATTGAACAAGATCGCGAGAGGGAGCGAGAGCGACGCGGGAGCTTAAGTGACCATCAACGATCTTTTGATAATGACCGACGCCCTCCGCCAGACACTCGCCGACGACCGAGCTACGACAGGCGTCCGTTACCGAACGATGATAGACGTCTGTCTCGCTTTGAAGATAAACGCCTACCTGGTTTCGTAGACCGACACGCTCTTGACGACCGCCTTCCTGGTTATGAACGCCGTCCGTTACCAGAAGAAGCTCGTACTGGGAATGCTCCATTCGAGTTCCATCCCCAGGAAGTTCTAGGAAATGAGAGACGTCTGGGTCCCGATAACCCTACGAAGACTCGTGTGCCTGCGCTTTCTTCTGTCCCTCACCCTCATGGTACTGGTGTCGTTATGGCTCCCAATCCTGTGGATTCTACTTCTGGTGGTGTGGCTGGTGGCCATCAACCCACCAGTAGCAGTTCTTCTGTGCCAGTGGTTATCGATAACCATGTCATCTCAGCTTCACATTTTGCGGCTCCTTTGGGGGAACGTTCAAATCAAGGGTCTTCCTTACAAGACCGCATTTCCGGCACATACCCTCAGCTCGGGCCACGGGCAGAACTCATGCAACCTGGATTACCCCCCGGAGAGCGCCTGACCACGTCTCTCGAACAACCGGGATCGACCCCTACTTCTTTGTCTGGTACTAATCAACCAATCGATGATTCGCCGCACACCCGTGTTTCGGAGTCTTCACATGCCATCGACTTGCGCCAAGGATTTAACGATGATCAAGAGCGCTACTCACTTCCTGTTGCAGACAATCAGGCACGTCCTCTATCTGCCACTTACTCTCGTGCACTATCTGTTGGCCGAGATGAATCGAGGTTTCAACCTCCTCCGCCACACCCGCCACCGCGTACTTCTACGCCCTCAACATTCTCGTCTGGGCAGTCGTCACTGACACACCGTGCTCGTGAGCCTTCTCGTGAGCGCCCAGCTAATTTCCGGCCGTATTTTCGCTCTGAGTTCAGCCGCCCTCCGGAAGATTCTCGTCGCCCAGACACACTCTCGTTACAAGCTAGTGATGGCATCAGACGATATGATGAACGTAGGCGCTGGTCCCCTCCGCCATATGGGGATAGACGCAGCTATCGTGAATACTACGACCGTGATCGCCCATATTGGGAAAACAAAGACCGTGCTCGTGATCGCGCTCCCCCGCCTCACGCACCGTCCCCACCTAACTGGGATCGCGTGCGCCCACGGTACCCTGAGCCTTTACACACCGGTATCGGCGTAGACAGACGGTTTGAGGACCGTGACCAAGGAAACCGCGACAGGTGGTATCCCAGTTCATATGATAACTCATCTAGACGGCAACTTGACACGTTTGCGCCGCGCGCACGCCTGCGCAGCCCAGGCTCACCGTCTCGTGAGCCAGCTCCGAAGAGGGCACGTGACGACGCGTATGGAGGTGGTCACAGCACAACAGGCGATAACTATTACACCCATTCTCATCAACCGCCCCCGCCTGCCGTCTCATTGAACAAGGAGCCGCTACCGCCACCGCCACCCCAATCTGTACCGACACCTGTACGTATCCCGATTCCCCGACCCGTTTCCCCACTGCCGCAACCACCGCGCTATGATCATAACCCCCCACCACCGTTGGAGTATGGGGGACCGTTTGGCGGATATGAACGTGATGGTAGGCGTGGGCCAGCAGGACCTGGATTCCCGAGGGAGGGTCGGTGAGAGGTGACCCGCGGGTGATAACTATCAACGATGTTACAATGCCGCGCTGTAAATGGGGGGACGGCCTCTTCGTTCGCGGGTATATGACAGTACGATTTACACTGCTTGATATCTTTTATCGTTATACTGTCCCGCCATTCCTTTTTGATTATACTGCAGCCCATGGATCTGCTCAATACAGAATCATATTGACTGGTTTATGACAAATTGGCTTCACAAATCACAATCCGCGTCCATATTTCTTTCCCATGTGATAACCTCTGCCAACTTTGAACCTACGGAGTAGCGCACTAGAATGCAGCCAAGAGGCGCCGTTGAGAAATATCTAGAGGCTTTGATTCTCATTGTACCGTGTGGCTCGTTTGAATCTGATTGCATCATAGAGACGCCGAGACAGCTTGAAGCTTGAAGGCCACGACATCACCATACCGTGACATATGTCGTGAGAAAGAGAATTATTATCAATTGAACAGTCTGGACCAGTCGTATTATCGAACGTCAACAGATTTCTTATGATGTGATAGAAAGCTGTCCAAAAGAACATTCTACCCCTGGGACCTTAAAAATCTCGATGCAATGACGCAGGCGGCTTCGAGATCCTGGGTGTCAAAAGAAATTTATTTTGTACAGGAAGAAAACCTCCACATGTACGCTTGCTCAAAAAACCTATAGACAGGTGTCATAATGACGGGCCCTGGAATAGTGTTCGATGATGCAGAACATGATGCATGAAGCCCTGTGCCTTTGCCTCACGTCATGAGGCCCCCCAAGTCACCGCCACATCAGAATGAAAGCGTAGAATAAAGGAACGTGGTGTAACTTACCAACGGTGAACCGTGATAGACATCATAGCACATGTTATTTGCGAACTCCTTGGGGAACGGAAATTCCTTTTCTCGGACTATACTAGCAGACATGATCCCATGCAGTCAGTGGCTTGGCTCGTGGAAGTGCCCGTACGACCAGTGGTCCCGTGAGAAAAACGCAGGTGCAGATCAGACCCTGGGTGCTGACCCGGAAATGTGAGAAACCCGACTGAGCACGGGACCAACAAAGGGTCAATTCCTTCGGGAACCGAACGGTCGCACAATCCTGTCATTATCCTCGCATCAGGCTCTGACTGGCAATATCACGGCAGTACCTGTAGGAGATATGCATCTAGCTAGGAACTAGTCCAACCGATGTGGCGCCTCGAACCCCAAGAGATCAGGGAGAAATATCCAAAATGTCGCGTGCGTCACCAGTCCTTCAAATTTTTTGCGCGTTCTCGAGAGGAGAGCTGAGAAGGGAAAATTCAAATCCCACGTAGACGACTTGAAAAACAAAAACAACCAGAGCGGCGAGGAGCCAGAACAGCATGACAAGACCGAGAAAAGGACCCTCAATTCCCACTTACGTCTTTCTCCCTTCGCTCGTTTTTGCAAAGCTGACGAAGCTCTGCATGTGTGGAAATCGGACGGCGAAGCGCATTACTTCATAAAAACTTACTTCCGACTGACAAGCGGACCGCTGGTGGCGCCGGCACTGGTGGCGAGAACTTGAACATCAATTTTCAACCACCCTTCTCTTCGATGGCGTCACACGCCACGGCTCGAGAGGGGAAAAAAAAGGCATGTTGGCCTTACACACCGAGAAGAAATGTCAGGTGGGTACAAACGCCTGGCCGATTGCGTAGTGACCCCGCGTCAGCCGACTCGATCACATCGTTTAGTGAAACGCCGAGACGGCATCATAACGCGCCATCACGTAACCGTGGCTTTGCATGCGTTTTCCCAACCATGGCAAAGCTGGCCGACTTCCGTAAGTTCTTGTCCTGCTGAGTCCTGCGAGCTTCAAGTGGCAGGTTGGACCCATACCAATCATGGGCGAGCGGCGAGCGCCCGTTTCTTAAAACGTTCGGAATAGAAATCGAGCCACCATCTCTTGTCAGCTGACACAAACAATGACACTGTTCCGCTCCAGCTCAGTGGTTCCTGTGTCAGAGGTCAGAGGTCAGGGCCGGTAATTTACCCCATGATGCATGATGCACAAATGAGTGTGTGTGCATGCCACCCGTGTGAGGGTATGAAACGCAACCAAGAAAAACGTAATACATAAGGGCGTCACAGCCATTCCTGGAAGTGTGGCCGTGGCCATGGTTGAACGGACGAGCGGTTCGGTTTGTCACAAAACATCAGGGGATCCGGAACAACGTTGGGTCGCGGCCGCTCATTCTCGTCCAACTCTAGAACCCGGGGGGGTAATAGGGTAATGCTGATATCGTGGGAAACTATCGCTCAAAGTCTCAGTGGTGATCATGATACCGCGATTGCAATCGAGGTACTCGATCAATTCCGCAGCGCTTCCGTGGATCGTCTGCGAAATCTCATCTTTGCTGGCATATCACTGGATCAACAACCCCTATTTTCCTTCATACAACAGTGAGGAAGCGTTCAACGACGGTCTACTACTGCGTATCTACTAAGCGCGCAAGCCCCTGGCCCCGGAGGGTATTATTGCAGTCTGGAATCGTGGAAGTGTCTAGAACAGAGCCCGCAATCAAGCACCCCGGGGACCATACAGTTGGTGATATTGAGCGCAAAGACACCTTTCGTCACATGCCACTGTGGCGGTGGTGATCCATTCTAGACCGCTGTCCCGAGATCAAATCAACAACGCCAGGAGCTGAGCGCAAAGTCGGTGAACAAAAATGGCGAGAAGCAGTTTGAAGAAGCGCCCGGGTGAAAGGTGAGCGTTGAACGCCAGATAAATCAAGATCCTTGAGACGTCCATTTTCTTCAACTCATTAGCGCTCAATGTGGTTGCCGTAAGGTCGGAAACGGAGACCTTAGCACCGACATTACAATCCCGTAAGACATAAGGTCCCCCGAAGAGAAGAGAAGCGGCGCATAAGCTATACCGGTTTGAGGTCAAGTTGGGATGATATTTATTCCTAGTGCTGCCCTACATGGACACACGAAGTATCATAACACATAAACAAGTGGGCTAGTGTAGGGTGTACGCAGGGCATACGACCCTTCATGTACCATATTCATACAACAACAATTTACCCATGGACAAAGGGCGGTCAAGCATGGAATCCATTCACGACGCTGAGCGCGGGTGAAATGTACCCTGGGAAGCCTCCTTGAGACAATCCGACCTTGCGTAGCTGCCAAGCTACCTCATTTTCTGGGGAGATAAAGTATCCCTGACGTAACCGAGTCGTCAGGAAATCAAGAGTGTGTGCACGACGGAACACGTCCAAGCGAACCGCGTTAATTGCGCAGAAGCATTACAGTTAGCGCTACCTATATGTACGACAAAAGGGGTCAACCTCACAGGTAACAATGATCACTTATACAGTCGGCTGGGATCTAGGGTTTGGCATGTGGTGGTCCACCGGGCGCATTTCTGCTCGTTCTATCCGCACGGTGAGAAGAGATCAGGAATAGAAGGCCGATAACGCGACAAAATGCGAGCGCGCTATCTGTGGGTGGTGTTTATGGCGAAATTCGCGCAACAGCCGCTGGGGAATGGCAAAAACTACGCAGACACTTCGAACGACCTCAACAGGCGTCGAGAATACTTGCGTTGGTAGTACCCAGGGAGGTTGCCTTCTCGCTCCGCTCATCGTTGTAACTTCCGGACTGATGATGCTCCACCCGGAGGTTGTTTACATCGCGCCGAGGTGTGCATCCTGATATCTATTCCCTAAGTTGTATGCCAGGGATGAACCTTTCACCACTCACCCGAGTCAGTATCCTCTCGCGGAAGTCCCGCGTATGAGAGGATGAGTGCTAAACAAGGGAAACATGATTCCAACGCAAATAGTCCAAATACGTCATCACCGCGAGCTGGGAAATGGATCGTTATATGTAGCGTGCGTCGTCGGAATGGACTTTCCATTTCGGCGGAAACGAACCAGGACTGAACAGCAAGGAGAAAGATCAAGACAGTGATCACAGGAGATCAAGACGTCAGCGACGAAGTGGAGGATAAAGGAGCAAGTTCAAGGCTGCAACATGATGGCGAGGGAGTGTATGGGAGCGAAGGGCCAGGCCTAAACATGACGGCTTGAGGACGATAATAACATTGGAAGTTCATTTCGGAGAAAGGTGTATAGCAGAAAATTTGGGTGAACCAAACAATTTCTGAAAGCGACAGGGTAGCGTGACCTTTGCAGACTGTGAAAGGTGGCCGCAAACAGTCGTTACACCTGCACGAGCCTGTATTCGAGGTCTCGGCCCACTGATACCAAACCTGTCACCGCCGCGAACACGGGGGCCCCTGACTAAGGATGAGCGCTGCGATATCTCGATCCCATTCTAGGACACACGATCAGCATCAAGGCAAGGCAGGGACAATTGCGCGGCGACACTGAAGACTATTGGATGAGTAATCGAGTCTGCTGATGATGCAATGTGCGTCAGATCGATTCAGGGGAGACCCCATGACAAAATTCTCTCACACTAACTTCCATCTTTCCGTAGTCCATTACACGGGTCACAATGCCAGTGTCTGACACACTTGGACGCGCGCTAAGGGTATCGGGGCAGGTATGCAGACACCATTCCCACAGGGTTGGTTAGTTTATCCACCCTTCATCGTAGTTGGGCGTCACTTGCGAGCGTCACCTGTGGGGAAAAGAATCAAACTCATGTTTGAGTATACTTATGGGTAATATATCACATTACCTCCCATCTCTCGTACGAGTCTTCGATTGAGAGAAGTGAACGTGTGGAATGGACGGCGATGGGTATAATAGTAGCACCATTGATCGAGCTACGAGCCTAAGAGACACGAGGGGTAACAATCATGTGAGAGCAATGCAAGTGATGACAGATACGAACAAAGCTCATAGGTGTTGGAGGCGAGAATAATGCACGCCAGAGTCCCCCTGGAAAAAGTGGTGCCGCCCTAGAAGAGGAAAAAAGGGACGGGTCTGGGACTCCAGAAGGATTGTATCGAGGGTACCGACTTGTTGTTGATGCATTCAATGACACTTTAAGAGTCTTAGGTATAAGCATGGCCCGGCAAGCGATGACGTCGACGAATTTAGGGGGAAAGGCGCAAGACGCACGCATCGAAAAGGGGAGGGGGGACAGTGGCCAGGGGATAGGGCACGGCGTGAGGCGGGGCAGTGCGGGGCGGGGCTTCCTGTGACCGTTTCTCGGTCCCGGATCTGTCTAGATGCATGTCCTTTGAGCGACAATGGGTGTGATCAACTTCGGCCCCCAGGACAGAGCCCCAGCAAAGCAAGGCAAAACTATCCACAGGTACATGACCATGAGAAAGGGAGGAGGGAGCAATAGAAGGGCAACAACTGTGGAAGTTGATACGTGACCGATGAGGTCAGTGGCTACGTGTTTGCTGCTGTTGAGAGCCGACGGCAAATTACCCGCATGTATTTGGATCCGTGCCATGTCGGAACGCCGTTTGGATCCATGCGTGCGTGTAAAGGAGCGAGGTGGGGTTGTTGACCGGTGTAGAGACCGGTGTAGAGATGCGATTCGGAACGACGCACGGCCGAGGCGATGTGAGCCGACTCGTTTGTTTTATTTGGCATGGACAAGGAGGGTTGTCTTGGTAAAATACAAAAAGAATGAATTTGGATCTGGATTGGGTGATCTGACGATCCGTGTTCAAAGATCTGGGGTTCATTGCCTAAATTGGGTTTTTTTTACACCCGCGCGTATTTTATGTTTATTTATTATGAATGGTGGGGAATGTCCCCCAAACTCCTTTTTATTTCGTTCTCCCAATTATTCCTCGGTCCTCAGCACAGCAATCCCTCCCTGGCCTTCAACTCAAGCCCTCTCGTCTCTCGGTCGGTACTAATTTTTTTTGCAAGTCGGGAAGGGGTAACCGAGGCGCAAAGAAGCTGACCAAATAAAGCGCACAGAAGAAGATATCATCACCTGCCTCGTGTCGAGAGCGACTCAAAAGACAGGCATATCACACGCGGTTCGTCACGCCGAGGTCCTGTCCGAGGGCTGTGCACCTAAATCGTTCGAATGGATCAACATAACCAACAACGTTCGCGTTCCAGTTCACGGTCTGAACTTCCCAACCGCCACTCGTATATTTCTGTCCCAGTCCCAGTGGGTGACCCTCATAAGGCCCACAGTGCTCCCTTCAGCTGTGCTGCGCGTTCGCCTCCCTCGCCTTCCACGTCTGCATATCCATCGCCATCTACACCCAGCCGCAGACGCACTCCACCGGCTATTACTTCAACTCCGCAAACCAACGAGGCAAACGCGCTTTTTCCGCCCTACTATATTACATCCTCCCACTCAACCCCTCGTCGCTCCTCCGTTGTCCTCCCTTCCCCATTCTTAGTCCCCTCCTCTCCTGCCCTTCCCACCTTGCTAACTATGTCCCCCCAAGTCCTCGCTCCTCCTCCCGCACCTCTAAACCCCCCTTCCCACGACCAACCTCGACCTTCGTCCCGCTCCGAGCGTCTCCTTCGCGAGACCCTCCGGCGCGACCGTGCTGCGTCTCTTTCCCCTCGTTCCCGTATCCCTCGGGCCGAGTCCCGGTCTGGTCGCATAGCAAGCACATCGAGCGAGATGTTCCATTGTGCCTGCACGGACAGTGATGATGAAGAAGGCGACCATGCCCTGGAGACCCCCCTTCACGTCTCCCTCCTCTTTGCCAATGTACCTCAGCATCACCAGCAACCCCCCCTTCCGCTCCAACGTTCTTCCAAGAGCTCGGCAGACGTGCAGTCTCTTTCCCGTCGTCGCGAGTCCGATATCAAAGAGAAGGAACCTTTTGTACCCCCATTCCATGCCAATCCTCCACATCGCAGTGCAGTGCGGCAAATCCCCTTGGAGGGCTATCCCAACGGCGCAGCTATTGCACAAGCACGCGACCGCTACCCAGACCGTGAGTCAATGTGGAGTTCCCCCGAGGTAAGTTCCTCAGTTACATGTCCCACTCAAAGTTTTCTACCGATATACTTGTATATGGAGTTGGCTTGTTGCCCATTCGTCTTGCGCCAGTCCTCTCTTCATTCGTTCTGCCACGCCATCCTACTATCATCTCTTACTATCATAGTTTAGCCTGTTTCGATCCAACATGCTGACTATTATGTCTTACTCCTAGTCATCGTCTCTTCCGTCCCCCACACCTTCCAATCATCAACCATTGACACCGTCACCGTCACCATCACCACCTTCCCATAGTACCCTCCAAGAAACAATGTCGCGCGTGACAAGTGCACGGGGGCGTGCACGAAACAATACCCACCCGGCTACTGCGACACCGTCCTCGATGCAATATTATCAGCCTTCACAGTCTCGGTCTCCCTGGCAGAGACAACAAGTAACGCCACCGCCAACGCCACCAACATTTGACGCACGGGGTGCTGCTGCTAGGCTACGGACCATCGACGGCTACGTTTCTTTTGCAAACGTCGAGGGTCTCGGTGGGCCGCCAGGCATTGATGAGGAAGTGACAGATGAAGACAGGAACCGCGGGTTGTGGTGGCCATGGCGCGGGCGCTCGCGCAGCGGCAGTCTAGGTGCCACATAATTTTCATTTGCCTCGCTCTGAAAAAAAAGACAAGGCTCTTTGGTATTATGATTTCTGTTGCCATTTTTTGGCTGGCACACACCCATACATACATACATACACACATCATACATCCATCCACACATATACATCACGCTCTTACGCATTCACGTACGATGAAAACGATTCCTTGCAGGCCTGCAATGCAAAATCAGACATAGTATGAACAACGATCATTTGACATGCTCCTGTCCATCGCGTAATGTCAAGATTCGTCTCTACGTAGACTGAGGGAAGATCACTAAATCATTCTTCAACGGGCCTCAATAGCCATGGTGGGAGTAATCCGAGTTAGGGATACTGACAAATTATCTCGCCCCGCAGAATAATTCTGCCGAAGACCACATCCGCTACCTCCATTTGCGACCGATTGCTCGGAATCAGTGTGGTCAATTAGTCCCGCATGCCACGTCCGCATCCGCATGGTACTCGTATGATGTGGGGAGGGGAAGGGAAGGAATGACGGTTTCTGCGGGGACACCGGGCGCAGGTACAGAATACGGGCGTCGATGAGTTCTGCGAGAAAATTCTGAAGCGACTCACCCCTTCCCCAACTTCCGGGCTTCTTCGGGTGTCAGCCTTTTGCTGCCTGGATGTAGTCATCGATAGTAAAGTGGCATGCTATGCAGTCAACCATTCCGCACGCATGATCAGATGGCAGATAAGAGCTCGTCGCAGCGATAACGAAGGGACTACTGAGGTGGCTGCACATCACATCTAAGAATATCCGAGACGCGTTTGAGAAGGGTCTCGCAAGCATATTCTAGGTCGCGTCGGAGGAGATGTTGATGACCATTCAATTGGGTATTAGGCAATGTTAATGTTTTCCGCACAGGGTACACGAGCCATCGATATGCAGCGAGAAGTTACCGGTGCCTCGTGTGACTGGAGCGAAGAGAACAATAAAGAACAACATATCACTCTAACAGGGGCATGTAGCGCGCGCCCTAGAAATGCACACCTGGTATGCACTGATTGTTCATTTGTTGATTGGTGTCCCTTCCGGCTTCAAGTTCTCCCGTCTGTGATGGCACGCCATTTCTGTTGATAATCAACAGGAAACATGCAGAAACGGGCTGCACATTTCATGTTTAATTCCCCGTCTTTGCAACAACGTAAAACATGGTGCCGTGGCGCCGCACGTCGCCTAGGGATTTTACTGAGGGTCATCGACCCCCGAGCACCGCGGGAACGTGATACTATGCTAAGCTACTACTTGCTCGGAACCTGATCGCCACGGCATATGTACGAGAAGGATGAGAAATATGCGTCCTTGATTGTGAAGACATTCGTACAATACTATAGTGCGGAGTGCCACGGTGATGGTGATGGGAAGTGGCGAACCACTGGCGACGTGAAAAGACCAGGGTGCTCAGGGGCTCGGAAGTTGAGTTCGAGTCATTATCTTATCCGAGTCAGGACAATAATTCTTCGTGACAACTCTATGTCTCCTCTCTCACAAGGCGTAACTGATGTCCCAGGCAGGGATTCAGAACTGAATATGTCGATCGTTTGGCCGCTGGCGCAGTTCACAGATCGCGAGCGTGGGGCTGGTCCGGCCACTGAAAATGGTAGTTCGTTTTACGCACCCTTCTAAGGGTCAGACTGATTCAAACTGTCCCATCTTGTTGGTGTTGAGAAATGAAAACGAACATGGGTTCTGCGGTCTGTGGAGTACCTGGGCCGACTCGAGTCGCACTTTGTACGTACAACTGATGCCTTCTACGACCATTATCTTGCATCTTGTATCGTGATGTTAATTTCCGATGTTCAATGGGGGTGAAGGGTGCGACTGTGATGCTTTTTTCGTATGTACAGTTCCGTCGACGTCCGATCATTACGGAAAGTATGGAGAAGCACAACCGACTGCCCGGATCGAAAATATTCCGCAATTCTTGCAGCACAGGTGTGAATGTGAATGTGACGGAACGACCGACCCGTCTCTCCACAGTCATCTTCTTCTACTCCGCGTTCGGAGTTCGGAAACTTCTCTCCTCACGTCCCTTTGCTCCATCCATACTTTTGGCCACGTATGAATGCCTTGTCCTCAAGTGGGGGTACTAACCATCTCCTCGACACTTCTCAGGATGAATCCTTACCCGTTCTCGCTCGCCATACCATGCCAGAAGAGCATGCCGTAGGGATGCGTGCCGATGCGATGGGGCAGATTATCTGTGACTTATCGGGTCACATTTTCGAAAGGTACATTAAATACGTCTTCGTGTACACCTCACGTTCTCAGGGTAAGGGCTGAAATTTGACGACGTTGAGTTCTAACTCACGATCTTGCGTCGCGCCATCTACTGTGTTATCTGCTTCCGAAATTGTAGCCGTCTTCTCGTCTTCTCGACCGTTGACAATAACCGCAGCTCGTTTCCTTCCGAGCCTTCTCCGAACACTCAGGTTTCCTTATTCCAAGGCGATATTACACTGGCCCTTGTTGTCACTCATTGTCAGCTTGTAGAATTCAGTCGCTTATATCTGTTCTTCAGAACTTCAGAGGTTGAGGAGATGGTCACATAGAGCTTTCGACATCCATCACAATATATGGCCTCTCTTAAGTCACTTGAGAACCGGTACGTTCACGTTAAGACTTGCCGTTAAATTGTGTTGATGTTCCAATGCTCAAGACCTTGCGCGGTACAAACCTTCTCGGGAGGCATTGGCCGAAAGAGCACCGTAGTAGGGGTCATCGCGGACTCGGCAGTGAATCCTATTGGGTTCATTCGCCTCAGCTTTCTTCCGTTCTTCTCGTCCCCGAGGATGCCACGCATGCCGAGGAATGCCCGATGATCGCAAGCAATCCCGTGGCATCGTCCTGCGACATACTTACCATACTTACTATCATATGCAAAAACGGACCTTTTCGCAGGCTCCCGCTTGTAATAAGACCACTGGCATCGGGGCGCATAGACACTTTCTAATTAGTATATATTTTTCTGGGCGTCAGAGAACTCAACCGCGCTTTTCCGGCTGCGCCTTATTTACCTGAGAAAATCCCACCGTGAGGCCATCCAGGATTCGCTCCGGAGCGCTTAAACAGCAAAGTTTGCAACTCTTATCAGAGTGTCAGGCCTGTCAGGGTCAGGGACTCAGGGCCGGTCAGGGGCATAGACATTGAGCAGGATCATACTTGCTAATCGTGTTTCTGTTTGCCCACTCGTTTACATATCAGTTCGCTCTGTCTCTGGAATTGAACATCATGATGGGCGAAGCCATGTGTGAATCCCTGGAGCAACGTGCGGCAAGGCCCACTTTTGCTTATTGTTATTGCCTACAAGGTTTAGCATGGTATCAGTTAGGCATCCATGATGGCTGCCTTTCTGAAAATAAATGTCACTACGCCGGGTGGTCGAACTCAGACGTGATAATTGCTGCACTGCGATCAGAAGAGTCGGATATTCAGATAGTTGCTATAGCGAAGAGTCACAGGGCGCGTGAAGCCTGACTTCTGTTGACTCCGAACCTCCGATGCTCCGAACCACCAACCACTACATAGACGCTGGATCAGACCTTTGCTCAGGTCCAGGTGATTTCAATACTGTACGTAGACTCTTTACCTTGACAGGTCTGACAGCTTGCCACTTTCTCAGCCCGAGGAACCCAAGCTCTCACTCGATTGTAACACTCGCAATCGTTCATACCACGGCTATGCTGTACCAGCATATCGTCCTAAATATCGGCCCCACTTCGACATGCTTGCTCCCTTACCGCTTCCTGATTCAACCCCGACTTCAGCGCCAATTATAGCATACTGTAGAACACGGGACATCCCGCAGAAGGTAGTCCAACACCCGGGCAAGTCCAGTGGAATGGGGTCATGTGAGGCGTCGTGAGGCCATGCACTGGCAGGCCGTAGGCGGTTAGGCTCTCCATTTCCATAGCTCGAGTTAGATAAGGCGCTGATTGTGATTCCTTTGCACCAATGACCAAGAGTCAAGGTCCGGCCAAAGCATGATATTTCCAGCCGAGAATCATTTCACGAACGCAGTCAGCCGGCGAACGCGCCAGTGGCTACCTTTGGCCGCTTGTGCAAGTGTGCAAGAGATATTCAATTTTGGTTTATTTCACATTGTTATTGAGTCCTGTCATCCCAATGAATACCTAGGTGCACAACTAGTATTGCCGCGAACGAGTTGCGCTGGCTCATATATGAGTAACCTGGGACTCCGGCCCTGCGTTTTCGCTACCCGTGTATGGATCGGTATCCGCATTATCGTACAAGGCACAGAAAATTCTGAAACGACTATACGGATTAATTTTCAGTGGTAGATACTGCCATATGGTACAGCAATCCTTCTGAGACTCGCGCATGTTTGTTGGATTACGATACCGTGACTACTGCAGTTAGACGAAGGGTTGGGTGTGAGAGGGACTGTACGGCCTCTTCCAGCCTCTTCTACTGGAGCAACTTGGGCTGGCCATTTATGACGCGGGAAACTCGAATCACTCAGCAGCAGCCCCTGTATCACATCAAGCATGGCCATTCACTCTCGGTTCCTTTGCTAGCTTGTGACAACTCGTGATCTCGGACTGTCGCAACTGGGAAGACGAGTGGAGCCGCCTCATCACAATGGGGAACTACTCTGGGAGACCTGCCTCCTCAAACCAATCAGCTTGGTAGGAAATGGCAACATTCACGCTATGCTTACCCTTTTCAGCGCTCTCGGCGAACGCGGAGACGAAGCCCTCGTCTCACGGGCTCGTCTACGTTCCACCCACCGTTCTTGCCAACATAACGGAGGATGCTTTCATACCAAACTCACTATACACAACCGTACTAGTACCTGGAGTCACGACTCGTTCCAATACGCTTGTCCGCTGTCGATGCTCGCAATGTCATGCGCGATCCCACGACCCCACCAGGGATGTGAAAATTATCAGGAGCTTTGGTGCTGCTGAGAGCCATGATCTAAGCACTTTAAACGCTCTAGGCACGTTTAAGATGTATTCATGGTGTAGCGTAGGACGTTAGTCCACGCGGTGAGTTCGAGGGTGGTCCGAGTTCCGAGACGAGTTCGCGATCCCGAAGGGAAAGCGAAGACGTGGGAGGGAGAGGTCGGAAGGAGCGGAAGGGGGCGGTTTGAGGCGGTGGCACGCAAACGAAGCGGGGGAGGTGAGCTGTTATTATTCAATGTCGCATATCCTTGGATGGGGCCAGGAGAGTGGGTTTATATACATGTACTCCACATGCAGTAAGTAGTGGAGAACAGGGAAAGGGGGCCAAAAGCAGAAGAAATGATTGAATTGTTGAAAACGTACAAGAATGTTCCCTAAATATTTCCAACACGGCGAGGGGATCCCGAACGAGCCCGACCAGCGAGGGCTGTGAGCAGCGCGAGGGGGTGTGGATTGCGAGTCGGCTGGCGATCTGCGCTTGATGCTTGATGCATTGATGGTTTGATGCGACAAGGGCGAGTCTTGACTATTTGAGGAAAGGTGTCGATCCGATGGCAACGAGGGTAGAAGGCAGAGGAAAGAAGGCAAGGCAACAAGGAGAAGAAGGTGCAAGCGGCGGGAGACTTATGCGTGCGGAACGGAACAAGGATGGGTTGGCCCGGCCGAGCGTCATGTGCCAGTCCGAGGCTAGCGCCTGTGCTGGCCTTACAATGGTATACAGTACCTAAGACAAGTCTAAGTTACAGTAAGTAGTACACCTAAGCATCATACAGTAAGATGGGTATGAAACTGCATATAAGACTTGCATTAGACCCAAGATGGCTTAACAACCACTGCCTACTAGCGCCTAGGATATCATAAGCCGATCCTGAGTAGCAGTCTTAAGATTTTCCTGATGTTAATGCCAGTCGTGAGCCACCCGCCAGTGAGTCACGGTGTCACGGCGTAGTGAACAGAGGTCGGAACGCGCCGCGAGTCCATGGCCTTCTCTCGCTATTTACGGTCATGGACGGATACCCATCCAGGTCGTAACTTATACATAAATGCACTCGGATCTTCCTGAAATCCGAGCTTCTAATGTCATGGCATCTTCGGAACTTGGGCTGCCGGGTTTATCTCGTGTGATAGTGATCATGCAATCATGCCCCGTAAGCCGATGCCTCGATGCCTCGTCCCAGAGCAGAGATTCCTTTCGCCTTCTTCATGTGCTTGCTCTTACCTTCGCCTTTCTATTTATCATTCCCGCGTGCCTCCCAGATACTCGCTACAGTGGCGCCTTACTATATTGCCGACAAGGAGGACAGTAGGATATTGAGGAAGGAACAGCTAGCGTTGCATCCAGTACTTCTTGAGTCACCCGTCCCCCGCCATCCTACTTATCGCAAATTCGCAACACGACTTCCCAGGTCACACTTCCCAAGGATAAAAAGCAAGTCTTTTCATTGTGCGACCTGATTCGGGGGCACCAGATACCACGGTGGTCAAGTTGTTTCGCTGTTGTTTACTTACCGCGACACCTCTACCGGCGCGGCTTCACTTGTTATAATGTCAGCCATGTCATCAAATAGCCTGAGGTTGGTACCTTCTCCTGTCAGAATAATAATATCTGCGTTGACCACCAACACATGGGCATGTATAAGAACAGTCCAGAAATAGGGAGGGAGAAGGGGGCATACTGAGGCGCACTTGTCACTACGGCATGTCGTCGAGCGCGTTGCTCAGGCAGTCATTCTCTAGGGAATTACCTCGAAGTCCGATAAACATGACTGCTTCTGCACCGTACCTAATAGTCACCTCCAACGGGGCCCGGCGAACGAACCATTGGCATAAATCGATGCTCCAGGATGGGCAAAATCATAAAAATTTGAAGCGCCACTGCATGTTTGCATGTTCATATACGTTCATAGATTGAGGATTGGATAAGTAAACAACACAATTTCTGTGGTACGGTCGCAGGGTGAACCATCTACACGTCCATTGCAGCATGCGACAGGTGGGCTTGGGGGTGAGAATCGAGAGAAACGAGATGGATCAAAACGGACAGCTACATATCATATACAGCAAGAAGGAACATGGAGGACTCGCAGTAGGGCATGTATGAATTAAATTCAGGTTCCACAGGCATGACACTTCGGTGTAGGTGGGCACAGCTATGCAAAGACGGATTCAAGTGGCAGAAGCCCTACGCCTCTGCCATCGTTACGTCCACTGACGTTGTGCCATCCGCCGCTGGAAGGACCTCTGCTGCAGAGACAGCTGCAGCACCGTTTGGTGCATCCTCGTCTGCTTTGTCCACCTTAGATGGTGCGGTAGGACTTGATCCGGCGGGAGTACCATTCGCGCCTTGTCCTGCGTCCTTGTTGGCGCTGAGGATGACATGCCACTTGTCTACCAACGCTTTGGCGCGGGAACGGAAGTGGAATTCGTCGTCACGGGGGATCTTATCCGATGGTTGCAGGTGTATATGACGCATCACTTTGCCAATTTTTGAGTACTGCAAATCATCAATACGAGATATTGCATCAGAATAGTGAATACCGAACCGAGAGGTAATGGATGTTCATCTTGTCGTATTGTTCGATAGAGGTGAACAGGTCATTACATGCGGGCATTTCCTGTGGGGCCCTGTTGGTTATGCAACAGAAGTTGAGGGGGACATGAAGCTCACTTCCGGCTTGGGACCGGTACCCTTGTCATTCAAGAATGTCTTCTGGAGCTTGTGTCGCCAATCCCTGACACGAACTGCTTCGGGATCGCTCGCCAAAGCTGAACATAGTAAATCAGCTAGTCATGCGGAAAACGTGAAAGATACCAGCACGCACGATCATCGTCCTTTTTGGGTTTCTTGGCAGCCGGCGGTGAAGCCGCTCGTTTGCTTGGGCCTGCATCATCGTCATCATCCCCATCAGCCTCTGCGGCTCCATCATCCTCAGACTCGACGAGCGCCTTGCTTCTGGCGCCGTTGCGCTTACCAGCTGCCTTGCGCCTCACGGAGTCTGCGTCCTTGTCTTTCTTGGCAGAAGCCTTGGTGCGCACCTTGGGCTTTGATTCCGACTCGCGCTTACGCTTTTTGGACTTGGACGGGACTTCATCAGCATCAGCATCGCCATCCGCATCTAGCCCGTCAGTCTCTCCGTCGAGTTGGTCGACCTCGGCGTTTGCCTCTTCTTCTTCGGCATTGGCACGCTTGAGCTCTTGTTCTTCCTCCCACTTGGCCGGGTCAAGGGCAATTTTGTAGCCGTCGAGCAATTCGCCGCTGCGCTTGCTTGGTTCGTTGATGAAGGCTTCGATCTCGTGCGGCTTCAACCGTGAAATGTCCTTCGAGACGAGCCAAGCGCTAGACCAGCTTCAAATGACTGGACAAGGAAGAGTACCATGGTACATACTGGTCGCCCTTAGGGAAGAATCTGACGCAATAAAACGACGACTTTTTATTTTGGGGACGCTCTCGGAGTACCTCTTTCGAGACAGTCTGAGGGTCTACGACCTGAACACGGCCGAAGGATGTGTTGAATGCGTGAGCAAGTCTGAAATACTACAGAAGAGGAACGCACCATGCCAGGCCACGGAGGATAGCCGCGCACTTTCGCGAGGACGATGTCGCGAAACTCATATGTTGCCTCCTTATCCGACTTTGACCCCTTCACCATGATGACCTAGACGCGTAGATAACGAAACAAAGCCGCGCAAAGAAAGATGAGAAAATAAGAAGCTAAAGGACGGGGAGGATTGGAATCGAGCAACACCGGCGGCGGAGGGAAAGAAACAGTGAAATGGAGGAACACGAGCGAGTGCGAGTGAGAGCAACGGACGCCTCTCGGCTTTTTCCACCGTGATCACCCGGATTTTGCCGGGGGCCCGTGCGTCCGTGGGAAAAATGTTGGGGACATAGTAATCAGCAGCACGTGAGGATCCCGTGACTTGCTCCTTTGACACACGACCACCATACCATCATGTTCGAACCCATTCGTGGCGGAACCCGTGGTGGACAGGCCGAATTCAAATGGTCAGACGTCTCTGCTGATAAAGACAGAGAGGTATGTGTTTTTCCTCCGGTCCCTCTCATCGGGTCAACATCTCCCGCTCTATATAGAATTACCTGGGCCATAGCATCAACGCCCCTACAGGCCGGTGGCAGAAAAATAAGGACGTTCATTGGTACAATCGCGAACTACAAGGAACACCAGACGAGCGTGCGGAGGAAATTCGTCAAGTCAAGGAAGCAGAGGCAGAGGCACTCTCCATTGCACTGTATGACCTATTTGTGTCATCCATTTTTGCCCCTGCCTGGTTATTTACTGCCACCTATTCAGCGGTTTCGGACCATCCAAGAAGGAATCATCGTCAAGCACACAAGGCACGGGTACAAATGCTATCCCAATCCCCCCATCAGTGGCGACCAGTGTGCATGTAGACCCAGATGAGGCGACAAGAGCAGCGGAGAAGGCCGAACGGAGACGACGCAGAGCGGATCGCAGGGAGGAGAAAGCGGCGAGGAACATAGAAAAGGCCGCGCTCAAGGAGCAACGTCGCGCCCACAACGCCAGACGCCACGACGGTTCTCCACCTCGTTCTCGGACACCTGTGCGCCGGCACCGCGGTAGTCGTTCGCCTTCACCCAAACAACACCGCTCCTACGATATACCAGATCGCGACGACCCACAGGACGGTAGATACCGGCGAATGCGCGACCATCATAGCCCTGACGGTGACCGGTTTCGTGATCGTTCCCGATCACCCTATCGACGTGACTCTCAGAGATACTCCCAATTACCACCCCGCCGATCCTCCCCCTATAACAATAAATATGATGAAGACGAGCGTGGGAGCGAGCGTCTCAGAGACCGTCAGCGGTGGGGCCGTAATACGAGGCAAGAGACACATGGAGGTGGACCATGGGGTCGAAAATGAGCAGTGACGGGTAAGCGTTTCGTCTCTGGCTCATCTGCTACGTGTACATAGGTCATTCTTCTGCCCAACTGTGCTCGCTCACACGAGGCGTGTATGCAAGGCCGTCTTGAGTTCCTGTAGTCTGCACATGCAACATAGTATATGAAACAATGGTAAAGAATCATTGAATACTTTCCTTACCATAACTGTCGCGACATCATGCGGTAGCATGGGCGGACTGATCTCTTGTCATCAGGGGTTGTTGGTTGAAGTCCCACGACGTCATGTCACGGCATCAGGAAGCCTTAATTCCCGTGCTACTTCTCAACAAACACACAAACACAAGTCGCGCCTCCCCAATGCCCCCCACCTGTTTGGACAGTCAATTATAAGGCCCGCACAGGGTTGGACATAGTCATGATCATAGGCAGATTCCACCACCTATGCGAGGTAGTCATTATATGGAAAATGCTGGATCATTATCACACGATTGGTCAGTGGATTCATCCCCGAAACGGCACCGTTATGTGCGGTATATTGCAGGAATGGACGAGGGTAAGACGCCTCCCCTGTGAAATTAGCCACGCACACCCAACCCGTGGAATATTCAAAATTGGCGCGCGCAATCACCGTTCTAACGCTTGCTGGAGATATTGACTGGCGCTCCGTACGACGACTTCCAAGGCTAAGATCTTCTGGGTAATAATAACGAGTCCACCAACATGATCTGTAAGTTCCTTCCCAGGAGTGTCAAGCGAAGAATCAGTGTGCTAAGGGCAGCCGTAAGTCCGACCCCAATTTGTCGGTGCCTGAGGCCTGAGACCCAGTTGAGGTCCAATTTGGCTCGTGATTCACGATCTGAGAATTGTGCCATCGAGCCGTGGTCCATATCAGTGTTCCGCCGCGCCGCAACCTTCCGTTGGCACCCACAGGGACAGGGGCTGTTGGTGCATGTGCGTGTGTGGCACTATAGCCCAAATACACGACGGTCAACATTTCAAATATCACTTTGGGGTTCCCCCTCTCTGGCGTTGCGAATGCGAATTGCCCCGTAAGGTACAGAGCATGAGTTCACTGTAGACAAAAATCCGCCCACGCTTAGCTCAAAACGAGAAATCATTTTCATGCCGAAGAGATGTGGTCAGTAGTGTCCAGATTTGCAAAGATTCAGAACGACCTGAGTGTGCGTTTCGTGGAGGACGAGCAACTCACCCGGAGACTGCCAGTGAGGGCCTTATCGTGGAAAAAGAATGGATAGCAACCACGCCATCTTCACGAGCACCACGCCAATTTCATGGCCTTGTTCCGCAACCGAGGCACCACTTCATCATCTCAGGGACAAGTGACTCAGCGTACCGACAGCACCGGCCGTCGCCGATGCAACATGTAGTACTACACAGTACTAGTACTACAGTAGCATCACTTTTCGCCCATATCAGACCACCCCATTAGACATGTCGATAAGCTTCCAATACGTCGTAGATTTGTGCCTCGGCTCGCTTCGCTTTACCGGATTTTAATTTCCCATGGTCCGGGCTGAAGATATCGGCCATCTCCGGGGGGCACACCCGTTTATCTCTCTTTCACGTTCTGTCACACTTTGTCTTGCATACCTGCAACAGTGCATGCTGCATCCCGTGAGAAAGCTACTCTGCTCATGCAGTTCGCCGCTGGGCGACAAATTGCGCCCACTAACGCAAGTCGTTTAATTTCAGTACATGCAGACTGCGAGCTCCTGGCTCGAGGCGCCTTACCTCCGAGTCGCCTCTAACTGAGCAGGTGTCCCCTTACTGTATGTAGCCTGTTGAATATGAAAGGCTTCGACGTCTGGAACCTTTTATCAGTCGTTTTCCCCAGCGAACGTGGTGGCGTAGCCGTGACCATCCATTGGTGCCACAGCGGCTATGGCGACGTAGAAAACTCCAAAACTTGACATACCTGACCTGCCACCCATGGCGATAGCAGCGCGCCCCCGTTGAACACGATACAGAGTGGTATCTCGACACCGATAGAGGCAAGTACAATAGGGAAACTCAAAGAAATGCAACCGGAGTCTAAGCCATTTTTGACCATGACCAGGAGATGCGCGTTTAGGCATCGCGCCGATCTTTCTTTGCGTCTCATTTCCGAATTAGTGACCGTTGACGATATCATCTGAAAAGATATCGAAATATCGTTTTCGGCCTCACCTGATGGGCGTGCCCGTGACCAACGTCCGGTCATCGCGTTCATGAATCTTCCATGGTTTCGAGTGGCCCACCTGCTGACTTATCCCATTCTTTTCGCATTGACAGCCGCAATCTGCGTTTGGCAAGCGCCGATCCGTTGGCCTTGCTATTGGTGACAGTGACAGGGAGGCCGGCTCCCCGTTCCCCCTCTCCATCGATGGGATGGTACTCATCCGACATGTGCAATCGCCCGTTTGCCTTTCTCCCTCCGGGGAACGATGAAACACCCATTGCGGAGTTCCTTGCAGCACACGCAGGGTTCGTGTGGTCCATAAATGAACGTGGGATTGAGCTAGCATATCTGATATCATTAGCCCTTGGGTGGCACTGGTAGGTGCGTCCATGGCACATAGTATAGCCCCCTTGGGCAGCCGCACGCATGGCTAGCCTTTCTCACCAAAGATACAAAAGGAGGCCATGGAGATCACCAGGACTCATTTCCCCACTTCTTCATCTCCATCTGGCCTGCCTTCCCATTTTCGTGCGTGCAAAAATCAGCACTCTTCATTCTTCTTGACTTGTGGTTCCACGTGATTCCGCACTCCACCTATAAAATGGTGAAGACCGGCATCCCGTTCATGCTCGAGGACAGATCTGGTTCGCTGTCGGGCTCAGAATTCGTTGATTTGTATGATCGCATGTATCTGCGAGTGTGCTGTACGCGTCGTGACGCTGACGGCGCGTCACAATACGGGGTATTCAACATGTTTTCGACGCCCGACATACCTGTCGTGACCCTCGAATACGGTGCGGCGGGCGCGCTCGGAAATGTAACCACCATTGGCCCTGGAGGCTCTTCACTGACACAGACTATGGCCGCATTTCTCGTGGAGATCGGAGGGTGCGCCAACGCTCTGCTTTGTTCCGGTCACTCTCCTTGTTCATAGGCGCTCACGTGACGTGTCTGAAATCGTAGCCCGCGCCACCGGAAATTCATCGCCTCCGACGGACAAGAATATAGCTGGAGTTGGCGCACAAACACACGCGAGAATCTCGAGTGGTCCGTGAGTACTTTGGGCACATACTAGCTTTAGCGAGCGAGTCTGAACAGTTGACGGACAGTGCGTAAACGCGAGCGGACAGACCGTCGCATGGTACGTGCTTAGGATACCCGGCGAGCAGTACGCGAATTCTTCCGGCTGTATGTTGGGCGTTGAGGAGCCGTACCCGCATCTCGCAGTAGGCAAGACGTCGTACCATCGCGTTCGAGCGGAGGACTGGTCAACTGATGACGTTTATGACAGATTTCCTTGCAACACTATTAATCATGCGGCATATCGCAGCACGCACCGCCTGAAAGCTTTCTCATGAATGCGCGATTCAAGTTATCTACCCATACAGTCGACGTCGCGAACAGACACTAATGTATAAAGGACGGACTTGTTGCCAATGACGTGTTTCTTTCCGTGCTCGTCGCAGTGTAATCGTATATATACGCTGCGCCCAAATTACTTTTAATCTGTGTAATAATCACTTGATCCTGTACACGAAGACTGCGGATGACTCGATGACCGGACAACATCATAGTCCGTGCGATGTATCCTCATATGGGTAAAGAGGGCTGCCGATACGTAATACGGATTTGTGTTCGGTGCGGCATGTCACGCACAGCGATGCGGCACAGGTCGAGTTCATCCAATGACAGCTCGCGTGTCCTTTGTGCTTCCTTGACTCGTGCACGGCGACGGGCATCAAAAATAGGTCGAGTCAGTTGCACGACACTGGACACCAATATGACTACGAAGACGCATTGCCGTGGGCCCATGTCAACTCGACCGAGACTTGCATATAATTCCAGCATGCAGTATGCGACCGAGTCAATCAAACAAGTTCACGTTTTATTACCCACTCAACTTGAACCCTCCCTCTCGAACTAACATTCAATTGAAATGGGTCCTCCCGCCACACCGAGCGCAGGAGTGCCGCAGCACGGGAGAGACAACGGGGGGTACACTATCTATGGCAGTACCCACCAAGCCCGCCAGGGTGTCCCACTAACGACCCCTCACCACAACCAGCAAATACCGACCCATCTGCCCCAGCACAGGCAGGAAGGCCTTTAGCTGGACGGCGTTCCCGGCCCGGACATTGATCACACATCGTGGACCACAGTACCCACCGACACATGTCACACTGACTCGTATTCCCACTCCCCACGGCGCACATGCGACCAAGAACTCTGCACAATCACAATACTACTATGGTCAGCATACGATCGTCACAACCCCACCATGGACAATCATTCACCCGTTCCCATTACAGGACTCGGCTCATAGACTCATAATACATCTGCACAGCATCACCCCGAGTCCCACCCCCAGCTCTTATATTCACACCATATTCTCCTCCCAATCCTCCCTTCGTATGCCCCGGTGAGACGTCCTTTTAGCCCCTCGATGCGTATTTCCGTAGTGGCACTCCGACTCGCCACATGGTTGAGGTGCTTGATGACGTACCACAGTCACGGTGATCGACCCTGTGTTACCCTTAACAAGCGGTATCCAGGTTGCAGAAACGTTTTCCTTTGGGGGCTGGATTTGGTTGTGAAGGGTTGTCTATGGCCGCCGTCGCATTCGAGCCTCCCAACATACGGTGCGTGATCGGTTGTGCGGGACGGCTGATTGGTAGCGTCAACTGTGAACTAGTATTGCCGGGCGGACCATATCAACTATTTCTCTCTTCCATTCGTCCGTCCATGCCGCGAGATCCCGAATGGTCGTTCTGCTTGATTTCCCGCATGGTCTGGGCCCTGGCAGTGGATGGTTATAATCCCTCTACTACTGGGATACACAGGGAACAGACTTTTGTAGTCCACGTAGCACCGCCGATGTTACTTGTACCCCCAGCAGTATTACTTGTACACTCCACACCCTAACACGATGATTGTAACTATAACACGGCGGAGGGACACACTGCAGTTTCACCTTGTCCCTGAAATAACAGTGAAGTCCTTCCGTGTGCTGGACTCCAGCAATATGAACACCCAGATCCATCTAAGGCACAGTACAGTATCCCGGATCCCCATACAATACAATGCAGTACAGTGCCCATCGTAAATTGTAAGGAGAATGCCGATGGCAACCCTGGACGGCCAACATGAGATTTCGTGCCCCATTCATCATCTTTATTTCCCGTAAACTATGAAACACGAAAACACAAGATGTGGCACGCACGGCACAGCGCGGAACCCGGACTCCCATAAAGCAAACACCGTCTTTCATCTGATCAACCAACGAAAATCCCGAAACTCAGAATCAGATATTTTTTTTCGGCTGTTTGGTCACCTTGGATGCGGCGGCGGCCGATGCTTTAGTTGCGACAGAAACCAAAACACGCTGAGGGGCACCAAGTCGGAGGCCGTACCATAGTTCCGTGCTGCATTGGTAGAACCCGAACAGTGCAAAGTCTACTAATTGGACTGACATTGGCTTTCTTCTTGTTCGGAAGAGGCAAAGCTGTGTGACCTCGAACGTCACCAACCAGGAATGGCTACACCATGATAGGACGTCTCATTGGATTGGAATCACCACAGCCCAGGCTCTCAAAGGTTCGAGTTCGGAGAGTCAACGACAAAATGCTAGGCGGCGCATTGTCGTTGGGGAAGAATAAGGAACGAACAACAAAACATGTCTCACTGTAGCAGTAGCAGGCCATGACGAGATGTATGATGAGTGCCATGATCCCCCTTCCCTATGAATACATATATTATCGTAATAACTCCGTTGTAATTACAATATTGTCAGAATTGAGTAGCTCCAAATGGTTACACGAAGGATGATGCCTTGGATATATGTTACGGATATATAGATAACCCCACTAGTTGCATAAGCTGTGACGGCAAGTGGCACACAGATCCCTCTCACATGCAGGGTTACACAGAGCAAGATGACAGCGAATATAACACGACGACATAAAAGGAAGGCGGAGATGTACTAGGTAGCAAGACAAGAAGGGAGCAAGAAGGCGTCCGAATAAAAAAAAAAAAAGCGACGACGATTGCTGCGATTACCGGGAGGAAGTCATCGCTCTAGTAACCGGGTGTAGTGCAAAATCTGGCGTCGTAGGGGGCAATGGAGGGGGGATGCCGGAAATTGCACAAGCTTGGGAAAGCTGCGCGCGTAACTCCTTGCCTCGCAGGTGGAATGCTATGCAACATAAACCCTCAGAGAAACGTATGCATGAATCCAAGCGAGGAACGTACTCTGGCAGGGCCACAGGGAGATGAGTACCTCCGTCGGTGCAAGGAATGTCTTTGCGAGCTCCAGCGCTTGTAAGAGGTCTCTGTCACTTTCCCACAGCGCCAGGCACCTGGAATCCAAACTTATGACGAGAGGTCATCACAATAAAGAAAACGCAAACTCACGTAGCAACCTGGTTGGTGAACCAGCTGACGTGGTAGGGGCGACGGAGAACAATTTGCGCTGAAGCCTCAGTGATGCGCGTCAGGGAGTTCTTGGCGCGCTTCGCAACTTGCTCCTGATAGAATACTTCCAAGATATACGCCCAAATCAGTATAAATGGGGAGGCGAGTGCGCAGAAAATCACTCACGCCACTCCTCAGCCAGTCGACGATTCCATACGGGTTTTTTCCTCATGTCTAGATCGAGGAGAATACTAATACGGGAAAAAAACATCGTTTGAGCACGTCGTCGAGAACGCCTAAGTGCACAAATTTTACCTTCGTGTGAGATACGTGACTTCAAGGCGAGTGCTACATACGACCATCAGAACGCGGGTGGGCTGCAAAGTAATGCGCCTACTCACTTGGAAATGAACTCGCGACACATGTAAATCAGTGAAGTGTCTATGTTGCAGGTGTGCGCATCCAATGCTTCTTCCACCACACGGGTCTCCACAAATGTAGCGCACGCAATTCGGGTGCGCTCTTCGGTCGTGAGGCGTTCGTCCCAGAAGCGCACGGTACAATTCCAAAGAAGCATACTGCGGCAGTAGAGGGCCCACACGGTATCTTTTCCCGAATGAGCGGAGGCATATTCTCGGCGTTGATGATATTCTCCAGGGAAAAGCAAGCGAAACTAGCGGTAGAAGAAATCGCCCCCCCCCAAGTCCGATGAGTAAGAAGGCTCGTGTGAGTGACAAGACCATGACATACATTTGACGGATTGACTAAGAAAAGATCCAGAGGCTCGCGTTGTTCCGCGGCGCGCGAAACCGTGTGATTCGCAACGAGTATGAGGGCGCTCCAACAAAGGCGGCGTGTTTCCTCCGATTTCACTTCCGTCTCCGACCATGATGGGTCCCATGCAGGTGGGAACGACCACGTCGCCGTAGTACACTCGCACTGCTTGGGAGGCGGGCGGGGATGGGCAACCGTGGGGACGCCTGTCGAGTGGTCAAGAGCATCAGGATCACATGTGTCGATGACAGTCAGCCGCAGTGCTTCGATGATCTTGTCCAGCAAAATTAGCGCAGCTTCCACGCTGGCGTCATCATGCTGCGGGTGTGCCGATATCTCGAAGAGGGCAAGCACCATTGCTGCTTCTGCCAGACCAAGGTCGACCCACTGTAGGTTCCAGGACTCGTGAAGATGCGACTGGGCGGCGTCACGAAGTCTCAAAGCGTGGGTGCGGCCACTGGCACCTAGCTCTATTTCGCTCGACCTGACAAGCATTGCCAATGCCAGACAGGCAAAAACAAGCGCCGGCTGCATATTCGCTCTCGCGTTCGAATCAAACAAGTCACGAAGGAACCAATGGACGTTGAAGAAGGTCAACCAATGACTGCTAGTAGTGAAACTGGGATGGAGGTGAGATTCAAGTATCAAGGGCGGACGGCATGCCGGTGAACGGAAGGGAACATTCGAAGGCGAGACTTACAGGAAATTCAAGTCGTCGCTGATGTCTTTGAGACTACGGGCACAATCGACATTCGTTAGGCGTTCTGTTGTTATGAGGCAGGTGTATCACATACGCTTGCTCCCGAGTCTGGGCGTAATTATCGAGAAGTTCATCCCACCACTCTTTACGCTGGTATTGGGCGTCCGACGTATCGGCGAGAGGCGGCGAAGGGTCTTCGTAAGATGACAATTCTGGGGAGCGAAGGTCGGATTCGAAAGGGTGAGCGAAAGGCTGCTCTGGCTGAATTTCGCTCTTCAACCTACGTGATGTCGACGGTGGATGCGTTGATGTCGGCGATGGCAGCCTCTTCGGTGAACCGGATGGGTCCATGTAGTGAGGAAAGTGCTCGAAAAGTACGGGGGAGGGGAGGGAAGAGCTCACCTTTACATAGTAAGCCTCAGGGAAGGACGTGGTGGGGTCTGTAAGGGAGGAGGATGCGGTGGGGGGCTCAATGTCAACCTTGTTGGCCTTGTGATGGGCTGGACCGAACATCGGTATGGACACGGAAGAGATCTCATACTGGCCATAACTTGCGTGTGCGGTGGTGCCCTGGTCTACTGGGTCAGCTCGCCGTTTTTTCTTTGGCTGGGGGTCAGATCCATCTGATTGACGCTTCTTGCAGGATCGTTTGCGCGTGCCAGGACGTTTATCTGGCCCCCGTCGCTTAGGCACCTTGTCATATACACATTCATTACCCCGCTTGATGCAATTCTGACAATTAGGGCGTGTAGAGTCGCAGCGAATCTTGCGTGACCGACTAAAGAGACCGTCAGTTACGGATACGCTTGGGAGAAGGGCATTTTCGGTGAATAAAAGTAGAGAGATTTACACACCATTGTCTGCAGGCGATGACGCCTGAGGAGGTATTGCGTGGAGGATCGGCTCTTGAGGATGAAGCGACGGAGGCATCAGCGTTTGGATGTGCGATTGCAGACGTGGAAGGGTCTAAAGTGTCCGTGGGGGTGGTCAGAGGCGGTTGGGGTACAGGGGCACTGGTCGTGGGTGGGTGGGATAAATGGAAATGTGAAGGATTGATCTGAGAGGAAGATGAAGGGACATCAACGGAGGCGGCGGACTTGTTGAGGGCCGAGTTCGTGAGTAAGGGAAAGCA
>Ga0307510_10000286_pt1 | contig 46553 bp, 15 predicted proteins | sample 12_EM_MG_FD_207224 | JGI IMG/M metagenome (GOLD analysis project Ga0307510, IMG submission 207224) | Populus trichocarpa ectomycorrhiza microbial communities from riparian zone in the Pacific Northwest, United States - 12_EM | ecosystem: Host-associated > Plants > Roots > Unclassified | place... | reverse complement strand
CAAATACCAAGTCATTCATTTTTTTCTGGTGCAAACGATTTCTTCGTTTTGTATGAACCTATGTAAGCAATTCAAATTAATACCATATAAGATTCTTATAAAATATAAAAACATTAAAATTAAAAAGGAAAAAACTTACCATCTCAAATGCACTCCAATTTCGCTCGCATCCAAATGAACTACAAGTCAAGCTTAGAACTCGAATTGTAAATTTTTGTAGCTCTGGACATTCATCCCCATAAGAATCTCACCATTTAGCTGGAGTCTTTTTATCCCTTGTTATCTTGGCAGCCTCAATACCGAACAACCCACTTGTATCCTTGAATGAATCAAGTTGCAAGTCAATTTTACACCTTTCACTTGCATCAGGCACCATCCTTTCTAAGCATTGATATAATCTAATTTTAATATTGACATTAACTTTAAAATTAGAATTATAATGATAATGAGGATTCAAATAATATGCTGCAGCATGTAAAGGTATGTGAAGTTGAAGTTCCCATCTTGCATCAATGATATTCCATATAGGCATATAACTACAAACGAAAAATAAGAATATTATCATCAACATTACATGACCTAGCTGGTAAACATTATAATCAACTGATAGTAGTAAATAAATAATTAGCAAGATATATAATCAATACCTTTTTTTCACAGAACCAAAATTCACTTGTATCTTCTCTTTTGCTTGATCCATTGCTTCATATATAAAACCCATAGCTGGTTTCTCATCTGAATCAACTAATCGAAGAAATTTTATCAGAGGATATGTTGTCTTAATACATGTAGTAACATCATGCCAAAACTTGCTGTCCAAAACACAACTTTGAATTCGCTTCCCTTCTTCTGTTTTTGAAAACCTACATGACCTCCATTGGATGAAAGTAAACATTATCATCAATTGTATCTTACAATCACTCAAACATCCAAGAGTTAAGTATGCAGTAGCAAATCTAGTGGCAGCAGGCCTAATCAAATCCTTTCTTTTTGTAAAATGTCTGAGCATGGAAATGAGAATAGTTCTTGAATATATGTATGAGGTGATTCTCCTCCCATTAGCAATAGTTACTTGATGGACCTCTAGTTTCTTCTCAAAATCTTCCAATATCAAGTCAATACAATGGGCAGCACATCGTGTCCAAAACAATCTTTTTCTTTTTCCCATCAACAATTGTCCTGCTGCCTTATAATTTGCAGCATTGTCAGTGACTACTTGCACCACATTTTCCTCTCCAATCCTCTCCACAATAGCATTCAACATCTCAAATACTTTATCAGCAGTCTTGGATATATTAGAGGTATCTACGGATGATAAAAAAAAAATTATCCCTTTAGGACTATTAACTAAAAAGTTGCAAATAGAACGCCTTTTCTTATCAATCCATCCATCAGAATTTATTGAGCACCTGTTTTTTTTCCATTCTAACTTGTACTCCTCAAGCAAGTTGATCGTGTGATCTACTTCTTGCTTCAAATACTTCTCTCTAATATCATGGTAGGATGGAGGCTTAAAACTTGGCCCATGTTTTGCAACCAATTCAAGTGCCTTAACAAATTCAGGGTTTTTCACACAGTTAAATGGAATTGCATTGGTGTAGAAAAATCTTGCAATTTGTCGACATGCTTCTTCTCTAAGATCCTTTTTTAGCAGCTGATTGATGGTGGTTTGTGTACTTCCACTCCCACTTGCTACTCTCTTTCCTTTGTCCACTGAGGTAATTTCATTCCCTTCATCATTATCTTCATCTTTTCCAATATATTGGAAAGCTTTTCTTTTCTTCTCAGATGCTTCTTGATTTTTCACCAGAACATTCAAAATTAGCTTCTTTACATCTTCTGGTACTTGCTGGCATGGCTCAATATCCTTTCGAGTGCAAGCCAAATGATGCTTGAAACGATAAATGCCTCTAGTAATAATTTTCTGACAAAACTTGCACTGCACTCCTTTTGAATTCTTGTCAACATCTATACCATATTGTAATCCCATGTCAAGTCTATTGCCACTTGTAGTTTTTTTAGATGTCATGTATCTTACAGTTCAAGAATCATTTGTTTCTTGCAGTTCAATCATTTGTTTAAGAATAACAAATATGGGAAACTATTCTAGTGAGACAAAAAAGGCAACTATTCTAGTACCCTACAGTTCAGCATAGATTTTAAGCAGATGGTCACAACAAGAATACAAGCTGCATGGATGTCATTTAAAGCTGGAAAGAATACAGTGCAAACCAAATATCACTAAATCAAAGCCTTGCAGGATGATATCATTTGAGAGATGTAGTCCGCTTTGCCAGTTTTCTTCTACCATTCAGATTCTAACAGGAGCTCATTTTAAAGCAACCAGACAACAAAATTATGAGAGAAACTAACTTAAAATTGCTTGATGCTTGCTAAAACACCTAAGACCCTAAATGTGCTGAAACGTAAGCCCCTAAACTCTTTATTTCACCGAGAACATATTTAGTTTGTTCACTGAATGTGGGGCAATAGATATCGATGCTAGTTGCAGAAAGCTACATACAGGTCTTTATCAATTACTGCCAAAAAAGGCTCTTATCAAATTCAAGCTCAAAACCTTTAGACATCGGTGAATTAGCATTTTACTGCAAAAGGCATTCCAAGACTACCTATCCAGTAATACACAAAAAGCCTAGATAAATTAAATGCAAAAGGCATTCCAAACAGGTGCATCAATTGCCCTAAAGTTTGCAGTTTTTGGATTTACAGAATACCTGCAATCCTGGAAATTGGAATGCTTCGTTGCTTCCTTGCTTCGCTGAATCGTTGTCTATGCAGATTGCAAAATTACAGAATCTGCAACACCAAAGCAAGCAAGATCAAACAGAGCATGGGTGAACATTAAAAGAAATCACAACACACAGCAGTAAACCATTGTTAGAAAGCTTCACAGAAGTTGCACACGAAATTACTAGCAGCAGTGCAGCACCACTCCCCTTTCGAAAAAATACCCAGAAGCAAACCACTTAATTGTAGAATACCCAGAAGATAAACATAGATTCACAGCATACCCAGATCATTTTTTTGTCTCTAATCACCATCATTAGATAGAAAAAAACAAAGAATGGGATTGGGAATCAATTCTTACCTTCATCTCGCCAAGAACGCTTCGGATCGGGGGCAAAGTGATTTCTTAATTTGCTGGGGAAAGGGGAAAGGGAAAAGGGGAAGGGAGTCAGGGAAAGTGTGAGACAGGGACGAAGACGAAGTCACAGGTGGGGTGAGGGTGGTAGGGTGGGATTTGGGAAAGAAAAGAGATGCAATCCACTGAGTCAAAATTGTTTGCATTTCTAATTTTGCATTCGGTGACATTTTGGTTAAATCGTGAAAACGTAACGTGTTTAATGTTTTTTGCGATTTCACGTATTTTATGCGATTTTAACCCGTTTTTATGCGATTTTACTGATTTTCGATTTTTGTCCCCGTTTCTGCACGTTTTATGGGGTTTAACTAGTAAAATCGTACGATTTTACGAGTTAAAACGCATTTTTAACAACTATGATCCCAAGTGAATCTAATATGTTGTTATTTTAATATTAAGAAAATATATCATTTTAAAATTTTATTTAGTCAAATATTGTTTTCACGGGTTGTATGAGTTGTTTTTTGAACTAGTAAAGTCAACCGGTTTATATCGAATAAATTCTCCCATGATTTAATTTTTTTTCAACTAAAAAAAAAAATATTAACAACATTTAAATATCTTTTTGTCGAAGAACCATCTCAACCTATAGATATGATTTATATTATTTTCTAACATATTCTCTCAAGTGAAATCTCTTTGGGCTTGAAATTTATATAAGCTCACATTATCTTGTGTTTGATTTTTATTAAATAAATGGAGATGGTGAGATTTGAACTCGTGATCGTTTGATCATCAAGACTCTAATACCATATCGAAGAACCATCTTAACCTATAAATTTAAATTGTTAAATAAAATTATAAGATATAATTTATGTTATTGTCTATATCTTTAAAAAAAACTGACTTAAAGCATAGCATGGTTTAATGATTTGGTATAACAACGAAATCACACTTTTAGCATCACTCTCTGTAACGTACGGTTTTTAAATCTTGAAGTTGACCTTTCAAATATTTTACATGGCTCGTAAATTTGGCTTCCAAATTTTATTGGTCATCAACAGGTTCAGTTTAATGCCATACCACAACTAATTTCATTTTCAAGAAATAGCATTTACAAGAATTTATTTCACTATATATAATAAATATATGCTAGAATTATATCCTTAAGATTGTTTAAAAAACTTAATCTTAATTAATATATAAATTAATAAAAAAAAACAAGAAAACTGTATCATAACTCCGATCTTCCCTTCCATCTTCACTAGCTATACTCATCAAGTTACTCACTCGCAGCTATCGCAGCAATGAAAGAAGCAGTGAAGAGGGAGCTTGGACCCTCAATGGATGACTGATCTTATTGATAGAGGTAGGAGAAGTGTTAACATCAACATTTCAAAAGTTCAAAAGATGCAAGAATATTTTGTAGTCTCGTAACCCGGATCACAATTTAACATGTCAATCCAGGTTGACCTCAAGTCAATTTATTATATTATTATTTTAATATTAAAAAAATATATCATTTTATTTTTTTAATCAAACAATGCTTTATAGGTTGTTCGGGTTGTTTTTGAACCCGCAAAGTTAATTAAGTCACATCGGGTCAACTCCCACACAGTTTAAATTTTTTTTTTTCACTAGAAAAGAAACATTAGTAACATCTATTTTTTTTAACATTCAAGAAAAATTTGACCCTTGCAACGCAGGTCAATAATCTAGTCTATATTGTAGGATTTCTACAATATACTATATGTAAATATATGGTATTAATATACATGAGCATATGCATAACTCCTAAGTATACCATGATAAAAGCCAGAGCTTAATTAATTTAGTATTTGAATATTAAATAATAATATAAATTATTTATAGAGATTTACTCAATAATTTAAAATTTTGAATTGAAAAGTTAATTATTAAAGAGGTGATGAGTTGAAATTTCACATGTATTTTTATTTTTTTAATTAAATTAAAAATTAAATATAAAATAATAATAAATATATACAAGTTTTAAGTTTGAAAAAGATTCCTTTTCAAATATAAATAAAAATAAAAATTAGGATATGGACGCCGCGAGCATGTCAACGTAGCTGCCTATGGTTTTGATCATAGTTTTAAGACCCGACCCGGTCCAAGACCCGGGTTCCGGGTTTTGATCGGGTCACCGGGTTGGTCAGGTCAGTTCTTTTTTTTAAATCAAAAAGACGTCGTTTTAGTAAAAGAAAAAAAGTCAACGGGTTTGCAACCAGGTCTTGACCGGGTCGTCGGGTCAACTTGTCGGGTCAGCCAGGTCACACCGGGTTTTTCCTTCCCCTATTTTTTCTTCAACTCGTCCCGGTTCTAGTCCCGGATCGGCCGGGTCCCCGATCGACCCGCCGGGCCGGGCCGGGTTTCAAAACTATGGTTTTGACAAGGCGAATCAAAATCTGCAGATGGGCTTATAGTGGTTTCAATCAACCCACTTGGATGGATGCGTGTACTCTAAATAATACTAAGTTGCACTTCAGAATTAATTTAATTTATTTTTATTAAAAAAAAATTATGTTTTTAAATTATTTTAATAAGTTGATATTAAAAATAATTTTAAAAAAATAAAAAATTATTATTTTAATATATTTTTAAACAAGAAATATTTTAAAAAACAATTGCTAGTATATTTTAATCATCCCGTAACAATTATAAGGTTAAATATTATAAGATATGATTGATTAAAATAAAAGTATTGACTATAAACCCACAGATTTATTTTATTTTTTCCGGATCCATGGGGATTTTGCACACATGGTCCGAGCACTACGGTGCTTTGAATCTAATCTTTTTACAGCCATGGTTAGCTACCTATAGATAGCTGGATATGTTGTCGTTGTGTGCATGAGTGGCATTTATCCTATTTTTTTTTTATGAGAGCTTACCATTTTCTTTCGTGTTGTTTATGCCATGGAGAGTGATTTTGTGTTTTCTAATTTTTTTTTTACCATCAATAAAAAAATATGTTTTTTTAGCTTATTTTCAAGAACTTTTTTATTATTATTTTGGGTGGAGTATATTTTTTAGATGTTATAAAAGATTCAAAAATATTATGTTATTTGTTGATTATATCAAATTTAATTTTCAATATTTTGATTGATATATATTTTGTTTATATTTTATTTTATTTTAATTTTGTCCTTTAGAGTTTTATTTAATTTGATTTTTATATTAACTCTAGTCTTTACTTTTTATATTATTTTTTTCTCTTATTCTTTGTCTTAATTGAAATTTTTTTATCTATCAAGCTTCGTTTTTATTCTTTTTATTGTTATCAAGATTTGAAATAATTTATGAAATTAGATTTTTTTTATTTTTCATCATCTTTTAAATTTTTTATCTATTAGATTTAGTCTCGATTCTTTGGATTGTTATTTGTTTATTTGAAATAATTTATGTATGAAATTGGATTTTTTTTCATTTTTCATCATCTTTCAACCTTTTTATATGTCAAATTTAGTCCCTATTATTTTAATTGTTATTTTTTTTATTTGAAATAATTTATGAAAATAGATTTTGTTTTCAATTTCATACTTCTTTAATTTTTTTATCTATCAATTTTAGTATTTATTTTTTTAGTAAAACTGAAAAAAAATTAAAACGTTAATAAGTAATTTTTCAGCTTATTTTTCATTGTATAACCAAACACTTGAAAGTATTTTTCAATTTATTTTTCATGATACTATCATACATAAAAAAAATCAATCAACTTTCCATGAAAACCATTTAAAAAAAAAAACTATTTTTCAAGTCTGAAATAAAAAAGAAAAAGAAACATATGTTTGAAGTAAAAATACGGTGGTAGGCATTACCATCAAATCATATATTATTTAGTGAATGTCTGGAGTGCATTTAATTTTTTTTTAAAAAGTAATTTAAAAATATATTTCATTTAAAAAACATTAAATTACTATTTATTTTAAATATTTTTTAATAATTTTAATATATCGATATCAAAATAAAAAATACTTTTAAAAATTACCATATATTGTAATTTCAAACATAATCTGTTCAACACGGTTGGTACAATATCTTTAATAACCTAAACTTTGTAAATCACATGTTACATGTCAACGTAAATGGAAAAATTATGGCATTATCCATCTTATGTTATTTTTTTCACTAGGCTCGCGTGATGACATAAGATGGATATAAATATATGTCAATAAAAGAACTTTTATTAAGCATGTAAAAATATTTCATTTGTTATTAGAAAATTATATATATATATATATGTTTATTAATTTTAAGATTTGTCAAGCAAAAGTACTCTATATAAAGAAAAGGAGTTTAGCACATGAATTATGATGGTTAATAATAATATATTCCTAGTTGAAATAACTTTATTATCCATTATTTTTTCTTTCATGAATGTATTTAATATTATAATGCATGTTATTTTTTAAAATTATTTTTTATTTAAAAATATATTCAAATAAATTTTTAGAGTTTTTTTTATTTTCAATATCAGCACATTAAAATTATAAAAAATATTAGTTTAATTTTTTCCAAGTAAAATGTAATTTAAAAAAACATTTTAAAATGAAAAATATTCCAGAAACAAAAATTACCTAATTTCAAACACTTAGTAACAGCAATCACGAAAAGTAATGGTTGCCAATCAAGAAAACAGAAAAAGGAAACTTTAAATAAATTAATTTCGTAATGATTAGAGTTCATCATTAACATCTCATGCCCTAATGCTTTTATGGAAATTAATCGATCAATGTCGTCGTTTTCTAGGACAACAAAATCTCCTAGACAGCATGGAGAATCTGTTACCTAACTCGTTAAAAGACACTTACCTGAAAATATATAGGCAAAAGCTATGGTTTTTTTTAAAAAATTATTTATTTATATTTTTAAATTATTTTATTATGTAGATATTAAAAAAAAATAAAAATTATTTTAATATACTTTCAGCCATGTTTGTTTTTGTGTTTCAAAAACATTTTTAAAAAGTTTAAAATTTTTTTATTTTTTCTTTGCTTCAAATTAATATTTTTTTGGTGTTTTTAGATCATTTTGATGTGCTGATGTCAAAAATAATTTTTTTTAAAAAATATATATTATTTTGATACTTTTCTAAATAAAAAATACTTTAAAAAACAAACGCAATCATATTTTCAAATACATAATAAAACACTTTAAAAAAAATAAATAATCAAAACAAATAAAAAAAATATCACCAAACTCTACTAAGCAATGATTTATCTTTCTTCTGGCACCCTCAAAAGGAGAGAGGTCTCATTCCCTAGGAGAGTGTTTAAGATTTAATAATACTAATAATTAAAAATGTAATTATTATATATTTTAGGTTGAAGCAAGCACATAAATTAGTTCTATAGGCTTTTTTTCCTTGTTTATTTTCCCTTTGGGTGCTCTATATTTAACGTTTCATGCCCAAGAACCTATCTCTTTTGTTTCATTAAATTAAATAAAATGCCTAGAGTAAATCCACAATAATTGTATTAATTAATCTGTTCATTTTAGTGTTACTAATAATAGAAAAATGAATAAAAAAAATTATTTCCACCTCTTCTATAAGCTTTGCTTATAGATTTTCTGTGTTCATATGGCCAGCAATCATTTATTAGAAAAAAATAAATAAATAAAGGCTGAGCAGATCATAATATTGTTTCATTAATTGTGTTGCAATTTATTTTGTTTAAAGCTACAAGGGTGCAGATATGATTCGGTGGAGACCCACGTGAAGACATGCATTTGCATGTACAGACAAGATCTTCCTTCTGGGATTTGGTACAGCTAGGCAGATTGATCTGAACCGTCGATTCTGCAGAATCAAAATCCCACCAGGAGTTTTGACCTGGAGCTGTTGATGATGAATCTTCCCTCACCTTCGCATTTAAAATTGAACTTCTTTCAAAGCCAAAGTACTGATCCGATTTAAGATTTAGGTTTTGGGTTTCTTCCGATATGTTTTAAATAAAAATTAAAATATTAAAGTAATATTGTTTTCAATAAAAAATAAAAATAAAAAATTTAAAATTGATATAATAAGGTTCTAATAAAATAAGACAAGATCAATTGAGTTAGCTATATTTAATTAAATTAACTCAATTTAATTATGTTAACATTCAATATTATTGTGGTTGACTTTTTATCACAGATTAGAAAATATTATTAATTAATATCTTATATTACTATGTTTTTAATTCATAGTACCTTCCTATAAATATATTATTTAATTTTAGTTTACTATAATTTATAAATAATGCAATGTAAAATAGAAATCTCAGTAAGTTAGAGATCAATATTTGAAACTCATGGTAAACTTATAGAGAAATTAATATCTGCGGTCATAAATTATATCAGATAATTATAAAAGGCTTCATTTAATTTAAAAATTAAAATAATAAAATGATTCCATATTTTAGTTTTTAACTTCTAGTTTTTCTTAAACCCAATTAAATAATGATAAAAATTCTTGTTATTTTTCTAAAAAACCTTCGAAGAAATCCCAGAGTTCTTTGGGAATTTGGCTTTGCTTCCCTACTACAAGTAACTTTCGTAATTAACTAGATAATTGGTTATCGATGTTACGGTTTATATTATTTTTTTAATATAAATAAATATTTAAACATTGCTACATGTTTTATAGTAAAAAAAAATTAAATTGTATGAGAGTTAATTTAACATGACCTGGTCAATTTGACAAGTCTAAAAATAATTTGGATGACTGTTAAAAATATAGTTTGACTAAATAAATTTTCAAGACTTATTTTTCAAAAAAAAAATATTGATACAAAAATATATTGGATTAATCCAGTTAAATTTAGATTAACATGTCAAATCTGTAACCCGGGTCACAAAAATAGGTTGACCAAAAGAAAATAAATCAAATTAAATTATGAAATTCAATTCTCAATCAACACAATGTTGAATGATGAAATTAAAAAAATAATAATTAAAAAAGACAAGAAAATGACCCCGAGTTAACTCGGGTTAAATTGTCTATTCCGCAACTCGGGTAATTAGACCACAATAACTTTATAAAAAGCAAATTGAAAAAAATCATGATGCCTAATTTCAAATCAATCAAATATTAAAAGATAAAATTGAAAATAAATCAATAAAATATAAGACAAAAAAACTCAAGTTAATCTACAAAATCTGTAACTTGGGTTGTAAGACCGATTAAAAAAATCCAGCATTAAAAGATGAAATTAGAAAAAAAACTAAACATTAAAACAATAAAAAAAGAAAATAGCATTGAAGAAAACGATGCTTTATAATAGGAGAATAGTAAATTCCTCTTCTCATTTAGTTTTTGTTAACTAGATTAATAGTCGGTGCTTTGCCACAGGCCAAATCAATTTCTTTATAGCGTAAAAAATGATGCTAAAGCGTTGCCATTGTATTTTAAAGAATAAAAAACTCAACATAATAAAAAGAAAACTAAAAAAAATAATGATCATCAAACCCTAGGAATTAAATTGTAGAATGATGAAATCAGGAAAAAAATCAGTGAAAAAAACAAAGCACCAACAAAACCAAGTGAGATTATCAAAACCCACGAGTAGTATCATGTGGACATGATAATACAATAGAAGAAAAAACATATGTATAAAAAAAAGTTTAATTTAAAAAAGAAACAAATTTTGAAAGACAAAATAAAAAAAAAAAACTTCTAAAAAAACATGAGCCACTTGGATATAGTTCTCACCTAAATCATGAGATAGGGATAACCTAATTGAAAAGAAAATTTAAAAAAATAATGAAGTTTATTTTTTAAAATGAACAACTTCAAAGGATGCAAATATGAAAGAAAACAACGTCAAACCGTGTTAACTTTTAAACCCATGACTTTAGGTAGTGTCTAAATTGGAAGCACTGTAATTGGAAAGCAACTATTTAAAAACTTGGCTCAACTTGACGGGTTGACCTGTGTTCCAGGTGACCCTTGGCTTAGATCGACCCGAGTTTCAAAAGAAATTAGAGGAGAATTGATCTAGTGTAATACAGTAAAAAACCTGGGTTGACCAATATTTCAGTTAACTCGAGGAAAATTGAATCAAAACAGGGTCAAGCCATGTTTATTATTTTCCTTTTTTTAAAAAAAATTGTATCATTTTGATTTTTTTATAAAACAAAAGGATCTAGTTGACCTAAGTTAGCTCAAACCAACCCACTTGATTTGTGACCCGATAATTGTCCAGGACTGACTATTAGATAGGGCCTAAAAACAATGTGAAAAATCAAGGAGACCAAATCCCAATAAATAAAATTTCGAATGATGAAAAAAATAAAGGATAAAAAAATAGCAATTAACAGAAGAAGAACCTTATTTGAAATTTTTTTTTGAAAAGATAAACTAAAATTTTGAATTTAAGGGTAAAACTGAAAAAAATCAAATTAAAAAATAAATTGAAAATAAAAAAATAAAAATCAAGAGAATGAGGAAAAAAAATTTAAAAAATAAAAAATCAAGATTATGAATCTAAGGATGAAATTGAAAATAAATTAAAATTTAATAAAAAAGCTCAAAACATTGAGGGTCAAACCTTAAATATATAAAAAATATTGATCTAAAGAGTAAAATTAAAAAGAAAAATTAAATTTATAAAAACATCCAAAACACAAAAACCAAAGAAAACCAATTTCCAACGATCCTAATGATGATAAATGAAGTTTTTACAAATAACTAAAGTCAACTCGATCCAACCTTCAGAATTTGTAACACGAATCATGAGGTCGGATCACAACGTAAAAAGAAAACTTGAAAAAAATAAAAATATAAAATTCTAAACCAATCAAAATAATTAAGGATAAACTTGAAAAAAAATTAAAAAAAAAGATTTTAAAAAATATAAATTTAAAAAGAAAGACAACCAAATTTGACACAAAAAATATAATCAAATTATAGGGGATGAAATTGAAAAATAATTTCAATTAAGAATAGGATAAGAACAACTAGAAATAACAATAAAAAGAATGAAGATCATATTTGATAAAAAAATAAAATGTCAAGTGATGACATCCAAAAACAAATTAATTCAATAAAGGATTTAAGAAAAAAAAAACATCACAGTTAAAAGAATAAAGATCAAATCTAATAAAAAAAAAACAAATTATAAAGTGATGAAATTAAAAAAAAAACATTAACTTAATAAATGATCTAAGACCAAATACATTGCAATTAAAAGAAAGAGAATCAAATATGATATAAAAATAAAGTATTGAAAAAAATAAATTAACTCAATAAATAATTTAAGACCAAAGACATTGTAATCAAAAGAATGAAGATCTAATTTAACTTAACAAACAAATAACTAGACTTTTTCGTTTTTTTGCAATAGTCAGCACAATTATAGGAGGAGAGAGAAAAAAAAAGAGAAAGGGAATAACTCTTTGCCGAAGCTCATTTGCATGTCGTCGGAGAACACGCGCCTCACCACCATGACAAGGGTGGCGAGACGCATCAAACGCCGCCTCAGAAAGTGGAATTCAATGTTGTGTAAGGGCACGAGCGGAGCTCATTTATTGACACGTGCATAGCACGTGTTAGCCACTTTTTTTTTTTATATATATATATATATATCAAATCTCTCCTAATCACACATGAGAATTACAAAAAAATCATAGCAAAAAACCTAAAATGACCTTGCATCAATAGTAAAGAGAGCTTATTATTTAGGGATATTTAAGTAATTGACCTACATAAAAATATAAAAACCCCAAAAAACCCTTGACCCAAGGGAACAAATTTTCAAGGATCATTTAGTAATTATGCTGTAGAAAAAAAAAACATGAAATTATTGATTAACACCCTTCTTTAATGTAATTATTAATAAACTTTATGAAAAAAGCTCTTATATCCCCTAAACTCAAGCTTGCCCACCAAAATTAGAATAGTAGTTTTATTATGGATTGTACTATGTATAATTCACGGTGAAACACGATGTGTTTTAGTTTTTCTGGTAATTAATAATAATAGTAATAATAAATCTTAGAATAGTTGTTTCCACGTTGCACATGCATCAGCTTGTCAAGGTTTGGTGGCCATCTGCAACTCTTGTCGGTCCATAATTAATTCTATCACTATTTTAAAGAATTTAATTTGTTGTAAAATTATTTAATAATAGGCATTGCATAGATCTTCAGGGGAATTTTTGAAGATGAATTGCAATACCACAGATTTATTAATATAAAATTTTAAGTAAATCGGTACATAAGAACTTTGAAACTCAGCCAATAATTAACTGTTAAGGAACCTTCAAAAGTGGGAAACATTATTTTAATTATTTTTCGAATCTTTTCATTTCATCTTCATTGATTTTACGAAAATTAAATTGGTTGCGGATTTCTAGAAAGATCTTGACTGTTCAAGATCATTAGGCAATCCATTGAGATTGAAAATAATTTATTAGCCCATTTCTCACCTAAACACATGCTCTTGAAGGGTAACTTGTACTTCAGATTTCTAAATTAACTCCAAGAAAGATAAGATGCTTAGAGATCCAATTTTAAATTGTTTCTATCTATTTTATTTTTATTGTTAAGTGTTAGAAATTTTGGAAATCTGTAGATAGGAGTTATTAAACTATTAATTAAGGTATTATATTGCATTGTTTTTTTTTATTATTAACGTGGGTATTCGGGTCAGTTTGCGCGCACCTCATCTAATCTCACAAGCCCTGAAATTAACAATTATATAAGTCTTCAGTTGCCATCATATTAGCAAAGAAGGTCATTAAAACAATATTTTTCTAGGATCAAGAAAGCAATTAGCAATCTCTTGATTTATGATGACACCATCTCACTATATATTAAAAAAAAAAATTCACACTAATTATAATAACAAGAAAATCCATTAAGAAATTGATGGTATAAATAATGTTGTTTTTACTCAATTTCTTCAAGAAATTTGAAGAAATAATAATAATAAAGAAATCCCTTTTTATCATAAGTAACATTATACATCAAAATATTATTCAATAGCTTATATTTCATAAATTAATTATATAATATGTGATGTTCTAACTCTCATATATATATATATATATATAGAAAGTGCCATTTCTTGCATACAAAGCATCTTCAAATTATTAAAACTCACGTCAATTCTTCGACTGAAAGGACAGAGAAGACAGCCATCTTGTTGTCCCTACTCTCTCCACCATGAACACTTGAAATTGAGAAGACAGAGAGTGCCCATACCTTATGCCAAGCTACTGATCGAACTCCTTGAGTTATTACAAAGTTCGCGTGCCTTGTTTTTCTTGCATGAAAGTTGGAGAAACTTCAAAAGTTGTTCATGTTTGAATGATATTGACAACATTTTGAAAGAGAAAAAGAATGGATGGTGGAGGTGATATATACAGAGTAAGCAGCGCACGTTTAAGCAGTTCTTCTAATATATGGAGGAATAGTACCTTGGACGTTTTTTCAAGGTCCTCTCGTGATGAAGATGATGAAGAAGCTCTAAAATGGGCTGCTATAGAAAAACTCCCTACTTGTTTACGTATGAGAAGAGGTATATTAACTGAAGAAGAAGGTCAAGCAAGAGAGATTGATATAGCAAGCCTTGGTTTGATAGAGAAAAGGAATTTAGTGGAGAGGCTAGTTAAAATTGCTGAAGAAGATAATGAGAGATTCTTGTTGAAGCTCAAAGAAAGGATTCACAGGTATTGGATCTTGAAACTTCAAATTCATCCCAGTTCCTGAAAGATTTTCTTTTTCTTTTTGATACATTGCTGCTTCTGTTTTTTTTTCTCTAAACTGGTTTTGGAAACACAGAGTTGGACTGGATATACCAACAATTGAAGTCAGGTTTGAACATTTAAGTATTGAAGCAGAAGCTTATGTTGGGGGTAGAGCATTGCCTACGATTTTCAACTTCTCTGCTAATATGCTAGAGGTACAAAAGCTGCTATAGAAATCATGCTTGATTTGTTGTCTTTTTAACTCGGCTAAAATTTCCTCAAGTTTTGTGAATTGAATTCACTGATTGTCCTGTATTCTTCCTATCTCCGAAGGGGTTCTTGAGTTTCCTTCACATACTTCCAAGTAGAAAGCAACCATTTCCCATTCTTCATGATCTCAGTGGGATCATCAAGCCGCGAAGGTCAGTGAAAATATTAAGTTTGCAGTATATTTATATAGAGAATGCTGCAAAATGGTTGGTTTCTCATATTCAAGTTTTGCAGAATGACACTACTTTTAGGCCCTCCTAGCTCAGGCAAGACCACATTACTATTGGCGTTGGCTGGAAAACTTGGTAAAGATTTGAAAGTAAGGAGTCACGGATTTTCGGTATTTGTTTTTAAGAAATTGTTTTTTGCCTTGTGATCTGACCTTGATATTTGTGAAATTTCAGAGTTCAGGAAGCGTTACTTACAATGGACATGGGATGGCAGAGTTCGTACCACAGAGGACATCAGCTTACATAAGTCAATATGATCTTCATATAGGAGAAATGACTGTGAGAGAAACACTGTCTTTCTCTGCAAGATGTCAGGGGGTTGGACCACGTTATGGTCAGTAAAACACCATTGTTTCAGCATAGCAATTGTTTAATCAATAAAGGATTTGATTTGAATTACTGTGGGATTGTGAAATTATGCAGAGATGTTAACTGAATTATCAAGGAGGGAGAGGGAAGCAAATATCAAACCAGATCCTGACATTGATATTTTCATGAAGGTGAGGATGGACTGCAATAGAATTGAGTCCATAATCATAGTGAGAAAAGTGTTTTCATCATTAAAATATGCCCTAAACATTTGGATTCTACAGGCAGCAGCTCTAGAAGGGCAGGAGACTACTGTAACAACAGATTATATTCTCAAGGTACTGGATGCAAATCTAACTAGGCCAGGGAGTTGCAGGATTACACAAAGATACACATATGGATATAACTAATCCTTCTGCTTCTACAAATCAACAGATTTTAGGACTTGATATATGTGCTGATACCATGGTGGGTGACGAAATGATACGAGGCATCTCTGGCGGACAAAAGAAGCGACTAACAACAGGTTAAACATAAGGCAACTTTTTGTTATTGTTGGGAGTAATTTCTTATGAGCATAAACCAGAACTGGGTGTTTTCTGGTCTATCTATGTGATGTAGGTGAGATGCTAGTTGGACCAGCAAGAGCACTTTTCATGGATGAGATATCAACTGGTTTGGACAGCTCAACAACATTCCAAATAGCGAACTCACTCAGGCAAACAACACACATTCTCAATGGAACTACTTTCATCTCTCTTCTTCAACCAGCACCAGAAACTTATGATCTTTTCGATGACATAATTCTGCTGTCGGAAGGACTGATTATTTACCAAGGTCCACGCGAAAATGTTCTTGAATTCTTTGAATCATTGGGCTTTAAATGTCCGGAGAGGAAAGGAGTTGCTGACTTCTTACAAGAAGTAATTCTAGCCATAACTTCAAATGACATATTTCCCTTACAGATCTTGGAACAGCTTTGAGCTTGTTTATAAACTTTTTTCTGGTGATATCAAATAGGTGACATCAAGGAAAGATCAAGAGCAGTACTGGGCATGTAGAGATCAGCCTTACAGCTTTGTTTCAGCCAAGGAATTTTCTGAAGCATTCCAATCATTTCATATTGGCCGAAAACTAGGTGATGAACTTGCTACACCATTTGACAAGTCCAAAAGCCACCCTGCCGCTCTAACAACTGAGAAGTATGGTGTCAGCAAGAAGGAACTCTTGAAAGCTTGCATTTCAAGAGAATTTTTGCTCATGAAAAGGAACTCATTTGTCTACATTTTCAAATTCACACAAGTGAGGATTCTTTTTCTTGTTTTCTGAAATCGTAGCCATTCCATTCATAAGATCAAATTCTGTGCTCTCAAGGATTTGCATATGTTCAAAACTAGAATAAACTTCAAGCGCTTCATTGTTGTGACAATAATAACTTGTTCTTCCTTCATTTTCAGCTTATTATCTTAGCTTCCATAACAATGACTATATTTCTAAGAACGGAGATGCATCGCAACACAATAGTGGATGGTGGGATTTATCTCGGCGCTCTTTTCTTCGCTATCATTGTCATCATGTTCAATGGCTTCTCAGAGCTTGCCATGACCATCATGAAGCTTCCTATTTTTTACAAGCAAAGAGACCTTCTCTTCTATCCTCCCTGGGCATATGCCATACCTACATGGATTCTCAAGATCCCAATCACGTTTGTAGAAGTTGCCATATGGACGATCATGACATATTATGTTATAGGCTTTGATCCAAACATTGGAAGGTGAGAAAATGGAACTTGTCAATGAATATGTTTTCTAGTCCCTTGGACTTCCAGAATTTGCTGAAAGCTCTTCATGGCAGGTTTTTCAAGCAGTACTTGATATTTGTGTTGGCTAACCAGATGTCATCTGGGCTGTTCCGAATGACGGGAGCACTAGGAAGGAACATAATTGTAGCAAATACATTTGGTTCATTTGCATTCCTTGCAGTACTAGTTTTGGGAGGATTCATCTTATCAAGAGGTGGCTTGGATACATTTACTCTTATTTATTTTGTTAAGTGTGATGAGATTAAATTCTGATTGTGAACCCAATATTCTTTTGCATTAGATAATGTGAAGCCATGGTGGATATGGGGCTACTGGGTCTCGCCGTTAATGTATGTGCAGAATGCAGCGTCTGTCAATGAATTTCTTGGGCATAGTTGGAGACATGTAAGAAGCTTCATGTTCTTGAACTCTGATGACAGGAAAACACACACACGCACATTGAAGACTCGAAGAAAATGCTTCAGCTAATACTAATACTAATAATTGGAAATATCCGTGCCACAGATTCCTCCTAATTCAACAGAGTCATTAGGAGTTGTTGTCTTGAAGTCTCGCGGAATTTTCCCAGAAGCACATTGGTATTGGATTGGAATAGGAGCTTTGATAGGATATACCTTGCTGTTCAACTTCCTTTTCACCTTGGCTCTAAAATATCTCAACCGTGAGTATCTACATTTACATGTTCAGTTTTGAAAGTTGAGCCCACCATTCTGATGATTGAATTGATTGCAGCATTCGGGAAGCCCCAGGCAATGTTATCAAAAGAGGCCTTGGCTGAGAGAAATGCTAACAGAACTGGAGAGTTGATTGAACTATCAACAAGAGGAAAGAGCTCTTCAGGTAGGTCAATAGACTAACCTATATAGATAGTTGCTTCTTTTCTATCTTGTATGAAGGAAGCTCGAAGTTAAACCTTCTGAATACATTGCAGTAAGAGGGATTGACAGCAGACGAAGTTCCTCAGCCAGGCCACCATCTTTAAGAATGCATAGCTTTGGTGATGCCAGTCAAAATAAGCGAGGAATGGTTCTCCCTTTTCAACCCCTTTCTATCACTTTCGATGAGATCAGATATTCGGTAGACATGCCACAGGTACCTTAAGGCTCTTTAATTATGAAGTACAACGTAGATATCAGCAACCTTAAAGAACAAATGAAAATGCTGAACTTTCTGGGAGTTAATGACATTATGGATGAATTAATTTGCTATGTAATTCTCCCGATGTCATTACGTAAAGAATTTCTGAATCTGTAGGAAGTCTCTAAATTTCAAAATAGTTATTGAGTTCTGGTATTATATTTGCTCTTTTGCAACCATTCTATTGAAGTGCTGAAGGTGTGCATCCTGACTTTTGTGCCAATCTTGCAGGAAATGAAGGCTCAAGGAATTCTTGAGGATCGTCTGGAACTTTTGAAGGGTGTCAGTGGTGCTTTCAGGCCGGGAGTCCTAACAGCTCTAATGGGTGTTAGTGGTGCTGGAAAGACCACTCTAATGGATGTGTTATCTGGAAGAAAAACCGGTGGTTATATTGAAGGAAGAATCTCTATATCAGGGTATCCAAAAAACCAACAAACATTTGCTCGGATTTCAGGATACTGTGAACAAATGGATATCCATTCCCCTCATGTTACTGTCTATGAATCCTTGGTTTATTCTGCATGGCTTCGACTTTCCCCCGATGTCGATTCAGAGACAAGAAAGGTACATTTCATTCTTTTTCTTATTTTTATTGTAGAACACGGAGGGAGGGATGAACGAAAAGGCATCCAAAATCAAGGATGCAGCACGATACTACAACTTTTCTGTTTTCTTCAGCCATCAGGTTAATGACTCTAAATTCAATCAATGTGTTGCAGATGTTCATTGAGGAAGTCGTGGAGCTTGTGGAGTTAAACCCTTTAAGAGAAGCGCTTGTTGGATTGCCTGGTGTGAATGGTCTCTCTACCGAGCAGCGCAAGAGGTTGACAATTGCAGTTGAGCTTGTTGCTAATCCATCCATAATTTTCATGGATGAGCCAACCTCTGGCCTTGATGCCAGGGCAGCAGCCATAGTTATGAGAACAGTGAGGAACACGGTGGATACTGGGAGAACTGTAGTGTGCACAATACACCAGCCAAGCATAGACATATTCGATGCTTTTGATGAGGTGAGACATATTTCTCACTCTAATGGAACTATCAAACGAGTTTCTGTCATCTTTTTAGATGCTCTAATCCGTTATTTTCACATTGTAGCTATTTTTGTTGAAACGGGGAGGTGAGGAAATTTATGTTGGTCCAGTAGGCCGCCATGCTTGCCATCTAATCAAGTATCTTGAGGTTAGGATAATTTGCTTGATACAGAAGATACTCGAATCTTACCTTGTTGCTATGCTAAAATGCTGACATTGAGGACTTGAACTTTACCAAGGAAATTGAGGGAGTTCCAAAGATTAAGGATGGTCACAATCCTGCAACTTGGATGTTGGAGGTTACTTCAGCAGCACAAGAAGCTCTTCTCGGGGTTGACTTCACTGATATCTACAAGAATTCAGAACTATTCAGGTCAGACCGCCTCACATTTCCTTTATTTATAAAAAAATAAAAATAAAAAATAAAAATAGGAGAGGGTGGAAAAATGAAAGAGAACTTTATGGACCGTGTTTATATTTTGAGTTGAAAACTGCTATAATTGGAAATGTATTTAAAGAAAAAGAGGTGAAGCTTCATAAGAATCTATCATTTTCTGATGCACACAATGTTACAAGGTTACTGACAATTTTCAGTGAATTATTCAGGAGAAACAAAGCATTGATCAAGGAACTAAGCTCTCCACCGCCGGGTTCAAACGATCTTTACTTCCCTACTCAGTATTCGCATTCCTTCTTCACCCAGTGTATGGCTTGCCTATGGAAGCAGCACTGGTCATATTGGCGCAACCCGCCATACACTGCAGTCAGACTGTTATTCACAACATTCATAGCTTTAATGTTTGGGACAATATTTTGGGACATGGGCTCCAAAAGGTACATAGAAGTGCAGCATATTCTTTACACAAGGGCTAACCCCCCCCCCTCTTTTGCTCTCTAACATAAATGAAATGTTCTGAACTGCAGAAGGAACAGACAAGATATCTTTAATTCGATGGGTTCTATGTACGCCGCTGTTCTTTTCATAGGGGTACAGAATGCTACATCAGTGCAGCCAGTTGTTGCTATTGAGAGAACAGTATTTTACAGAGAAAGAGCAGCAGGAATGTATTCTGCATTGCCATATGCCTTTGCACAGGTAAATTGATTTTGTTAATCAGCCTTTTTGTCTTCGTGGAAAGGAATTGATTAATTCATCAATGCATTATCCATCTGTCAAGATTTAAGGTATATAAATACAGGAAACATGCAGAAGAGACTGCTTGATGCTTGTTTTGAGATTCCAGGAAAATCAACCGCAAGGTTCCCTCACCTAATCATTTGTTTTTCTATGCAGGTTATGATTGAAATCCCATACGTTTTAGTTCAGACTCTCATATATGGAGTTATAGTGTACACCATGATTGGTTTTGATTGGACAGTTAGCAAGTTCTTTTGGTACATCTTCTTCATGTACTTCACTTTATTATACATGACTTTCTATGGCATGATGACTGTCGCCGTCACGCCAAACCACAATGTTGCTGCTATAGTTTCATCTGCTTTCTACGCAATATGGAATCTTTTCTCGGGATTCATTGTTCCTCGAACGGTAACTTACCCTCCTTTGTGTTTCTATACCACCTAATCTAAATAAAAAACAGACCAGGACTAAGATGATTAACTCTTGTTTCTGACAGAGGATTCCTATCTGGTGGAGATGGTACTTCTGGGCATGTCCGATCTCTTGGACCCTCTATGGATTGATTGCTTCGCAATATGGAGACATCAAGGATAAACTAGAGGGTGATGAAACAGTAGAAGATTTCGTGAGGAATTATTTCGGTTTTCGGCACGACTTTGTTGGAACTTGTGCAATCGTAATTGTTGGGATCTGTGTGCTATTTGCATTCACCTTTGCATTCTCCATTAGAGCATTTAACTTCCAGAGAAGATGAGATTTTTTTCTGCTTTTCTACATAGATAAATGTACAAAGCAATCAGAAATTTATCATTGCTTCAAGTTCTATTGATCATAATTTTTGCTCATGTTGGAAATGTGGTTTGTGTCTGCGCGCGCGCGAAAGCAGATCCATGCCAAACCTGTCTAAAAGGTGATGTCTATGAAAGAAAGAAAAATAAAATGGGAAACAATAGTTTTTTGCCATGCATAGTGTTAGTTTCAAAACATTCACTTCTTTGGCCCATCTTCTTTTCCTAACATGGTAGGGGTCCTCTCTGAGTCTGAGGGGACTTTTCAAGGCTCAAGTCGTAGTATTTATGAGGTAATCAATTTAGCATTTAAAGGTGTTGAGGGTGGAAGAAAGTGTGTGAGAGGACCTAGGACTGGTGCCTGGTGGTTGTGATCATCTCCCAAATTTAGTAAAAGCTCAAATTCATGACCTTACAACAACTGTCGCAGAGATCATCCTTGCAAGATCTTATGTCCTGAATTTTAGCCCTATATGACTTTGCTTGAACTATAAACTTCCTTGTTTAAACATGTTTATGCTTGGACAATAAAACCTTGCTACATCTAGTTAAGTACATGTTCAGAATAAATGCATTCATGCTTGCAATCACCAGCAACAAAGTGAAAATGTTCAATTCCATACCAAACATTCTAGACTCGAGAGGACAAGTGAGAGGGGGAGGGAGAGAGAGATGGAACCCACCATTATAACAAAATCAAACACCCAAACCACAACACTCTAGTAAATGCTCCAAGTATTGATGAACAAGTTTAATACCGCACAACAAACCGTCTTCACAAAAAATTAACTGTCTAGATCAGGCCAAACAAAGGCTGAAACAAGATGAACTTCTAACCGAGCAACAAACCGCCAAGGCCAAGATGAACTTCTAACCGAGCAACAAACCGCCGCATATGTTACAATTGGAACTCAATTCTCTCAATATCTAGAACTACAGCTAAAACTCTAAATTAGAAAAAGAAGGAAAGAAAGAGAAGGAACATGTTACTGCCTCATTTTGCCAAGTCATCCAAGAAGCTCTGCAACTCCCTCAAACCCTCGGCAGAAATGCTCCTGTGCACCCTTGGACGTGGGGCAACCAAGTTTCGGGGAGGCTCAGACTGGAAGCAAACCACGATAACAGCTAAATTATCCCCACTCTTCCTCTTCAAGGCTTCATCAACTAGATCTTTGCTACACATGACTGGGTCATTGTGCTCTTGAAGCCTCCGCCTAGCAAAATCCACAGCATTTTGGCTCCTGAACACATCCCAAATCCCATCACAGCCTATAATGAGGAATTCATCTTCCTCAGTCAATTGCCTAGTCATAAGCTCAGGCTCTGCACTTAGTGGTCCACCATCACTGCCATTACCTTTCAGTCCTTCCATGTGCCAGTCTCCCAAAGCACGAGCCACATTGAGTAGTCCATTGAGATAACCATCATAAATGTAGCCCCCAGATGCCTCGATGCGCTTCCTTTCTTTGCTGCACATTGGTTTATGATCATTAGACATGTCAATGGCATTGCCACGGCGGCATAGAACTGCCCGACAATCTCCAGCATTTGCCACAACTAACAACCTGTCATCAGAAATAAATAGCATATTAAGTAGTCGAAAACTCAGTCGTCACAACCCAACTTTAAGAGAAAAACCACAGACCCTGCCTTAATGGCTCTTATGGGTGCATTTCGAGATATGACCTAAGGGCAAGCATTACCATCATTTAGCTGCAGCCTTTTTATTTCCTTGAATAAACTCATTATCAGCCTCCCTAAGAAATATCCAGATGGAGGCTTGCCTTTGAATATAGAATGTGGTTCAACCTATTTCAGGTTCATAAAAAGCCCAACTATAGCTTGGATAGCTCATATCTACCTTTGTTTCTTAACTCAACAGTACTGTAATTGGTGAAACTAAGCACCAGGGATAAAGATTCTTAATAATCTATAACTAATAAAATATACCACAGCCTAGTTTGGTGAGCATTAAATGCTCCAAGAAGAGCTGAGTCGGTTGGTGGATGGATAAAAGCTAACCTCCCAACAACAAGAGCTGCTAGTGCAGTGGTTCCAGAAGCAAGGGCTGCATCCAGGGAGCAAGCCTTCTCAAAAGCAGAGTCGGTTTGCAGAAATGCAGAAGCAACAACCCTCTCAACCTCCATGGGGAAGTCTTCATCCTCAGCAATGAATCTTGGCAAATGGTAGCTTGCAAAGTCAGCAGCATGCTTTCCTCCATGTCCATCAAACACCTAACCATCAAAAACAGAACTGACTTCAACTAATACTTGTCATCACGATAGCTGATATCAATGCTATAACCAGCAACGCACTCGCGATCAACCATACATAAAACATATTTTTTTCCCATAGCCATAATCACAAAAAAGATGCTTTCAACTATGGTTCGAACCAGCAGAATTGAAGAAAACGTAAAGCTATTGCGTTTCTTGAATATCAAGCAAAAACAAAAAGGCTATATTTTTCAAGGCCTCAAGTTTTGCCTAACAGCCTGCTATTCACTTAACTGAAATGATTTTATGGTGTGAATTGCATATTTTAAGAATTTTGATACGAGAAAATTTATAAATAAACAAAAAGGGCCAATGCTTCAAGGAAATCACAAATATCTCGCACATCATTTTAACCAAAGAACAGCCAACAGTTTCTTGAATGTCCCACACAAGGAATCATATGAGGAATTAAGAGAAAGAAACTAGTACCCCATAAAAGGAATTGGGCCCATCAATAGCATTCTTGAGTCCATAATCACTCATAAAATTGTCAGCACATAAAAACACATCTTCCATACTTGAGCGAAAGCCAATATCCGCCCATGCACCAGAACGGATAATTGGAATGAAATCCGCATCATGATTTTCTGCACCAAGCTGAGGTTTAACAGAGATATCCAACGTCTTTGTCTTCACCTGCACAAAAATCAGGTCAAAATCTCAGCAACAAGAACTGTAGATCACCAGTGCTTACATAATTTAATAAAAATTAAACTTGACCTGATTTTTGTGCTTACATAATTTAATAAAAGTTAAACCATGGATGAGATGTTTAATCAAAATTAGCATTACTCCTCGGAAAACATTCTCATTAAATCACTAACAACTTCCTTGTCAAGGAGTCCACTTCAAAGAGTCAATAATTACAAATATATTACATAGTGATATTAAAAGAACAACACAAGCTAGAAAGAAAGAAAAACAAGATCAAACGTAACAAACCAATTCAACCCAATCAAAAGTCAAACTTGAATTTCTCGAACAACAAAGAACGCACAACACATAGAAATCCAACTAAAAAAACCCATTAAAATCACAGAAACATAAAGAAAACCAAAACCCAATTTCTTTAACCACGAAATAAAAAAAACCCAGATGCCAAAAAGGTGTAAAATTTAGAAACTTACAAGAGACTTGTGACGAACCAGAGTCTTCTTACAGATAACAGGCACACGATCAATGCTAAAACACTGTCTGCACGACGTCGTAGTGGTAGAAGCAGAGAGAGGTATCGGTGGTCTACTACTATTTTCACTAGAATTCCCATTATTTCCTTCCATTTTTTCACATTCCTAACAAAACCCACCGCCAGTAAAAACAAGGGACCAAAAGTGTGACTCGCTGAGTTCAGTTAATTGAGCGGTGACTCACTGAGTCCACTCGGGTAGAAATCGAGTGTTGGAGGTAGAAAGATTTGAACTTTTTTCAAGAATGCTAGTGGCGGAGAGGGCAGTTCGGGGATTTCTTAGAGTTAGGGTTTCAGATTAGAGAAAGGGAGAGAAATTAGGGTTTCAAGAGACGCAGCTTTAGTGATCCAGAGAGAGAGAGAGTTTTAAAAACGAAGGTGCTGTGTTTTCTTTCGTTGTAGAAGCCTGGAGGCGAGAGTTATAACTGGTTTGATTTAGAAGTTTGAACGGTGACGACGTCGTTTTTAGTCATATTTGGTGGTCTGGTTTTCTTTGTCAAATCAATTATTATATTATTTTGTTGTTAAATGGTATTTTTGAGTCAGCTTTTCTTCGTATTTTCCTGACTTTACCGTTCCATCTAATTTTTTTTTCATGTTAAAACCAGATTTATCTTATTTAAAATATCACCATTCAAACTAAATTAATAAAAAAACAATAAATTAAAAAGACCTCCTAGCATCAAATAAAAAAAAAACACACACATGATTGGATCTTGGATTGTCTCCGATAACATGTATAGGCCAGGGAGGAAGAATGCCTGTTCCAGCTAGTAGAAGATATGGGGAAATGGAATTGAAATGATGGTGTCCTTTTCCGGTGGTTGTGTAGACCTTTTAACGGTGAATCTTGAGCTTATTGTATTTTTTTATATGGACCGACATTTAACCATATTTGGGGTCCCAAGGTGATCGGCATGTGAGAACACTTGATCATTGCGATTGCTTCTTTTGAAGATAAAAGATTCTGTCTGGGACTGGTTATGTGCATGTTGCTCCATAAGTCAACCTTGTGGATGATGATTTCTCTCTCTCTTTTGGGTGAGAAAAAAGAGAGGATAGGGAAATCAGGATTTGGACAGGCGAGCGGGCGAGCGAGCATGTTAGGTCGGCATTTATTACGACAGAGAAAATGGGGGAGGCGATGCCACTCAGTGCACATGTGTACTCCTCCTCGCTTCCTCAAATTTCAATGTGGATTTAAGCAGGTAAGAAACTGGGAGGAGGAGGAATAGGGTGGAAATGGCATTGAAAATAGATGATGGTCTTAAAGTTTTTTTATTTTCTATTTTGGGTTTGGAAAAAAAATCTTGTCAAATTATAATAGGAAAGAAAAAAAGTTTTGATTGATATTAATTTCGACCATTAAAATAGTTGATTTTAGTGCCAATGAGTTTTATTCAATAAGAAAAATTTTACTGGGATGTTCTTTGGCATTACCGTTCCTTGAGATAGTAGATTTAAGCTCAAAAAATATTTTTTATTCAGGTTGATTATGGGTTTTTGAACTAATTTTTGAATTGTTTGAGGTTATAAATATATTTATTAAGGTATTTAAGATGTTTTTTAGATTTCTTGAATAAAAAAAGAGGGTTGAAAATAAAAGTCTTGGAAAAAATAAATCATTGCGCAGATCTTTCAACGATCCTCTGTTTATTGGATTCTAAGGCTCTAGACGACATGTTTGGCATGCTTTGTTTTTTTGTTTTTTTATGTTTTTTTGTTACCTATATTTTACACTCTAGCTTTTTTTTTTTGTTATTTCATACATTTTAGTCCCTGATTTTTTTAAAAAATATATATTTTTTTGTTACTCCATGATATATTTTTTTAATTTAACTTAAAATAAATATAAAAAACCTCCTTGTGTTATTTAACTTAGAAAAATTAGGCCTATTTTTTCTATCTTTATGTCACGTGTTTGTTATGGTTGTTCTTTTTTATTTTTTAAAAATAATTATTTTATAATTAAATGAAAAGTAATCTCATGGATAAAAGATTATTAAATCTAGTGAGATGCATAATCTAAGTTACGAGTTTGGTTTGTTAACTTGGGTTCACTCAAGTTTTTTTTAATTAAATATTAATTTTTTTACTAATTTTATCCTTAGAAATTGAGTTAATTGGATATTAAGCTTCCTATTTGTTTCGATTTGCTTTTTATAAAATTATCATGATCTTATGATCCGATCCGTGAGTTTCGCTGATTAACCTGAGTTAATCCAAGTTGGTTCAATATATTATCGTTTTAATATTTAAAAATGTATTTATAAGTGTGTTACCATCTCAAAATTCTTAAAAACATGTAGTCCAATATGCAATAAATTTTGAATTCATTGTTAAAATATTTTTTTTCTTTTGAATCATATTAGCAATGTCTAAATATTTTTTTAGCATTTGTTTTTTTTATTTGACCCGCGACATAGCACAAACTAGTGATCTAGTTAGACCTAACCTTGATTTGTTAAGAAATGAAATAAGTAGGTATACTTAAGTGACATTCATTTGTCACTAACTATTCAACAAAACATGTGAATTGAGGAATATAATCAACTTAATAGGATTTGTTTTCTTCATATCTTCCAAATAAAACTATATGGAGAAATCCTATGCCTGAAGTTGGATTTTTGTGTTAAACTTTCTCCACATGCAATATTTTCTTTTGGTATGAGTCAAATAAATTTGTTTTATTTTAATTAGACCATAAAAAAATAAGCAACAACAACAAATTGACTAAATTAAAAAAAATTATAATAACATGTGAAAAAAACATTTTTTTTTCAAGAACGGACAAATGATGTAGTTCAATTCTTATTTCATTAAATACTTAAAAAGTTTGGTATGAGTTAACCCAAACTAGCATTACAAAATTGTAACCCTGGTGATAAAGGCCGAGTTAACTCGGGTTATCCCGCCAAACCCATAACCCAAGTCATGAGATCAGAATAACTCTATAGAAAATAAAACAATGAAATTCACAAAACCTATTTCTTTTTAAAAAACTACTGTCAACTCACATTAACTTTTCAAACTTGTGACCCCAATTATTAAATCAGAAACACTCTATCTGGAAAAACCATGACACCCAATTCCAATCATTCAAATGTTGAAGGATGAAATTGAAAGAATATTAATTATACAAAAGGATTTAAAACAAAAAAATAGTAATTAAAAGAATGAGGATCAAATTTAAAGTACAAAATTAGTTTTTTCTTTGATTGAAGGATGAAATCAAAAAGAAAATTCAATTTAACAAAACGACAAAAAAAAATCAAAAGAATAAGGATCAGAATTGAAATAAGAAATAAAAATAAATATTTGATTTAGGGGTGAAATTGAAAAGAAAAATCAATTCAACAAAAGACCTAAAATATCAAAAGAATTAGGACCAAATTCAAAAAATAATATGATAAATTGAGATGGAAGGATGAAATTGAAAACAAATAGAATTTCTACAAAAGAGCCAAGAAACAAAACTAGAAATCAAAAGAATAAGGATTGAAGTTGAAATATCAACAATAAAAAGGGTTAAATTATAATTTTTTTAAGGAGGAGAGAGAAAAGAAGAGAGGGAAAAAAAAAGCTCGTCGACAACAAACCATCTCACTCCTACCAACATATGCCACACTAATAGAAAGAAAAAAAAAAAACAAAGCTACACTTCCAATAACATGGCGGAAGGTCAATTTTTGCCACTAGAAGCCACTATCCAAAGTGCACGAGTGCCTCCCAAGCATTGACGCTTGTTCCACAAGCGCCTACACTTTCTTCCATTTAAATAATATTTAATCTATGTAAAAAAACCAAATTTCTCTTCATAAAATCGGTAATAACAAGAAAAAAACATGGTGAAAAGACCAGAAAGCCCTTACACGAATGTTTTAATTTTTTTTTCTATCAAGGTAAAGTTATCATTTTATTGTATTTAAAAAAGTAAAAGACATAAATACTCTCAATATGAGAACATTTAATTTTTTTTTTTAAAAAAACATTATTACCCTATTCTAGTAAAGAATACAAATATCTATATCCACAGTATTTTCAATGCTAAAATTAGCTTTAGTTAACTAGATGTTCGTCTTCTCGTGAAATCTTGCATGTTCATGGCCAATACAATCAATGGATTTTTGGACCCATTCTGAGCTGGGCTTCAATTGGACCTAATATTTATCAGCCGTTGAACTTAGACTAGCGACCTTATCAGTGGGCCCTGTTTTTTAGAATCGGTGTTTGAAAATGCTAAGCCCATGGAAGAATTTTTCCAGCACATGCCAGTTAAGCGAGCCCTGATTCCCGAAATAAAAAACGGTCATTCTCAACACTGTACCACACTGTACCGTATTAAAAAACGCTGCTGAAACTTTATTTTAAAAAGTTTTCTTTTTCACTTAACATTAATTTTTTTATGTTTTAAAATGTTTTGATAGGTTGATATTAAAAATAATTTTTTTAAAATATAAAAATTATTATTTTAATGAATTTCCAAGACTGACTTGAGTATCCATTCTTAATTACTGATAAAAAAAAAAAACAGGTGGTACATACTTGGAAACCCTTTATGCTTGGATAGAAAGAGATCCGGAAACTTTTCTTAACCAGGAAAGGTAATATATTATAGTTTTGAAATCCGGTCCGGTCCGGCGGGTCGACCCGGGACCTGGCTGACCTGGGGCTGGAACCGGGGCGGGTTGAAGAAAAAACAGGGAAAGAAAAAACCGGGTGTGATCCAGCTGACCCGATGACTCGTCTGACCCGGCTGAAAACCCGTTGACTTTTGTTTTTTTTTTTACTAAAACGACGTCATTTTGATTTTTTAAAAAAGAACTGACCCAGCCGACCTGCTGACCCGGTCAAAACCTGGAACCCAGGTCTTGGACCGGGCCGGGTCTTAAAACTATGATATATATATAAAGTAATGTATGTATCCCATAAACAAGTAGGAAGGATATTTGGAAATATTTGTTAACATTTCCTCAAAAATATTCACTAGCCTATAAAAATAGTATCGGCTCCCCCCATTTCTATACCATAACTATTTAATTAAATACATTCTAGCATATAAATCACTGTTAGGAAATGGAGAAAGCTTCTTTGAAACCTGTGCTCTTGCTCATCCTCATCCTCGTAGTTTTTACTTCTAGTGAGTCTCTCTCGCTTTCTTACCACCCCTTCGCTTAGGGTTTGTGTGTTGGAAAACTGATGTTTTTTCTTGAGTATTTATGCAGGTGTAGTAGTAAGATCAGTTGAGGCAGCAAAATGTGTTCGTGATATTGACTGCTCCTTCCAATGTCCATCAGGACGAGGTGTCTGTGTTGATAAAACACATGAATGTTTTTGCCTACCAAGAGAAGAAACTCATGTGGAAATGGAATCCACCACTGCTTGTGCTCATGATGGAGGCTGCAACTAAGATTAGTTTTTCATTATGGAATATGGATGAAAGTGATAGCTAATGTTGATGAATTGATCTCAATAATGTTCTTCCTCTCCTCTTCTTCTTCTTCTTGCTTTTTTTTTTTTTTCCAAACTTGAAAATTCCAATTCGACTTGAAAAAAATAACAGGCCAAATTCATCTTAGTCAGCCGCTAAACCCGTAACCCGAGCTATTAACTTCAATAGATTGAATTATTTTTATTTTATTTTATTATATGATAAAAAATACAAAAACCGATTCACAAGCAACTCAATACTAATAAAAAAAAATCAATAAAAACCTAACATTAAAAGATAAAATTAAATAAAAAATAAAACATAAAAAAACCCAATATTAAAGGATGGAGTTAAAAAAAAAATCAAAATAAAAAAAAAACTATAAAAAATCAAAGGTCCAATAAAAAAATCCATAGGCATGTTACAAAAAAAAGCTATTTTTTTTTCTTAAGAGAGAAACATAAATGATATGTCGTCTGTAATATAATACAAAATATTATCACAGCTAGTGTTTGAACTTATGACCCTTTATGACTAAACATTTTTAAAAAATATATTAACATGTTTCAACATTTATATCAACATTTAACGGATCTCATTTGTTTTTAGTTGTTTTGTTAAAATATTTTTTATATTTTCTTTTAAAAAATCATATAAATTCAAATACTTTATTTATCTCTCTTTTTATTATCATTAGATAAAATTATTAAAAATTAATCATAATATTTTCTTATTAAGAAAACAATCAAAAGCATCCATAAAAATGCATCATTTAAAATAAATCAAACAAGGAAATATTCATTAAAATAACCTTTTAACAACACATTGAAACATATAATTAAAAGAGATGTTTAAAAAATCAATTGTTGGACTTTTTGGACAATTTTGCTACGAGCACTTTTAATCAAGTTCATAATGTGATTTTTCTTACCGAGGAAGCTTTCATTTAGAGAGGGGTAAAAAATGTGTAACATTACTATTTCAAGATTCTTTTAACAACTTCTAAATTCTTTTTTTTTTCATTTATGAATAATACTAAGAATAAAAAAATAGGAGTAAAAGAATAATAAAAAAAACAATTAAAGCAGAAGACAAATTCCCTATAGCCATAGACATATTTTCCTATTCATCACTACAGTAAAATAATATTTTTGCCCTTCAAAAAGAAAATCATAAACAATAGTTTTGAGGGTATTTTAGTTTTTTATATGGACTATTAATCATTTAATGATTGTATGGGGGTATATGTCATTTTAAAATTTCTTAAAGAGTTAAATAACTTAATTGCCTCTGATTTAAAAAAATAAGACGGATTACAAAGGGTATTTTTGCCCTTTTTTTTTCAAAACAGCAAAAAGTCAACTTTGCTCTTGAAGTCATTGAGAAAATAACCATGGACCCATGGGTGTTTTGGGCTTCATATATAGGTTTTATGGTGAATCTGAAAAAATTGAGGGTAATTTGGTCATTTTCTCTTAAAATATTATTTTTTTAATCAATAAAGATGTTGACGCGTGGTAAACACGTGTCAATGTGTGGGTGGCGCCACACTATTTGGGCAGTATTTGCGGCACCTCCTGGTGACCAAATTAGCCATCCCATCATGTTGTTGGATGCGACGCCGCGTCCTCTTTCACCAAGTGCTATACGTGTCATTGTCGGTGTGGCGGTTTATTATCAGTTGACATTTTTTTCTTTTCTCTCTTTTCCCGAAAAATCTAGGTTTGTCCCCTTTTTTTTCCTATTTCAATTTCAATTCTTATTCTTTTTATTTCTATTTTTTTTTTACTTATAGAAGTTTTATTTGTTTTCAATTTAGTCCTTGAATTTCAATTTGACATATTTTATCTTTTCCAGCTCGGTCCTTATTGTTTTGATTTGTGATTCTTTTTCTTTGGCCCTTTTGTGATTTTTTTTTCAATTTATTCATCAATTATAATTTGTCATATATAATATTTTTCAATTTGATCCTTCTTCTTTTAATTTCTAATTTTTTTCCATGGCTTTTTTTTGTTAAGGTGTTGGTGGTTTTTAATTTCATCATTCAATCAAAGTTTGATGTTTTTCTTTTTCTAATTTGGTCCTTATACCTTTGAAAATTAGGTTCAGCCCAGCCACGTGGGCTAAGCTTCCTGACCTAAAAACACAAACCCTTAAACACGACCCAAACAAAAACAAAAGAAGAAGAAAACAAAGATCAAAAGGGAAAAGGCATTTGAATTCGCTTAAAAACTCCAAGAACTTGCGAAGAAACCTAGACACAAAAATTCAAAAAATAGACCAAATCAAATCGAAATAAAGGCACAAAGACATATAAAGACACGATTCAAAAATAAAATATGATGCTGAATCATCATGATAATCAAGCAAATGTCACGATTATTTGATTTTATGCAACAAAAAATAAAACAAAAAAATAAAGATAAAAAACCCTTAAATTGGGGCTTGTAAGCCACAAAATAAACTTAGTTTAAAGATCAATATACATTCATGCACATATAAAAACCATCAATCGACCGAAATGACTCAGAAAATAATGACTTAAGGAAAAGTTCAATGGATGAATGTCAACCTAGAAAAGTCAGCATACCCTGAAACCCAACAAAAGGTCTAAACCTAAAAAAATACAATAAAACTCAGAAAAACAACCTAAACCTAGCAACCTAAGCTTAAGCATGCTTACCACTAATTGTTGGAATCATCAAAACAATAAGAAACAAAAGATTTAAAGCAAAAACAACAAACAAAAACTATAATTATAGCAAGAAAAAAAAAAGCATTTTCCTATACATAAACATTGTTCCATTGATCATATACATTGTCTTGAAGCTTAAACAACATGTTTATAACTTTAGCATACCAAGTAGACTAACCTAAAACAAAGTAAACCACAACAATATCAAAACCTAACACATATTGTCATAACTTTAAATACTAGCCTAACAACAAAACATACAAAAACAATATTCTATACTAACATTTTCCATTCCATAATCATATTTTAACACATCAAAACAAGACAATAAACAAAACTTGATCATATACAAGCTATATTCAAGGCCTTCAAATTAATAAATGATTTTAAAAGATGCATAACAAACATCATAAATAGTAATTTAAAAGACAAAAATAAAGAGGGAAGAGGTGTGCTTATTGAGCTCCACACAAATTTTGAAGGTTTACCTAGCAATGAGAAAGTTGATTCCTTCTCTGATTTTTTTGCTTTTTTCTTTTGATTTTCATCTTTTTTTCAATCTCATATTGATCTAGATTCCTCTTCTTTCTTTTTCAAACACAATTTTTGTTACCTTTCGTTCCTTTCTATTCTAAGTATTATATTGATTTCTATGTATTTTTTTTATGTGAGTTTCTCTGTAATTCTCTTTAGGATCATTTTGGTGTGCTCAAGAATAACTTTTTATAAGCTAAACAAAACCATAAATTTTGTTACAGAGGATTCTTGTTCATTCTCTCCTCTAACCTCCCTTGAAAGGTGCATTATAGTTCCTTTTGTTTTTTTTTGAGCTCAAACCTATGAAGAGAAGGTAGCCACGAGTTTAAACAATCATGATGGTTTTCTTCTTCAATCATTGTGACAAACTAGATGTAAACGTGGGATATGAGTAACTAATCCTTGTAAAGGGAATGTATATCTACCATGGAGATTAAATCTCATATGATTTTGAGGTCCAAAACTCCACATTCATTGATTGGAAAGTGAGCTCTCGATCAACTTAAAATTGTCAACTCCGAACAAGATATTTTTAAGTTTATTGAGCCAATGTTGGTATAAACATGCGACGAGGATAACTGATCCTTGTAGACGAGGTGATTCTTAGTCCATCAGTATGGTGCTTTTAAGGTGGTCGGAGATGCCATGTTCATTCGCCTGAAGGTGGCAACTCAATCAGCCTTCTTGGCTGAAGAAGATGGCAAATAAGAAATAAACGACATGTCATTCGTTCTCTTCATTAAAGATGGGTGACATGTCGTTCAAATTAAATCCTAGAAATTAGGGTTTTCTAATTGAGATTTTTCAAACTTCAATTTGTCCCTGTTTTTTCAATATGGGATATGCACCCTCAATTGACTCTGAAACTTTTAATTTTTGCAATCGTACCTCTGGAAACTTTGATTCAACTTTTCTAATTTAAGCGCCCTTTTGAAGTTGGTCATTGGTTTCCAATTTAACCCCTATCAACCATCAAACTTTCAACTTCTTTCAAATTGACCCCTGATTTTGATTATTTCAGTTACTGAACTTCTACGCCTTTTGCATTTTGGTCCTTAGTTTTGAGACTCTTCAATTTGACCTTTAATTGACCCCTGAACTTTAATTTTCTTACAGTTTCACCCTCAATTTTATCCAATTAAGCTTGTAAAAATTAAATTTGATCCTCCAAAATAATTCCAAACTTATCAATTAATCCCAAATTAAGATTCCAAACTCAGTTTTTCACCAAGTAAATCCTTAATAAATTAATTTGATCCATTAAAAGTATAATTAAGTCCTTGCACTTAATTAATTGTTTTAATCTCAACCTAAATTAATTGATAAACTTAATTAGACCTATGATTAAATCAAATCAACCTATTAAAAATCTAATTATTAAGTCCTTAAACATCATTTTTATGCAAATTCGTCCAATTTTTTATGTCTAACCTTGAATTTGCATTACCTTTCACAGTTAGGTCCTTCAATGATGCAATCAAGTTTTAGAAAAAGTCGAAGATCCAAATTGGTCTCTCCATCTCTTATTTATACGTGTAGATCATTCTTTAACTTGTTTTTGTCAATCAAGTCGCTTGTCTTATATATTTTTTATTTTATTTTTCAGCTTTTTTTTTTAAAAAAAGAAAAGGATAGTTTTGGGGAACCTTAAATTATGTTATGATAGCATTAATAGTTAAATACATTGAAACTAAATTTTTGAATTTTAAATACTTTCAAAAAGACATTAAAAATGACGTGAACAAGTAACAAGGAACCTGCATGCTCATGGTCACGGAATACGAACAAGCAAAACTAGGCTCAAGACAAGGGTAGTAAAAAACAATCCACCCAAAGGCTGAAACCTAAACATAGAATCAGCCCAAGAACCGACTAATTGAAGCCCGAAGCAACATGACCCTTAAAGAACTTTTTTTTTTCTGTCTTTAATCTTTTTTCATTAACTTTCAACGAATGGTGGTTTCACTGGTTTGATTCAAGTGTCCAAACGCAGGCAGCCTTTTGTCAGCTACCTTGCTATCGGCCCCTCTATTCTCTGCAAAAGAGAATGCTTGGCCACAAGAATCAGTTGTTGCCTGAATCTCTCCACTCCAGGCTCAGGCTCAGCCCTTCATTCTTCCTCTACAAAGAACCATCTACTTGCCATGGCCAGGGAGATACAAGTAGTTGCAGAATAGAAAGAAAACAGGAACGGTGCAAGATGGATCGAGTGACATTAGAATCTGCCCTCCATGGCACGAAAATGCAGGAGACCATAGTCTCATAGGAGATGGGAGGCTGTTGTTTTTACCAAAAATGCTCCAGCAGCTAAGATGATTGTGATCAAGAGAAGCAACGGTTGCTTTTCCATGTAAAATATACCACAACTTGATTTTTGCTAATCATACATATGCGTATATAATATGTTTAGAATTTATGCTAATGAAATACGTCAGTAAAGCATAGTTACTAATGAAACTTTCTTTCTTACAATATATCTTATATATATAGAGGCGATAAGTATCTTAAAATCAATTGGATATAGATTTTATAAATATATAGTCAAAATCAAAATAAAAAACAATAAATTAAATCAAAAGTATATCACTAAGAGATTAGTTGCGGTTGTTAAATAGAAAAACCTAATAAATTGTAAATGTTTTTTTTTATAGAGAAAGACTAAAATACACTAAGAAAAAGGTAAAGAAAGCAACAAATAATGCAATAAAAAATTAGAATTAAAAAAATATATAAGTGAAAATAAACATGAAGCATAGAACTGAAAAGATGAATTTAATTATAAAGAAAATATGTATTTTAGGGCTGACTCAAAAAATATGAAAATAATTCTCTATTTATAAATAATATTAAATTTAATGACCAGGTACATTTTAATAAAAAAATAGATTAATTAGAAATATGATTAAAATAAAACAGTTTATTTTCAAATAATAAAAGATAGTTGAAAATAAATAAATTATTGCCGCCCACCCGTGTTGCTTGCTCCATAATTAATGGCATCCTTCACGGCAAAAGTTTTTAAACTAGATATTTTGACACGTCCAAAAAACCATATTAAAAATTAACATCAACTTGAAATAAAAAATCAAACAAAATTTATATTTGTGTTTTTATGAATTTTAAAGGTAACAACTAATATAAACTCTACTCATTAAATAAAACCATTGAACATAAATATCAACTGTTTTGGTGGTATAAATCGATGTTAATGATATTTTTCTTTCTTTACCACCGAAATCTAGCGACCTTTCTCTCTCTCCTCTCTCAATCAGGAATTAAAAAATTAAAAAAATAAACTTGTGTACCAAAATTAAACTTGAAAAAAAATTGAGGCACCGAAATTGTATAATTTATGTTATTTTTAAAATTAAAGGACTGAAGTGTATCTTTCCTAAAACTTTTTGCACGCCATCCATGTTTGGCGTCTTTTTAATTTTGATCTCTATTCTTTCAATTCCACCCTTGCCTATGAATCCAAATCAATTGGCCTTCAATTAGGATCAAATTGTCCAAAATAAAACTTTGAGAACAAAAACAATTTTTTAAAAAATGAACAGCGCCATGAGCAGTGTTTCATGAGGGGGAGAACAGTGCCGGTTGCACAATATTCACCCCACATGTTTTATTTTTTTTAGTAATATGCATAATTTATTGGCTTTGTACGCCTTAGTCCATCATGTTTCTTGAATATTCAGGTTTGATCTGTGAAAAATGAAATCTTGCAATTTGGCCCAATTCATAATTAATTGAAGTACGTATATTTTGGGTATAAACACTAGTTCTAGTAACAAGTGAGCACCAATTAATTTCTCCGAATAACTCACCCAGGATAAAAAAATAAAAACTCAAATGCAATAATATTATTCGGAGAAATTATTAGATACCCTCATAATTTTTCTTCCATCCATTATTAAAATTATTCACAGTCCATGAACCATGCTTTTCGCATGATTGTATTTTTTTGATGCGGAAATTATACCAAATATTGTTGAATATAGTCTTGAGAATTTTTTTTGATGCCTCAGAATGTGTCATGGACTTAATTTGGCACCAAATTTTTGATAATTTATTGATGCTTATGAAAAAATAAAATACCCACCCTTAAAAGATAAGGTAAAGAAAATCGATACGAGTACCGGTGTTTGATACTATGGTCGGAAAACGTTTCTAAAAAAATTTAAAATTTTTTTATTTTATTTTTTTACTTCAAATTAATATGTTTTTGATATTTTCAAATCATTTTGATATACTGATATAAAAAATAAAAAAACTTTTTTTTTAATGTGTTTTGGAATGAAAAAGTACTTTGAAAAGCAATCGCTACCCTCTCAAACACCCTAACACAGGTTTACCTTGTTAACATTAAAATAATTGTTTTAATTTTTTTAAATAAAAAAATTTAAAGAAAAAAATTATTGAAATTCTTATAAGCTAGGTTTGACCAGCTTGTGAAATGAAACCGAAGCTGGGACGGACATGCGGTGACAGTGATATGATGGGCCTCCACTGATTTTTGAAAGTCCTATTAGAAGTTGGGCTTCAACTCTTTAAATAGCCCATAGTCTAGATTAGTTTTAACGTCGCATTTTAATTCCCTCCCTTGCATTTTATAATAATTTGTATATTTCTACACGGTTTCTTTTTTCTAAAGTTATCAAACTAGCTTTGGTGACCGTGTTTTTCTGGAGGGTTGAATTATTTTAAATTAATGTTTTAACAATTTACCAGTAATTAAGTGATTTTTAATATAAATTAGGATCATTCATTTTTTTAATAGCTTTATATTTTTAATATAAATAATTTGAGAATAATTTTATCATTATATAAAAGAAATTAAAGTAGTTTCTTGACATTATATTATGAATATCTAAACTTTAAAAATGCTTTAAACTACCTTATATTAACCAATAATATAGGGATATAATAACTATATTAAAATTAGAAACTAATATGATAAATAACTATTCATGAAAGCATACATTTAAAAAAAAAATAATTGATTGTTATAAGTTAATAGCCTCTGTGATATGATACTATGACCTAAATACCATCTAATCAAATAACACAGTTAACAAATATTACTTATATGAAATTCTTATTAACCATATAATAATTATATGATTGAAGATTCCTAGAAAGATACATCATCTAAATTCTATTCCTTGTTAATTTTCTTTCTCATATGCACAAAATCACCCCCCACCCCCCCCCCCACCTTTGTTTGTGGTGGCTAACATGTAGTCCAATCAATTAAAATTATCGAATACAAAATTAATGTTTCTTATATTACAGTTGTTAATGAAGTTTTTGATTTTGAATCCAAATTAAACAAATATGATGAAGTTGTGAAAAAACCTCACATATAAATGAATTTTTCATGGGTTCTGATCCTCAACCAAGAAATATAGGCTTAATATGAGCTTTATATCTGGGTTTACTGACTGTTAGGCTTGACTAATGATTGGAAGTTTACCTGAAAAATGTGAAATGAGGGAGACTATATGATGTTTAAGTTATTAGGTGTATAAAAGGATTTAAAAAAAAAAATTACAGAAAATACAAGTGTTGAATTTGAGAAAATTGTAACATGTTTTGTTTACCTAGTGACCAAGGTATTTATAAACCTTGATCACGTAGACTAACCTTAAGATTTATGTGAATATTAATTGATGAAAACAACAGTGCTCATCATCGGATGTAATGTTTGACATGTTATTGGTGAAGTAGTTGATGAATGTCAATGATATATTGATTATAGATGACCTTCTGTTAAGAAAAAAAATCTGATTGGATAGGATGTGGTGATTGTCAATCATTGACTAGATAATATGGTGTCAACTTGTATAAGAGCTTGTGCTTGCAAAGAATCTTTTAGTTAGAAGTGAGTGAAAAAACCAAAAAAACGATTAAATCAATAAAAATAAAAATAAACACTAACCAAAAAAACCAAACTAAGAAAAAAATAAAATAAAAATAAATAAGAAAACCAAAAAAAAAACTTGGTACGATTCGATTTTAGTTTCAGAAGCCTTAAAAACAATTGATTCGAACCAGTTCAATCAAAAAATTACACACATTGTTCAAAAAGGTATAAATAGAAAATTATAAGACTCTAACTCTAAAATTTTTTATGTCTTTAGTTTCTCTCATCTCCCTTCTCTAACTTCTCTCCTCTTTCCCAGTTCAATTTCTCTCTTCCTTATATTTTTTATTTCTTCTCCACCTTCACCCATCAATCTAATTATTACCTTTTTTACTTCGACTTTCTCCATCTTTTCTTTCTGTGTCAATAATAGAGGCAGAAAGAAAAAAAGATATAGTTGGTGGACAAAGCTTTAATTTATCAGGAATATGTAAAGCTACTAAATCAATGGTCAAAGGCAACAATGCTTGAAAACATAATAGTATTTATTGCAACTTTTCTCAATTAAACATTCAAGCCTGATGCATTATGTTGAATTTTCCCCATTTTCTCAATGAGTTTCTTTTGTTTCAATCCTTTTTTTTTTGGTTTTTTGGTTTATACATGCATGCTATGTTCATATCATATTGTAAGGTTGGATTCTTTGTGAGTTAATGCAGAGTTGATTGAAAACTGTTTTCTATAGTGATTGTGATTTTGTTATGGATGTCCTTGATGAATTAGTAAGGCAACTTTCATGGAAATTAGGTTTAGCTTGTATTTTTTATATATAAAAAAAACCAAACCAAACTAAAACATATCAATTTGAACCAATTTCCGGTTCACTTTGGTTCTAAAATTTAAAATAAATTTAAGGCTTGGTTGTTTTTATCCTAAAACTGAATTAGATAAAAAAATATTCACCCCAACTATCAGTAAGAGCATAAAAATTTTGTGTGTATAGGCGATGTGCGGCGCCACATACTCTTCGTAACTCAAAAATTTTCGTTTTATGTGTATTAGTCTTTGTGTTTGAAAAAGGTGGGACAATGATGAAAAAATTGGTTGTTTAGGCCTTGGAAATGGTATGGCATGGTTAGTGGCCATGCATAACGTTGGGTTGTGGCCACGAATGATGAAAGACATATAAGTTTCTACTTGTTAGGTTTTTGTTTTTTTTAGGGCATGACATTCCTCAGTGTGGTGAAACAAACATAACTTGTTAGGGTTCTTTATATTTAAGCCACTTTTCATATGAGGTGATTATTGTATGAAGTCTTTTCCTTTTATCATGGCTAATACCTCCACATGTGTGGTGGTGAGAGGTGTAGCTAAAAGCTTGAAAAATATTATACAATCATGAATGTGCCCATTGGCATTTCTTTTTTAGGTTTTGGTAGGAGACAATGGTTATCCATTAATTGTTTCACATTGAGAAAAGTTTTGTCATGAAACGTATAAAGGCATTACCATAATGAGTAGTTGGTTACGATCCTTGGGTCATCCATTAATTTGTTCACTTCTCATGGCCACCAATGAAGTCGTGAAAAAAACTTCACATGAAAAATGAGTTTTTTCATAGGTTACGATCCTTAGGTCAAGACATGTAGACTTAATATAGGCCTTAGGATTATTGGTTGTTAGGCTTAACCAGTGACTGTAAATTTGCCTGAAAAAGCAAGTTGATCATGGAATGAGGGACTCTCTGATGCTTAATTTAATAGGTGTATAAACGAGTTTGAAAAAAGAGAGCGAGAGAGAAATGTAAGTGTAAAGAAGTGTTGAGTTTGAGAAAATTGGTAATTGTTTTTTAAAATACACACCACCAATATATTTATTCTAAATACGTGTTTTTTTTATTAGATGTAAAGCACAAATTTCATCAAAAACATTCTAATTGATTAAAATAGTTTTTACAAATGTATAAAAAGATAATTTTTTAAAAAAATGCTTGAAAACAAGAAAATAATATTCTTAAATCCTCTTCTATATTGACTGATTTATTTAGATGAAAATGCATTGAACTTGTATCCTTTTTCTTATTATTTGATTCAGTTCTATTTCACTGCAATATAAAATTGATAACAACTTTAATTAATTTTAGACAAAATATTTTTTTTTATCAATACTAGTAATATTAATAAGAAGAAAGGTAGTAAATACTGGAATAAAACACACGTGGTGAAGCAAAGTACAAGGCAAAACGACGAGAAGAAATGAGAACAATGGGTTTTTTTACCTAGATCACGAATTTCATGTGCAAGAAAGCTGGCAGTATATTGTTTCTTTAAGTTTGGATTAGTCCACTAGCAAGGCTGAAGGGATAGAAGTAAGAAAACAATGTATCAAATCTTTATGTGTGATATTTTTGCTACAAAAAACAAGACTTAACCGCACAAGGAATTTAAACAAGGCGCCACTGAGTTGGTTATGTTTCTTTGAAGGGCTATATAAAGACATTTAGTTTGACAAAAAAAAAGAGTATAAGTAGCAATCTAGGTGTTATGTATTAGGTCTTAGGTTTTTTTTTGCTTCCATTTACAATCCAATTAAATCTATACAGTATTTCTAAGTTCCAATAAAAGAAAATAAAAGAGAAGTCCTTATTTTATAAATGGCCACTCTTAAACTAAAAAGAATCATTCTTCACTGTTTGTTTTTGTGTTTAAAAGTGTGTTTAGCTTTAAAAAACATTAAATTAATGTTTTTCTAGTATTTTATGGTTTTGATTTGCTGATGTCAGAAATAAAAAATATATAAAAAAGTTATTTTAATATATTTTTAAGCAAAAAATAATTTTAAAAAGCACTCATAAAAGGTAATGAGTTTAGAGGCAAATCTTATAGTATCTCACTATATAGTTACAAACATATCTTATAGAATCACAAAACTGTGTTTTTTTTTTGTAAAAAATAATGTGTTGGATTCTCAACTATCATACACGCAGCGAAAACCATGAAACGAAATTATTTGAGAGTTCCTACGATCTTGTTAGACAGATCTAGAATTGTTTAAGGATTTATTACTTGAAGATCTGATCTTTTTCGGTTTTGAATAATTCTTTAAAGGTTGGGTTATTGCAAATCACATATTGTCCAATTATATGACCTCCAACGGTAATCCACATAAACCACCCATAAAAAATCTCTTAAATCCCTATTTAGGAGAGAGGGATTGCTATGCCTAGAGTGATAACTCTAATTTTGTGTTTTTGTAGTTTTTCAGTGTATCAGACAACCTATAAAAAATAAGATGCATAAATTACTATTTTTAAGGAAATCTAAAAAACCTTATAAATTGACAAAATATCAATTCTCCCTGAATAATATCCATATATTAATTTAGAATAATGTTAGAAAATAACTCAATCAAGTCTTTACTTGATTTTTTTTAAATCTAGAAATATAATCTCTGTATTAATTATATTCTAGTTCTTAATTTCTAAAATATATTTTAATCAAGTCATACCTAATTAAATCATCTCAATTTAATTTCTGACTATTGATTATTAATGTGTGTAACCTATTAGGTTTCTAATATGTTGACCCAAATATAAATTATAATTCTAATTAAGTAAATTAAACAATTGATTAATTTATATTTGAAGATTAGATGCATCGTTTAGTAACGTGTCATGATCCCTTAAATATTAGAAAAGTTATTAGTGGTTTGACTTAACCTTTTAGTGACTGGTTTCTCAGTGTGATTAATATCATTTCATCAATAATGCTCTGATTTAACAAAGCATGAAATTTAACAAAGCATGAAGTATGTCTGCCATGTTAAATCATGTTTGTTCTCTACATAGTAGTCATTAATCGTTTGAATAAGATTTTAAACTCTTTTCAAATCTCATTTCATCTTGGCCAATGATTTCTCAATCAATACTATTTAAGAACATATGAAACATTTTTTTTCTAATTCATCTAGGGTGATGAATTATCTCTTGATTACTCAAATACCTTTATATAATTCATATTATACCCAATGGTTTCCCTTTCGTTACCTCCATTAAGATAACATGTAATATGATCAAAGCCTAACATTCTTTATATAAAATGACTTTGTGATCTCAAATCTAAGGATTACTTACACAACCGTCACATGAGCCTTTTTCATAAACTTCTATGATCTTTCCATATGAAATTCTCATGCGGGTCAATTCAGTGTACTTGTCTTATGACAAACACCTACATGTCAGTTCTAGGTATCTCTTATACCCCAGTTTATGAGAATAACTACTTTCATTCATAAAAGAAAGAACATAATATGTACCAGTCTTTACGGCTCTAATGAATGTCCAGTATTTAAGAAAGCATCGACTAGGAACATTTTAGGAACAATGTTTTGATGCAATATGAATCTCATAACTATAAAAAATTTATAATTTTCTTTGTAAAACATTTTTTTCTCATAAACTTCATCTTTACTCTATATTCATTAATATAATATAATATGAATATTAAAAATAAATTAAGTTTTTATTAATAATAAATATGTATTTTTATGAATATAATAATATTACAAGTAACCAATTAATTGGCTACATGACATGTTAAACTAACAATATGTTGATTATAATACTATAGTTTGTTAAAGAAACACATTACGCATCATATATATATATATATATATATATATATATATATATATTGTTTTATTTATAGAAAAATATATTCTTGAACTTATTTGTAATTTATATGTCAACGAAAATAAAATTCTTTCTTTGAACAATTTGAAAAATGCTTTATCATATCAACATGTGGTGTATTTAAGGAAATCAATCAAATGTTCCTTTAATTGTGAAAAAATTAACAAGAGACAATATTGAATATTACTCTTCGTAAGCATAAATAATATTGAATTTAATAATTGAATATTACTCTTTGTATGCATAAAAAATATTGAATTTAATAATTAAGGATAGATTCAATTTAAAAAAGGGGATCCATTTTGGACTTAAAATGTTACAAAATGATATGAATCATTTTAAAACTTCTTTATATTTGCAATTTATTTTTTATGTTTTGTCAAATAGATTTAGTTTTATATTTTTTATATGGTTGTTAAATTTTAATGACTTCGCTATCATATTGAATATAATTGAGTATAGATTATATTTAAAGATTTAAATTTTATAGTGAGTGAGTTATTCTTGAATTTTTATATTATTTTTCTAAATATTTATTTCATGTGAGATTAATTATGCTAATATACAAAGATTAAAACTAATTAATCACTTCAATAGGAAATAATGTAAGATTTATAAATCTCATTAGTAAATAACTTCATGTACTTATTCCCATAAATCTTATCAATATTAATGACATTTAAAATATTACGTACAGTTATTTTAAGAGAATTTCCTTCGCGCTACCATTAATTTGTATATTTTTTTTATTCTGTAAACAAGAACATCCTCAATTAGCTTCTGTTCGTGGAGATTAAGTTTATTTATTCAATCCGATAAAAAATATACTATCCTTATTGGGATTTTTCATTTGTTGACGAAGCTGTTTTTTTCTTTTTAAAAAAATAAAATTACATATAATTGTAACTAGATCTTTGATGCGACAACCAAGATTTTTTGAGGATGTTTTACACCATTATTTCAATTGAACAGTGACTTATTGTCTTGTAATATGTTTTTATTAGTTACATAGCCCGCGCGATGCCGCGGGTCAATTTTTTTTACATTTCATAAAAAGCTAAGATCTAAAAGTATTAGGTTTTTTTACAAAGTTATACCCAAGAGTCTTAAGTTTAGTTGCAACGCCTAATCCAATAGTAATATTTATAATATTAATAATAACATTAAACTTGCATGGCCTAAATTTAAGTGGGTTTGACTACAATACCAGAGCCAATAGCATTGGACGTGGGTCTAGCTGCAAGGTCGTGTCATAAATGTGTGATGATTAAATAAATTAGTTAAAAAAAAAAAATAAAGAAAAAAAACCAACAGAAAAATAAAAACTAATGAAGAAAAAGAAAAAAAATATGAATTAACTGGGTTAACCCTTCAAATCAGGTTAACCCGTCATACCTTGAATTCGCATCTTGAAAGTTTGATAATTAAAAAGGAAAAAAAACAAACTAATAGGTTAACCCAGAATTAACTGGCCTAACTCGTCAAACCAGGTTAACCTGTCAAACCCGGAATCCGTGTCATGAAAGTTTAATAACTAAATAGAAAAAAAATTAACATTAACAATTTAAATTAAACAAAAAAAATTAATTAGAAAGAAAAAAAACAAAAGGATGAGCCTTTTTACTGAGGACTGTACTGTGCAGCCCACAGTCAAATGCATAAAAACAACAAAAAAAAACTAAAGGCATCGGCCGAGAACTACTTAGAAAAAAATTAATATTAATAAACTAAATTAATTAAATAAAATTAATTAAAAATAAAAAAGAAAAGAAAAAAACCTCTAAGAAGAAAAAAAAACTAAATAGAAAAAAATTTAACATTAACAAACTAAACTAAACGGAAAAACAATAATTAAAAAGCAAAAAAAAGCAAAAAAAAAAATTCCAGGTTAACTCGTCAAACCAGGTTTACCCGTTAAACCCGGGATCCGTGTCATGAATGTCTGGTAACTAAATAAAAAAAAAGTGAACATTAACAAACTAAACTAAACGAAAAAAATTAATCAAAAAAATTAAAAAAAATCCGGGTTAACTCGTCAAACCATATTAACCCGTTAAACCTAGGATCCGTGTCATGAAAGTCTGATAACTAAATAAAAAAACATTTAACATTAAAAAACTAAATTAATAAAAAAAAATTATGAAAATAAAAAACAAAAAAAAAATTGACGGGTCAACCCAGAATTAACTGGGTTCACCCGTGAAACCAAGTTAACCCGTGAAACTTGAGAAATGTGTCATGAAAGTCTGATAACTAAATAGAAAGAAATTTAACATTAACAAACTAAAATAAATGAAAAAAAATTAATTAAAAAGAAAAAAAGCAAAATAAATATATTTCTGGGTTAA
>Ga0307510_10000285_pt1 | contig 46582 bp, 61 predicted proteins | sample 12_EM_MG_FD_207224 | JGI IMG/M metagenome (GOLD analysis project Ga0307510, IMG submission 207224) | Populus trichocarpa ectomycorrhiza microbial communities from riparian zone in the Pacific Northwest, United States - 12_EM | ecosystem: Host-associated > Plants > Roots > Unclassified | place... | reverse complement strand
CATGCCCAATTGCCACTCATCAGATGCTCATACGTACGAACACCATCTCCATTGAAGACACGGTATGGAACAAAGTCCATACCATCCTTAAAGTCCGGGTTAGCGAGTATTTCATGAATGACCAGCCAAGGGTCACGAAAGAAGACCTTGTGGACATCTGACATCCACTTTGGTCGAGGCGCATCGCCTCTATTGTCACTGTGCGTGTCATTATATTGAACTGAGAAGCTCTGCCAGGGGACACCCCCAACATCCACGCTATCGATTGCCGCATAGAGTTCTCTGTGATTGGAGAATGGGACTTGCCTGCTGAAACATATCTTGAGGAGATTGTCGATGTTTCTTTGAGACATCTGAGCCTTTTGGTATACCAACTCTGCGATTCTGAATCCCTCTTTGCTCTCAAATGCTCCCCAATCAGTTGGGTCTGTGTCTACAGGTGGCGACGGGTGCAGTCGCTCTCCAGGCATCGGATAGCTGCCATCTTGTCAACAAGGTTTTCCTGCCAGTGGTCAACAAAATTAGCAGCGGAAATATTGAGAATGGGAAGAATCTCACCGTTGATTCTTGGATGGCTCTGATAATGTAAATTTGGATTCTTCAAACTGAAGCTATTTTGCATCCCATCCCCTATCGCTGCTGAGGACGGCGGAGAGAAATCCAAGTTGATGGTAAAATCCGAGCATTCTGGACGTTGTTCTGACATATTCGAGGACAGATCTGTTATTTCAGCTTCATATTCTGTCTGCCATTCACTGTCCAACAGCGCTGCGTCCAAAGGAGGAGATCGAGGAGTTGAGGCACCTGACTTGGAACGTTGAGAACCTTTGGAAGCAGAAATATGAGCCTCTTTTTGGAAATGGGGAGAACTGGCAGGAAAAAGAGCGCATGCACCTAGAGGAGACCAGACACAGTGACTCACCCTGTTTGACTTCATTGCTGTGACCATATGATATTATGCTCGGGCGGTCTTCAGAACCTATGTCATCTGAATAGGTGGTGTAAAGATGTGGGAGAGGATCTAGAGTCGTCATTAGTGCCGGTCTACATACTCTAGATGTCCCATGAGCCAGGACTGACCTTCTTCATCCTCAGAGGCCCAATCTGTGTGGACAGACTTCTGGTGCTTTGTGAGGCCTCCATTGGAGAGAAATGACCTTTGACAGCCCAGGAACATACAAGTAATCTGTGAATTGATGAATTTTACCTCTTCTTCCCGTGACAGTCACATAGGGGAAACTGAATGTGACTTTTGGGAGTTGCGCATACTAGTAGTATTAGTACGATCTGAAAGGATGTAGCGTGCGGACTACAGAGTGCGTGAGAGTCGATGCGGCAAGTTGGAGGCGTTCTGGTGTATCCTGGTAACGTATCAAATCGTCTTCCTCAGTAAGCAACCTATCGCGAATTTCGGACAGCTCGAAAACCTGGTGATGTTCATGAAACCAGAGTCCTTGAAAGAAGGGAGCGTACGGACTACAGAGCGCGTGAGAGTCGATGTGGCAAGTTGGAGGCATTCTGGTGTATCCTGGTAACATAGCAAATCGTCTTCCTCAGTAAGCATCCTATTGCGAATTTCGGACAGCTCGAAAACCTGGTGATGTTCATGAAACCAGAGTCCTTGAAAGAAGGGAACGTACAGACTACAGAGTGCGTGAGAGTCGATGCGGCAAGTTGGAGGCGTTCTGGTGTATCCTGGTAATGTATCAAATCGTCTTCCTCAGTAAGCAACCTATTGCAAATTTCAGACAGCTCGAAAACCTGGTGATGTTCATGAAACCAGAGTCCTTGAAAGAAGGGAATGTATGGACTACAGAGTGCGTGAGAGTCGATGTGGCAAGTTGGAGGTGTTCTGGTATATCTTGATAACGTATCAAATCGTCTTCCTCGGTAAGCAACCTATCGTGAATTTTGGACAGCTCGAAAACCTGGTGATGTTCATGAAACCAGAGTCCTTGAAAGAAGGAAGTGTACGGACAACAGAGTGAGAGTCGATGTGGCAAGTTGGAGGCGTTCTGGTGTATCCTGGTAATGTACCAAATTGTCTTCCTCGGTAAGCAACCTACTAATATCACGAAGACCTGGTGATGTTCATGAGACCAGAGTCATTGAAAGAAAGGAGCGTACGGACTATAGTGTGCGTGAGAGTCAATGCAGCAAGTTGGAGGTGTTCTGGTGTATCCTGGTAACATATCAAATTGTCTTCCTTGGTAAGCAACCTATCACAAAGACCTGGTGATGTTCATGAAACTAGAGTCATTGAAAGAAAGGAGAATATGGACTACAGTGTGGGTGAGAGTCGATGCGGCAAGTTGGAGGTGTTCTGGTGTATCCTGGTAACGTATCAAGTCGTCTTCCTCACTGGCAGTAAGCAACCTATCGCGAATTTTGGACGGCTTGAAGACCTGGTAACGTTCATGAAATGAGAGTCCTTGGAAGAAGGGAGTGGACTTAGCAAAAAAAAGCTGGCAACAAATTTCAAAAAGGAAAACGAACCTATTGAAACACGGGCACAAAAAAAGCCTGGAGCGTCAAACTTGAATGGCGACTTTAACTTTTCGACATTGAACCCCCTGTCACCACCATGTCCACCGCCAATGATTCTACCAGGAGAATGTCCACAAGAAGTGGTAACAAAGACAAAATGGCCAAGATTGTGCGATGCTACATCTCCGGTAACATCGTTGATGAGGACTCCAATTTGGAGGGGACCCCTGGAGAAGACACCGCTATGACGTTGGAAAACAATGAAGGTGAGAAGGAAGAAGATACCCAGCCCACAAAACGAAAGAAGGCCAATGCCACCAAAGCAGCCAAGAAGAAGCCGAGCAATACCATTAGGACAGTGGCAACCAAGAAAACAAGGACCTCAAAAGAAGACGATGCCGCAGCTAAAAGAGAAGTTGTCTCCAAGCTGGGCAAGCTTGAAGACAAATACTGGAAGAAGGCCAAAGATGCTCACTCATTGCACCCCTGCTACAGGACAGGCGAAGTTCCAGGTAGCAATGTGCTTTGATAGTGTCACAGACCACTAGTAGGCTAATTGCTTCTCCACAGGACAATGTGCAGCTGTGGACGAAAGTTCTACCAACAACAGTGTTGGTAATGGAAGCTCAGGACAATCAGTGATGAATCCCAACGTTGGAAAAGGTAATGAACTCAACGGAGTCAACACACTCAATGAAGACTTGGATCCAAGTCCGGAATCCGAGAATGGTGAGTACTAGCATAAACCTACCAAATCATTTCAACACACCTGAATTGTTTGAGTAGAAACCACTTACATGGCTGACAAGACCATTGAGGTTGATGCCTTTGAGGACGCTGCTAGCGAGCGCTTGAAACCAACATCTGAGTCAACAATTGCCTGTACATCATAGCTCACCTCACCTCCCTCCCCTGAGACCTGTTCTGATAAACAAGAAGCTCGCCAGCGGAACATTGCTGAAAAGAAGAATCTCGATGCCATCCGTGCAGAGTCCCATGCCCAACAAGAATATGCAAAAGCCTCCTGGCCCAAGCCAAGATGCGTCCAACCCCAGTCGAAGGGCTTGGTCACCAGGGAGTAGAGCCAGAAGTGTCAATGTCGTATGCAATGTTGATGTCGTTCAATCTGCGAACAGCTTCTCAAGCTGGTGGAGAGATGGCGGCAGTTATTATCAATGCTACCATGCAGAGTGGGGCTGAGGCGACAGTGATAGGTAGTGTTCATCACACTGGTACCGTTAGTCATAGGCATTAATCGATATCATCGCGATCACAGATGAGGCCCAGTCCCAGGATGTGACAAAGAAACAAGCACGCAAGTCCAACACACCACTGATCCTAGCCACTCCACATGCCCACAGCGACTCTGAGTCAGATGAAGAGTCCAGTGAATGTAAAAGGGGTGATGAAGACTCAGATGTCGACATGGAAGTCGCAGAGCCAGAACCAGTGAAGAAGAAGACGACAAAGAAAAAGACAAAGGCAGGCTTGAAACGGAAGAAAAACGTAATCAGGCCAAAGTTACAAGATGAGATCAGGGCAGTTTGCAAGGAGGTGCCCAATCTGGACAGGGTACGATGGATGATTTTCCTTTTGATGATGATGTGCGCTAATGTGACTTGTAAAATCCGGTTATTCAGGGCCATGTGGGTTGTGATGAAACATAAGTTCACTCATGTCTCCTTATCTCATCATCAACGCAACCTCATTGTTCTTTCACAACTGCAGGTTTGAGATGCCTCCCACGAAGAAACACATAACGAATCAGGTCAAGGAATGGGTTCAAAGAATACCACCGCCGCCATCTAAGAAGCAGAAGACAACTGCCACAGGCTCTAGCCGCTCTGGGCCCTTGAATGTCAATCCAAACCCCATCGTGAAAACTGTCGCCCCCGCCACTGCTGCCACCAGGCCCACCACCAAGTTTACTTCCTCCGCCGTTGTCATCAACTCGACCACTGAGGTAATCAGGAAAAAACCAGCACCTGGTACAAAACGTCAGGCCAAAGTTCTCGAATCTGCTAGTGATGGCGACGACAAGGGCACATTCTCCAACCTGCGCTACAAAGGGCTGGGCAAGGATGAGGACGATACATTGGAGCAGGCTGACGCTATGTCAAGCCCTGTAAAGCCACCCATTGCTGTGCAGATGAGCAAGGTGAGACTTGCCAAATCTCCAAGTTCCCTTATTAACGTCTCACTATCACAGATGAGCCTCAATATATATCGCGGTATCACACCTCCTGTCCAAGTGAAGAGAACCAAGCGACAAGGCAATAGGCAACTCCCCAGCGGTACACTCGACAATGGGAGGTGGGCAGTTGTATTTGTCCCCACATTTCTTCGATATGTTGCTACCACGAGCAAGGACGTCTGGACCCTCAAACTGCACGACACCATTACGGCACTCCAAGCAATTTGGAACGAGATTTACAAGGGAAGTGTCCAGGATCGGCAGAAGAAAATAAAACATCTGGTTGAGAAGGGCGATGCTGTTCATGATGTGGTATGTCAAATCTTGATGCTCTTATCGACTATATCCACTAACTATTCTCAGTCCACCCAGCGAGTCACGGATTGGCATAGCACGATCGGCTCCAATGGACTCATCGTAGTCGGTGACTTCATGGATTCATTGAAGGAGGATACCACCAAAGACTGGAAGAAAGCCGCAGAAGACCTACTTGATTATACGTGCTTCGTTTATCGCGAGACGAGGGAGGTAATAGAAGATGGAGAACTAGTGGTACGTAAAGCAATGATCTCTGTACCTGCGTACCCACTAAAAGTAATACAGATCAAGCGAGGCGGTCACTATCAAGGCACTCTGGTTGTTCAGACCATGGCATAGTGCTTGATTGACTTCGAGGGCGCTATCGATGTCCCAGGTTTCGTCAAAAACGATGACTTCCCCTACGCTGCAGTCATCCTCAGTGTTACCTTGGTATGTTTCCCTTCAAGTTTGTATGCCACTCAGTATATTCACAATACACAGGTGCATCGTGCTCTCTGGCTGTGGGCCAAAGGATATATCACCAAGGAGAGCCATGAAGGCGCCAAGCTGTCCAAGAGCAGCAGTATTCTCAAAGTGAGGTCCCAAGACGGCAAGTTTACAAAGAAGACCAACTTCAGTAAAGACCAATGGGACGAGATCAGTGACATGCATATGCGTGATATCCTGATTATTGGGCCAGACAAGCTTCGGGTCATTGAAGGGGAAATTCGAGCTGCTGCTGACGTCCTTCGCCGCCGCAAGTCCGTCAAGAAGTGCAAGGTAGAACCAGAAGAAAACAGGTCAGATAAAAAAGCTCGGGGCTCAGGATATCAGCACTGAGTTGCGTCGTCCGACCTTGATGTCTAGTGCGTACCCCCGTTTTTCTGCTACGAGCGTACTAATACCATCACTAGATTGCAAATAACTTGAATTTGGCCATCTTTTAAATATCTTGCTCATTGTTTTCCACGCTCCCCCCCTTCTTGTCGCGTTTCCACCCATAGTGTTAAGGTCCAAGGGCCTTAAAGACGCGACGTGCGTGGGTTGGTTTGGCGACGACTGGGATTGCTCAGTGGGGTGTCCTCCTGAGGCAATGATCACATGATGTAGCGCGGTACCGGTTGGCTACGTGATAACAAGTAAGTCCCCGATGATAAGGGCGACTTCTGAGTGTTCTGTTAGAGGTAGAGGGGGAGAGCTTCAAGGCTTTGAAGCGACTGATAGTTCAAACTGGTGACTCTTGGAGTCCTGGGTGGAAGCTACAAGTCTTGGATTGAAAACCAAGTTAGGCTTAGGGCCCAACTGCTAAAAGTACGAGCGCTTATATACAAAGTGAAGAGTCATGGGTCACAGGAGTCACAAAGAAATATGGAAATATTTACTAAGGTAGATCATGACGTGGCAGTTCTAAGTATAGCTCCATCATGAGCTGGCGACTGCAGAGTGGAGCATCATGAGCTGGCAAACCAAGAAAGGATAAATAGTGATGCTGCGGAATGCTGCGGACTGCGGAATGATGGCATGTGATAGTTGACTGCGGATTAGTCAAATAGTCCATCAGGTAACTTGTCAGGTGATTTGGTGGCAGTCCGAGTGGCGCGTGAGGGAACAAGTGGGGAGCGAGTGACCGAGAGTGCGAAATAAAATGGCGGAAAATCGGGGTGAGGGTCAGGATCGTAACACATAGACTCAGACCGCCTTCGGGCTGATGCTTTTGTTATTATCCATAGACTCTACCGCTTTCCATTTTTTATCTCTGCATACCCCCCTGCATCGCACCTCCACCACTCCCCATTGGAGTTTCGCGTCTAGGAAGGGCCCGGTCAGGGGGCTTTCAGGAGTGCCTTGCATATGCGCTCACCCATGTGCTTCCCTTCTATTGCGTCACAGCACAGTTCTCATCTTCTCTGCCATGGGTATAGCATGACTGGGCGTTGTCGGTGAACAAATATATCTGCTTTTTTTTTGCCACTATTGGTGCACAATCGTTGACAAGCATGCTCATTTAGAAAAGCACAACCAGTGATAGAATTATAGCATGTCTCACAAGTAATGAGTCTAGTCCCAGTAATATTGAGTGCAAAAAGTAGAGTAGTTATAAAAAAAGTAGGGAAAAAGCACACGAAAAGTACCGGGGTTGGCTTTTCCTGAGCAGCCCATACTTTCTCGATTTTTGCTTTTTTTACTTGAAAAAAGCAATAAAAGCACGAAAAGCACGAAAAGTAAAACATGGGTTTTCCTGATGCAGAGGGAGGGACTTGTCAGTACACAGAAGAAAGCGACCGACTGAGGGGTACTCACTTTCTGGAGACCGAAGAGGGAAGGACTTGTCAGGACATGAAGGAAAGTGACCAAATAAGGGCTACTCACTAACTGGAGATGGCCGAGGGACTTGTCAGAATATGGAAAGAAAGTGACCGAGAAAGGGGCACTCACTCTCTGGAGATGGCAGAGGGAGGGACTTGTCAGGACATGGAAAGAAACCGATCGGGAACAGGGCACTCACTAACTGGGGAATGGAGAGGAGGGACTTGTCAGAACATGGAAAGAAACTGACCGAGCGAAGAGCACTCACTTCCTGGAGACCACAGAGGGAGCGAGTTGTCAGGATACAGAAAGAAGCCGACAGAGAAAGGGGCACTCACGTCCTGGAGACTGCAGAGGGAGTGACTTGTCAGGACACAGAAAGACACCGACTGACTGGGGGTACTCACAAACTGGAGACCAAAAGGGGAGGGGCTTGTCAGGACACAGAAGGAAACTGACCGAGCAAGACACACTCACAAACTATAGATCGCCGAGGGAGGAACTTCTCATGACACGGAAAGGAAGTGACTGAGAAAGGGGAACTCACTTCCTGGAGACCGTGGTTGGACTTGTCAGGACACGGAAAGAGAGCAACCGAGCGAAGGGCACTTATGTCCTAGAGACCCCAGAGGGATGGGCTTGTCAGACAGAAGGAAAGCGACTGAGAAAGGGATACTCACTTCCTGGATACCGCAGAGGGTGGGGCTTGTCATGACCCCGAAAGAAAGTAATCGATGGAGGGGAACTCACAAACTGGAGCCCACAGAGGAGGGACTTGTCAGGACACGAAAAGAAAACAACCGGGTGACAGGGTGAGTGGCACTCACAAACTGGAGACCACGGATGGAGTGACTTCTCAGGACACAGAAAGAACACAACCGAACGAGAAGCTCGAGAAGCACTCACTCTCTGGAGACCGCAGAGGGAACTTGTCAGGCCATAGAGAGAGACCAAACTTGCAAGGGGCACTCACTTTCTGGAGAGTGCAAAGAGAATGGTAAGTCAGCACATGGAAAGGTTGTAGGAGGGCAGCAATCGAAATAAGCGCAGGGGATATAGATTAGGGAGGACCGACTGACATGAATCTGAGGCGTCCCCGTCCTTCAGTAAGGCGTTATTTGTAACAGGTAGTACAACTCACCCAGATCGATGGAAAAGCTACCATGCATAACTGTATTACAATTTTTGTACTTCCAGTCCCCCTCTCAAGAAAACGATGGGTCCTGTAGTTGGACTACACACACTCGTCGTTATCTTGCCATATTTGAGAACTCACCACTCAATGGCTCGCGTTATTCTGAGCTCGATGTTATTGCTCTGGACAGCCATGAGCATAAGGGCAACTACGCCTGCACTGAGTGCATTGGCAGTCACTTCAATAAGATCAGTACACCGTTGGTCATGCCTGTGCATTCCTACGGGACAATAATTAATATGGGCGTAAGTTGGTTAAAGAAATCCTCACTCTCCAAACAAACAAATGGTGGGGGTCCGCTAAGGCTGGCCAGATAATATTCATTGAATACATGCTCCACCTCAGTGTCGAAGTCAGTCCCTGGGTCACGACCTTCATCCTCCAACTTCATCTTGATGTCGCACTTGAACTGATCATATTTTGTGAAAACTGCTATCACAGGGACTTGGAAAATCACCCATGTCAGTCCAATTCATAAAGTCATCAGGAAAACGGTCGTATGATAATTTATGGTAATCTACGCTAGATTATCAATTATATCTGGTTATCTCTTGGAAGCATGTCCCCCTGTTAGACTGGCCGATGTCCGGTCCGGTTCGGGTTCGGCAGCCTCAGGCCTGAACCTGGACCAGACCTGGAGGTCTGGTCCAGGCAGAACAGCAAACCTGGACCTGGACCTGGGTTCGGGTCCGGTTCGGGTCCGAACAAGGTTCGACCAATCAGAAAAGTATCAATTTTGTTTTCTTGGAAGAGACAAACAACGTGCCTTTGATGGGAAGACGGCATATACTAGTAGAACACCAGGGCATCCTAAGACATGTGCCACATGCAGAGCAAGACGATTGAGTCCGAGAAGCCATTGGCTCACCACACTGGGCGCATATGATATATCCACCTGTGTTGACGATTCCAACATGGTTAGGAAACGGGGGCAACCGAATGCGAAAAAGGGCGCACCGAGTTCGCTGTGGTCGACATTTCACAATGATGGATCGTGCAGCGACTTCAAGAACAGGTCGACAGCTTGGAGCAGCTCGATGCGCTTGTGCAGCAACTTCCAGCGGAAGAGGACCTCTGTGTATGTGAGGATATGATTTGTGGTGTATGGGAAGTTCACAATGTGCGAGTTCGGGGGGAAAGTCTGACAGCAAAGGGGGTCCGCAGTCCGACTCAGTACATGGGGTGTGGACGTGCGTGTTTGGGGGATTGTCTGAGAGCAAAGGGGCATCCGCAATCCCAATGGAAAGCGAAGGTGCATGGGGTGTGAATGTGTGGGTTTGGGGGGATTGTTTGAGAGCAAAGGGGTGTCCGCGATCCCGATGGAAAACGAAGGCGCATGGGGTGCGGACGCACACAGGTGTAAGGTCGCCCCAGCTGAGCCACACGAACGATACTGAATGGCCCCAGCTGAGCCAGAACGAGGCAATACTGTGGGGCATTTTCTGGCCCTCTCTTTACGAGGTGCAGGGTTTATATAGAACAATCGGTGGCTACTTACAGTCTAGATTACTGTCCTTAGTAACAACAAGAAAAGGGGCCCATCTCGGAAATGAGTGCACAATAACAAGGGTGAGGGGTAATGTGGGGAATGGGGAGGTGGTAGCTGCTTGTGCGGCATGGAACGTGATTGCTGTCCTGAAGGAGTGAGAGGAAAAATGAGGGGCCAATGTTCCATGCCCAGTGCATGTAACTGACTTACTGTTCAGTGATTCTGCTACTCAGCACTCAGCATGCATACCAATATCAAAATTAGCATCGATGTCCATCCAATCTTCTTGTGCAGCTTCCAAACGGCCATCACGATATGCTGCACGTAACCTCTGCAAGGATCCAAACTTCTCACTCCCCATCTGGCGTCGACAGACATCGTCTGTGCAAGCAGACATCGAGAACGAACGTTCAGCAAGGCAGGAGGATGCTGGTATTGCCATATAGTCACGAGCCATGAGGCGGATAAACTCCTTCTTGGTTGATTTTTCCTAATGAGATAACATGTAAATTAAATCATGCGAATGATGCGATAAGAGATCTGGAACTTACACCATACCACGCAATGATATCCAGACATTCTTCCCTTGATAGTGGATCGCTCTCAATAAACATGTTCAGCTCAGCAAATGGATCGGAAGGTGGGACTCTGCTATTCAAAGCAACAGACTTGCGCTTCTTCACGATCTGGGACATCCATTGCTCTGTTGCTGAGTTTTCTTGAGAGCGGCATCAGCATAGTGCATGAAAATAATTAAATAAGGGGGGGGACTTACGGTGGGGAGAATCGGTTGTATTTCCTACCGTGGCAACATGTGGTTGAACCTTCTTCACGGCATGATATCTCATATGATATTTGAGGTACTAGATAGAATGCAAGAGGTTATGACAAGACAAGCATAAAAAGCTGGAAAGACCACATACAACTTCTCGAAGGCGGTCCATATTGTCTTTCACATCCTGAGCATCCTATGCAACCTGGACATAGGATAACTTCCATGTCGGGTCGAGAACTACAAGAGTTAAACATTAAACACCAACCATGGATAGACAAGTGGGGAACAAAACTGAAAGTTTCTCACCATGTGAAATAAAATATATTGAGGTATCAGATGCTTTGCGATACCACTTTGCCATATTCCGCAAGCTGGCTTCCAGGGCTTCATGAACAGGTGCATATTGTTCATTCTCGAGGAGCTCCTCCCACTTGCTTTGAAGCATCTCCAACAACGGAAAGACCTTATAGCATGTAGGTACCTTCTCTGCAGAGAGCTCACCATGTGCATTTCTTAGGATCTATCATGATATTTCAGAAACCAGAAGGCATTGACTGGAGAGCAAGATGAATACCTCTAAACAATCTTGTGCAAGTCTGACAATGTCCCACTCTGGTCCAGAAAGTAGGTAGTTGGCCCATTTCTTTCCATTTGCAAGTGGTGGTAGGTCTTCATCATCATCAGCAAGGCGACAGAACCGGTCAATAGCCTGGAAAATCCGAAGTCATAATGCAATGAGTAATAGAATAACAACACACTACACACCTTTTGGATTGCAAGGACAGTACGGAAACAATCACTGAGGCTCCCCCAGCGTGTGCGTATCCAAAGTTTGATCCCCCATGGTGGACAATCCAGTGAGATTGCAATCCGCATCAAATACTCCCGGGTGTCATCACTACATGACCGAAGCTGAGCAATGAATGCCATTAGCTTCCCAACGACATCACCAGCCTCAAATGTGATGTCAAACGCTGCATGCATAGCCTCTGCATCGTCAGCTGATGCCTCTATCTCTGTGCTGGTGTCAACATCAAAGCTTTCGTCAAACTCATCGATCTCTTGTTGTCCTGAACTCAATGCATGAAGCTTTGCTTTAGTCCGGCCAAGGCCAGGCACATTAAGTGCAGTCACGAAATGACATGCCATGAGGTGGATGGAATGTTCAATGCACCTGTCATAAATCGTATAGGTATATACTCCAATAACAGAACAAAAAACAAACAAACCGGCCTCAAACCTCCTTTGCGACTAGCCGCTCCTTCTTGGGATCCAAGGTCTTGCATACATGGCGAACTGCCACATCATTGACAGGTACATTATCGCCCACAAGCCATCCAAACTTGAAAGACAGGTATCAAAATATGATTTTCGCATCAAGAGTCAAGAGGTTGCTAACCTTGTCTTTGAGCCCAAGCTTTTGAATCATGCCAATCATGTCACTCCCAACCATCAACCCAGTGTGGCACCCAACAGTCTGATAGAACTCCAGGAGGTGGCTCTTCAGGGACCAGTGATTAGGATTGTCAGGGGGTGAGTAGATATACTGGATGCTGTAGGATGAGAAGGATCGGCGTCGTTTTGAAGACCAGCCATCATACACAATAGAGACAAGAGAGTCGATGGTTTTCACCAGATCCACGTCGATTTGGTCAAGTTCCTCGACCTTTTCTGTGACCATATCACCCATGCACATACATTTTGGGATGTCACTGGGGTTGAGTTTCGGGCAAAGGTAATGGATGAGGCGGCAGAATGATGGACGCTCGACAGACCGAAATGACTGAAATTACAACATTAAGTGAAGACACGCCCCAAAAACAAAAAATATACACATACCAGGTCACTGTCGACAATATACTCCAGTAGGTACTCCTTCAAACCAGCTTTTGTAAGAGGTGGGATTGACACTGGCTTCTTAACTGCAATGACAAAACTATCCATTGTTTTCTGACCCCTTTATGCAAAGCATCGTCAGTCCTATGAACCAGTCAACATTTCACAGTGACCTACTTGTTCTTCAACTTGAATTCTTCAGGAGCGCGGGCCTTTGGTTCAATGCCTTTGGCTCTGCAAAGTTCAAGATATCGAGGATAATGAAACCTAGATCCTATCAGTTCAGGTGAAGTTTTGCATAGCAGGAGGGTACATGCCTCGTGATGTGTGTTCGATGGGATGAACCATTTCCTGTAAAGAAGGCGTTCGCTTTCTGTATACCTTTCTCTCTAGAGCGTATACATTGAATTGAAGGCGGAAATTTTGGTAAATTGGTGACTTACAGGCATAACCTACAGTACTCGCCCGCTACTTCCCCATTCTTGATTACCCAGACGCCCCGCACAAAGCAGAGTCGTAAATCTTGTGTGTTTGGACTTTTCTTCTTGGGCTTGAACATTGAATGGTTGGATATCAGCAATATGATACAAATATATCATGACGTGTGATTCACACCTTATGGACACCTTCTTTCTTCCGCTTGACCTCCCAATATCGCCTTGTTGCTGCTGGATCCTCATCCTCACTTTCAGTTTCTATACCTCTGACGCCAGCTCCATCAGACACTTCCTCAGTGACATCTCCTTTGGTGGCTCCAGTGCCGACAGGACTTGGCCCTGAAGGTCCATTTGTCGACTTCTCAGCATTGCTTGTATCACTGTTCCTGCGTTGCTGGAATGAAGTGGGACTTAAGTGATTGCACCCAATGGATTTGAACATTAGCTCACCTGATGTCTTTTTGCAACATGATTGTTGTTGGGTTCGTCATCAAGACGATGTTTGTTATGATTCTCAAACGGAGGCGGCACCGGATCTGATGGTGAATGCAACCATGTGATCTCTTCAGCATCCTTCAACGTTCCATCAGGATTACAAGCTTCCCCGTCAGGCTTCGATGTGTCCTTCGAAAGCACAGTATCTATTGTGAGTTCTTTTGGCAATTTGTCAGTTTCAAACTTTTGTAGTCACAAGTAGGGCTCACGTTTTTTCTCTGAACTTGCTTTGCCAGTGGACTGTATGGCAGTCGCCTTGGGGCCTGCAGAGTCAGGGTAAGTCACAATCCAGTTATATTTGGGACGTCAAGTAACCTTTAGTGTTTGCAGGGATATTCAGCCTCTCCTGAGGATCAAGACCTTGTGCACGGGCTGTTGGTCGAGAAATGCGTGGCTCTGTGATGATCAATGATGGATCAACCTGGTCGCGTTCACCCTGTTTCACCGGCATGATTGTGAAGGACAACAAACAGAGTGGGTGGCGTAGTTAGTAGCGAAGTTTGTGTTGGCATGGCATGATCAAAGTCCCGCATGTGGATCAGCAATGGCAGATCCAGGCCTAGACAGACAGAGGTGGAAAGCAGGCCAATCCAAGAAAGGAGAAGGCATGCACTTGTAAGGGTTATAAGCGACGATCTTGTTTATGTCAAACAGGAAAGAAAACCGTCACACAGAAAAGAGAGTGCCAGAGTGAGTAGAATTGGGGCCAAATATGATCGTAAATATATTGGTACTGGTGCTCTCCACAGGAACAGGAGGCTTGCCAGTGATTATATACGAACACTCCCTATAGCAAGGCAGTAGTATCGAAAGAACAGGCCTGCTAGGGTGGGGGCAAGGTCGGGAAAGCGGTGTTGAAAGAAAGGTGATGAATGCGTCAGGAGGCAGCAAAAATGGATGGTGGAGTTGACTGATTTCACGTTGTGGTGATGACGATGTTGGTAATTGAAGGCAATGGAGGTGGTTTCGAAGAGAGGAGGAAAAGGGAGAAGGAAAGCCAAATGTGGTATCATAGAACCCTCTGAGGTTCGGGTTCGGACCTCGGGTTCAGGTTCGCCCAAGGTGCTGAACCTGGACCTCAATTGAGGTCCGGTCCTGCCAGGATCCATGAACCCGAACCTGAACATTGGGTCTGGTTCATGTCCGAACCTGGTCCAAAATGTTCGCGAACCGGACCACGGCCAGTCTACCCCCTGTTCTCTAGCAGTAATAATCAGATAAATGAGCAATAACTTGCAGGTATTTTTCGGACTATTAGACAGATAAGTTATCAATTACTTATGGATAATTTTCACACTATTGGACGATAAATTATTGATTACTTGCAGGTAAATTTCGGACTATTGGACAGATAAACAAGCAATAGATTGTTGCTACACTATGACAAGATTATTTAAATTATCCACTAGGTGCAGTAAAAAAAATGAGATAAAGAGTGGGATAAAGTAAAGAATGGTGGTGCACGCTCGTGACTGTCTTTTTAAGACCTTCTAACGATTATCTTCAAAATCGATAACAGCATGGGGCAATCAGCTGCAGCGGTATGTATAGCCCAAGTCCATAGCACACGGGAGCTGACAACGACAATGGCTGTTAGATTTTAGTACGCGTGGTTGGCACTTCATGCACTACACCATTCTGAGCCGGGCACACAACGATGAGATGAGTGCACGTGATGCCCTTGAAATGCAGCAGCATCTGGCAGCTGTGTTATCGGATTGTAGCCTGAGGAATGTCGACGAACCACTATTATGGGCCCTCCTCAGCGTCATCCGCGGATACACTAGAGTGCGACTGCACACGCACCATCAGCATCATAATTCTTCACGTCATTGTCCCCGAGCGCACCACCCTTGCTCGCCTCAAATACCACCATCTTCTCCTGCACATGTCCGGATGGTGAATACCAGTGCTTGACCGCGCCGGTGCCACCGCTGCGCCCTTCCCGCCCGCTCGCGACTTCGGCCATCGTCAAGTCAAGGTCGATCATACTCGGCACGGCACTCAGCGTATGTGGCGGGCCGCGCGAGTACTCTGTCGCAGGCGTGTAGTGGCGGCGATGCGGGAGACGCACGGGACTATCGTGTGCGAGCCAACGGAAGAGCGGTGGAAGGAGTGTCTGTACAGTGGGCTTGGCAAGCATGCGCCATAAGAAAACGAGTAGGATGCCCGTCATCAACTTGAGTAAAGCGAAGAGTACCCAAGTCGTGACCGCCGCGGGTGAATCGAACGCTGCGCCGGGCGTTACAGACGTGAAGAGGTCACCTTTTCCCATTCTCACTGTGCTTCTCCTCTCATCGCCGACTGCTGGCAATCATGTCACTGAAGGACCCATCAATTCCAGTGGTCACAAATGAAACAATGTCATCTCACCGTTTTCTGATTGCATCGTTCATTCCAATTCTATGTGCAGCATTGACAGCCTCTGCACGCTTCATGTTCCCCATCTCTTTACACTTCAGCTTTGATGGCATAGGCAGCTTCAATATCCACTCTGGTACAGGCGAGCCCGACTGGAGCAGAACATTTGCAATGCTGTTTCATGGTATTTCTTAAGGATGATATCACAGAGAGAAACATCTACTTACGCCTTCAGGTAGGGTGCGTCCTTGTCTGTGAAATAGGTTACTGCCTTTCCTTATTGACCTGCACGGCCAGTACGACCTAAGGTATGTCAGGGCAGAGTTTACGAGGCAAGAGATGCTATAAGCAGACCAACCGGTAGGTGCCAGACCCGGTGTCTGGGCTTTTGCAATGGCGACAGTTCGGACAGTTCAGTAACCCCCGCAGGTGACAAGGGCGTCGAAAATGTCGTTATCATCCGGGGTGAACATGCTAGTGTCGTCCAAGGTGTGATTGGAGCCAAGGGTTGGCATGTCAAAGACGGACCAATTAAGGGTAGATAATAGTGGGGAATTGAAACCGTCGTCGGCGACGATACTCCCGGAAGGGCCTGGTGAAAAAGTCGAAGAGCGAAGGTCCAGCATGCAAGCAGGTGAGGGCTTGAGGATTTTCCAGACCTGGGCAGGATGAGTTTGAATGAACAGCGTTGCTGTACAGTAATGGGGGAGAAGGAGAGACAACGAAACTGAAAATTTTTCAAAGTCAGTCATTCGATGCAATGAACACAATTTGTCAGCATCTGCTCATGTCGTTGTCCATTCGTTGTCTTCGCTGGACCTCCCCTCCTGCTGCAGAAACACCACTCAATTGCAGCTGTTGACTCCCTATGAGAAATTTGTTGATGCCATGTGACCTAATTTGAGATGGGCTGACCCGGGTGGTGGTCTGTGGACGATGGCGGCTGCGCGGTGTTCGCTGATGAGATGCTCGCCCAACCGCTTTTCTTGAAGCCTGACGGTTTGGATTCGGTAGACGAGGAGGCAACTGGGGCAGGCGCCACAGCGCTCGATGTTGTCGATTTTGCCACCTTCATGCCAGCCGCGGCAGCGATCTTAGGCAACTCCTCTCTTCGCGCTTCCGTTCCTTTTCCTTGCGTCTGTCCTTCTCCTCAGCAGTGTTCTGCCTACCGTTTACGAACTCTCGCCACCTCCGTCTTCGCCAATCGCCGCCGCATCGCCCATACAACCCGAAATCATCGAAGCCACCAAAGACAAACCGAATAGCCGCTGAGCACCAGAAGAATCCAACGTCTCCAGTATAGGTATCGACGGTGCAGACCCGGTAACAGGGTCAGAGCCAGCGCAGGTTCCCCATAATGACCACAACAACCCCAGCGCCATCGAAGACAGGCCAGTGCGCGACGACTGTGACAGCACCGGCGACAGCAACAGCAGCAGTAGCAACCACAACCCCAACAACCACCCATGCAAGCCCAGCGACTTCAGTGCCAACAACAACGGCAAGTTCGTGTACGACCCGGGCAGGAACGATGTCGACATCGAGGACAGCTCAACGCGCGTCGACGACAACAGCAGCTATGTGTCCTGCACACCGGCAGCGCCGTGCCATTCACCACAGCTGCCATCTCTCAGCTCCCCATCTCTGTCTCACCTCCCCTCTAACAGCACCCACACCACCAACGCCGACGCAGTCATCAAAAGCAGCAGCAGTATCTGCAGCAGTACCTCCAACGCCATCAATACCAACTCCAACAGCGGCAGCAGCAGCAGCAACAAACACAGCAAAAGCAACAACAACAACATTGTTAACAACGCTGCCAGCACTGCCAACACCGCCCACACCATCGACGCCAACGCTGCCAGCAGCAGCAGCAACAGCATTTCGAGCAATGCCACCGGCATTGTCGACGCCACCCTCACCCTCAGCACCGACAACGACAGCAGCAGCATCATCAGCAACGAGCCCCGCACCGCCGACGCCCACTGCAGCATCGACCGCGACTGCGACAAGACCATCCCCTCCGAGTCACCCTCCGACGCCAACGCTGTTTCCCCATGTGACTTCGCGCAAGCCACCTGCCCTGTGCCCGACATGACCACGCCGCGTTCAACCGACAACCTTCCCACCATTCTTCAAGCCGACACAAAATGTGTCGACGCGATGCCGCGCCCCCTTTCCCTTCATCAGCTAGAGCACCCTCTCGACTTCGGCAGCGCCCAATGCATCGCCTGACATCAGTCGCACCCCGCAGGACTCGCGTTTCAACCACGACACCGGCACCACCAACACCAGCATAATCAGTGCCGCGTTCGCTGTCAACGCCAACGCCGACACCGACAGCAGCAACAGCAACTCCAACGACGTCACCAGCATTGTCAACGCCGCCCGCTTCCTCAACACCAACGCCGCGGATAGCTATAGCAACAGTAACAGCAAACGCGCTGACATCACTTCGCCAATTCGCACCGCTCCTACCACCGTCGTGCACGACAACAACCAGAGCACGAGTGCCTCCGCATCTCCCCTCTTGTCATTAGTCCTGTTCTTCCATTCACCGGGCCGCAGCTGGACAAGCCAGAAGAACCGCCCCCAGCACATCACATAGACGCTACGCCCTCCACCCCCAACTCGAAGTCGTGCAGGCCACACTCGACGCGTCGATTCCGGTCTTGGCATGCCCCTCCCAACTTAGCAATCGAAGCGCTCACTTGTTTCAGCAGCCAAACACTTCGTTTCGTATCGCCAGCGGATGGCTTTGGCAACAGACAGCACCAGCAACGAGTTGACCCAGGAGGGTCAATTTTCAACCCCCCCAGGACATGTAACGATGGAGCGTGCTGCAGCCTCAGAACCAGGTATTTGTCCTCCTTTCCCCTTTTCGTTACCATTACTGTCAGTCTGTCATGTGTTGCACATCATCTTGCCCTTGTGCACACTGTCGCTCACTGTTGGTACGTTTCCAGTTCTGGTTCCTGTTTCCCCCACTACTGCCCCACTTAGCATACCTGTATTTAACCTCTCTGGCCTGACCTTGATCCAGGACTGAATTCAAGACACTCTCCCCCAGTTCGTGTGTGTGCTTGCCAGCGGTCGAGTGGATTAGCACCCGCCATTCCACTTTACTTACTTGCTCCATCGTGCGTCCTTGGATCCTCGGGACTCTACTTTGGTTCTAGAATTACTTCCTTTCTATTCCTGAACTCAGACGTGGACATTTCATCCATCGTACACAAGTACAAACATCGAACTGTCAACTTCCCGAAGGTGCCGCATGATAGACACAATTACCTCTTGTTTGCACAATAATTTAGCACTACTTTATTGCTAATTGACAATCGGCTAAGCTTCTGTGCGGGCACATGGAGCTTATTTGCTGGCTGCCGACGCGTACTGACGGACTACCTCGCTTAACTGACCTATCGATAAAGTATCCTCGGCTAACTCTCCGGTAGCACACGACCGTTTTCCTGATGAACATTCAGTTCAGCTGGCACATGCCATTTTTATCTGGGCAAATATCCGCGAAATGCTTTAAATCGAGTGATGGCCTATCATTGTCCATTGGAATGCAATACCTGGGTGAGGAGAAACGATCTATATCCACGACTGTAGACATGGTAAAGAACTAACCATATTGCATGCAATCTATCCCTCAATCGCTTCTCCCGCGACTTGTGAGTGACAAATTCTTGGACAGTCTTCAACTCGTCGTCACTGCCAGCCTCAAATCCGCGGGAGTCGTGGAAAACGTATCCGTCGTGGTTCGTGAAGATGAGTTCATCCTCGATGTCGTGATGCCCACGCTGTCAGCAGGATCGTTATTATCAGCTGTTTCCGACAAAAATATGGCCATCGAACCTCTATTGTGGGGTCGAGTTCAACCTGAATAGACGATGGGATTGAAAGCGCTATTAGTAATGAGCGCTGAGCACGCACCCGACGGCGAGTACCCTCCGGACCAAAACTGTAGATCACTGGACTCTCTGTCGTGTCGCAGACTCTCTGTAGAATCGAAGTTTTCCCGGCATTTGCCCTTCCAATGATGAGCACTCTGAATTGGACATTTGGGACGTGGGGGGGACTCGGAGAAGGAGCCGGGGCCGGAGACAGCGACGGAACCGTATCCAGGCGACGGCGTTGAATGCTCTGCTTTACACCCATACGAAAGTGTTGTGAGAAGTGAGAAGAAAGGTGTTGGTAACTTCTGTTGGGACCCGGAGCTTGTTATTATACAGAGTACAAACATCAGCTGACTCGCGTGCACGTCGGGGCATGCCGTTACATTTCACGGATTGATCGGACCTGACAGGCCTGACAGCCCACTTTCAGGAATGCCTGTGCAAAACGCGGTGCGATAAGAATAAGAAGTGTTCGAGGGCGTAATAGATACGGAAAGGATGTGGTCAGTCTGACTTGGTATGGGATTCACCGGACTCCAGAGGTCCTAACTGTGACTTTTGAATTGCGAAATCGCGAACACCCACTGCCCATGTGAAATCGCGGCACGATGTCAGCACCCACTGGCAGTGTACCAGGTGTGTACCTGTGGGAGTAGGCGGACATGCATCATGATGAGCCCTGATAAGGCTCTCTTAGGTTTGCCACCGGGCCGCCAGTCACTTGGAAACTTCCATTTTGCTCGCTCATCGCTCATCCTTCACCAGCCTTCACCCAATCACAAGCCATGGATTTCTACCACTGCTCACCTCACGCTCAGAATCCGCCGACCTCTCTCGCCTTTTCTATTTCACTCTCCCTCGAGTAACTGAAAAGTCGTAGCAAACATGGCTCCCGGCTTGCTTGTCTCACCTCTATCATGCTGTAACGATGGCATACGCACTGGCCTCGGAATGGCATGTTTTACCCTTCGCCCGACACATCCGACACCGCCTCGACCGACGCCACAGGGGTGACAGGGCAGCGCGCGCGTTGCGGTCATCCTTCCTTTCTATACCACCATCTTTTCGTAGGCATGGACAAGTAGCCTAGTTTGTAAGTAGCTACCGACCGTGATATAAGAGCGCGCGCGCAGCACCGTGAGCAGGAGGCGAGTATTGCCTCAGCCGTGCCACAGCTTGCGTCGCGTTTCCCCCTCTTTTCAGCTTTCTGCGTTTGCGTTTCCCTGTCCTTTGCCAGCACCATTCAAGCGGCTCACGCGGAGCCATCACACGCACACGCACACACACACACACTCTCTCTGAGCGTGTGCGTGTCTCTCTCTCTCTCTTTCCCCTGCCGGTGGTCGAGCGGTTAACACCCGCCATTCCACTTCAGCTTTTCGCTCCATCGCGCGCTCTTGGATTCGAGCGCACTTTGGTTCTACTGCTTTTAACTGCCTTCCATATTCGAACTTACGCGCGGACATTCCGTCTGTGATAAAATGCCCTCTCTTTTCTCCGTTCCCTCCTGTTTCTCGGCGTTCTCTCCATCGGTATATAGCACTGCGCCCGCCATCGACTAGTGACAGCGCATCCTGTCTCCGACAATTCAACGTCAATACGTCCCTCGCACACAGATGCGTTCCTCTGTCTCACTAGCGTTATCCTTCAGCTCACTCTGCCCTACACATCCTACTTTGTCCACCCAATTCTGCTGCCAAGGAAGGTACGAACGACCAAGGAACAATGGGGGTACAATTTACTGAATCCTCCCCCTTCCTTGGTTTACCTAGGTCTGTGAAGCCATCGATAATTGTTCCGAGACTTTGGATGCTGCCCTCATGGCATACGATGATCAGGAATTTAATCAAACATTCAAGGATTTCTATGTCCGTCCTTTCCTCCCTCCTGTATCTTATCTCTTACGAGTCTTACCTTATCCTCCCAGACAATTTCTGATTGTTCCATAATTCTCTTAAACTTTGAGTCTAGTTGCGATACACTTGATGGGCATGGAACTGTTGGGGATCAGTACGTTTTGACCGGTTTGACCACCCGTCTCTACACCTACCACCTCCCTCCCTTTCTCCCCTGATATTCCATCTTTCTAGGCCAACAGGACGAGGCCTACCTCCGCCATTGCCACTGCAACCACTGTCTTCACGATCCGATGAAATAACCACTACCAATGCCTACACTGGGTCAGGGAAGGAGTGGAAGTGAATCCCATGGGATGTGCAACTAGGACTCGGAGTGTGTGGTCGCTTTGGATGCGATCAGAAGGGATGGGGTCGGGGAGAAACTGATTCAATTATGTAGTTTGTCGCTTGGCCGCGACTGTATTGTATTACTTGTGTACTCACATCTCTTAAACGTGAATCGGCGGACATTGAGAAATACTGTTTACATGAGTGATGACGTCGTCAACAATTGAGAACCCTGTAAAGTCCAGGTCGATGCAGAAGTCCGCCCAGCTGATCAATAACCAAAGTCGACATCCTCCATGCTATGGCCTGGGAATTTGGGGTAGGGTGGGCTCCGAGTGGGTACCCGAATCTACGGCCTTCTTGGGTGTCAGACTCGCATATTTTACTACCAGGCTTGGAGGCGGGACTGTGGGATGCTACAATAGAGGACGGACTTCCTTTTTTGGCAACCACCACCTCCGCAGCAAAATTTTCGCCAAAGAAATTGGTAGCTTAGAGTAGGAAATAGTCTAAAAACACACACCACACCTCTGTGCTTAAAACAAGCTCCTTAAACCCCCCACAAAACACATTGGACACCTGGAAATTACACGGTCATGTCCAAGCTCCCACCAATAGTGGGGGTAACCACCCCAGTGCCGCGCTCAGTAGGTGGTAAGATGCCCCAAACCCGGGCAACAATGGCAGCTCTAGCTGCTATTAGCACAATGAAAGAACAAACTGCCCCCGCAGCCACTCATGGCAAAGGTGATGTCAATCACACTAGCACCTCAAAGATCCAGTCAAGCAGTGCAGCCATGTCACAGGCAGCTGCTTATAGCACCATAGCGGAAATGCTGAATGCAGTCATACAAAGCAGCAAGCTAGATGCACCCACCAAACAAAGCCTAGTGAAAGTGCTAAAAGTCACCAGGGAGGTGGAAACAAATGAAAAGAATTGGGTCAGAAATGCAGAAGAGCAAATGTTAGTGAGTGACATTCATGCAGTCATGCGGAAGGACCTTGTAGAGATCCATGACTTGCTTGCAGAGCAAATCCGCAAAGTCAAAGAGGACTGCAGCAAAATCCTCGGCAGCACTACCAAAGTACTAAAAGAAGTAGAGGAAGCCAAAACTGACACCAGGGACCTGACAAGCAAGGTCAACAAGGTAACAGATGCTGCAGACAAAATCACCTCTGACACAAACTTGTACAGAGACGCGTTGCTGTCCAAACCCACCCCGTCTAACAGGTCCACCACAGACCCAAGGGTCATAAGCGACATGGACTGCAAGGCAAATGTAAGGCAGCAGTGGTTACAATGCCTTACTCTGTCCAATCACAAATCCATTTGGATACTCATGAGAAGCACACATTGGTGTGCGTGACCATAGATTGCACATGGCAATAAGGGCGGCATCACATGCCTATTTTGATGATGCACAATCATGCAGATGACATGCAATCGACCCCAGTCGATTGCACGTGAACTGCACAAATATGCACTAATGTAGATAATATGTGATTGACCTTGATCGGTTGCACATGAACTATATGAAGCCTACATAGGATGGTGCATGATATGCACCACATATATGACATGTGATCAACCTCATTAGGTGGTCGCACGTAATTTAGATTGCCATGAGCGATGAATGAAGACATGTGCTAACTAGTAGCACATGTGAATAGGAGGGTCCCCGACGGGTCCCCATGTAGATAGGTACAGTAGATACATGATCATGTATATAAAGGGTTGCCCTCTTGTCTAGGAGGGGCAGACTTTCTTACCCTTATGTTTAGCTTTTGCAATAACCATCAATTTGATCTGGTTCTGTTGTGGCAAGCTCTTAGGAAATAAGTCAAAGTCTTCATCCAACTTATCAACTATATCCAACATGCCTCGGTGTGTTACACTTTTTTGAACCTTTAAACAAAAGGTTTTTGGTGAAAGCGAAATTATACATCACTATATCTCATACCTGCAGCACCAGCATTATTTAACGCTAGCCTGCTATCTAGAGAACCATGAGTGATGGTCCTGCCCATAACACTCGAGCTACTGCTTGAAATGCGTGCCATACCCGAGCGCACAAGAGTACTACTCCTCTTGAGGAGTATCCAGTACCTGAACAAGGTGACGTGCCCGCACGTCCTGACAGCACAATCACTCGCAAAGAGAGCATTCTCACTTCACTAATGAACTCTCCAAGTGGTGATCAACCCAAAAGGAGTACCTCTCCTGAAGGGAGTGTCACGAGCGAGCACAGGACCATCCATGAAAACATCTATGAACAGGAACAGTCATTTACAACTGCTCCTGGGAGCCTGGGTCCTTCTATAGAACCCGTAGGATACCAAGTGCCCTCCCCTGAGAACACAGGGCGTGCACCAAGCCCTTCATCACATGATGACAAGAGGATGGTTACCACTCCCTTGGCATTGGCCGAAGAGGAGTGGATGCAGGTGAATGAGCAGCTCACCCATTGGTCCTACCTTGCAGAAAAGAACAAGGCTGATGTGATGGATTACAGACGAGAAGTAAATGACCTTCAATTGAAGGTCTAAGAAACTTGTCAGGAGCTTAAGACCAAAGTCACCAATGTGTACCATAGCTCCAGCGAGGTCTTGGACGCCATGCAGGGCATGCGTCAACTACTTAATCATATTCGCGCACGATATGAAGGACGGTCAGTGCCCTCTCCATCACCTTGAGCTCAAGCTACCCGGGCAATATTTGCTGATCAAAGTTCCGATAAAGGAACAGTGGATTTCGAGCATCAAATAAATGCTCGAGCCTGCTTCGAGAATCCTTGACCCATCGAACAATCGATGGAGGAATCAGCCCCTTCTCCCAGGAATAGGGATCGGGCCCCTCATATGGAATGGTATGAAAGGCAGATGGCAGAGTCTCATGCACGCACAGCTTCTAAGAGCCCGCGTACACGAACGAGTGGACCCCCAACCTGGGTCCAACACGAACCAGAGGAGACCTCGGACTTTGGACACAACGAAGGTGCTGAGGAGAATCAGCAGAATCATGGAAGCATGGAGCTGCGAGGCCTCAGCCAACACGATCATACTTCCAATGCAAGTCCAGCTCCTCCAATAAGGCCCACGTACATTATGCTGGACCAAGATTATGCCTGCCGCTCAATGAGTGTGCAGCCACAACAGATGGTTGGCCCGATAACAATATCAGGATCAACCCAAGGATGATCGTTGGCAATGACCACACCAACAATGCCCATACAGGGACAGGTGGGGCAAACCGTTGCATCGATCATCCTGGCAATGCCTATTCCAGGAGAGTCTGATCATGAGATCAACATGATCGACGCCTTAAGGAACCACATCAGAGATTTGCTGATGGGTATCCCAAACAACCTCCCTGAAATTAAGGGACTGTGAGCCAAGTTGCCTGAGGCCTATGATGGCGAAGATGACTTCGATCGCCTTGATAGGTGGCTTCAAGGCCTATTGAGATTCTTTAAGATCCACCGCCTCACAGGGGCGGACAAAGACATAGACTGGGTCCTGGTAACAGGGACCTGTCTAAAGGGAAAAGCTGAATGATGGTTCAGCCATGAGGTAGAATGTCCAAAACACAGGACTTGCGATTGGATGTTTGAGTCAGTAATAATTGCACTATATTGTGCATTTATAACTACCACTATGGCACAGAAAGCGATGGAAGAGTACTTGAATGTCAAGTACTCAAAGGAAGAAGGAATATTAGGCTTCCATCGTGACCTAGTCATGTGGGCTGGGTGACTTGCCCAGTACCCAGATGACTACTCCTTTAAACGAAGAATTATGAACGGCCTGCTGTCTGATTGTCTGTACCACCTGACAATGTACAACAAACTTACAGCCAAACATAGTTCTATGGAGGACATCATGCGACAAGCACGACACTATGAGAAAACCCGAGCTTCACTGAAGGTAGGGCATAATATCAAGTGGCAGCCTGGTCAAGGTTCCTCGATGCCTACAATAAATGGGCAACAGAGGACAGTGGGGTTCCGCAAACTGCAGCGTTCGCGCAACCCACCAGCTAGGCTGCCACAAGGCAGGAGTGGCACAAGTTATGGGATGCAAAACCAGTGCCCAGCCCCACGGCCTGCCACAGGGAACCGCAGTAGACCCGCAGCCCTGACACCATCAGCCTTGAAGGGAGATACTTCGAAGCTGACATGTTACAAATGTGGCAAAGTCGGCCACATCGCATCTGACACCAAGTATCTGCAGTATAAAAAGCCTGAGCAGCGACAAATTTTTGCCACCTAGGTTTTGGATGATAGGTCGGATAGCAAGCAACTGAACCATATGGAGCTTCCTGAAGAAAGTGAGGAAGCTCTGGAAGAGGTTGAGGGAAACCTCAACAAGGAGCCAAGCAAGCAGGACGACTGCCCAGAAGGCTCCCAGTATGACAACGAAGAGTCGTTCTATGAGGAATATGACGGCTACGCGCCACCATCGGATGATGAGGAACCTGTTTACATTTGGGCTATGAGCACTGAGGGGGGAGAAAGCCCTAGCTCTGCACTTGAAAGCGAATGCTCTAGTCCTGCTCCCAAAGAAGAGAGCTCCAGCAGTACTGCCATGCAGTTTGAGGACGTAGACTGGAAGTCTTGTCGGGAAATGTTGCAGAACTGTTTTCAACAAGCACCTTACATGGGAAGCGACCCATGGGAATTCACTCCCCAAGATGGAATTACGCATGTATGCAACTGCAAAGTGTGCGTGAATTTCAAGGAGCATATCCTTGTCTTGGAGCTCATACACAGCAAGAAAGATTCTTCCGCTGGGAAAATCCGAGACCAATACAAGCAAGAACTCATCCATCTTGGATGGGACTTGGCTCATGAAGGAGGGCGTTTATCTCAAACAGAAGTAAACACCGTTGAAGCCCTAGAATGATGAAACCACCAGCAAATGCTGTGGTTAGAGGCATTGCACACAATGAATCATGACCATAAAGTCAAGATCAAGGAGCTCTTGGAAGAGCTTGCTTGTGAACACTTGGATCTTGAACTCCAGGGCAAGGAGTCCGAAATTTGGTTTAACCAATTAATGGAACTCCAAAAACAATACAAGGAGTTGGAGAACAAACTGGCTAACAGCCAGCCAAATATTCCATCTTTGTCTAGCGACGAAGACATATACATGAGGTCGGCGACCTCTGATGATGGTAACTTGAGCTGGACTGAACATCCTGAAAGTTCGTTGATGGCTGGCATGGGAACCATGTCTTGGGACAAGCTGATGGGACCTCCGAGTCCAATGGTTGACGTCGCAGACAAAGAGACCATTCATGTCGTAGCCGCAATGGAACTTCCAAGTCCGATGGACAAGCTTGCAGATGGGATTCCCCATGCAAGCTCAGAGGATGTCGTTTGCATAGCAGCAGCATGCGACGATACTAATATACCACAAGAATGAGAGTTCTGTGCAGCTCAGTGAACTAGCGGCGTGACTGGGGAATGCCCCAAACCTTCAACCAGTGATCATCATTGCATGGTGGCACTGGTTAAAGTTAACAGCCTTGAGGCGTACGCCCTGTTGGACACAGGGAGTACTGCCATCTCGATATCACATGACTTCACCTGAGTGGCGAAGCTCAAGGTTTTCCAATTGGAAAACCCAATTCCTCTGCAACTTGGAACGGTTGGAAGCCATTCCATGATAAACTTTGGGGCCAGATCTCGCATGGAGCTAGGGACCATAAGTGACGATGATGCCTACTTGGACATCATCAACATCAACAGATACGACATGATTGTCGGTATCCCATTCCTATGCAAGCATGGATCCATCCTGGACTTTGACCAGGATATCCTGAGTAGGCAAGGTGTGAAAGTCCCAACCTTGACTTCTGGTCAAGAGGATCTCATGCTCGCCAAGAAGTGAGCGTCGCAAGTACATGCGCCCATTGTGCCAGGTGGGCGAACAGTTTGCGTGACGCATTGAGGCCTGCCTGGCCAAGCGGCACCCTCGCAACGGAATGCAAGCCACAGCCTGGGCAAAGGCAAACCTCCCCTTGAGGGGGGGGAGGAACAACGCATTCAAGCAATGGACACTAGCCAGGAGACTCTTTGCGATGGAAAGCAAGAGTCTGTCAATCTTCAGGAGACTCTTCGCAATGGACAGCGAGAGTCAGTCAAACTCCAGAAACTTCGCGACCATTGGTTCATGAAGTATGCTGACATTCTTAACGGAGTCCCATCGGAACTCCCTCTGCTAAGAGAAATAAACCACTGGATCCCACTCATTGACGATGGCAAGCGGTATTACTATCACTTGCCTTGCTGCCCTGACACCATGAAACTGCAACTCATGGAGAAAATGAAGCAGTATGTGGGCACAGGATGGTAGATCCTGAAGGCAGTGCCACAAGCAGCACTGCTCCTGTGCATCCCAAAGAAATCGGGAAAGCTTAGAATGGTCATGGACTGTTGACAGCACAACAACAATACTGTCAAAGACATCACACTGTTCCCAGATCAAGACCAGATCCAGATGGACATTGCACAAGCGAAGTTTCGCTCAAAAATTGACCTGTCCAACATGTACAAACAAGTACGCATTGAACCGGAAGACATTCATAAAACTGCCTTTGCGACAGTCTATGGGATGTGCAAGAGCAACGTCTTACAGCAGGGTGACTGTAATGGTCCTGCTACCTTCCAGCGGTTAATGACCACTATCTTCCAAGATAAGATTGGCATATTTGTGCACGTCTATCTTGACGATTTATTTGTCTTCAGCGCATCAATAGAAGACCACAAGAAGGATCTCGAATATGTTTTCAAGAAGCTCCAAGAATTTCACCTCTTCCTTGAGAAAGCAAAGTGTGATCTATACTCAAAATGGCGCACACCCAGGAATCTCAAAGACGTCCAGCGATTCCTGGGTCTTGTACAGTACCTGGCCCATTTCATGCCAGATGTCACAGCTTATACTGGTCCACTCTCTGCAATCTGCAGGAATGGCCAGCCCTTCTATTGGAAACTGCTCCATAAGGTGTGTTTCAATCACATTAAGGTGATTGCCTGTAAATCGCCCATTCTGAAACCGATTGATCTGGATTCCAGTGATCCGATTTGGGTTATCTGCAATGTATCTATGTCCGGCATAGGTGCAATGTACAGCCAAGGGGAAACCTGGCAGACATGCCATCCCACAGGCTTCATGTCTAAAAAGTTCACGGCCGCACAGATGAACTACCAAGTATTCGAGATGGAGACAATCGCCATTCTCGAAGCACTCCTCAAATGGGAGGATAAACTCCTTGGTCAAAGAATCCTTGTGGTCATGGACCATAAGGCATTAGAATTCTTTAAGATGCAAAGGCGTCTTAGCAATAGACAGGCGTGATGGATGGAATTCCTAGCACAATTCGACTATGACATCACGTATGTCAAAGGCAAGACGAACCTGGTGGCTGATGCCTTGTCCAGGTACCATGAGAATGACCACTGGGATGAAGCAACTGACAAGTCCCAGTATGTCAACACAGACTTGCACCTCGACCCCAAGGGAGAAGATCTCCCTTGGGTCTGCTTTGAGGAAACTTGCACAATGCGCGAGTCGGGTGTTGATCCCCATTCACACATGCAACATCAATGATGAGCGCTACAGAAGGCAGATGATCCAGTATCATTCGCACCAAAGCGCCCTGTCATAGAGGCCATTGAGGAGAGGCAGCAGGATGCAGCTGCACTCGCTGCCCATGAAGAACGTGGGTGCAGCCCAGTGCCTGCACCACCACTGCCGAACGACTCCTCCGACCTGACAGTCGAGGAGTCCCTCAGACATCTCCCAGACCTTCACCCCCGAGTTGAAGGGAATCTGTCTGTACTGGAGAGCATCAAGCATGGGTACCAAAAAGACCTGCTTTTCTCCAAGGTCCTTGACAATGTCAGGCACCACAAAAACTTTGAGGTCTTAAGTGACCTCCTATACACCCACAATCGCACAGATGCCTCTGTGCTTTGCATACTGTCCATCATCCATGACAAACGATGGATTACTGAAGTCATGATATCCCAAGCACATGAAGTGCTGGGGCATTATAGGCCGCAGAAGACAGCAGACTATGTGCAGCGTCACTACTGGTGGCCATGTATCGGACAGGATGTCGAGCAATACTGAAAGATGTGCCCCGTTTGTCAAATGACAAAGTCCAGCACCCAGAGAGTGCCTGGACTTTTGCACAGCCTGCTGATCCCCGTGTGACCTTGGGAATCGATAGTGATGGACTTCGTCGGCCCATTCCCAGAGTCCGGTGACTGCGACTACCTATGGGTGGTCATCTGTTGCCTCACCTCAATGGTGCACTTAGTGCCCATCCATACAACTACAACTGCAAGTGAGCTTGCTCAGTTGTACATTCGCAAGATAGTCCATTTGCATGGACTTGCCAGAACTATTGTCTTGGACAGGGACTCCAAATTCATGTCCAAATTTTGGCGTGAAACTCACAGGCTTCTTGGCATGAAGCTCTTGATGTCAACGTCATTCCATCCTCAGACGGATGGTGCGTCGGAGCAAGCAATTTGCTCAGTTGCCCAGATTCTCTGGGCGATGGTACGACTGGACCAGCAGGACTGGCCTGACAAGATCCCCATGGTGGAATTCACCCTGAATTCTGCTATTAGCAGCTCATCCGGGTTCGCCCCATTTGAGCTTAATTACGGTATACACCTAGTGTAAACCCAGGGATTGTGCTGGAACTGTGTGCTATACCCGGTGTCAGACATTTCGTCAAACACACACTGCAGAACCTTGCAGATGTGCACGATGCAATCATTGAGAGCCGAGTGTGCCAGATGTACAATGCTAATCGTCACTGACACAAAGGTGATACCTTTGCGGCAGGCGATCTAGTATTTGTGTCTACTGCAGACCTATCGCTCCCGAAGGGACGCGTGCACAAACTGTTACCCAAGTTTGTTGGTCCATTCAAAATACTCGATGCCCAACCGAGTACATCGACCTATAGGGTTGAGTTGCCAGCTCAGCTACAAGCCTGGAACTTGCACAACCAGTTTCACCAGAGCAAGATTTGCCCTTATCACGCGAATGATGATGCGCTGTTCCTGCATCGGGAAGCACACATGTTTTACAACTACGGCACCCCTGACGACCAGGAGTGGCTTGTAAATGAGATCATTGCTCACAAGTGGGACATGGGTCGCTTATCGTTCCAAGTACACTGGAACATGGGCGACACCACTTGGGAGCCACATGAGGCCTGCAAAGATTTGCAGGCCCTGGATGATTATCTTGGACTATTTGGTGTCCAAGATCCTCACGATTTGCCTCATAAAGGCAAGCCGTGCAAATGAGTACCATTCATGGCAATGAGCTGCCTTGTGCGGCTGATTAAGGGGGATCTACCATACAGGAACGCCCCAAGATAAGCATGCGCGATCCATCGATACCATGATCGATCATGCCATGTCAAAATTTTTTTACACCAACCTCTCACCTGACTTATAATCAGGACTTACCAGTGCGGCGTGAACCTTCAACACACCACTCCAAACATTGCCACCTCATCACATCCCTGACCACATCCCTGACCAATGCCCTCCAACCAACCGTCCCCGACCCCTGCCTCTAACCAGGGCAGTGAACCCAGCCCATGGCGATACAAAGCCATGTTGTGCCTTGTATCACACGATACCCACGCCTGCACTATGTGCTCGGCGTGGCAAACTCATTACACAAAGTCCACTATGGACGACAAACCCACCCTTGTTGAGGCTGAGAACCAGCGTTGCAACATCATCCACAGCGATCTCATCGCGGAGAATCTTAGCATGCACCAGCAGCTCGAGTCACTGCAATGGCAGCAAGATGATCTCTGGCATAAGAACAACTTGCAACAGGACACCACCACGTCCTTGCATTGCAAGCTCGATGCTGTTCGTGTGGACCTTGAAGATACATGTCACTGCCTCTGTTCAGCTGACAACAAGATCATCCGTGTGCGCAATGTCACTGATGACATTGAGTGTAAAGCAGACAAGGCCATCAGCAAGCTGAAGGACAAGAACAAAATGCTCTGCCTCCAGCTCGAACGGGGGCACACCCCGCGCTGATGCAAGTTGCCTTGCCATGATTCCCTATCTACATCCCCATCCCGTTCTTGCCATGCCTCCAGCCGTGCCTCCCGCCACACATCCCCCATGGCTGAGGACCATAGCCATACCTCTTGCCGCCCATCCCCTATGGCTGAGGACTGTGATAATGTGCCTTTGCGCGATGTCGCGGACCCGCCACACCTTCTCTCAAGGCTGACCATGCGCTCCATGGCCACCTCTTCTGCTACCTCACTCCCTCTCGGGGAGCTGCCACAACCGTCGCCCATCATCCCTTCGCCCTCCGAGGGCACAGACCTCACTTCACGGATGACAGACACCATCAGCCTTGCACCCCCTGGTGATGATCGCAAATCCACCACTCCCTTCATCAAGAGTGTTGGCTTCTACATGTCGCTTCCCATGCTTCAGTTCTATGGGCGCCATTATGAGTGTGCCATGATCAATCACGCTGGGACGTTTGACTACTCCAGCCCATTCTTTGTCCTTGTGGACGGACAGCTTACTGAGCACAGCCCCTCCTTCATCACCACACTACTCCAGAGGGAGTTTGTCCAGACTCATGAGGCGAGCATCCAAGCTGGCATCCCCTTACCTATTATAGACCTCATTTTGGGGGGGAGGAACAGGGTTGTTATGATCCACCCCAATTTTTCTCATCCTTGTCAGACCCCCTCCTCATCACCCTATCCAAGCCACCACTCATGGCCAAGCAACCATTACCATTGAACCCATCACCCCTACCAGAGTTGCTGCCGCTACCACCCAGTGAACCACCCAAACCATTGTCACCCCTTGATCAGCCACCAGTCCTGCCCCTTGTCCCCATCCCCTGGAATATCCATCATCAGGACTACTCCTCAATGGAGATGTACCAAGAGCCACCCCCAGTAGAGAATCCACTGGAAGACCCAGACAGTCCCATGGAGGATGTGCCGCCCTTAGAGCCAGACCCAGTCACTCACTATGAACCTGATGTCCCCGAAGGTCATACAAAGACCCTGTCTTCTAAAGAGTCCCCTGTTGCACCCTGGGAGGAATACCTCACTCAACCTAACAGTCCTGTGTCCCGCAAGCACTCCCTGTCACCTACAAGTCCCTTTTCAGCGCCCATACGACAACGTACCAGTCATGAAGGCAGTTACCAGTCAATCACCCCTTCAGCCTCATTGCCCATAGCCAGCACCTCGCCCCAGAGTCCGGGCCACCAGTCGACCTCCTCTGGAGGATCCACAGATAACCCCTCATCCACGCAGAGCTCCGCAGATGATGTGGATAGCGACACAGCCCTCAATTGGGTCACCATCAATATGGACTACCTTAAAGGGTAGTTGCTTACACTAGACGCCCATTAGATCATATTGGGCATGCAGAAACCAAATCACCTCAGATCAATCTCAAACTTCGTCGTCATGATCGCATCATGACAACGCTTCTCTTCTTGGAATGACCCGCTGCCATTGTTCTCCCGTTAAGGATTGATTAGGCAACTTGTCCATGTCTCATTCGCTCTTGCTCATCCTCTATTGTTCGACTCATACAGGCCGCAGCACTTATCCGCGGACCTTCGTACGTCACAGACAGATGCCTCTTGACCAGAACTACTTACTTTAGTGATTGTAGCACGTGCACCTGCCTGCCTGTATATAAGCGCCTTGTATTTCGACAGTCAAGCCCTAAGCTTGACTTGATTAACAATATCAATGTTCTTGAAAGCTCCCCAAGTGCCTCCCCTTTTCCCACTTCTTACATAAGCCACTCAGAGTTGTCTCTAGCAATACTAGAGACTTCTACTCCTTCAAAGTACTTGCCACCAGTTCACTCTTAGTACAAGTCATACTATCAAGGCCTGTTGAAGCCTTAACAGGGGTGCTGATATCGCCACATGATCCTACCAATGAAGCTGGCATCACAGCCCTTCTCACAACGCTGTCAAGGCATGCGCACGCCGAAGGGTATATCAACCGTGTCCGGAATACACTGCCAGAATTGTGTGAAGAATGCCATCAGAAGGCTCTCGAGCTCTGGGCAGGGCTCCAGGATGCACAATGTGAGGAGCGACACAAAGGGCGCATTGCGAGCGGCAGAGTGCCTCCTCTGCCAAAGAAGCCCTTGCCCCATGTCAGCACCACCATTTGGAAGAAATAGTTGCGAAACATGCATGAACACCCTTGCACAGAGGGCCGGTTCACATTTAAAGGAGTACCATTCATCTGTAATGGATACTTGAATGTGCACATCGATGCCGCAAGGGCCCTCCTCGCCCTGCTTCCACTATCATCCAAGAAATCATGCCCGGGAACTGTCTGTGGTCTGCTTTGGGACGCGTTCCTTCGGTCAGCAGCCATGCTGCTCAATGTGCATGGCATGTATGGTGAAACCATCACATGCCTTCGCTTGACCATCATACCACAGTGCTGTGCTCACTTTTACAACCCATCCAAGTTTGCTGATGAGAGCCATCTCAACTGCGAACATGTAGTGTGCTTCCTGGCAAGCATTGGTGTGACCATGGCTGAAGCGGAGACATGGCAACAGTGGGCAGCAGCCTACATGGACATGTCACTCACAGAGCATCCAGAGGATGCACTACTACAGGATGCAATGTGGGATGCATGTGTGTGCATCGATGCAGACCACAGCCTGGTCCTCAAAAAGGTCAACCCAGGCACCCCAGGATACTATTCCCCTGTCCTCAAGCAGTCCTGCACTCAACATGCTGCACGGTGCACAGCCTACCACTCGAGGGAGAACTTGTCCACCAATGCTGAAGCGGGCCCTTCTGCCCCCATGGGTGAAGAAGCCCCTGCATCTCCAGTTCACCCAGAGGATGCTAGAGAAGGCGATACTGCATATGCTAATGAGCAGGAGGACAAGGACACTCAGATGGGCCCAGCCTAGAGTAGCCATCTTGTTGAGCACTGTACAAATGTCCCAAATTGTACCTGGACTTGTGGTACCTATGTATATGGTACCTACTATGACAATACTATCACTGCATGATCCTTTCCTCACTGCATGACGTGTCTTTTGTGGGGGAGGGTGTAAGGCGGCGGTGGTTACGATGCCTTACTCTGTCCAATCACAAATCCATTTGGATACTCATGAGAAGCACACATTGGTGTGTGTGACCATAGATTGCACATGGCAATAAGGGCAGCATCACATGCCTATTTTGATGATGTACAATCATGCAGATGACATGCAATCGACCCCAGTTGATTGCACGTGAACTGCACAAATATGCACTAATGTAGATAATGTGTGATCGACCTCAATCGGTTGCACATGAACTACATGAAGCCTACATAGGATGGTGCATGATATGCACCACATATGACGCGTGATCGACCTCATTAGGTGGTCGTGCATAATTTAGATTGCCATGAGCGATGAATGAAGACATGTGCTAACTAGTAGCACATGTGAATAGGAGGGTCCCTGACAGGTCCCCGCATAGATAGGTACAGTAGATACATGATTATGTATATAAAGGGTTGCCCTCTTGTCTAGGAGGGGCAGACTTTCTTACCCTTACGTTTAGCTTTTGCAATAACCATCGATTTGATCTGGTTCTGTTGCGGCAAGCTCTTAGGAAATAAGTCAAAGTCTTCATCCAACTTATCAACTATATCCAACATGCCTCAGCATGTTACAGCAAAGCAGATCCTGGTGGACATATATGACAAAGACGGTAACAACATCCTGATGAAGAGCCTCACAGCCATAATAGAGAAGGCCAACAAGGTTATATCAGGTATCCAGGATGCCAAAAAGCCAAAAGATATCAAAGTAATTGTGGCCCTCAAAATGCAGGTGCAGGCAATCCTCCTAATGCTAAACAGCAGTGAAGCGGTCAAATGGATCAGAGAGCCAGGCACTGAAGTGGTATTCGCGGAAGAATTCTCTACTGAGGTGCACATCAGGGAAAGGGCATACAGCCTAATAGTCCCAAGAGTCCCTGTAACCTTCGAGCCCAGTGGCGACAAGCACCTCCACAAGATGGAGGAAGCAAACAGCCTTGACAAAAACACAATATGCAAGGCTAGATGGATTAAACCGATAGAAAGGAGGAGACCAGAGCAAACCCACACATACGCTATCATAACCCTCATATCTATGGACAGTGCTAACACCCTTATCAGAGACAGACTTGTTATATGCAGCACGAAGGTCAGACCAACAAAACAGAAGCACGAACCCATGCAATGCATGAAGTGCAGAAAATGGGGACACCTAGCCACAGAATGTCCATCGGACAAGGACGTCTGCAGCAACTGCGGAGAGGAACACCGCACCAGCACGTGCAGGAAGAGGAGCCAACCCTACTGCGTAGCATGTAAGGAGGACACACACACCAGCTGGAGCAGAAACTGCCTGGAGTTTATCAGGAGATGCATGGTATATGACAAGAGAAACCCAGAAAACTTGATGCTGTACTTCCCCACAGAGCATGATTGGTTACTCACAGTCAGACCCTATAGCATACCGCTGGCAGAGAGGTTCTCCGCTAAGTACGCCGTCAATGCGCTACCCACTATGGGCGGAAGGCAGCAGGCCCCCAGGCCACGCCAACCATACAAAACCCAGAAGCATGGAAAATGGGGAGGAAACAACAGTGTTAACCTGAACACGATCCAGATCCAGCCCAGACGTCCGAGGGAGGAAGGCGAACTTCCCAGTGGAGCTGAGTGGTGGCAAATGGATGCAGTCATGGGCACAGCAAACATGGATGAGACCACCCCCCATGAACCCACAGGATGGGATTAAAAGACAACATCCTAATCTGGCAGCAAAACGTCAACAAACTGCCCATTTGTCAACACGATCTGCTAAGTAGCAATAAATTGTTGGATATGAACATCGATGTCATCACATTACAGGAACCAGCCATCATCAACGCCAGCTGCTCAATAGTGGCCAGAGATTGGATATCAGTATACCCCACCCCACACCTAAGTAACCCCAAAAAAACAAGGTTGCTCATGCTCATACAGGTGGAAATTAGCATGGACAGCTGGAACCAACTCGACTTCCCATCGAGCGATGTCACAGTAGTCCAATTCCTTGGTGAGTGGGGTAAATTAACTATATTTAACATATACAATGAAGGTGCGAACAACAACACCATCAATCTACTAATGAAGTATCAAAGGGACAACCATCAAAAATTGGAGCACTGTCAAACCGGGAGCATGCAACAGATCTGGTTGGGGGACTTTAACCAGCATCATCCATATTGGGATGACCCTAACAACCTGAGGCTCTTCACGGACACAGCCATAACTGTGGCTGAGTCTCTGATAGAGGCAGTAGCAAATGCTGGACTGGATCTGGCCCTGCCCAGAGGTATCCCGACACACTGCCACAGTGTCACCAAGCTCTGGAGCAGGCTCAACCACATTTTTATCTCTGAAGGCTCCGTGGATGCTATAATTACATGCAACACCCTAATCGATCACAGGGGCATTAACACCGATCATGTGCTGGTGCTAACGGAACTCAACCTAGGCCTAGTCATGAACAAAACAAAGCCAATCCCCAACTTTAGGGACGTGGACTGGGATGAGTTCCGAAAAGCGTTAGCAAGCAATCTGGGACTAGAGCCTGAGGACCAGATCATCAGCCAGAGACAGTTAGACGAAAGGTGTGATACGCTGATGGAAGCCATCCAAAGTGCGATATGTGAGCAAGTCCCAGTCACGGAGATCACATCTAAATCCAAGTGATGGTGGACGAAGGAGCTAATGCAGATGCAAAAGCAATCCAGTAAGCTGGGCAGGAAAGCATATGAGCGTCAATACGAGCCAGAGCACAAGGTACATGCTCAGTGTAAAGAAGCGGTGAAAAGGTACAAGAACAACCTCAAGTATACTAAAAAGCACCACTGGAGAGACTGGCTCAAAAAATTGGAAGAGCCAGACATTTGGACAGCAAACCACTATGTAACAGCACCCGTGACAGACGGCAGGAAGGCCAGGATCCCAGTGCTGAAGCACAAGGTTGACGGGCAGAAGGTCTCCGCAAGGACTAATAGCGAGAAGAGTGCCGCTCTTGCCAAGGGATTCTTCCCTCCGAAGCCTGCAGAGAACTCAGTCCCACCCAATGTCAAGTACCCGAGACCATGCCAGGGAGGCACCAAAATCACAGCCAAACAAATCCAGAGGCAGCTCCAAAAACTGAAGCCTTTCAAGGCCCCAGGGCCAGATGGTATACCAAACGTGGTGTTAATGAAATACACAGACCTGCTGACAAGCAGGATGCTAAGCATTTACAATGCTATGTACAAGTGGAAGCTCATATACAAACTGTGGAAGTTGTTCAACACGGTAGTGCTAAGGAAACCAGGCAAGCCCAAATATGACATACCCAAAGCATATAGACCGATAGCTCTCCTCAACACATTATGGAAGGTACTCACAGTGGTAGTTGTGGGGCAACTAACATACATGACAGAGAAACATCAGCTGCTCCCAGAGAACCACTTTGGAGGTTGGCCAGGATGCATGACTACCGATGCCATGCACCTCCTAGCAAATACAATCAAAACATCCTGGAGGGCGGGTAAGGTTACATCAGTGTTATTCTTGGACATCAAAGGTGTGTTCCCTAATATGGTGCCATCGCGATTAGAGCACAATATGCACAAGCGGAAAGTCCCCAGAAAAATTGTGGACTTCATCCACAATATGCTACAGGGAAGGGTCACCACCCTAAAGTTCAATGGGTATGCATCAGAACCTATCAGCATTGACAACGGCATAGGTCAAGGGGACCCATTATCCATGGGAATATACCAATATTACAACGCTGATCTCCTAGACATCCCAAGAGAAAAGGGTGAATCCACGATGGCCTACGTGGACAACTCGGTCATGATAGCCATTGCAGACATGTTCCTGGAGGTGCACGAGAAACTCTCAAGCATGATGACAAGGGCGGGGGGAGTAGCCGAGTGGTCATCCCAGCACAACTCCCCCCTTGAATACTCTAAACTCATGTTAGTTGACTTCACGCACAGATGTAGCCCAAAGCAGAGAGAAGTGCTCTGACTCCTGCAAGTCGAAATACAACCCTTGGTAAGTACAAAGTACCTAGGGGTAATCTTCAACCAGAACCTCAAATGGAAAGAACAGCATGCCTGAGCAATCGGAAAAGGAGCAAGTTGGACCATGCAAATAAGGAGGCTCGCAAGACCATCATGGGGGCTCACACTGGGAAATGCCAGAAGATTGTACATCAGCGTCATGATCCCAAGGGTACTATATGCAATAGACGTATGGTGTGCGCCTCCATATATCGACGGACAGAGGCAAAGGGGAACTGTGAAGGTAACTGGTCAACTAGCGACAGTACAAAGGTCAGGAGCACTTGCAATTACGGGTTGCTTATGCACCTCTGCAACCAACGCGCTAGATGCCACAGCATTCCTTCTCCCTGTGCTGAATCTTGCAGACAAATGGTGCCACAGGGTGGCAACAAGACTGGCGATGCTCCCAAAAGAGCACCCACTATATGGAATAGTCCAGAATAAGATCACAGGTAAGATCAAACGTCACAAATCACCATTGAATGGTCTACTGGCAGCATACAGGCATAACCCAAGGGAAATCAAGAAAATCCCAGTAACTGTAAGGAACCCAGCACATCAGGGCATACTCCCATTCGCCATCAGTATCACTGGAAGCAGAGAAGATTCCATAAGAGAAGCAGAACACACGAATGAAGAAATACAGGTCTTCGCAGATGGGTCAGCCATAGACAGAAAGGTAGGAGTGGCTGCAATACTGACAAGGGTGGGAAGCCCCCCATGCGTGCTCCACCTACACATGGGTCCCAAAAGCAAACACACTGTACACAAAGCGGAACTAGTGGGCATTCTCCTAGCTATGTATCTTATCAGCATGGAGAAACACAGAAGTACCACCTTTGTGCTAGGGGTGGACAACCAGGCAGCACTCAAAGCCTTCCAATCCACACTGAGAAACCAGGCCATCACCTTGCAAGAGAAGCCCTGCAGATACATCAGCAAAAACCAACGTTACTTGCCGTGACTTGCCGCTTTTTTGACTTGCAGCTGCCTTGCCATTTCATTTGTAAGCCCTGATAAGGCAAGCAAGGCAATTTTTTTATTGGCAAGTCTTTCAAGTTCTGCAAGGTTGTACCGGACTCCAATAAGTCTCCATAAGGCCTGCCACAGCCCATAAGGCCCACTAAATCTGTGCAAGGCAGGTACAGTAGCAGTAAGTCACAACAGCGCATGTAAGGAATCCAGGTTACAGCAAGGCATAGGGTGTATCACGGGTATACCATGGGTACTAACTTCCATAACCGTAACCATACCCGCAAACACTGTACCCTTCACAGTTATGGTTAAAAAACTGTACAAAACATATACGGTATCAAATGATAACCGTAGTTCTGTATGGTGTTGTATTAGAACCACAGTACCAATAGTACATGCGGTGAAGTTCTATATACTACAATAAAAACTCAACTACTTGTAACTACTCTGTTTCCTCTTCTCTGCCCTTAACGGTCTCAAATTGTTGGTCTCACGTGTGGCTAGGGCACCATGATGGTTGCTAGAGATAATCCCCCCACAAGAGGGGTGAGCAGGGGCTTGATGTGCTGCCGCCAGAGGGTGGCACAAACCGGCGGTATTGCTGTGAGAGGGTTTGGGCATCGAACTAGAAGAGGAACTCCCAACTCTACCAGCTTCCCGGGACTCCATCGAGTTAGCAGCACAATCCCACGGTGAGGGACTGACACGCTGACGTGTTGGACCTGAAGAAGGACATGAGGTGGCGAGGGGTGCAAAGACACAAAGGCGACGAGGGGCGCAATGACAAGGCCAGGTATAGGGGAGAGGCCACGACGAGCACTATACGCGCCGCTGCTGTTGCTCTGGGAGAGGCCTATCATGTTGTCGTGACCCGCAGAGTGGAATGACGACACATTGGAGGTCATCCTACAGTGAGTGGGGAGGCTGCTGTCATGCTCTGTGGGTTGCCCCCGTCTCAGCGTTCCTGGCCGACGCGGTGTCGGGGTGTCGGAGGAGCTACAGGCATAATACGCCGCTCACTTGCTGGCGCATCCGTGCTGCGAGAGCGCAAAATAAGAGTCACGTGCCTCTGACGAGTTCACGGGCCGTTGTGGGAGATATGTCAAGAGTGCGAGTGTGCGGCTGGTCTTGTCGTTACCTGTGTTCGCATGTGGAGGTCGAGCGATAGATTCGCGAGACGTCGGTCAAGATCGACTTCTATCACATTGGCAGCTACAACAGCAGTATTCACGAGTGCATGGAGTTCTTCCATCTGTGTGTGCAAGGCGTTAGTATGACAACAAAGAGGGCAAACATCTGAGAATATGGACGCACCTGATGATGAAGCGCTCCATTGTTGGCGGTGAGGATTGTGCTCGTGGAGTCCTTTGCCAAGACTCAACGCAAGCTCATTTGCACCCTGGAAAGTCTTCGACAACTCCGATACTTGCAAGTCATCTTCTGAGCTGGCTCGACGCTTGCCATTGGCATTTTGCCGCTGTTCCAGCTTCCAGTCCCCTCACCACCGTTTCTTGATAAGCGTTGTAAAAGTGCGCCACCTCGGCCCACGCGTCATCGTTCCTTTGCTCTATCGTCCGATCAACGGTCGGGGAAAGGCAGAACGAAAAAAAAGGGGGAACGACGCACATTTGAATTTTGTCTTTGAATCGAGTTGTCCGCGCACGGTCGTTAACATTCTGTTCTTTCGGTCGTAAGTCCACATTCCTGTTTGCAGCCAAGCTGGGTTGATCGGCCGCCGTCACGTTCAAGTCATCTCCCCGGCGCACCTGCGGGTCGAATGACTGGCCTTTCTTGGCGTCCCCGTCCAGTTCCACCTTGGTCGGTGTGGCAGCGAATACATCTTCCGAGACGAGGGGTATCGTGCTCTTGGTCTGATCGAAGGTGATAGTACCCGAGACGTCCGTGACTGTGGGAATGCGGACGCCCGCGCCCCTGCTGATGGCGCCAAAGCCGGTGGTCAATTGCGTGGTGGCACCAGGTTGCAGGGTTCGGGTGTGGAACTTGAATGAGGACCAGCGCTGGCCATCATTGTCAGGGTTTGCATCGCGCGTGGTGACGCCAGTGAGACGGCGGAGAGAGGCAGTGGCGACGGTAAGCGACATGCAGTCCTCGACGAGCGCAGAGATGATGGGTATGTCCACCGGGATAAATCTTCATGGAAGGGTATGAGGGCACGAGACATAGGAGGGGTGCTGACGCGGGGAGCGGGACAGCAGGAGTCGGAGCAGGGGCAGAGGCGGCCACCGCTACCATTCGAACTGGCAGCTGTAATTAGGAGAGAATGAGTGATGAGATGGCAAAGGGGGATGAAGTAGCAAACACCTTCCCAGACAACGCAAAGCTACAAAGTGGAGGACGCAGTGTGACGTCACCCATCTTGTGCGTCCTGGCTCAATTTGCGTGTCTGTGGTCGCTTGTCGATCGGCGAGTTCACTCCATGTGGATCGTCGCTGCTCTCCATGTCAACCTCATATCTGCACTAGGAGGACATGACGCAGCTTGTACAACTGGGCAGCATGGAGATCACGTCCTATGTTAGAAACCGTGCGTGGAGTGAAGTTCTCGTCTACGGAGAGCGAATAGATTGCGGAATAGCACCGCGCACAGGAGACAATTCAGGGGGTTAGGGGGATCAGGGAAATGGATATGTTGTGGCACAGGTGGGGCCACAAAATGGAGTTCATAGGAAAGGAGATTGGGAGCAAGGGAGCAAGGCAGGAGAGGATGAGCGAGGGCTCTGGGACACAAGAGGGCATCGGGGCAACGTCACGGCACTGGCACTTCTTGCACCCCCGTTGAGGATGCATCAAATTCTGTCCACATTGGTGGGTGGTGGGACGAGGTGAGAGCTGGAGGAGGAGCAGCCGGAGGCTGTGGCATCGGGCGCGATTGGTGGTGGTGTGAATGATGCTGAAACGGTGTCGGCATTGTGTTGCTCGATGGGGTGGGGTAGAATGAAGGCAAGTCTGGAAAGGGGGACTGGCCAGAGCACAGAACGTGAGCAAGTGAGGGGAACTCAATCGCTAGGGAGGGTGAGGTCAGTCGGCTCAAGCTCATCACCGACATCTTGTGCTTGAGGACGGGACTGGTCTTGGGATGTTGACGGTGTTGTCGACAACGAAAAAGTCAAAGAAAAGAAGAAAAAAAGACAAACTGTAGGTTACAAAACCGTGGACAACCATATACCGCGGGTGACGGTCTGTCGCGGTGTAGCAGAGTCGGACACCGTAACCATAACCGTCATAACCGTGACCAGAATACCGCGGTGTCACCCGCACCCATGATATACCCTATGCACACGTCCATCTCGTCGCGATCCGAATCTCACCTGGGGTGGCTTCGCAGATGGCTGCCGACGTCAAAGCACGCCAAGAGTTCGTCCTGCACAGGGTCGACCGTGTCCTTGACGACACAGAGCACATCAAACCGGGACAGGATCGGGAGGGTGTGAAAGGACGTACTTTCACCAAGATTGCGTATATGTTGGCCATAGACAGAAGCGCCGTGATCGTCGACGTAGGTCATCAAAAACTGGCGGAAGGGTTTCACAATGGATCGCCGAACACAGTTATTGGCCATCCATTTGACGGTATATTTCACCTTAATGCTGCTTGGTGGGGCACCTCCTGCTCCAAAACATCAAACAGTTGAGCAAGATGGACAAAGGAAGGAACACACGTCTTCAATCCCCTCCACATTGTCAACATCCCTACGCCCATCGTGCTATCGGCGGGTACGAGCACGCATTCCTGAGAGCAAGCAGGACACATCATCACCCTCTGCTCCACGCAGAGGGTGCACGTGCTGCCTGGGGCCTTGAACGAAAAAAGGGTGTGGTGAAAAAGGGCACACAGGCAGGCATGCTGTGCGTGAGGCTCAGACGGAACATGGAAAGTAGGGTAGGACCGGTACCTGCTGGCCCGCCTGCTCCCCTGCACCGCCACGGTGCAGAGAGCGCGTGCGCTGCCTTGGGCCTTGGAACGAAAGAAGGGTGCGGTGAAAAAGGGCGTGCGGAGGGGCACACTATGCGTGAGGCTCGGGTGGAGTGGAACACAGTTGCCATTGGATAAGGAGAAGTTGTGGCAATGAACAGATCGTTTATCAAGAGATAGTCAACAAATGAAATGCCAACGAAACGCAGGCGAAACGCTAAGTCAACAAGTTCACACGGTCGGTCCTCGCCCGGGCGTTTCCTTGCCAGTCGGGAGCGCCGGGCCGATAGTGCCAGTATGGTATGCGATGAGTAGAGCGCGAGGGGATTAAGTCGACGAAATGAGGTTGAGCGATGAAAGAGCAAGACTAATAAAAGCTAGTCCGCGTCGGTGACCCAGTGGGGGGAAGGTGCACATGGGTTTCTCCCGGGCCCGGGACTAGAACAGGGCCAATTCCGCCATCTTGTCCGCCATACTACTTACTGGCAGGACTTCAGGCTGGGGCCGGTTGATAAACCCTACTTGGTGAATCGTACCGAGAACGTCCACGACGCTGGGATTCTCTTTCATCAGACTCTATTGACAGTGACTCGAGTAATCAGATCGGCGGTCTTGGCGACGTCGGTGACGCCTTTCAGGAGACTCAGAGCGATCCCGTTCAGAAGGCGGTGTCTGTGATCTAGAGTATCGCGTCCCTCCAATCTTGGATATGATGGATATGGCGTGAGTCCAATGCGGGTAGCTGGCATTGGCATCGGTCCACTAACAGGCGCAGGCTGGAAGCCAGGTTCGAAGCGATCGCGGTCCGCATAGCGTGAGCCTGAGGGAGCGCAAGACAGAGCACGATATGATGGACTTCGGGACTCCGGAGTAGGACTGCGATACTCCGACGGATGGCGTGACGGTGCCATCACCGTAACTTGCTGGGGAACAGGCGGACCACCAACCAGTATTAGGGCAGGAGCCATCATACCAGGCCCAAATGGGGCCATCATGGTGGGCGGTACTCCACCCATCATAGGAGGTTGGAAGCCAGGTGCAGGCACGAAAGAGGAGCGCCGAGGGGAAGGAGTGCAACTGCGACTGCGACTTGGTGTGGTGGACCGTGAACGTGAATATCTCAGTGAGCGTCGAGGATCTTCTAAGATCACAGGAAGTATTGGGGGACCAAGTGAACCAGGTGTCATAGATTGTTGTGCAGGATGATGATTATTGGCTGTCCCGGTTGCTGAGGTCCCCGACGTTCGTCAAACCCAGGGGACTCTGAACGCGTGCGACGAGAAGGCTGTTGCATCATTGGGAAGGGTGCCATAGAAGGAGCTAAAACAGGCTGGTCACGAAGATCGAATGGAGGCTGCGTAGAAGGAGCCATAGAGACTCCAGGAGATGTGGCACCAGGGATGTTGATAATTGTCGGCTGGCCAGCGACAGGGGGCTGGGGCTGCTGGGGCGGGGGAGCTGGACTTTCCGAACGGTCATAACTTGGAGTCCTGGTCCGTCTAGTCTGAGCCAGAGAATGGGGATATACAAAAATTGAAGGCCCTCCCGGTATGTGTCAGGGAGCAGGAGCAGGGAGCAAAGATGGTGAACGCTGGGGGGACTCAGTGCTGAGACTCTCGGTGCGGTAGGATGGTTCTGGAGGTACAAAATAATCTTCACCTTCAGCCTGAGGAGGGATAGGAGGCTGATATACTCCCAAGGTGGGGGTGTAGAGCGACGCTCGCACGGGATGGGCCCAGGTCTGGAGGCACAAAAGGCATATCTCTTTCGCGTGATCATGGAGGGGAAGGAAATACTGGTGATTCGCTTTGGGTTGGCGTCCTATATCCACGAGGCACCATGGTAGAATGGAGAGCGATAAAGGGGCGCGGTAGCCTGAGAGTTGGACATGGCAGAACAAGTTGCTGCGCGTGGTCCAGGAGCTTCAGTAAAATAAAATAAGAACAAGAACAAGAACATGTTTACTCTTCCGAACATAATGCGCTATTTCTTCGTACTCCTAGGGTGGCATAGACCTTGAGCGTTTATGTTTTCTTGTCCTTCTGCGTTCGTCGGTTGATCGGGCCGGGCTTACTATTCTACAGCATCTGATGGTGATGAGGGACGCACACAGCAACCGGGCACTCGAGTACTCGAGGCGCACTCAATGTACACTCGAGATGAGCTTGCAGTGTGCTTGCACTGCACCGGGAGGTGCACACACGGCATGGACTGGGGCGACACCGAGAGTGGACCTTTGTCTCACTTTGATTTCTAACGCTTATCTTTTGATCGCAGTACACTAATTTGATTTCAATCTAAAGTAGGGTGGTGCTGCATGTATTCCCAAGGTGTCGCCGCAACCCCACTCTGATTCAGACGAGGTACCCCTGAGCACGGACCCTCACCTATTCTGTACATCTCACGCCTCTAGCTACCCTCTTATCCTTTCCCCTTTCGCCAACGCGACCCTGTGTCTCTCCTTGCCTCAGGCACACCACCCTACACAATATATCAGCATTTTCCTTTCTCTACATCTAAATGACTGAGA
>Ga0307510_10000284_pt1 | contig 46683 bp, 48 predicted proteins | sample 12_EM_MG_FD_207224 | JGI IMG/M metagenome (GOLD analysis project Ga0307510, IMG submission 207224) | Populus trichocarpa ectomycorrhiza microbial communities from riparian zone in the Pacific Northwest, United States - 12_EM | ecosystem: Host-associated > Plants > Roots > Unclassified | place... | reverse complement strand
GCCTCGCAGGGCGCGGTGCAAGCCGAAGAGGGACATCAGGTTCACGGTGGCGAGAGCCTCGGCACCGGTCGCGTCGAGATAGTGCCCGTACGCGGTGTCCAGATCCAGGTCGGCCATCAGCGCGGCGAACAGGCGGGCATGCACGCGATCCGCGCGGCCTCCGCCGAACTCGTCGAACTCCACGGCCGCCATGCCCGCCTTCGCCCGTCCCCGCAGCCGGGGCAGCACCCACGCGTGCGGGTCGGCTTCCTTGAGGTGGTAGAGCGAGCGCTGAGCGGCGTACTCACGCACCTGCCACAGTTCTCCCTCGTCCCGCAGGAAGTGGCTGACGCCCGAGCCGTCGACGGGTTCGACGAGCAGGTCGTCCAGTGCCTCGTCGGCGTGCCGGTGCGCGGTCGCCGCGTCCCGGAGTGTGTCGAGAAACGGCTGTTCCAGGGCCGCCCGGACCTTGAGCAGGTCGGGGTCCCATTCGCGGTCGGCATGGACATCGGCGAACCCCTGGTAATGCAGCTCGTAGCAGATGTAGAGGGCGAGCTGAAGATCTCCTCCGAGCGGCGCAGCGGCAGAAATCACCTCGCCGTTCGGAAGGGGTCCCGCATTCCGCAGATATTCGATGATCGCCGCCGAGATCCGACCACGAGCGGACGGCAGGTTCGGCTCTGGGGATGTGACGTCCATGAACGGCGAGTACCCGTGATCCAGAAGCTCTCACGTGCGCTGTTGTGGGGCGTACGGGGTATGAGTTCCCTGGTGGGAAAGGGCCCGCCTCAGGGGGCAGGCTCCCCGCGCCGGCCCTTCCCCGACGGCCCTCACGGCTCCACTCCGCCCTGGTCAAGAAGGTCTGTAGGCGCGAAGACCACGCGGAGCCGGTCGCTGCCCGACGCACCTCTTCCCAAGCCATACGCTGCCGCCATCCGGGCCGCGCACCAGGGCCGTTGAGCGGCACACCGCCGGTGGCACAGAGGGGGATCGCGGACTCGGCGGCGACGGAGTTGCCCGGACCGGTCCGGGAGCCGATGACGTCGCGCGCCGGGAGGCGGCGAACCGCCGACGGACGCGTACCGGGCCGCGCCGCCGGTCGACGGCCCGCACGCGGCGGACGGGGACTGGACGGAACGGGGCATGGGACCGCCTCCGGATCGGGCGACCGGCCCCTCAACGGCACCGCCCGGACGCCCGCCTCGACAACCGGCACAACCGCCGGCGCCTGCCTTGTGGTTGGGGGGCCTGTGACGTCCGCCGCGCACGCGCCGGCCAGCCTCACCTGGGCAGTCTCTGTGCGCGTCTCCGCCCCGGCACGGCTGCGATCACGCTCGGCGTCCTGCGTGGGCGGACGACGCCGCCGGGGCACGCCGTATGCCTGATCGCCTCGCGGGTACACGGCCGGTTCCGTATCCCCGACCCCTGGAGCCGTCAGTGAGTCCACGCCCCCGCAACGTATTCGTCGTCGGTCTCGACGAGGCCAACCTGCGGACCCTGCGAGCCGTCCCCCGCGCCGAAGAGCTGCGTTTCCACCGCCTCCTGACCATCCGGGAGCTTCAGCACGGCGAGGTGACCGTGCCGGACCTGCTCGACCGGGCCCGGCGCGTGCTGGACGGCTTCGAGGGGCCGGTCGACGCGATCGTCGGCTACTGGGACTTCCCGGTGAGCACGCTCGTCGCGCTGCTCGGCAAGGAGTACGGGACGCGGGTCACCGGTCTGGAGTCGGTGGTCAAGTGCGAGCACAAGTACTGGAGCCGTCTCGTGCAGCAGGAGGTCGCCGAGGAGCATCCGCGTTTCGGGCGGGTGGATCTCGACGTGGCCGAACCGCGGCCGCCGGAGGGCGTGGGCTTCCCGATGTGGGTCAAGCCTGCGCTGTCGTACTCCTCCGAACTCGCCTACGGGGTGGGGGACTTGGAGGAGTTCCGCACGGCCGTGGACCACGTCCGCCAGGGCATCCACCGTGTCGGCCGACCCTTCGAGTACATCCTGGACCAGCTCGATCTGCCCCAGGAGATGGCGGGCGTCGGCGGTCAGGTCTGCCTCGCCGAGGAGACGCTCAACGGCGTCCAGGTCGCGGTCGAGGGGTACGAGCACGACGGCGAGATCACCGTGTACGGCATTCTCGACTCGATCAACTACCCGGATTCCACCAGCTTCCTGCGCCACCAGTACCCCTCGGCCCTGCCGGATCCGGTACAGCGGCGTCTGCGCGAGGTGTCGAAACGGGTCATGCGGCACATCGGCTGGCGGCAGGCGACCTTCAGCATCGAGTTCTTCTACGATCCGGCCACCGACGCGATCTCGATCCTGGAGATCAACCCCCGCCACTCCCAGGCGCACGCGGAGCTCTTCGCCTACGTCGACGGCGTGCCCAACCACCACTGCATGCTCGCCCTCGCCCTGGGCGAGGATCCGGCGATGCCGTCCGGGCAGGGGCCGTACGCCCTGGCCGCCAAGTGGTACTACCGCTGGTTCACCGACGGAGTCGTGGGCAGGGTGCCGCCACCCGAGGAACTGGCCCGTATCGAGAGGGAGTTGCCCGGCGTCCGGATCGACATCGTGCCGGACGAGGGGCAGCGTCTCTCGGACGTCGACCAGCAGGACAGCTACAGCTACGAGGTGGCGCACATCTTCACCGGCGGCGCCGAGGAGCACGAGCTGCGCGAGAAGTACGACCGCTGCGTCGGCGCGCTCCGACTCGCCTTCGACCACACACCCGAACGTACGGTCTGAGAGACCCATGCGATACATCGAGAACCTCCCCCACACCACCAGGCAGGAGGACCACGTCCGGATCCCGATGCCGGACGGCGTCCACCTCTCGGCACGCGTCTGGCGTCCGGTGTCCTCCGACGACTCCCCCGTCCCCGCGATCCTGGAGTACATCCCGTACCGCAAGGGGGACTTGAGTTCGGTCCGCGACTCGATCCACCACCCCTACATCGCCGGGCACGGCTACACCTGCGTCCGCGTCGACCTGCGCGGTACCGGTGACTCCGAGGGCGTCCTCGCCGACGAGTACCTCGAAGTCGAGCAGAGCGACGCCGAGGCGGTGCTCGACTGGCTGGCCGCGCAGCCCTGGTGCGACGGCACGACCGGGATGATGGGTATCTCCTGGGGCGCCTTCGCCGCGCTGCAAGTGGCCGCCCGGCGACCCCCGAGTCTGCGGGCCGTCGTCATCTCCTCGTTCACCGACGACCGTTACTCCGACGACATGCACTACATGGGCGGCGCGATGCTGTCCGACAACCTCGCCGAGGCGGGCACCATGTTCGCCTACGCCACCTGCCCGCCGGACCCCTCGGCCGTGGGCGAGCGCTGGCGCGAGATGTGGCACGAGAGGCTCGAAGCCGCCGAACCGTGGGTCCTGAACTGGCTGCGCCACCAGCGCCGGGACTCCTACTGGCGGCACGCGTCGGTGTGCGAGGACTACACCGCCGTACGCTGCCCCGTCCTCGCCTCCAGCGGCTGGGCCGACGGCTACTCGAACGCGGTGACCCGCCTCCTCGCCCACCTGGACGTGCCGCGCAAGGGGCTGATCGGCCCCTGGTCCCACAAGTACCCGCACCTGGGCGAGCCCGGGCCCGCCATCGGCTACCTCCAGGAAGTGGTGCGCTGGTGGGACCACTGGCTGAAGGGGGCGGACAACGGGGTGATGGACGGCCCGATGCTCCGGGCGTGGATGCAGGACAGCGTGCCGCCCTCCACCTCGTACGAGGACCGCCCCGGCCGGTGGGTCGGCGAGCCCACCTGGCCCTCGCCGGACGTGCGCGACACCGCGTACGCGCTGCGCTCCCGCCACCTCACCACCAAGGACGAAGCCCCCGACGACGAAGCCCTCGACGACGCGGGAAGCCGGACGCTGAAGTCCCCATTGTCCGTGGGCCAGTTCGCCGGAAAGTGGGCCTCCTACAACGCCCCGCCGGACCTGCCCTACGACCAGCGCGAGGAGGACGGCGGCTCCCTGGTCTACGAGACCGAGCCACTGACGGACCGGCTGGAGATCCTCGGAGCGCCGCGCGTCGAACTGGAGGTGAGCGCCGACCAGCCCGTGGCCATGGTGGCCGCCCGGCTGTCGGACGTGGCCCCGGACGGCAGCGCCACCCGGGTCACCTACGGCGTCCTCAACCTCACCCGCCGGGACAGCACGGACGAACCCGCGCCCTTGGAACCGGGCCGACTCCACCGGGCCACAGTGCACTTGAACGGTGTGGCGCAGGCATTCCCGCCGGGCAACCGCGTCCGGCTCTCGCTGTCCACCTCGTACTGGCCCTTGGCCTGGCCACCGCCACGGCCCACGCTCCTGACCGTCCACGAGCAGCCGTGCCGACTCGTCCTGCCGGTCCGCCCGGCCGACCAACCGGATACCCCGGCCCCCTTCGCGGCACCCGAAGGCACGGCCCCCATCACGACGACCCAGGTGACCCCGCCCGAGCAGCGCTGGGAGGTGAGCCGCGACCTGGTCGACTACGGCGCGGCGTTGAACATCGTCAAGGACCGCGGCACGGTCCACTACGACGCGATGGACCTCGACGTCGGCTGCCGCGTCCACGAGCGGTACACCTCGGTCGCCGACGACTTCACCTCACCGGCCGGCGAGGTGACGTGGACCATGGGTTTCCGGCGCGAGGAGTGGGACGTACAGGTCCGTACGAGCACGACGTTGACCTGCGACACCGAGGAGTTCCACGTCAACGCCACACTGGACGCCTTCGAGGGCGGCCGACGTGTCGCCTCGCGCACCTGGAACGAGTCGGTCCCCAGGGACGCGCTGTAGACCGTGCGCGGGCGGGCCGTTCAGACGCGACTCCGCCCGCTCGGACACGACCCGGCGCTCTTCGGCCGGGCGGCGGGGGAACGGAAGGGACGCCTGCCCGGGCAAGCGCCTGCGAGGCGGGCCGTCGGAGCATCGGACCAGAGTGCGAGGCCCCCGAGTACCCGGGCAAGCCGCACGAAGACACCGGCCCGGCCGCCGGAAGGCATCGGTCGGCTTTCGCGGGGCACTCGTCCCGTCATCAGCACCCAGGACTCCCGCGCCGGCCCGGAGCGGAGCGGTCCCGTGCCACAGCCCGGGAGAATGAGGTACTCACCGTGGAAAGCCGAAACAACCCCGATGACGTCGCGCTGACGTCGCACGAACGCCTCGCCCTGTGGCGTATCGAAGCGGATCTCAGCGAGGACCGACGTCTCGCCCGGCGGATGCGCCACCCGGGCTCCCGGCCGTGGCTGCCCCTGTCGGTGGCCGCACTGACGTGTGCGTCGCTGCTCCTCCTCGTCGTGGGGATCCTCAGCTCCAGCTCCGCCGTCCTGTGGTGCCTCGCCGCGCTGTGGCCGATCACCCTCCTGCTGGCTTTCCGCATGCTGCGCCGTCCGGCCGGCGCCGAGGGCCGCATCAGCTCTTGGCCATGAACTCCCCACCGTCGCACGGAGGTTCACGGCGGGTCCGGTTGCGCGACAGCGACATCCACCGGCCGGGCATCACCCGGATCCGCTGCGGGCGAGGGTTCCGCTACGCCGATCCCGACGGCCGCCCCATCACCGACGGGCCCGATGGGCAACGCCTGCGCGACCTGGCCATACCGCCCGCGTGGACGGACGTGTGGATCTGCCCTGAGGCCAACGGACACATCCAGGCGACCGGCACCGACGCCGCGGGACGTCGCCGGTACCTCTACCACCCGCGGTTCCGGGAGCAACAGGAGGCGGCCAAGCACGAGCACATCCTCGAAGTAGCCCCCGCCCTGCCCCTGTTGCGGAAGCACACGGCCGAGGATCTCAAGGTCCGGGGGCTGTGCCGGGACCGTGTGCTGGCCTGCGCGGCGCGCCTGCTCGACCTGGGGTTCCGCCGGGCCCTGCGCGCGCTGCTGCGCCGCCGTGACGACGGCGAGCGCCTCTTCGCCTACTGGCAGGCCGGTGCCTGGCACGCCACCGCCCTCGCGGCCGTCGCGCTCGCCGTGGCGCAGCCCGTCGCCGCGCAATCCCGCACCGCCCGCAGGCGCGCGGTGACACACGCCGTCCGTGAAGTGACCGCGACGCCCCCCAGGTCGCCGTCCCGTCCCCCGCCGAACTGCGGATGGACCAGGCCCGCCCACCCCGGGACGCCTACTTCGCCCGGCACGCGAAAGTCCCCACGGCCGAAGCCGTCGGCAGGATCGCCGCCGAGATGATCACCCCCTACCCGCCCGGCATCCCCGTGGCTCTGCCCGGCGAACGCCTCACCGAGCCCGTACTGACCTACCTGGTCACTGGGGTCGAGGCCGGCATGTTCCTACCGGACGCGGCGGACCAGCGGCTGAACACCGTACGGGTCGTCGAGGACTGACGCGCGCCGCCGGTTCAAGGACGCGAGGACCTGACGGCTCTGCGTGGCGATACCTCATCCGGGGTACCCGGGCTCGGATCAGGATCCGGCCGAGAGCCAGGGTCCGGCCGGGAGAGGGAGTGCGCTGTGAGCGACAGAGAGAGGGAGAGCACCGTGAGCGATCACCGTCCGGGGAATCACGGGGACGGCGTGGGCCGGGAGACCAAGCCCGTGCCCAGGGACATGCCCGACCAGCAGGCGGGTGCCGACGGGGACCCCTGGGAGCCCGACGCCGATGCGCCGCAGCCGGCTGAGGGCGAGAGCCCGGAAGCCCCCGACGAAGAGATCCCCGACACGGACGAGGCCGGAACGGGTCGGCGCGGCTCTCCGCAGTCCGGCAGCCCCCGGCCGGGGCACCCGGTGCCCGACGAACCGTCCGGCTGACGCTCCGCGCGCAGCCCCCGCCCCGGTGGGCGAATCTGTAATCGACGCCCACCACCGACACCGCAGACCCCAGCCGCCGAGAGGACACGACCATGGGGGTACGTACGTGGATCAGTGACTGGCCCGCCTTCCGGCAGCTCACCGGATCAGACCCGCTGGGCCGGGGCCGGGCCGCCATGTCGGCACGCACCGAGCGGCTCCGCCCACGCACGGACACCGCCGACCGGGTGGTCAGTTCCGTGTGCCCCTACTGCGCGGTCGGCTGCGGCCAGCAGATCTACGTCAAGGACGACAAGGTCGTCCAGATCGAGGGCGATCCCGACTCTCCCATCAGCCGGGGCCGCCTGTGCCCCAAGGGGTCGGCCACACTCCAGCTCACCACCGGCCCGGCCCGCCGTCACGAGGTGCTGTACCGGCGGCCGTACGCCACCGACTGGGAGCCCCTCGATCTGGAGACCGCCATGGACATGGTGGCCGACCGGGTCATCGAGACGCGGCGCAGGACCTGGGAGTGGGAGTCCGACGGGCTGCGTACCGCGCGCACCCTCGGTATCGCCAGTCTCGGCGGCGCGACGCTCGACAACGAGGAGAACTACCTCATCAAGAAGCTGCTGACCGGTCTCGGCGTGGTCCAGGTGGAGAACCAGGCCCGGGTCTGCCACAGCTCCACGGTCGCCGGGCTCGGCACCTCCTTCGGGCGGGGCGGCGCCACGACTTTCATGCAGGACCTCCAGCACGCCGACTGCATCGTCATCCAGGGCTCCAACTTCGCCGAGGCGCACCCGGTGGGCTTCCAGTGGGTGATGGAGGCGAAGGCGCGCGGCGCCCGGATCATCCACGTCGACCCGCGCTTCACCCGCACCAGCGCGCTGGCCGACCTGCACGTCCCGATCCGGGCCGGCAGCGACATCGCGTTCCTCGGCGGGATCATCAACCACGTCCTGACCGAGGAGAAGGACTTCCGCGAGTACGTCCTCGCCTACACCAACGCAGCGACCCTGGTGAGCGAGGACTTCCGCGACACCGAGGACCTCGACGGCGTCTTCTCCGGCCTGGACGAGGACAAGCACCACTACGACCCGTCGAGTTGGCAGTACGAGGGCGTCGAGGTGCAGCAGCCGACCGGTGAGGTCGACGAACAGTACGAGGAACGCGTCCACGGCGCCGGCGGCGCCGAGACACACGGCTCGGGCGGCGCGCAGACCACGAGCAGGCCGCCCCGCGACGAGACACTGCGTCACCCGCGCTGCGTCTACCAGATCCTCAAGCGCCACTACGCCCGCTACACCCCGGAGTTGGTGGAGGACGTCTGCGGAATACCGCGCGCGACCTTCCTCCAGGTGTGCGAAGCCCTGACCGCCAACTCGGGACGCGAGCGCACGAGCGCGTTCGCGTACGCGGTCGGCTGGACCCAGCACTCGGTCGGCGCCCAGTACATCCGCGCCGCGAGCGTGCTCCAGCTGCTGCTCGGCAACATCGGCCGGCCCGGCGGCGGCATCCAGGCCCTGCGCGGCCACGCCTCCATCCAAGGTTCCAGCGACATCCCCACCCTCTTCAACCTGCTGCCCGGCTACCTCCCCATGCCGCACGCCCACGCGCACGAGACTCTCGACGCGTTCATCGAGGCCAGCCGCACCGACAAGGGCTTCTGGGGCACCATGCGGGCCTACTTCGTGAGCCTTCTCAAGGCTTACTACGGCGACGCGGCCACCGCCGCCAACGACTTCTGCTTCGACCACCTGCCGCGCCTGACCGGCTCCCACTCCACCTACGACACGGTGCTGGCCCAGCTGGACGGCGTGTGCAAGGGCTACTTCCTGATGGGCGAGAACCCGGCGGTGGGTTCCGCCAACACCCGGCTCCAGCGGCTCGGCATGGCCAACCTGGAGTGGCTCGTCGTGCGCGACTTCTCCCTGATCGAGTCGGCGACCTGGTGGCAGGACGGCCCGGAGATCGAGACCGGGGAACTGCGCACCGGGGACATCGGCACCGAGGTGTTCTTCTTCCCGGCCGCCGCCCACACCGAGAAGAACGGCTCCTTCACCAACACCAACCGCTGGCTCCAGTGGCACCACGCGGCCGTCGAGCCCGAGGGCGACGCGCGCAGCGACCTGTGGTTCATGTACCACCTGGGCCGCCGTATCAAGGAGCGGCTGGCCGCCTCGACCGACCCGATGGACCGGCCCGTACAGGATCTGACCTGGGACTACCCGGTGGACGGTCCGCTGCGGGAGCCGGTGGCAGCCGCCGTGCTCGCCGAGATCAACGGCCACGGCCCGGACGGGGCGCCGCTCTCGGCGTACACCGAACTCAAGGACGACGGCTCGACGACGTGCGGCTGCTGGATCTACTGCGGGGTGTACGCGGACGGCGTCAACCAGGCCGCCCGCCGCAGGCCCGGAAGCGAGCAGGACTGGGTGGCCGCCGAGTGGGCCTGGGCCTGGCCCGCCAACCGGCGCATCCTCTACAACCGTGCCTCGGCCGCCCCGGACGGCACGCCATGGAGCGAGCGCAAGGCCTACGTCTGGTGGGACGAGGACGCCCACAGGTGGACCGGACACGACGTCCCGGACTTCGTACCCGACCGCGCCCCCGACTTCGTACCGGACGAGAACGCGACCGGCCCCGACGCGCTGCGTGGCGACGACCCATTCATCATGCAGGCCGACGGCAAGGGCTGGCTGTACGCGCCTGCGGGCCTGGAGGACGGCCCGCTCCCCACGCACTACGAACCGCAGGACTCGCCCTTCGCCAACGCCCTCCACCCTTCCACACCACGTTCCCCCGTACGCCAGTTGCTGCCCCGCGAGGGCAACCGCTACCACCCGAGCGGCGACGAGAAGGGTGCCGAGGTCTTCCCGTACGTCGTCACCACGCACCGCCTGACCGAGCACTTCACGGCGGGCGGTATGAGCCGCTGGTCGCCCTATCTCTCCGAACTCCAGCCGGAGTTCTTCTGCGAGGTCTCCCCGCAACTGGCCGCCGAACGCGGCCTTGAGCACATGGGCTGGGCCACCATCGTCACGGCCCGCAACGCCGTCGAGGCCCGCGTCATGGTCACCGCGCGGATCAAGCCCCTGACCGTGCACGGCCGTACGGTCCACCAGATCGGACTGCCGTTCCACTGGGGCCCCAACGGCGTGGCCACCGGCGACGCCGCCAACGAACTCGTCGCGATCGCCCTCGATCCCAACGCCCATATCCAGGAGGACAAGGCGCTGACCGCCGACATCCGCCCGGGGCGCCGACCGCGCGGTCCCGACCTGCCGAAACTTGTCGCCGAGTACCGCAGGCGCGCGGGTATCACCGCCAACACGGGGACGGAGACCCGGACATGACAGACCGTCACCTCCTGAGCGGCACGGAACCCGACCCCGCCCGCGACGCCGGACACCTCGAACCCCCGCCACGCGTCGGCTTCTTCACCGACACCTCCGTCTGCATCGGCTGCAAGGCCTGCGAGGTGGCGTGCAAGGAGTGGAACGCCATCCCGGAGGACGGCCTGTCCCTCACCGGCATGAGCTACGACAACACGCAGGGACTCGGCGCCTCCACCTGGCGCCATGTCGCCTTCATCGAACAGCAGAAACCACAGGTCCCGGCACCGGACGGACGGACCCAACTCCCCCTGGTGGAGGCCGAATCCAAGACTCCCGCCGAGGCTGCCGAGCCCGGGGAGTTCCGCTGGCTGATGTCGTCCGACGTGTGCAAGCACTGCACCCACGCGGCCTGCCTCGACGTCTGCCCCACCGGCTCCCTCTTCCGCACCGAGTTCGGCACGGTCGTCGTCCAGGAGGACATCTGCAACGGCTGCGGCTACTGCGTACCCGCCTGCCCGTACGGCGTCATCGAGCAACGCCCCGACGACGGGCGGGCGTTCAAGTGCACGATGTGCTACGACCGGCTCGGCGCCGGACAGGAACCCGCCTGCGCCAAGGCCTGCCCCACCGAGTCCATCCAGTTCGGCCCGCTGGACGAACTGCGCGAACGCGCCGCACTCCGCGTGGACCAGTTGCACGAGGCGGGTGTGGACGGCGCCCGCCTCTACGGCCACGAGCCCGACGACGGGGTCGGCGGCGACGGCGCGTTCTTCCTGCTCCTCGACGAACCCGAGGTCTACGGACTGCCCCCGAACCCGGTCGTCACCACCCGCGACCTCCCCACGATGTGGAAGCACGCAGGTGCGGCCGCCCTCTCGCTCGTCGGCGGCTTCGCGCTCTCCTTCGCACTGCCCGCCCTCCGGGGAAGGAAGGGAACACGATGACGGCGACGGAGCGGAACGGGCAGCGGAGTCCCCGTGGACGTGACGGTCGCCGCAGGCGTCGCGGGGAGCAACTCATGGTCCCCCGCGCCGAGTTCGAGTCGTACTACGGCCGCCCGGTCATCAAGGCACCGTCCTGGGCCGCCCGGGACATCGCCGGGTATTTCTTCCTCGGCGGGCTGGCCGGTGCGGGTTCCGTGCTCGCGGCGGGCGCCCAGCTCACAGGACGTACGACCACCGCCACGGCGATGAAGGTGTCCTCGCTCACGGCGATCTCGCTGTCCGCCGCCGCGCTCGTGCACGACCTCGGGGTACCGAGCCGGTTCCCGAACATGCTGCGGGTCCTCAAGCCGACCTCACCGATGAGCGTGGGTTCGTGGCTGCTCGCCGGCTACGGTCCGGCCGCCGGCGCGGCTGCCGTCAGCGCCGTCACCGGACGACTGCCCCGGGCGGGCGCGCTCGCGACGGCGACGGCGGCGCTGCTGGGCCCGGCGGTCGCCTCGTACACGGCCGTCCTGGCGGCGGACACCGCCGTGCCGGCCTGGCACGGCGCGCACCGCGAACTCCCCTACGTCTTCGCCGCGTCCGCAACGGCCGCCGCGTCCGGCATGGCCCTGGTCCTCGGTCCCTCACCCCAGTCGGGGCCCGCCCGCTGCGCCGCGGTCCTGGCCGCCGGTGCCGAGGAGGTGGCCACCCGGGCGGCCGAGCGGCGCCTGGGCATGGTCGCGGAGACCTACCGCCAGGGCCGGGCCGGAACCCTGCTGCGCGCCGCCCGCGTGCTCACCGCCTCCGGCGCCACGACCGGACTGGTCCTCGGCCGGCGCAGCCGCTCGGCGGCCGTCGTCGCAGGGCTCGCCCTTCTCGCGGGATCGGCATGCACGCGCTTCGGCATCTTCGCGGCAGGGGTCGCCTCGGCGGAGGACCCGAAATACACCGTGGTGCCCCAACGGGCCGACGACCCGCCTGACGAGAGTTGAGGGGCCGAGGGCCGGGTTCTGGACGTGGGCTCTGATGTGTCCCATACCCCTGCCCCATGCCCCCTGTCCCTTCTGACACCTGCCCCTCTGGCACCGGCGCGCCCGAGTGGCGACCATGTACCTGAAGAACGACGACACAGGACCGGGATCGCGACCTCGGAGAAAACGATGACTTCGGACACCCCTTCGGTAAACGGCGCGCCTCACGACTGCCCGACAGAGCCCTCCGTGCCCGCGGAGGTCGTGGAAGAGATCGTCGAACTGCGGGAAGAGGTCGGCCAGTTGAAGGAGGCCGTCACCTCTCACGCCACGGTGGACCAGGCCATCGGCATGATGGTCGCCCTCGGACGTGTCACGCCGGACGAGGGGTGGGCCGTGCTCCGCGAGGTCTCCCAGCTCACCAACATCAAGCTGCGCAACATCGCGGAACTGATCCTCATCTGGGGGCGCAACGGAGACCTTCCGTCCGACGTCCGGGCACCGCTGGAAGAAGCCCTCGACAAGTACGGACCCACCCAGATTCCCGGAGCTCCGCCCCCACCGTGATCCGCGATTGTCGTTTGCGGCGGCCCCAGCCCGGTAGTCGGAAGAGAGACGGACAACTGTCCAACCGCTCCCGGGAGGGTTCGGCAGTGAGCCCGCCACCGGCCGCCCCCGGGAGAAGTCCCGCAGGGCGGCCGGCCCACCTCCGAGGCGGGCTGAGCGGGTCGGGCGAAATCCCGTGCGGTTCAGCAGCGCCCCTTAGGGGCGCGGGGAACTGCGCGACCAGCCACGACGGCGCCGCAGCCGAACAACAGCCCCTTGCGGCACCAGCGGAGCGCTCAGGCAGCGTCGGCCAGTACGCGTTCGCGCACCGTGGCGCAGGAGTTGCTGATCAAGCGGGAGACGTGCATCTGGGAGACGCCGAGCTGCTCCGCTATACGGCTCTGGGTCATGCCCCGGAAGAAGCGCAGGTAGAGGATGGTGCGCTCGCGCTCGGGCAGCGTCCGCAGGGCCGGCTTGACCCCCTCGCGGTCGACGACCAGGTCGAACCCGGTATCCCGCTCCCCCAGCAGGCCGGCGAGTGTCATGTTCCCCTCGTCACCCGGCGCCTCCGCGTCCAGGGAGAGCGCGGCGAAGCTGTCCAGCGCTTCCAGACCGGCGCGTACGTCCTCCTCGCTCAGCTGCGCGTACTCGGCGATCTCGGCGATGCCCGGGCGCCGGTCGGGGCCCGTCGCGGACAGGTCGCGGAGGGCGACGCGCACCCGGTTGCGGAGTTCCTGGACGCGCCGGGGCACGTGCAGGGCCCACATGTGGTCGCGGAAGTGGCGCTTGATCTCACCGGTGACGGTCGGGACGGCGTAGCTCTCGAAGGCGTGACCCCGGTCGGGGTCGTAGCCGTCGACGGCCTTGACCAGACCGAGTGCCGCGACCTGACGCAGATCCTCGAAGTCCTCGCCCTTACCCCGGTAGCGGCCGGCGATGCGGTCCGCCATGGGCAGCCAGGCCCGGACGAGTTCGTCGCGCAGGACGTCCCGCTCGGGTCCGTCGGGCAGGTGCGAGAGGCGGGCGAAGGCGGCGGCGGTGTCCGGAGCGTCGTCGTGCGGATGGCGCTTCCTGGTGACTGTGTCCATGGTGCTCACAACTCCCTCACGGGGTGTCGACTGGACGGTCCCCATGGGAGCGAGCACACGCTGAACAGGCGAGCCACACCCGCGATCCGGCGTTCACCGGCTCCCACGGACGTGCCTCCTGTCCGAAGCACTCAATCTCCGCCTTCCCGCACGGAGACCCCCGAAACAAGTTCAGGCACACGATCACATGGAGCCAGAAAAACCCAACAAATCGTGACGAAAGATGCGAGGGACAACGGTCGTGAGGCCGAGGTTCAGCCGCGCGCTTCTACGGCGCCTGCCGTTGGCAGCAGATCAAGTGGGAGGGAGCGGCCAGCCGGAGCGGACGGGCCCGTGGGGCTGCGGATCACGTCTCGCCGTATCAGGCAGGGGAGGCAACTCCGCAGCCCCACTCCCCTTGACCACCCAGCACCGGCCGGGTCCCCCTTGCCGCGCGCTTCAAACAGCGTCGCGCGATCAAGTCCCCGCAGTCACCTGGCGGATTCGGAATCACGCTCGCGCGGCCGCGCCTTCCGTGACCGCTGCGGCTGCCCGTCACGCTGATCGTCGTGCTGCGCAAGGGCGGACAGCAGCGCTTCGACCGTCATCCCCGCCTCGGCCGGATGCCTCAGGATGGTGCCCGGCTGGATCCGGTACGCGTTGGTCCGCCCCTCCCGGGTGTGGGTGAGATAACCGTCCTCCTCCAGATCGGAAATGATCTTCTGGACGGCCCTCTCGGTGAGTCGGCAGCGCGCGGCGATGTCACGGATGCGGATGCGGTGATCCTCGGCGATCGTGGCCAGCACCCGGGCATGGCTGGTGAGAAACGTCCATCCTGCGTGTGTCTCGGATACTTCACCCATGCCTCCCAGCGTAGGGCGTAACATTCACGCATTCAAAGGCGCGAAATAGATTTCCTGCATCTCTTGACGTGTTTCACGCGTCGGACAAAACTTGTAGCGGCAGAGGACAGGCGAACGCTTCGGGAGCGAGTGCCATGTCAGAACACGACTTCTCCGCTCCGCCCATGAGCGGCGGCCGGGCCGCCTGCGCAACGAGGCGCATTCCAGCGGCGGTTGAGCCGTCGCCGTTCCTGGAGATCGTGACGCATCCGGCCGGGAACCGGACGGTCGTGACAGTCTCCGGAGAGATCGACATCGACACGGAACAGACCATGCAGCAGGCCCTGCGCCTGGCACTCGCCCGGTCGCCCGCAGGCGTGGACCTCGACCTGGCCGGAGTCGGTTTCTGTGACTGTTCCGGCCTCAACGTCCTGCTGCGCGTCCGGCGACTCGCCCTGGCGGACGGCAAGACGGTCGGCGTGCGGGCCCTCAGTCCGTGGGTCGAGAAACTGTTCGCCCTCACCGACACGGCGTCGCTGTTCACGCACACGCGCGCGCCCGTCAACGGAGTGGTCCACGCCTGGCGCGAACCTTCCGCCACGACACGCGACCTCATGCACGACCTCATGGAGGAGAACGGGGTGTCCGACGAGGCCGAGGAGCTGCGCGTGGAAGTCGTGCAGCTCAAGCGCGCGATGCTGACCCGGCCGGTGATCGACCTGGCCCGCGGTGTCCTGATGGCCTCCTTCGGCCTCAGCCCCGAGGACGCCTGGAGCGTCCTGGTCGACGTCTCCCAGCACACGAACACCAAACTCCACCAGCTCGCCGAGAACCTCGTCGACTCGGTCGACGGAACGCCACTGCCGGAGCACGTGCAGCAGCGGATCTCCACAGCGGTCGCCGAACTCTCGCACTCGGCGTAGAACGGGACGTTTCCCGCCACGTTCCACGGCCACTCGAAGAGGCGGACGATCCACTGCCCCGAGGAGAGCGCCATGACGGAGTTCGGGCCAACGAACAGCTCCCCGGCGAACTCGCCCAACTCCTGCCCACCCCACGCCACTTCGAGCAGGCCTCCGAGCTCGTCGGCCCCGAGCGCATCAAAGCGGGTCTCGCCTGCGGCGACGACCAGGACGCCCACGTGGAGGCGGTCAAGGAGTACGTCGACGCCGGGTTCGACACCGTCTACGTCAACCAGATCGGGCCGGATCAACAGGGCTTCTTCGACTTCTACCGCACCAAGGTGCTGCCCCGACTCGGTGACTGACGAGCCCCCTACGGCTGTTACGCGGCGCCCCGAAAGGGAACCCGTGGAGCGATTCAGGAGAGGCATTCAGAGGCAGCAGCGCACAGGAGAGGAGTAATTCAATGCCGGCAGGATCGAGCAAGAAGAGGGAGCGACAGTACGAGCATGTGAAGGAGAGCGCCGAGCAGCGGGGCGAATCCACGCGCCGGGCGAAGGAGATCGCCGCCCGCACGGTGAACAAGGAGCGCGCCCGCGCCGGCGAGTCGAAGACCGCGAGCAAAACCTCCACGCGTGACCCGAAGTCCGCCTCCCAACGCGGCGGGCAGCGGTCACACAGCGGCTCCGAGGGGCCCACGAAGGATCAGCTCTACGCCGAGGCGAAGAAGCGCAACATCCACGGCCGCTCCTCCATGGACAAGCGGCAGTTGCAGAAGGCCCTCGGCCGCTGATCACGACGCCCGGCCCACGGCGACGTCTCCCGGCGGCGTCCCGCCCCTCTCCACAGGGCGCGCGGACGCCGTCGCCGACGCAGGGTGGAAGGCATGGCACAGAGCGCACTCATCGTCATCGACATGATCAACACGTACGACCACGACGACGCCGCCCTGCTGATCCCCTCGGTGGAAGAGTCCCTGCCCGCCGTGACCAGGCTGCTGCACCGCGCGCGCGAACTCGACGTCCCCGTCATCTACGTCAACGACAACTTCGGGCAGTGGCGGTCCCATCACGGCGAGATCCTGGAGAGGGCCCTGAAGGGACCGCACGCCGACCTCGTCCGGCCCGTCGCACCCGACGACGCGTCGCTCTTCGTCGTCAAGGCTCGGCACTCCGCCTTCTACGAGACCCCGCTCGGCTATCTGCTGACCCAGCAGGGCGTCGACCACGTCGTACTGTGCGGGCAGGTCACCGAACAGTGCGTGCTCTACTCGGCCCTCGACGCCCACATCCGGCATCTGAGGGTGACGGTGGCCCGAGACGCCGTGGCCCATATCCACCCGGATCTGGCCGAGGCCGCCCTGCGGATGATGGAACGCAACATGGGGGCGCGTATCTCCCCCGCTGAGGACGTACGGTTCTGACCGCGACACCTGCGCGCGACGCCTGCCGCGTCGATGCGTCTAACGCGGCCCCCTGCGCCGTATCACCACCCCCAGGCCCATGGCCACCGCTCCCGTCGCTCCGGCCAGTACGAGCCCGGGGTGTCGTGCGAGTGCCGCCTGGGCCGATCGGGAGTGGGACCGCTCGTCGAAGGTGCCGTGTGCTCCGTAGTCGTGTTCCGGGGCTTCGTCCGCCGGGTGCCAGAGGTTGGGCTCGCGGGTGCCGGATCCGCCGGCGTCGGTCTGCTGCGACGCGTAGCCCGTGCGGGCGAGGTAGCGGTCGAGCAGGGCGGGTGCCAGTCTGTTGGCGAGGATCGTCGCGGCGGTGGACGCGCCCACGTAGTACTGCTTGCGGTGCGGATGATCCGCCGCGTTCACTACGGCCCGGGCGGCCACCTCGGGCTGGTAGATGGGCGGTACGGGCTGGGGGTGCTTCGGCAGCCGGGACAACACCCATGAGAACTGTGGGGTGTTGACCGCCGGCATCTGCACCACGGTGACGTGCACGTGGCTGTGCTGGTGCATGAGCTCGGTACGGACACTCGACGTGAAGCCGTTGACGGCGTGCTTGGCGCCGCAGTAGGCGGACTGGAGCGGGATGGACCGGTCGCCGAGGGCCGAGCCGACCTGCACGATCACGCCGTCGTCCCGGGGCGTCATGCGCCGGAGCGCGGCCCGGGTGCCGTTCACGAAGCCCAGATAGCTCACCTCGGTGACCCGCTTGTACTCGTCCGGCTCGATCTCCATGAACGGCGCGAACACCGACGTGAAGGCGTTGTTGACCCAGACGTCGATCGGCCCGAAGGCTTCCTCGGCGGCCACGGCGGCGGCCTCGGCCTGTGCGGGGTCGGCCATGTCTGTGGGCACCGCGAGGGCTCGTCCGCCCCTGTCCTCCACGTCGGCTACGGCCGCGTCGAGGCCCGCCTTGCCCCGTGCGAGGAGGACGACGCTGGCGCCCCGCTCGGCGAAGAGCCGTGCGCTGGCCCGGCCGATTCCGGCGCTGGCCCCGGTGATGACGACGGTCTGCTGGTTCATGCTCGTCCTGTTCGTCTCGAAGTAGGCGTAGCCGTGAGTCTCGGAAATCGAGGTCGTGCTATCCGGTCCGGTACTTCTCCGCCTGTTCGGCGCGGAGGGTCAGACCGTGGCCGGGTGCGCCGTCGGCACCGGGACGGATGCTCCCGCCCTGGGGGTCGAGGGTCCCGTCGAAGAAGAGGTCCTCGATGCGTACGTGGTCGTGAAACCACTCCAGATGGCGCAGGTTGGGAATCGCGGCAGCCACGTGTGCGTGGACGTGCGGGGCGCAGTGGCCGGAGAGTTCCAGTCCGGCGGCTTCCGCGAGGGCCGCCGCGCGCAGCCAGACGGTGATGCCGCCGCAGCGTGTGGCGTCGGCCTGGAAGCAGTCCACGGCTCCGGCGCCGAGCAGGTGGCCGAAGGAGGCGAGCGTGTAGCCGTACTCCCCGGCGGTCACCTCGGGCGCGACGGCCGCCCGGATCTCTGCCAGCCCGGCCAGGTCGTCGGAGGAGACGGGCTCTTCGAACCACGTCACGCCGTGCTCGTCGAGGTGCCGGGCCATCCGGATCGCCTGTTTGCGGGTGTAGCCGCCGTTGGCGTCGCTGTAGAGTTCCGGCGCGTCGCCGATGCTCCGGCGGGCCTGTGCGATCCGTTCGCGGTCCCGCCGCTCGGCCCGGCCCCAGGACTCCCCGATCTTGATCTTCACCCGGGGGATGTCCAACTCCTCGGTCCAGAGGCGCAGTTGACGGTCCAACTGGTGCTCGTCGTACGTCGTGAAGCCGCCGCTGCCGTAGACGGGCACGTCGGTGCGGCTCGCGCCGAGCAGCCGTACCAGAGGCAGGTCGAGGAGGCGCGCCTTCAGGTCCCACAGGGCGATGTCGACGGCCGAGACCGCACCGGCGATCAGACCGGGCCGGCCGGCGTTGCGGACCGCCCTGTTCATCGCCTCGTTGGCGGCGGGGACGTCCCAGGCGCTCAAGCCCGTTACTACGTCGGCGAGTTGCCGCTCGACGACCTGGGCGGTCGCCGCCGCGCCGTAGGTGTACCCGAGCCCTGTGACGCCGCCCCCGCTGGCCTGGACCACGACCATGGTGATCGAGTCCCAGGCCAGCGTGCCGTCGCCCTCCGGGGCGTCGGTGGGGACGGTGTAGACGGCGGTCTCGACGCGGTCCACGAACGGCTCGTCACCGCCGCCACCGGCGGTGTGCGGGGCCATCACTCCTCCGGCTTGTCCTGGCGCTGTTTGCCGCCGGGGAGCATCTCCTGCACCTTCGCCTTCAGGCCCTGGCGGATCATGCCGGCCCGGTCGCTGTCGCCCTTGATGACCGCGGAGGCGGCGGCCTCGATCTGGTCGAGACTGGCGTGCGGCGGGATGGGCGGTACGGCGGGGTCGGTACGGAAGTCGATGACGAACGGCCGGTCGGCGCCGAGCGCCCGCTGCCAGGCCTCCTCCACGTCCCCCGGCTTCTCCACCCGCACCCCGCCGAGGCCGATCGAGCGGGCGAAGTCTGCGTACGGCACGTCGGGCAGCGCTTGCGAGGGCAGGAACTGCGGGGCGCCGGACATGGCGCGCATCTCCCACGTCACCTGGTTGAGGTCCTGGTTGTTGAGGACCGCGACGATCAGCCGCGGGTCCTCCCACTCGGGCCAGTACTTGGCGGCGGTGATGAGTTCGGCCATGCCGTTCATCTGCATAGCTCCGTCGCCGACGATCGCCAGCGCCGGGCGGTCCGGGTGGGCGAACTTGGCGCCGATGACGTACGGCACCCCGGGCCCCATGGTGGCGAGCGTGCCGGACAGCGAGCCGCGCATGTTCCCGCGCATGCGCAGGTGCCGGGCGTACCAGTTGGCGGCGGAACCGGAGTCGGCTGCCAGGATCACGTCGTCCGGCAGCAGGGCGTCCAGGCTGTGCACGACGTACTCGGGGTTGATCGGGTCCGCGTCGACGGCCGCACGGCGCTCCATGACCTCCCACCAGCGGGCCGTGTTCTTCTCGATCTCCTGGCGCCACTTGCCGTGCTTCTTCCGGTTCAGCTGCGGCAGCAGGGCCTTGAGTGTTTCCTTCGCGTCCCCGACGAGGTTGACCTCGAAGGGGTAGCGCAGCCCGATCATGAACGGGTCGATATCGATCTGGACGGCGCGGGCCTTGCCGAACTCCGGCAGGAACTGGGTGTACGGGAAGCTGGAGCCGATGACGAGCAGGGTGTCGCACTCCTGCATCAGCTCGTAGGAGGGCCGGGTGCCGAGCAGGCCGATCGAGCCGGTGACGTACGGCAGATCGTCCGGGAGCGCGTCCTTGCCCAGCAGGGCCTTGGCGACCCCGGCGCCGAGCACGTCGGCGATCTCCTCCACCTCGGCGCGGGCGCCGCGCGCGCCCTGCCCGACCAGGATCGCGACCTTCTCGCCCGCGTCGAGGATCTCGGCGGCGCGCGCGAGGTCCGAAGCCGCCGGGACCGGGGCAGAGTGCGTCAGGCCCAGGCTGGACGGCACCATCTTGAAGGCGTGCGTTGGCGCCGAGTAGTCCAACTCCTGTACGTCGGCGGGGATGATGACGGCGGTCACCGTGCGCTTGGCGTACGCGGTGCGCATCGCGCGGTCGATGACGTTGGGCAGTTGCTCGGGGACGGTCACCATCTCGCAGTACTCGGAGGCGACGTCCTTGTAGAGGCTCAGCAGGTCGACCTCCTGCTGGTAACTGCCGCCCATGGCACTGCGGTTGGTCTGCCCGACGATCGCGACGACCGGGACGTGGTCGAGCTTCGCGTCGTAGAGCCCGTTGAGGAGATGAATGGCGCCGGGGCCCGAAGTCGCCGCGCAGACACCGACCTTGCCGGAGAACTTGGCGTACCCGACGGCCTCGAACGCGGACATCTCCTCGTGCCGCGACTGCACGAACTTCGGCTTGTTGTCGGATCGGCCCCAGGCCGCGAGGAGGCCGTTGATGCCGTCGCCCGCGTAGGCGAAGACATGGTCGACGTCCCATTCGCGGAGCCGCTGGAGTACGTAGTCGGACACCTTGGTGGACACGGGAGTTCCTCTCATCTCATCGGGCTGATTGCCTGGTGCGGAGCCGCCGGGTCCCGACGGTCGCCGCTGCCCCGAGCACAGCGGCGACCGAGCCCGCGACCAGCAGGCGCCCGTCACGGGCGGAACCCTCGGGCCGGTCGGCGAGCTTCTCGGGGTGGTCGGCGGGCAGGTGTTGTCCGTCCATGGCGAGCGCCAGGGCCTCGGCCAGGTGCAGGGCGCGTCGGCCGGTGCCGCCCTGCTCGATCTGCGTACGGCAGCTGAAGCCGTCCGCGAGGACCAGCGTGCCGGGGGCGGTCTCCCGTACGGCGGGCAGCACCCCTTGCTCGGCCACGGTCATGGACAGGTCGTAATGGCCTTGTTCGAAGCCGAAGTTGCCGGCGAGGCCGCAGCAACCGGCGTCCAGGACACGGGCGTCGATCCCGGCGCGCCGCATCAGTTCGCGGTCGGCGTCGTCCTTGGTCACCGCGTGCTGGTGGCAGTGGGTCTGTACGGTCGCCGACTTGGTGAGCCGCGGGGGCTGCCAGCCTTCCGGGGCGTGGTTGAGGAGTTGCTCGGCGAAGGTGCGGAACTGCCCTGCCAGGCGCTGCACGTCCTGGTCGTCGGGCAGCAGCTCGGGGGCGTCGGCGCGGAAGACGGCCGTACAGGAAGGTTCGAGACCGATGACGGGTGTGCCGGCCTCCAGCCAGGGCCGTAGCACGTCGAGCGTACGGCGCAACACCCGCTTGGCGGTGGCGAGTTGGCCGGTGGAGATCCAGGTGAGGCCGCAGCACACGGATCGAGTGGGGACGGCGACATGGAATCCGGCGTCCTCCAGGACCCGGACCGCGGACTTCGCGACGCCGGGGTGGAAGTAGGTGCTGAACGTGTCGGGCCACAGCAGGACGGTGCGCGGGTCGGCCGGGTCAGGGTCGGGAGTCCCGCGCGCCTGCCACCACTCGACGAAGGACTCCTCGGCGAAGACCGGTGCGTCGCGCTCAACCGCCACCCCTGCGAAGCGTTTGCCCAGGCGGGCGATGCCGGGTGCGCCGAGCGCGGCGTTGACCAGTCGGGGTGCCAGCCGCGAGAGCCGCGCCCATACCGGCAGCCAGCCCATGGAGTAGTGCGCAGCCGGGCGCAGCCGCCCCTCGTAGTGGTGGGAGAGGAACTCGGCCTTGTAGGTGGCCATGTCGACGCCGACCGGGCAGTCGGACTTGCAGCCCTTGCAGGCCAGGCAGAGGTCCAGGGCGTCGCGGACCTCGGTGGAGCGCCAGCCGTCCGTGACGGCGGAGTCCGCGTGCCCGTCGAGCATCTCGAACAGCAGCCGCGCCCGCCCGCGTGTGGAGTGCTCCTCCTCGCCGGTGGCCCGGTAGGAGGGGCACATCACCCCGCCTTCGTGCGTACGGCAGTTGCCGATGCCGACGCAGCGCAGCACCGCCCGGTCGAAGGAGTGGTCGTCGTCCGGGTAACTGAAGTGCGTGTCATGGCTGTTGGGGCGCCACAGGGGTCCCAGGCGCAGGTTCTCGTCGACGCGGTACGGGTCGACGACCTTGCCGGGGTTCATCCGGTTGTCCGGGTCGAACAGGGCCTTCACCTGCCCGAAGGCTGCCACCACATCCTCCCCGAACATGCGCGGCAGCAGCTCGCCGCGCGCCTGCCCGTCACCGTGCTCGCCGGAGAGCGAACCGCCGTAGGAGGCCACCAGATCCGCCGCCCGGAAGAGGAACTCCCGGAAGTTCGCGACCCCTTCGGCGGTGGTGAGTTCGAAGGGGATACGGGTGTGTACGCAGCCCTGTCCGAAGTGCCCATAGAGGGAAGGGCGGTTGTAGCCGAAATCGGCGAAGAGCTTCTTCAGGTCGCGCAGGTAGTCGCCGAGGACCTCGGGCGCCACGGCCGAGTCCTCCCAGCCCTCCCAGGTCTCCCGGCCGTCCGGCGGCCGTGCGGTGACGCCGAGTCCGGCTTCGCGGGCCTTGAGCATCTTGCGTTCGCGGGCCGGGTCGTCGGAGAACGCGACCGTCGGATCGTCCTCGGCGCGTCCGAGCGCGCGGATCAACTGGCGGCCCTGCTCGTCGACTTGGTCCTGGCTGTCCCCGGTGAACTGGACCAGGAGCCAGCTCTCACCCTCCGGAAGTTCGCTCAACGAGTCGAGATGGGCGCCCTCTTCACGCATCAACTGGGCCATCCGCCCGTCCAGGGCCTCCAGTTGGGTCGGACTGCTGTGCTTCAGCAGCCGGGGCACGTCGTCGGCGGCCGTGCAGATGTCGTCGTAGCCGAGGACGAGCAGGGCTTCGTACGGCGGCACCGCCACGAGATCCAGTTCGGCGCGCAGGACGGTGACGAGGGTGCCCTCGCTGCCGACGAGCGCGCGGGCGATGTCGAAGCCGTTCTCGGGCAGCAAGGAGTCCAGGTTGTATCCGGAGACCCGGCGCGGGATACGGGGGAAGCCGCGCCGTACCTCCGCCATGGCGCGGTCGATGATCTCCCGCAGGCCCTGGTGGATCTCTGCGACTCGGCCGCCCGCGGCGACGATCTCGGCGTACTCCTTGTCCGAGGTGGGGCCGACCCAGCAGCGTGTGCCGTCGTAGGTCAGGACCTCCAAGCGGCGGACATTGTCCACGGTCTTGCCGTAGGCCTGGGCGGAGCCGCCGCACGAATTGTTGCCGATCATTCCGCCGAGCGAGCAGTGGCTGTGGGTGGACGGCTTGGGGCCGAACTGGAGTTGGTGGTCGGCGAGTTGGCGGTTGAGTTCGTCCAGCACGATGCCCGGTTCGACCACGCAGGTACGCCGGTCGGCGTCGACCGACAGCAGCCTGTCGCAGTACTTCGTCCAGTCGATGACCACGGCGGTGTTGGTGCACTGGCCGCCCAGGCTCGTCCCGGCGCCCCGGGACAGCACCGGCGCCCCGAACTCGGCGCACACCGCCACCGCCTCCGCTCCGGCGTCGATCGTGCGCGGGGCCACGACGCCGATCGGGACCTGCCGGTAGTTCGAGCCGTCCGTGGCGTAGGCGCCCCGGCTGCCCGCGTCGAACCGCACCTCGCCGTCGACCCGCTCGCGGAGCGCCTGCTCCAGGGCACGCGTGTCCAGCTCCGTCTCCGATCCACGTGCCTCGACCACCGTCGACTCCCCTCTGCGAGCGGCCCGACCTGTGGGCCGCTCGGATGCCTCGGACGGGTTCCCGGTGATCGAGAGGGCTAACGTCCGGCCTGGGTGGATCGGCTCGGTTGCCCGGTCAACGGGTCTGTCCCGGGGGCACAGCAGGAGTGGTCGGTCATCGGACCGGCTTCCTGGCCTTGGCGAACTCGGTGAGGAGTGCTCCGCAGAACGCCTTCAGGTCGTCGGGCCTGCGGCTGGTGACCAGCGTGTTGGGCCCCTGGTCGCAGACGTGTACCTGTTCGTCGACCCAGGTCCCGCCCGCGTTGCGGATGTCCGTGCGCAGACTCGGCCACGAGGTCAACGTGCGGCCGGAGACCACGCCCGCCTCCACCAGCGTCCACGGAGCGTGACAGATCGCGGCGACGGGCCGGCCCAGGTCGAAGAAGTCCCGTACGAACGACACGGCGTCCTCGTCGGTGCGCAGCAGGTCGGGGTTGGCGACGCCACCGGGGAGGACGAGGCCGTCGAACGTCCCGGCCGACACCTCACGGGCCACCAGCTGCACCGGGAACACGTCCCCCTTGTCGAGGTGGTTGAACGCCTGGATCTGTCCCGGTTCCGTCGACACGAGGGCGGTCTCGTGGCCCTGGTCGGTGACCGCCTGCCACGGCTCGGTCAGTTCGATCTGCTCGACGCCTTCGGGCGCCATCAGGAATGCGATGCGCATAGTGGTCAACCTCCTTGTGTGGCTTGCCATGTGGTCTCGTCCCGGGCCGGCTTTCTCCGTGTCCGGGCCGCCTTGCGGCAGCGCAGCAGCTCCTCCCCGTACGGCAGCAGCACACACGCGCCGATCCCGGCGGCGATACCCGCGAGATAGCCGCGCGACAGCGGCCGTCGGCGCGGCACGAACCGCCAGGCGTCCGGGTCCGAACGCCCTCCGTTCAGAAGGGACTTGACCTGATCGCTGTGCAGGCACATCAGGGAGGTGAGGGCGGCGAAGGGCAGGGATTCGAGGAAGCTGTGGATGTGCTGCTCGACCGGTTTGACCTCCCGTTCGCTGCGCACCGCGGTCCGTACGTCCCACAGCGCGGTCGCCTCGTGGACCGCGGCACCGCCCAACTGGACGGTGAGGAGCAGGGGGTTGACCTCGTAGCGCAGGGTCAGCGCGATGGGGATGCCGACCTCGGTCATCATCAGCGCGTGGATCAGGGATTCCTTCGTGCCGGAGGTGTCCTCGATCCGGGTCCGCCGGTGCATTACCCAGTCGGCCAGCCCGGGCACGAACCAGCCAGGAAGGAGCCCGTACAGGAGGTAGCGGGTGGTCGCGTCGCCGACGTCGTCTCCCGTACGCGGTTCGGTGAAGGTGTGGAGCGAGGTCACACGGTTCTCCTCGGCGTCGGAACGTTCGGGTCGGGGGCCGGACGGGCATCAGTGTCCGGCCCGTCGGATCTTCAGGGCTCCCGCGTACCCGAGGACCGGACGCCCACACGGAGGTTTGTCCCCGCGCTCCGAGGACACCCGCGATGTCGCCCCGCGCACCTTCCCGGAGAAGGGCATGCCTTGGCCGTACTCGCGGTGCTCATCCCGCCCCTGATCGTTTCCCTCCGTCCTCTCCGGGCACTTCGGATGCCAGGTCATCGCGCGCCGCCGCCTGACGGAGGAACAGCGATGCTTTGATGACGTAACGCAAACAATCGATCACACAGGGCGAGTTGGACTGGTCGACGGAGGTGCAGTGTGAACCGGCGTGCGACGCTCCTCGGTGCGGCCGAGGTCCTGGCTTGGTGGGCGTTCCTCGCCCTGCTGTGGCTGGTCTTCATCAGTGCGGTGAACACGCTGGAACTCGTCGTGGGGGCGTCCGCCGCGCTGGTCGGCGCGTTCGCCGCATGGGGTACGCGCCGGGCGGTGAGCGGGTGGTGAACGGCTGGACCGTCACCGCGACGGCCGCGCTCACCGTCGGGGTCGGGGCCACGGTCTGGGGCGTGGCCACGGGCCCGCTGCGGCGCCGGGTGGTGGCACAGAACCTGTCCACCTCGCTGGCCTGCCCCGCGCTGCTGCTCCTGTCCGAGGGCTACGACCGGCCGTCGTACGTCGATCTCGCCCTGCTCCTGGCACTGTTGGGCCCGGTCGGCACGCTCGTCTTCGCGCGACTGCTCGCGGAGGACCTGGCGGACGATCCGCCGCACGCGTGGTGGCTCACCTACGCGGTCGCGGCATTCGGTGCCGCCGTCGTGATCGCGGTGTGCGTGGCCACCGGCCCGAGCCGCGCACTGGTGAAACTCCTGTTCGTCGGCGCCCTGTTGACCGGCGGGAACCTCACCGCGTCCCGTGCCCTGTCCGGCGGTTTCGCGGGGAGCCGGCGTGGATGATCCGCTGATCGTCGTGGCGCTGCTGCTGGTCGCCGCGACCGCGACCGCCGCCGTCACCGTCCGCGACCCCGCACGGCAGGCGCTCGTCCTGGCCGTACTCGGCACGGCCCTGGCCGTCCTGTTCACCGTGCTCCAGGCCCCCGACGTGGCGCTCTCCCAACTGGCCGTGGGCTCCGCCCTCACTCCCCTGCTGATCATGCTGTCCGTGCGCAAGGTCCGACGGCCGCAGCGGAAGAAGGAGACGGAACGATGACCCGGCGGCTACGGCTGCTCGTCGCGGCCCTCGGCGCCACCGGCCTCGCGGCCCTCCTCGTCGCCGCCTGCCTCGACCTGCCGCGCTTCGGCGGAGCCCAACACCCGTACGGGGACCGGGTGGTGCGCGCCTCCCTCGCCCGGCACACCGCGAACACGATCGCCTCCGTCAACTTCGACCAGCGCGCCTTCGACACCCTCGGCGAGATGAGCATCCTGTTCGCGTCGGTCCTCGGCACCGTCGTCCTGCTGCGCCAGACCCGCGACGAACACCGCGCCGCACCCGAACCCGAGCACGTCGCCCTGCCCGTACGCCGGTACGCGCTCCTCGTCCTCCCCGTCGCCGTCGTCACCGGCCTGTACGTGATCGCGCACGGCCAACTCAGCCCCGGCGGCGGCTTCCAGGGCGGAGTCGTCGTGGCGACCGCCCTCCACCTCCTCTACCTCGGCGCCGACTACCGCGCCCTGGAACGCATCCGCCCGGTCGGCTCCTACGAGGTCGCCGACGCCCTCGCCGCCTCCGCCTATCTCGTTCTCGGCCTCGCCGGACTCGTCGCCGGCACCACCTTCCTCGCCAACTTCCTTCCCTACGGCACCTTCAACACCCTTTCCTCTGGCGGCACCGTCCCCCTCCTGAACGCGGCCATCGGCATGGAGGTCGCCTGCGCAGTCGTCGTCCTGCTCGCCCGTTTCCTGGACCAGGCCGTGGAGATCGAGAAGGGCGGCGGGAAGTGATGTCGGTCCTGCCGTACCTCGTCGCCGCCTGGGTGTTCCTCGTCGGCTGCTACGGACTGGTCACCAGCCGGAACCTCATCCACGCCGTGGGCTGTCTCGCGGTGTGCCAATCCGCCACCTACGTCCTGCTGTTGGCCGTCGGCTACCGCGACGGCGGCACCGCCCCCGTCTTCTCCGACCTGAAGCCCGGCTCCCGCCCCGTCGTCGACCCGGTGGTCCAGGCCCTCGCCCTCACCGACGTGGTCGTGGGCGCCACCGTGACCGCCGTGCTGCTCGCCCTCGTCCTACAGATCTCCAAACTCCACGGAACGGTAGACCCGGACGAACTCTCGGAGCTGCGCGGCTGATGCACCACCTGCTTCCGGTCCTCGTCACCGTCCCCCTGCTCGGAGCCACCCTCCTCGTCGCCGCCGGACGCCACCTCTCCCGCACCGCCGCCGAGACGGTGGCGTGCGTCTTCGCCGCGGGCACGGCAGGACTCGCGATCACGCTGCTCCTCACCTCCTCGCCGCCCCTGACCGATTGGGTGGGTGGCTGGACTCCCCAGGGCGGCGAGAGCGTCGGGATCGTCCTCGTCGGCGACGGACCGGGACTCGGCGTGGCCGCGCTCGCCTCACTGCTGACGGTGGCGGCACTGGCGTACTCCTGGCACTACTTCGACGAACAGCCCCGAGGCCACGCGGGTTCCTTCCCCGCGCTCATGCTGCTCTTCCAGGGCGGCATGTGCGGTTTCGCGATCGCGGGGGACCTGTTCGACGCCTTCGTGTTCTTCGAGTTGATGAGCGTCGTGGCGTACGCGCTGACCGGACACCGCGTCGAGGAACCGAAGGCCGTCCAGGGCGCGTTGTCCTTCGGCGTCCTCAACTCCCTCGGCGCGTACGCCATGTTGATGGGCATCGCCCTGCTGTACGCCCGCACCGGCGAACTCACCATGACGAAGATCGGCCAGGGCCTCGACCGGCACGGCGGCCCCGACGCCCTCACCCTCGCCGCCTTCGCACTCGTCCTGACCGGCCTGCTGGTAAAGGCCGCGGCCGTCCCCTTCCACTTCTGGCTGCCCGACGCCCACGCGGTCGCACCGACCCCCGTGTGCATGCTGCTGTCGGGTGTGATGGTCGAACTCGGCGCGTACGGCGTCTGGCGGGTGTACCGGACGGTGTTCTCCGGCCCGGGCGGCATCCCGGCGTCCGACCTGGAACGCGCACTCGTCGTCCTCGGTGTGCTGACGGCCGTCCTCGGCGCGGTGATGTGCTGGTACCAGCGGCACATCAAACGCCTGCTGGCGTACTCCACGGTCGCCCACATGGGCCTCTTCCTCATCGGCATCGGCACCCTCACCCCCGAGGCCGACGACGGAGTCGCCCTGTACATCCTCGGCCACGCGGGCGTGAAGGCCGCCCTGTTCGCCTGCACCGGCGTACTCCTCGACCGCTACGGCTCGGTGGACGAACACGCCCTGCACGGACGCGCCCGCGAACTGCGCGGAGTCGCCGTCCTGTACGTCGTCGGCGCGCTGAGCCTCGCCGGCCTGCCGCCCTTCGGCACCGGCCTCGGGAAAGCGGTGCTGGAGGAGGCGGTCGGCGCCCCGCTGACCGTGCTGTTCGTCGCCGTGTCGGCGGTAACCGCGGGCGCGGTGCTCCGGGTCGCCGCACGGGTGTTCCTCGGCCTCGGCCCCCGGCCCGGCGACGAGTCGTCGTACGAGACCACGGGCGTCGACGAGGAACCGGAGACCCGGCACCGGCTGAACCGGGTGCCCGACACCATGACCATCGTCCCCACCGTGCTGCTCGTCGCGTCCCTCGCCGTGGGCGCGGTACCCGGCTTCGCCACCGCGGTCGGGCACGCCGTGTCCGGCAGGGCCGTCGCCTCACCGCACTGGACCCTCGCCGGGGTGTTCCTCGGCCTCACCTCGACCCTGCTGGCCCTCGGCCTCGCCACGCTCGCCGTGACACGCCCGAAGCTGCTCGACGCCGCCCAGTCGTGGACGGCTCCGCTACGGCGCCTACAGTCCGGGCACATCGGCGACTACGTGGCCTGGATGTTGGCGGGCACGACGCTGCTGGCGGCGCTGGCTCTGCCGGGCATCCTCAACGGGTGAACAGACCGACGAAGCGGCAGGTGCGCTGTCGACGCACAGTCGATCCAGTCGTGGACGCCACCGTGGCATAGCAAGACACCGGGACCACGTGACCACTTCCCTGCTCGTCGCCGTCATCCGCCCGAGTGCCCCGGGCGGATGGACAGTCCCGCCCACCCCCGAGTGCCCGATGGCCTTGTGGGTACCCGTCATCCACATCCACTCAAGCCGTAGATCCTGGAGGTCTCCATGTTCCGCGCCATCGCAGATGTGCTCCGCAGTATCGGCAGCGCCATCGCCACCGTCGTGACGCTGCCCTTCAGGGCACTCGCCCGGCTGTTCGGCGGAGCGTCGCGTTCCGCGCACTGACGACCACCTGGCGGGTTGCTGGAAGCCGGGGGTAAATCTAACCACTCTCACGCACTGTGACTGGTTAGAAAAGACCCCGGCCTACGGAGGGCGAAGTGCGAGACGCCACCGATCTGCCGCATAGCCGGGAGCCACGAACCGTGACCGATCTCGATCCGTTCACCGACCTGCTCGACTGTCCGATGTACGTCGTCACCGCCGAAGCCGCCGGTGAGAGGTCCGGCTGTCTGGTCGGATTCGGTTCGCAGTGCTCCATCCGGCCCGCCCGGTTCGTGGTCTGGCTGTCCAGGGCCAATCACACCTACCGGGTCGCCGAGCGCGCCGAGCGGCTCACGGTCCATCTGCTCCGCCGCGACCAGGACCGGCTGGCCCGGCTCTTCGGCGGCGAGACCGGCGACCGTACGGACAAGTTCGCCGACATCCCGTGGCATCCGGGACCGGGCGGGTCCGTGATCCTCGACGAAGCACCCGCCTGGTTCGTCGGTCGAGTGAAGAGCCGGATCGAAGGCGGCGACCACGTCGGTTTCCTCCTCGCTCCGGAGGCGGCGCAGAACCTCGCGGGCGACCTGCCCGCTCTGCTGTCACTGCACGACGCACGTGACATCACCCCGGGCCACCCGGTGAGCTGACTCTCCGCACGCGCGTGCTGGTGATCTTCTCGGCCCGCTGCTTCGGCCATCGGGACAACGGCAGGATCACGTCTCTCTTCCGCGACACCACCTGGGCCGTACACCGACGGTGAAGGAATTCACAGCCACCGCCCAGATGGATCTGTTCGAAAATCCGCAGACACTCCGCAACGGGTCCTTCGAGTTCGGCGGGCGGGAATCCGGACGAGCCGCCTCTTTAGGGATCCGGCCTCCGGCCGACCCGGGCCATGCCTGATGATGGGCAGGCCATGAACCAGCTCCGTACGACGACGCACCACGCGCCCCTGCCCGCCCTCCGGGCGGCGGTGTTCGCGGTCGTCGGGACGGTGTTGGGGGTCAGCGCCCATCACCTGGTCGACGACGGCCCGGTGCCGTGGCGGCAGAGTGCGACAGCGGCGGCGGTGTTCTTCGCCGTCGGCCTCGCCGGGGCACGGCGTCCCCGTTCACTGACCGCGGTGGTGGCGACGTGCGGTGCCGCGCAGGGTGGACTGCACCTGTGGCTGATGGCGGAACACGCCGACGGTTCACCGACGATGGCCATGCCCCCGCACCTGCATCACCCGGCCGACGCCCACAGCGCCTGGCACGAACGGCTGCACGCCTCGACGGCGATGACGGTGGCGCATGTGCTCGTGGCCCTCCTGGTCGCCGTACTGCTGCACCGCGCGGACGCCGTCTGCTGGTCGGTCGCACGCGGGCTGACGACGGCCGTCGACCTGGTGCGGGCGCGGATCGCCGTGGCGCGCTCGCTGCTGGGTGAGCGGCAGATGCAGGCCGGGTCCGGCACGCAGGGAGCCGTGGCCCTCGCATGGCTGGACCGGCCGCCGCTCCTCGGGGCGGTCCTCATGGACGTGGTGGTACGGCGGGGCCCTCCCCAGGCAGGGCTCGTTCTCGCCAACTGACCATGCCGGAGCGGCAGTTCACAGAGCCGCCCGGCGCTTTCCCCATGCCTGGAGACATCGCACCCATGTTCCGTGCCATGAAGCAGCACAGCACCCTGCGTCGCCTGACCCTGGTGACCGCGGCGACTGCCACCGCCGTTCTTCTGACCGCCGGCCCGGCCTTCGCCCATGTGGAGGTCGAGTCGGACAAGGCTCAGGCCCTCGCCGAGAACGTCGAGATCAGTTTCGACGCCGAGTCGGAGTCCAGCACCGCCGGGATCACCGAGATCCGGGTGGTCCTCCCCTCGGGCATCGACCCGGCCGCCGTGACGTACGGCGAAGGCCCCACGGGCTGGAAGTTCACCGCCTCCGCCGACGGCTACACCGTCAAGGGCCCGGCCGTGAAGACCGGGGTCAACGCCGAGTACTCCGTCGTCGTCAAGCAGCTCCCCGACGCCAAGGAGCTGGCCTTCAAGACGCTCCAGACCTACGGCGACGGGCACACCGACCGCTGGATCGAGCTGGACGAGAGCGGCGAGAACCCTGCCCCGGTCCTCAAGCTCAAGGCTGCCGCACCGGGCGCCAAGCCGGCTTCCTCCCCCTCCCCCAGCGAGTCGGCGTCGCCTACGCCGACCGCCGAGGAGGCCACCGCCTCGCCGTCCACGGAGGCCGCCGCCTCCGACACCGAGAAGGACGACGACGGCGGGCTGTCCGCCGGAGCCTGGATCGGCATCGTCGCGGCGCTCCTCGCCGTGGCCGCGATCGCCGTGTTCGTCGTACGACGACGGGGTGCGGTACAGGAGTAAGCCAGAGCTGAACCCTCGATGAGCCGTGCGCCCCTCCACCCCCGGGGTCCGGGGTGGAGAGGCCATGGCCCCGTAAGCGAGCAGGAATCTCCTTCGAGCAACCGCGCGCCTCGGAACTCCCCGTGCCCGCGCTGTCCTCGCCTGCGAGAGCCTGTGACCGCTCTCGCAGACCAGGGCTCTTTCCCTGTGGACCTCCGCTATCGCCTCGCCCGGTGCGCCGCGACGGCCGTCGCGAGGCGGGGAGCGGCGAACGCGGTGCCACAGGTGAACCGCATCAGGGGCCCGAAGGTGGCCGCCGCTTGGATGCCGGTGAAGTAGAGGCCGGACACGGAGGACTGGAGCCCCGCGTCGAGCTGCGGGAAGCCCGCGGTGCGGGTGAGTCCGGCGCGCAGTTCGGGGGCCAGGAAGTCCAGCCCGTCCAGGCGGACTTGGTAACCGGTCGCGGCCAGCACGTGCTCCGCCGCGACCTCGTGGGTGCGGCCTCCGCCGTCCCTCGTGGTGAGCAGGATGCCGTCGTCCTGCCGTCGCGCGCCGGCGATCCGCTCTCCCAGCCGCACGGGTACGACGCCGTCGAGGCGCGGCTTGAGCCACCACGACCCGAACGGACCGAGCACCCGCTTGACCAGCCGCAGCCGTGGGGCAGCGGGCAGGAAGCGGAAGGCGGCGGCCTGGTGGACGAGGCCGTACAGCCCCCAGGAACGCCCGAGCGGGGTGTCGGGCTGCCAGTGCGGGGGCGGAGTCGGCCCCGCGCCGAACACCAACTTCTGTGCTCGCACCAGCAGTTGGACCCGCGCTCCGGCCTCGTGCAGCAGCGCGGCGCTCTCCTGTGCCGACTGTCCGGCACCCACCACGACCACCTCACGCCCGGCGAACGCCTTCAGGTCGGCGTGCTGCGAGCTGTGGGAGACGAGCCCCTCGGGAACGAACTCGGCGAGCGGCTCGGGGACGTGCGCGAAGCCGTCCATACCGCTGGCCACCACCACGGCCGCCGCCCGCAGTTCCTCGCCCGAGGCGAGCTTGAGATGGAAGCCGTCGGCCTGCCGGTCGACCCCGAGGACCCTGACCTGCTCCACCTCGGGCACCAGTTCCTCGGCGAACCAGCGCCCGTACCGTACGAACATCTCGACCGGCACCTGCTCGTGCCCGGTCAGCCGTGTCTCGCCCGTCTGCCGGGCGTAGTCGTCCAGCGTGAACCCCGGGCGCGGGGCCGACAGCATCGACGAGTTCGGCGGTGACTTCAGCAGCATGCCCGCGGGCATGTTCTCGGCCCAGCTCGCCATCGGCGAACCGAACACTTTGACACTCAGGCCGCGCGCCTTCAGATGTGCGGCGGTGGACAGGCCGTACGGGCCCGCCCCGATGACGACGACGTTCTTGGACACGATGGGAATTCCCCCCTGGCGCGGCGCAGTCGGGCAGCCCGCGCTCCGGCATGGCACGAAAGGTCGGAACTTCAGATGCGCACCGAGAGCCGCCGCGTGAGCGGCGGCCGGGAGGAAAAGGGCGGACCACGCCGGACGACCGTGTCCGCGAGGAGGACCCGGAACGGAACGCCGGGCGTCGGTCCGGCGTAGGTGCGCCGGCCGGCGCAGACGGCCACGGTCGGACCGACGGAAGCACCGATGGGAGCGAGCAGCCGGCGCATCAGCTCGCGCAGCTTCTCCCACTCGCGCCCCGCGACGTAGAGCACGCGCCGACGGCAGGTGTCCACACCCCGCAGCAGCACCGCGCACAGCACCGTCAGCAGTACATGCGCGATCACCACCGGCCGGCCCGCGTGCACGGAGGACGGCCACACCGCGTGCGCCGGCACGGAGATCGCGTCGTCGGACCGTACGAACCAGTAGCCCACGACCGACTGCGCACCGGCCGAGAGAATCAACTGCCGTACCAGCGGCTTGTCCTGTCCCGCGCCGGGCAACGCGACGCCGAAGAGCAGGCACACGGCGAGGCCCCGTACCAGCCACGAGGGGCTGGAGTCGAAGGCCAGGTGATGGACAGTGCCGGCGACCGCGGTCCCGAGCACGGAGAACAGCCCCGCGCGGGCAACCGCCACCGGCACCACCCGTGGCCCTCGACCACGACGGCGCACACCGGACACATCCACCGAACCCCCCACGACCCGACCATCATGGGGCGCGGGCCGCGCCCGTGTCACCACCGCGTCCGCCACCGCCCGCCGATGACACGCAGTCGTTACGGCCGGACCGGACTACGGCCGATCCGGGCGCACACCTTGCACGTATCGCAACCAGGGACGTACGTCTCCGCGGCCCCGCACCTCGAAGCCGGCCTCCGTGACGAGTCCGTCGAGGAGGTCCACGCGGTAGTCGGCCATGACGTGTCCGGCGCTCGCGGTGACCAGGAGTCGTACGGCCCGGGTCCGCGGCGGCCGGAAGTCGGCGACCAGGAGTCGCCCGCCGGGGCGCAGCACCCGGTACATCTCGCGGAGCGCGGCCGGGCGCACGTCCTCGGGCAGGTGGTGGACGGCGAGGCTGGTGACGACGACATCGAAGGAGGCGTCGGACACGGTCAGCGCCTCGGCGACGCCGGTCCCGTACGAGCAGTGCGCCTCGCGTGTCCTGTCGCGGGCGTACTCGATGACCTCGGCGGACGGGTCGACGCCCAGCACGGAGCCGGTGGGGCCGACTGCCCTGGCCATGCGCCGGGTGAGGTAGCCCGTGCCGCAGCCCACGTCCAGGACCCGGTCACCGGGCCGGGCTCCACTCAGGCGCGCCAGACGGCCGTATGCGTGCGGGCGCATGCCGCCGAAGCAGATCGCGCCGCACAGTTCGTAGCCCCGGGCGTGGGCGATGGTCAGGCCCTCGGTGTCCGGATGCGGGTGTCCGTGCTGGAGAAGCTGTCCGAGATTCTTCACGATCGAGCCCCTTACTTAGTCATGACTAAGTCCGTGTTCGTAGATTAGTCACGACTAAGTAAGGGTGGCAAGAGGCCGTACCATGCGGGTGTGAGCGAGTCGACGAAGCGGACACCGCGCAGCACCGGACGGGTGCGCATGACCCCTGCCGAGCGCCGGGAGTCGATCCTGACCGCCGCCACGGAACTGTTCGCCGACACCGGCTACCAGCGCACCAAGGTCTCCGCCGTGGCCGCCCGTGTCGGCGTCAGCGAACCGGTGGTCTTCCAGAACTTCGGCACCAAGTCCGCGCTGTACCAGGCGGTCCTGGACCGGGCCGTCTCCCACGTCTGTGCGACGCTCACCGAGGCGGTGGAGGCCGGCCGGTCCGTGACCGACCTGCTCTCCGGCTTCCTGGAACCGGAGCACATGGTCCGCTTCCACTCCAGGGGATCGCTGGGCTTCCTCTTCGCGGACGCGTTCACGCTCAGCGGCGAACCCGAGTTGCGTGACGCGGTGGGGGCCGCGCACCAGCGCTTCGCCGGCACCTTCGCGGAGCTGGTCCGCGAGGGGCAGCGGGAGGGCACCCTGCGCCGGGATCTCGACCCGGACGCGGCGGCCTGGTGGCTGATGTCCCTGCTGCACGCCCGCACCTTCCGAACGGCCCTCATGCCCGAACAGCAGGCTCTGGAGGGCCAGTTGGTGGCCATGACACTGGACACGCTGACCGGTTCCTGACCGGCTGCCCCGTCGGACTCTGGCCAACGGGGCGGTCCGTGGGGACGATCCACAGACGAGCAGCCCCGACGCAACGGCGGTCAAGGAGAGTCCCGATGAAGGCCATCGTCCAGGACGCGTACGGATCCGCCGACCGGCTGCACCTGAGCGACATCGACCCGCCGGTCCCCCGCGACGACGAGGTACTCGTCCGCGTGCGCGCGGCCGGCGTGGACCCCAGCGTCTGGCACCTCATGACCGGGCGGCCCTACTTCGCCCGCCTCACTCCGCAGATCGGTCTGCGCAGGCCCACCCATCGCGTGCGGGGTTGGGACACCGCCGGGGTCGTGGAGACGGTCGGGGCGCGGGTGACGTCCCTCAAGCCCGGGGACGAGGTGTTCGGCCAGTGCGAGGGCTCCTTCGCCGAGTACACGTGCGGCAAGGCCGAACAGCTCGCCCCCAAGCCGACGGGCCTCACCTTCGAGCAGGCCGCAGCCCTCCCCGTCTCCGCCGTGACCGCGCTTCAGGGACTGGACAAGGCGCGTCCGGGCCCCGGCCAGGAGGTCCTGGTCATCGGCGCCTCCGGCGGGGTGGGCACGTACGCCGTCCAACTCGCCGCCCACTACGGCGCCCGCGTCACCGGCGTCTGCGGACCCACCGGAGCCGACCTCGTCCGCTCCCTCGGCGCCGACGACGTCATCGACTACACACGGGAGGACATCACCGACCGGCACGTCCGCTACGACTTCGTCCTCGACGCCGCCGGCAACCGCCCCCTCTCCCGCCTGCGCCGCGTCCTCACCCCGCGCGGCACCGCCGTCTTCGTCGGCGGCGAGGACGGCGGCCCCGTGTTCGGCGGCACGGACCGCTGGGTGCGCGGCCTGCTGCTGTCCGCCTTCGTCGGGCAGACACTCCGCCCGGTGATCGCGGCCATCCGTCAGCAGGACCTGCTGAGGCTCACGGAACTCACCGAGGCCGGCGCGATCAAGCCTGTCCTCGACCGCACCTATCCGCTGGCCGAGGCCGCCACAGCGGTACGGCACCTGGAGTCGGGGCATCCCCGGGGCAAGCTGGTCGTCACCGTCTGAACAACGCGGTTGCCCCCGACGAGCGGGAGACGATCAGCACGGCGTTGCCGGGCCTGTCGAGACCCTGGGGATCACGGGTTCGGGTCGGTGGGCCGGAGTTTCCACCCGTCGTGCAGTTCGGCCTGGACACGGCGGGAGGGCCGGAAGACGTAGACGTCAAGGAGGGTGAGTGGTTCGGTGACACCGGGGCCGCCTTTCTCCAGTCCCTGGTGAACGCCCTGTTCACGGAGCGCTTCACCGTGTTCCTGGACCTGGCGGCCACAGCCGCGGAACTGCCGGACCCGGCCCAAGCCCTACGGCACTACCTGCTGGCGGCGGCGCGGTGGCGGTCCGAGGACCGCGCCCTGGAGGTCATCCTGGCCAACGCGAGCGCCGACACGGGCCCCGTCGCCCGCACCCGCGACCAACCGGGCCGTCTCGTGGACGGCCTCGCCGAACGAGCGGTGCGCGCGGGCGCGGTCCGCGAGGACTTCGCCAGCGCCGACGTCTACGCCTTCCTGTACATGATCGGCGCGGTCGCCGACCGCACGCACGACGTCGCTCCGGACGCCTGGCGCCGCTACGCGGAAGTACTGATGGTGGGCTTCGGACTGGAGCCGTCGCCTACGGCACACACGTCGGCGATGACGGACGACCAGCTGCTCGACAGCTGGCCGAAGCCCGTGGAGAGGCAGGGCTAGCACGCCGGGGGTCGGCACCGGCGGGGCCTTCGGCGTGCCGGCCCTGCCCCGTCTCCTCGCCGCCCACACCGATGTCGGGGCGTGGGCGGCGGACCGCGTGACCGTCACCGGCGGCTGACCCGGCTCAGTGGTCGAGGGCCAGGTGCAGGGCGAGGAGATCCTTGCCGTAGTCGTTGCCGTTGGGGGTGCGGATGATGGCGTGGATGTGCCGCTGGGTCATCCCGGCATCCCATCCCGCCGCCTTTCCGATGGGCCCGAGGTCCTGCGAGTCGAGCTCGATGAGCAGGACGGGGCTCTGGACTCGGTAGTACATCGGTACGTCGTCGTCGGTCGCGCCGTGCCAGGAGAAGTAGGTCTCGTCCTTGTGCTTCCTGACCTCGGCCATCTTGACCCTGGCATGGCCCTCGTCGACGTTCCCGACGAACAGCTCGACGATCCTCCACAGCTTCGCCAGTTGTACGGGGGTCAGGTTGGCGCCCTTGATGCCCTCGTACGGCATGACCGCGTTGTCCGAGTACGCGCCGGCCGTCAGGTCCCGGTCGCTGGTGGCGGTCGTGGTGATCGCGACCTTCTGCTGGGCCGTGCTGAGCGAGCGCACGAGGTCGTAGCCGGCGGCGAGCTCGTCCTCGAAACTCTTCAGGCCCTCGTACTCGCTGTCGATGCCGTAGTCGGCTACGCGGGGCTCGGTCCCCATGAAGGTCGGGGTCATGACGGCCTGGTCACCGAGAACGAAGTAGTTGATCACCAGGTGATGGCCCTCGAACTGCCAGCCCCACGGCTCCGTGTCCGACGGGGTTCCCATGACGGTGAGCCAGTACAGCTCGTCGTTGAACTGGTCGGTCTCGCCGACCAACTGCCCTCCGTAGAGGTTGAGATGACGCACCTTGTCGGCGTTCTCGAGCCCTCGGGCACTCAGGCCCGCCTTCAGGATCGCCATCGCCTTGGCGCGCTGGGCCGTCGTCATGTCCTGGAGACTCAGGCCCGCGTCCCGGTCGCCGTCCACATTCGTCCACAGGCGCCACTGGTCCTGCGTGTAGTCGGACGTCTGGACGGGGAAGGTCACGGCCCCGCGCTGCGCGGCCGTGAGGGAGGCGAGCCACTTCTTGGCCGCGGCCACGCTTTCCCTGGTGGACACGCCGGTCCGGTGGATGCGGTAGAGGTCGTCGATCACGGTGCCGTCCGTGGTCACGCCCACGAACGCGTCCTTGACGCCCGGGGCACCGCCGCCGCCCCCGCCGCCGGCGCCACCGCTCGGCGCGGGCGAGGGAGAGGCGGAGGCGGAGGCCGTGGCCGACTCGGAGGCCGCCGACGCGGCCAACGACGCGTCCGACGACGCGTCCGACCGGGACAACGCGGCCATCGTGCCGAACGCGGCGACTCCCGCCGCGGCGAACGCCCGCGTCATGAACCGGCGTCGCGACGCGAATGCGGGTGACCCCGGCTCATGACGACGGTGTCCGTGGACATGCTGACCCTCGTGGTTCTCGTGGTCAGGGCGTGGTTCGGTCACGGAGTGCTCCTCTGTTGGTCTCGTCCGGCCTCACGACAGGTGGCGGCCTGCGCTCTCGCCAAGGGAAGGTACGTACAAGACCTGTGCACCAAGTGCCAGAGGCTGTGCGGCACAGGTTCCGACAAAGGCCTTGGACCTGCGGATAGATACGGATCGATGCCGAGACGGTCGACGAACCTGAGGCGGACCCGGGGTGTGTCACCGCGTGATTCCCAGCGGATCCATAGGCGCCGGAAGTGTGCGGGAGTGGGGCAGCGCGGCAGAGCGACGGCGGTCCTAGCTCTCGGGCATGGAGCCCTTGACGCGCTCAAGTTGCTCGGGGGACAGCGGTTGTCCCCACAAGGCCAGCGTCCACTGCCAGTTGCCGTCCTGCCAGCGGTGCACGAAGGCTCGCGGGTCCGCGGCCCAGCCGGGCTCGAAGGGCGCGGTGTCCAGCTGCTGCCTGATGAGGACCGCCATGGCGGGCGTCGCCTGCGGTGCTCCGCCGTTGTACAGGTCGATCGCGAGCACGCCGGTGGCGAGGTCGCCGTCGAACACGTGCGGTTCGAAGTGGCCGCGGCCACCGGGCCAGAAGACCGGAACGGGCAGCGCCTCCTCGCCGTAGTGCGCGGCGAGTTCGTCGCGTCGACGCTGGTGGGCTTCTTCCGCCCCTGCCATGGCATCGCTCCACTGGAAGCGGCTGTCCGGCAGTTCTCCGGGAAACTCCAGCTCCGACAGCTCTTCCCGGTATCCGGCCTCTTTGACCTCGGCCGCCAGAAGGATGCCGGTCCGGGCGTCGACGACTGCGTAGAGGGGGTGAGGGATGGAAGGCGTAGTCAGAGTGACCGCCCAGGCATCCCGTCCGTCGTGGCGTACCGGCGTCGGATCACCCTGGCTCGTCGCCTCTGTCAGTGCCGGGCCGGGAAGGGAGGAGATCAGGCGGGCCGGCTCGGGGGCGAGGTCCCACGGGAACTGCGTACCGAACTTCAGCCCGCGCGTCGCATCCCCCGCTCGGGGACCCTCATCCGGTTCGCGCACGTCGAGGGAGATGTCTCCGTTGCCGTGGTCGAGAGACCAGTCGTGGGGAGGACGGTAGGCGAAGCGTGTGGCGGTACGGACCACGCTGGCTGGAGGCCAGCCGTGTCCGTTGTCACGCCGGGGCTGGATCGAGGTGTGAAGGCCCACTACGGGGGACTTGGGCGAGCGGGTCAGCAGGTCCCGCAGCTCGATCCAGTTCACTGTCTCCGTCCTCCGCCGTACACCGGCTCAACTGCCGTCGCCGGTACTGTGGTCACGCGGATGCCCCACGGCCAAGCACCGGGTTCCTGTCCTTGTTGCAGGTCATGTGCACCATCGCACGACCAAGGACTTACTGGTGAGTTCCCCGTGTCCGATCAGGCCCGGGTCTCTCGGTGGCTGTCCCGAGGCCGCGGCCACCCCGCACGAGAGCCGCCCACTACCGCGATCGCCCGGCTCCAACTCGCAACTCCTTCCGCAGAGTTTCGGCCGACGCGGGACGCTGGTGAAGCTCCCGGTGCCAGGCATCAAGGAGCCGAGCCTGCACCAGCAACGGGTCGTCGTCATCGTGCAGCCGCTCACCCTTCGCCTGCCCCCGTCGCCCTCCCCGCTCCCCTTGAAGGCCATCCGGGCGGTGCACCAGTAACTCCACCGACAACGGCAACGCCACCGGAGGCCACCCAGCGACCAACACCGGCTTCCACTCCAAAGCCGGGGCTGCACCGAGGCGCTGATCGTGTCCGCCCCGCCCTGCAACGCCAACTCCCGCCGGTGAACGTACGAGGCGTAGGGCGCGACCCCGGCGACCACGAGAGCGCACAGAGGACGGATCCACGTATCGAGATCGAAGCCCAGGCTTCCGGCGGCTTCCTCCCGGGGGGGGCAGTGGCATCACTCATCAGACCCACCGCCGGGACAGCCATGCCAGTGCACAACGCGTGCACACTTCCACGGGAACTCCCGGAAACTCCCGGGAACTCGCAGGTGGAAGCGGAAAGCCCCCAGACACGAGAAAGGACCCCGACCCAGCCATAAGGCCAGTTCAGAGCCCTGCCGACAGACGAGCCGCGCTGTACGCCGGGTTCTGTCCTGTGGCCCCTCGCGGGGCCCAAGCGGTTCACCTCGGTTTCTTCCCGAACTTCATGACAGAGATCCTCCCGCCCCTGCCACACCGGACCCACACGGACCACCCATCCATGGCGACCCACCGCATGGCGAAGTCAGCGAAACGGCCCCGGGCAGTCAGGCACACCCATGAACGTCCCAGCTCGTGACCTTCGCTGCTGCAAGGTCGATACTTCCCATAGGGGCTCTCCCGCCGCCCCTCGCCGACCAACTCCAGAAGCCTGACGACCCGTCGTCAAAGTCAGCATTAAGTCAGCATCAGCCCCGCCAGAACCCGCTTCCGACCGCCAAGATCGATGACCGACACAACCCCTCTCCGACCAGCAAATGAGCAGGTCAGAGGCACATTTGCTAGCCTTGCCAGGAGGTACCGATGAAGATGTTGATCAACGTCGCGGAGACCGTGGTCACGGATGCGCTGCGAGGCATGGCCGCCGCCCACCCCGAGTTGACCGTGGACGTCGAGAACCGGGTGATCGTGCGGCGGGACGCTCCCGTGGCCGGGCAGGTGGGGCTTGTTTCCGGTGGAGGGTCGGGGCACGAGCCGTTGCACGGGGGGTTTGTCGGGCCGGGGATGTTGTCGGCGGCCTGTCCTGGTGAGGTGTTCACGTCGCCGGTGCCCGATCAGATGGTGCGGGCCGCGGCCGCTGTGGACAGTGGGGCCGGGGTCTTGTTCATCGTGAAGAACTACACGGGGGACGTCCTCAACTTCGACATGGCCGCCGAGCTGGCCGAGGACGAGGGCATCCAGACCGCCAAGGTGCTGGTCAATGACGATGTGGCCGTCACCGACAGTCTCTACACCGCGGGGCGGCGCGGTACCGGTGCGACGCTGTTCGTCGAGAAGATCGCCGGGGCCGCCGCGGCCGAGGGGCAACCGTTGGACCGGGTGGCGGCGATCGCCCGGCAGGTCAATGAGAACTCGCGCAGCTTCGGTGTCGCGCTCAGCGCCTGCACCACCCCGGCCAAGGGCAGCCCCACGTTCGATCTGCCGCCGGGCGAGCTGGAGTTGGGCGTCGGTATCCATGGCGAGCCGGGCCGCGAGCGGCGGGCGATGATGACCTCCGGCGAGATCGCCGACTTCTCCGTCCACGCGATCCTCGAGGACATGTCGCCGCGCAATCCGGTCCTGGTCCTGGTGAACGGCATGGGCGCGACCCCGCTCCTGGAGCTCTACGGCTTCAACGCCGAGGTACACCGCGTGCTCGCCGAGCGCGGCGTCGCCGTCGCCCGCACACTGGTCGGCAACTACGTCACGTCCCTCGACATGGCCGGCGCCTCCGTCACCCTGTGCCAGATCGACGAGGAACTGCTGCGGCTGTGGGACGCGCCGGTGAAGACGCCGGGGCTGCGCTGGGGCATGTGACCCGGCGCCGCATCCGGTCAACTCACCCACCACGCAAGGAGATCCCGTGCTCGACGCCGACTTCTTCCGCCGTTGGATGACGGCGACCGCCGCCTCCGTCGCCCGCGAGGCGGAACGGCTCACCGACCTCGACTCCCCCATCGGCGACGCCGACCACGGCGCGAACCTGCAACGCGGGTTCACCGCCGTGACGACCACCCTGGAAAAGGAGGCGCCGGACACCCCGGGCGCCGTCCTCGTGCTCGCCGGACGCACGCTCATCTCGACGGTCGGCGGCGCGTCGGGCCCGCTCTACGGCACGCTGCTGCGCCGTACCGGCAAGGCGCTCGGGGATGCCGCCGAGGTGAGCGATGAGGAGTTCGCCCTCGCGTTGCGCACCGGAGTCGACGCGGTCATGACCCTCGGCGGTGCCGCGCCCGGTGACAAGACCATGATCGACGCCCTCGTCCCGGCGGTCGACGCGCTCCCGAACGGTTTCGCCGCGGCACGCGCCGCCGCCGAGGAGGGCGCCCTGGCCACCACACCCTTGCAGGCCCGCAAGGGCCGGGCGAGCTACCTCGGTGAGCGGAGCATCGGGCACCAGGACCCGGGTGCCACCTCATCTTCGTTGCTGATCGCCGCGCTCCAGGAAGCCGCGGAGGCGACCGGTGAGTGAGATGAGCGACGGGAACGATGTGAGTGAGGCGAGTCACGTGAGTGACGTGAGTGACGACAAGCTCGTGGGGATCGTGCTGGTGTCGCACAGCGCTCAAGTCGCCGCCTCCGTGGCCGACTTGGCGCGCGGACTGTCCGGCTCGGGCTCCGCCGTACCGCTCGCTGCCGCCGGTGGCACCGAGGGCGGCGGGCTCGGCACCAGTTCCGAACTCATCGCCGCGGCGGCCGCATCCGTCGACCGCGGCGCCGGAGTCGCCGTCCTCACCGATCTGGGCAGCGCCGTACTCACCGTGAAGGCCCTGCTCGCCGAAGGCGACGAACTCCCGGCCGGCACCCGCCTGGTGGACGCCCCGTTCGTCGAGGGAGCGGTGGCCGCGGTCGTCACGGCGTCGACAGGAGCGGACCTGGACGCGGTGGAGGCGGCGGCTGCGGACGCGTACACCTATCGGAAGGTGTGAGGCGGGGGCGTAGCGGAGGGTGTGTGAGGCGGGGGCCGTAGCGGAAGGTGGGGAGCCCGCAGTGTGCGGCGCGACGATGGAACCATGCGGCGGTCGGCGGTCGGCGGTCGGCGGTCGGCGGTCGGCGGTCGGCGGTCGGCGGTCGGCGGTCGGCAGTCGGCAGTCGGCAGTCGGCAGTCGGCAGTCGGCAGTCGGCAGTCGGCAGTCGGCAGTCGGCAGTCGGCAGTCGGCAGTCGGCAGTCGGCAGTCGGCAGTCGGCAGTCGGCAGTCGGTAGTCGGCAGTCGGCAGTCGGCAGTCGGCAGTCGGCAGTCGGCAGTCGGCAGTCGGCAGTCGGCAGTCGGCAGTCGGCAGTCGGCAGTCGGCAGTCGGCAGTCGGCAGAAGCCTAGGGCCAGTCGCCTCCGATGAAGCCCGCCAGGCCAGCCCGAGCCGTCGGACCGAGCCGCCGCACCCAGCCCCACCCGCAGCCCTCAGTCCGAGCCGCCCGGCCCCGCTCCGCCCGGCAACGCCACCCGACCGAGCACACCGATGCCCCCGGCCAAGACGCACCCGCCCCTGCCCTGCCCTGCCCTGCCCCAAGGCGCACTCCCCTACGCCACCGTTAAGACACCCCTTCCGCCGCGATCGCCAGCGCCGAACGCAGCGTCTCCGCCACCTCGGCCTCTCCCACCACCGCGTTCGTCGCCGTATCCGTCACGGCCTCGCCCCCGCTCGCGTTCCACGCGAACCGCTCCACCGCCGCCCGCAACGCCGCGTTGAGCATCGCCGCCTGGATCATGGGGCGGAGGTCGTCGGCCGGTAGACCGGCACGGTCGGCCAGGGCTTGGGCGAACGCCGGTTCTGCCTCGTCGTAGGTCTGGAGCCAGATCGCGCGGAGGCCCGGTTCCGTGCGGGTGAGGCGTACCAGGGCGCTGCCGGTGGCGCCGTCGGGGCCGGTGGCGGCGAGGAGGCCGGTGGCGAGGGCCGGGTCGAAGAGTTCCGCGAGGGGGCGGCCGGGGCGCCACTCCCGCAGTCGGGCGGCGATCACGTCGATGCCGGCCGAGAAGAGTGGTCGTACGCAGCTCTCCTTGCTCGGGAAGTAACGCCACACGGTGCGCGCGGAGACGCCGACCGCCTGGCCGATCTGTTCGCCGGTGGTCGCCGCGACGCCCTGGGCGACGAACAGTTCCACCGCGGCCCGGGCGATCTCCAGGCGGATCTCGGTCTTGCGAGCCTCGGTCAGAGGCGGTCGTCCCGTGCGTCCGCTGGGTGCGGTCATCAGTTCCCCTCCGGCTGCGGTCGTGACCTCCCGGAATTCTCCACCATGACTCACCCACGACTTTATGTCACTCGAAGACATTAAGTCGTAGGGTGAGAGGACCCCGGGTGGCGCAGAGCCCTCGCACAAGGACAGGAGCACCTCATGACCACTGGACTCGACGGACGCAGCGTCATCGTCACCGGAGCGGGCTCGGGCATCGGGCGTGCCGCCGCCCTGGCCTTCGCCGCGGAAGGCGCCAAGGTCGTGGTGGCCGATCTGAACGTCGACGGCGCCGGGGCGGTCGTCAAGGAGATCGAGCAGGCGGGCGGTATCGCCGTCGCGGTCACGGGTGACCTGAGCGAGCAGGCTGTGGTGGACGAGGTGGTCGCGACCGCCGTGGAGCGGTTCGGCGGGGTCGACGTCCTGGTGAACAACGCGGGGATCATGGACAGCATGTCGGCGTTGGCGGACGTGGCCGACGCGGAGTGGGAGCGGGTCATCCGGGTCAACCTGACCGCGCCCTTCCTGCTCACCCGGGCCGTACTGCCGCACATGCTGACGGCGGGCCGGGGCGCGATCGTGAACACCGCCTCCGAGGCGGGCCTGCGGGGCAGCGCGGCGGGCGCCGCCTACACGGCCTCGAAGCACGGAGTGGTGGGCCTGACCAAGAACCTCGCCGTGATGTACCGCAAGCAGGGCATCCGGGCCAACGCCATCGCCCCGGGCGGCACGGCGACCAACATCTCCGTGGAGGCCGACCGGGAGGCCCTCGGTCCGGCGGCGCTCGGCCCGCACTTCGTCAATGTCGGCCGCCTGGCGCAGCCCGAGGAGCAGGCCGCCGCCATCGTGTTCCTCGCCTCGGACGCGGCCAGCAACATCAACGGCGTGATCCTGCCGGTCGACGACGGCTGGTCGGCGGTCTGATCGCCCCGCCCCGGAGGGCTCGGCAGGCGCGACAGGCTGCGCCCTACGACCCTGGACGCCCAGCAGCGCCCTGCACGAAGAGCCGGGCCAGCCGCTGCCCCGTCTCCACCGCCGCCGCGTGGTCCTCGATGGGCTTCACCCGCGAGTCCTTGAACACGATGTAGGTGACCCCGGTGTCCGTCCCGCCGCCGCGCGGGTCGGTGCGGATGCCCAGACCCTTGGCCGTGGCGTACGACGCCTCGCCGATGATGTCGTGCGGTCCGACGTCTCCTACGACGGCGTACTGCACCCGGTCCCGGTAGACGACGGCGGCGACCGAGCCGCCGCCGACGCCGTGGTCGCGGTGGTTCCAGCGGACGCTCGCGGCGGGGACCACGATGTACGGGAGCCGTTCGGCGTCGAGATAGCGGCCGTCGGACTGCTGGTACGCCGTCATGGAGGAGAAGAGCGGGTCGGTGCGCGCGTTGCAGCGGGCGCCGGCCTGGCCGTCGCAGTCGATGTCCAGGTCGGCCTTCCAGTAGACGGCCTCCTTGGTGCCGCAGACCGGGATCGTCGCGCGCTCCCCGTCGTCGCTGCGGTACCGGCCGCGCGAGACGGGCGTGCAGTCACGCACCTTGGCCAGCAGGTCGGCGGCGCGGACGTCACCCTCGCGCAGCGCCGCCGGCCCCGCCAGCGGGCGGCCGAGGGCGGCGGGTGCGGCGGGCAGCGTGGTCGGGGCGAGCAGGGCGGCGCCGGCCGCGGCCAGCGTCAGCGTCTGGACACGCACGATAGAGGACCCTCTCCTGGGGGATCTGACGGACACTCAGCCCACCCTGGTACCGGTCCGATCGGGCGGCCACCGGTAGGGGGCCGGACGGTGCATGCCCGAACTACCGAAGGGAGCAGAGGCACTGAGTCCGTGTCACTCCTGAAGGAAGCCAGGGCCGCGCCGACCTGAAGGAAGCCGGGGCCGCCCGAGCCCATGTCACTTCCGGCCGAAGCCGAGGCCCTGAGTCCGTGTCACGACCGCGCGAGGCCAAGGCCCTGAGCCCGCGTCACTCCCGACGGGGGCCGGGGACCCGAGCCCGTGTCGGCTCC
>Ga0307510_10000283_pt1 | contig 46848 bp, 37 predicted proteins | sample 12_EM_MG_FD_207224 | JGI IMG/M metagenome (GOLD analysis project Ga0307510, IMG submission 207224) | Populus trichocarpa ectomycorrhiza microbial communities from riparian zone in the Pacific Northwest, United States - 12_EM | ecosystem: Host-associated > Plants > Roots > Unclassified | place... | reverse complement strand
TCTTTCCAAAGGCCCGCGTCGCCCGTATGGACATAGACAGCGTCCGGGGAAAGACGGCACACGACAGTCTCATCCAGCAGTTCGAGCAGCAGCGGGTGGACATCCTGGTGGGAACGCAGATGGTCGTCAAAGGGCTGGACTTTGACAACGTGAATTTAGTGGGTATCCTGGACGGTGACAGTATTCTCAATTTTGCCGACTTCCGCGTCAATGAACGGGCCTTTCAACTGATGGAGCAGGTGAGCGGACGCGCCGGCCGCAAAGGCGATCAGGGTATCGTCCTGATCCAGGTGAGTAATATTGCCCATCCCGTACTGGCTTATGTAAAAGCACATGACTACCAACTTTTTTTCCAGCATGAACTGGCACATCGTCAGGCCTTTGGTTACCCGCCGTATACCCGGGTCATCCAGGTAACCTTTCGTCATAAGGACAAAGATATTGTCGGTTCTGCGGCACAGTTTTTTGCCAACAACCTCAAAAAGGAATTTGGCCCTTACCTTGTCGGGCCTGCGGAGCCTGTTATCGCCCGTATCCGCAACCAGTATCTGATGGAGCTGATGCTGAAGCTGCCCAAGGATGGGCATACCATCAATTTCGCCAAACAGGTCATCCAGCAGCAGACGGCAATCGTACAGAACAATCAGAAATGGCGCAGTGTCGTGATCATTCCCGATGTGGATGCGATCTAACGCTCCAATACCAGCACTATCTTATTAAAGTCCGCCGACGAATTGATCACTTTCCTGAAGTTCTCATAGTCGGACAGCGGATAGGCCGTTCGCCGGTACTGTTCAAGCACATGGATCGTGATCAGCTTACCATCCGTTTTATAATCCGAGGTAAATCCCATCGTGACCTGTCCGTCTTCCAGGAAATCATTATGGATGTTTAGTTCATTGGCGTTTCTGACCGTATAGCTATCCGGGACCTGGAAGCTGATAAAACGTTCCAGCGTATGTGGAAAGGCCAGCTGCAGTGGGAATTGTCTTGCTTTTTCCTGGTACATTTCCCCCTGGGGGCCGATGATCTCGCCTATTTTTACCAGGATCTTATTACCCGCATTCTCCAGGAGCTCGCTGGCTTTTACGCTGCAATTGAGCGTGAACGGCTTGTTCTCACTATAACTTTCATAATCTCCGTTGTCAATTTTGGAAGAAACGATGTTCTCTGAATTGGTACCGAATTTTACCATCTCTTTTAAAAAGGCACGCTGCTCTTCAGGATTGCTCAGGGTCATGCCGGCCCGGTAAGGCGCGGCGGAATAACCACCATAACTCTGTTGCATATCAACCAGGAGGGTATCGAGACCCGGGTTAAACCGGAGGGAAGACTCGATCCTGTTGAAGCTTTGCGTATAATCCTCCAGCGGGAGAGGTTTGATCTCTGCAAGGGCAGTTGTGAAAGTGCCGATCGTTGTCGTCTTACAATACAATGCATCGTGCGCGCCCCAGTAGGGATCGATCCAGGGATATCTTGTATACAGCAGGGTAGGAGCCAGGAATTTCTTTGTTTCGGGAAAATAGAAAACGAAATCACTGGCATTGTTCCAATTCTCAAAGGTTTTGTCAATCTCGGCTATGGATCGGCTACAGGTTAGCACCAACTCGTGTTTGACTCCCAGTTTTTCAAAAAGCGCTCCATAAAGCCGGATCATTCCCATATGACTTGCGATCTTATTTTTGATGATCCATTCCAGGTTTCCCGCATTCTCGGCGTCGATGTCTTCACGGGTTGTAAACTGTTTTTTCAGATAGTTCTCAATAGCGATAACTTTTGCCGGCGTTGTAGTCAGCTTATCCCAGCCATTTGACGAGATCATGTCTTTTGTCCGGCTCAACTCTTTTTCAGTATAGCTATCATATATGTTATGTATCCTTTTTGCCAGCTCATCCCATGTGAACAACCGTTCCCTGCCTCCGCTGACACCAGTGTTGTAGGAAAGTTTGTACTCTATCCTTTCCAGGTTGGATTTGGAGGCTGAATATTTCTCTGCTTCAGCACCCGGGATCGTATTTAATACAGTCGAAAATATCCTTTTGTCATTGATCGTTGTATCAAGTGTTGTAACGGTACAATTATATCCCTTTAGCTGAAAGACCAGCCGTTTGGGAACCAGGACCTCCAATTGTCCATCGAGTACGGGGAATTTTCCCTGAAAGATCTCTTTGCCAAAATAGGACGGGCCACGTTTGTACGTATACAAGTATTCTATTTCGCACCCTTTTTCAAGCCCTTCCATGGCGAAGATCTTGTACTGGCTGCCATCATTTTCCTTTAGATCCCTGATATTCGATTTGTCTATGTTAATGATCTTTCCTCCCGGGAGGATGGTCCTTGCGCGGATCTCGACAATATCGTTGTTGTCGTTGGTACCCAGGTAGATCTTGTTGAATGACTCGATGCCGATATTGTCATTGATATGAACAATACGGTGGTAGGTGTAATATTCAGTGAGGAGGTTGTCAGGGACATCGACATATTCCACTCTTCTGAGATCCCGGATGACCACGGCAGACTCTTTTTCAAGGGAGGCGTTGAGGACATGAAGGGATGGTTTTTCGGTCCAATCCTCGCGTTGGATAGCCGGGGCCTGGCTTTTGCAAATGGTGACTGTCAGTGACAGCGCGGTGAATATAAAACTCTTTTTCATTGGCATCAATTAGCTGTTATACTTATAGTTTCTTTGTAAAGCGGGAAAAGGTTTTCCAATACTTTATTCCAGTCCGAAAATTGTCCTTCGGTAAGCAGGAGGTGGTCATTGTCAAATTCCTGCGTAAAGATCAGCTGGTTCGTTTTTGTCTCATAGCTGATCTCGAAGCCCCAGACGGCATTGTGATAAGATTTGCCTGCAGGTTTATAGCTGATATGATAACCTTGCGGGATATTTAGCACCACGACATACTTGCGACGATAGCGATAATCAAATTCGATCGGTGTTTTCCGTTTAGGATAATCGATCTCCTCGTGTTCGTAAAACTTAAACAGGTTCATGTTCAGGTACCAGTCGTTCCCGATATGTTTGGCATAATCCTGTAAGGTAAAGGTTCCGGTAAGCCGGATATGGGCTTTGTCGCTGCGGTCGCCGACCTGGTAGGATTCAAGCTGGAATTTATTGGAGCCCCGCTTAAACCGCTCTTTTATCTGCCGCTCTTTATCATTGGGATCAAGATAAGTCAGCATGCGCTGAAGCGACATGGAAAAATAGCCGGTCAGATCCGTACTGATATTCCCTTTCAGGCCTTTGTCCGTCAGATCCAGCGTCGTAGTGTCAGTCAGCAGGTTGCTTTCTTTGGCTACGACAGGAACCGTCAGTATCTTATACGTGCTGTCGCTGATAGCCACCATGGCCTGTTTATCCTGGATCATTTCGGTAGGCATGCCATATGCGCAATTCGGATCTGTCGCATCCAGGAAAATATATTGCTGACCAAGCCGGAGTGTGCTGATCATATGGTTATCGACAATGGGCAGCGGAGTCTCGGCATAGGTGTAAGGCAGGCCGCGGGTCCCGATCCAGGTGTAATAAGCTTCCAGGCCTGCTGCCCGCAACATGGTTGTCAGGATACTGCTCATGTCCTTACAGTCGCCAAAACGCCGGCTGCATACCAGGTTGGCATCCCGGGGAATAAACCCTTCCAGGCCTTGCTCAAATGCGATGTAGCGGATATTCTGCTGGACCCAGCCATAGATCTTTCTGGCTTTTTCTTCGGGTGAATGGGAGTTCCGGCAGAGTGAGTCAACGATAAACTTTAATTCTGGTCCGGTTTGTTTGTTGATGTTTTTTAAATAACCCTGGTCTAACCGGAACAGATCATCGGGGCTGCTAAGATAGTTGACAGGCTGACCCTGCTGATCGAGGTATTTTTCGATGTAAAAGACGACGTGGGGCCGATACCAGGGACTTGATGGAGCATCCGGATATGGCTTGTCGGCGGGATAATCTTTTACCTGGAAGGTATAGATGATCTCTCCATGTTTTTCTTCCTGCCGGAAGACAACTCTGCCAGTATCATTTCCTTTTAAAACATATCGGACGGTCATCGATTTCGGGAAGCTTATCTTTAGCTCTGCACCGGCTACCGGTACTCCCCTGGAAAAGTAAAAGGGCGATAAAAGATGGGGGTCTTTATGGATCGTAGAAATATCGAGTATCCCTATGGCGCCTGGCGTGATAGCCGGAAAATCAAAAGAGGTCTCCTTTATATCATCATAAAAAATGCCTTTTGATACATTGTGCGTTGTCTTGAAGTCGGTGACCCGGATCTTTTTTCCTTCGGCAGTCCGGGTATAGGCTGAGTATTGCTGTACTGTGTCGAAGCTGCCATGATAAAAATCGTATTTGCTGAAATAAGCCCCTGATTCAGATGAAAGATAGAGGATTTGCTGATTCTCTTCGCTTTGGACCAGTGGCTGTCCATCCCGGAGACTGATGTGATAATAAAGGGAGTGAGCGATCACTACCGCCTGTTCTCCTGCGTATTTTTTTTGCAGGTCAGCCGTCGACTGGGCTTTGACCCCAACCGTCAGGCCGGCGACAAAAAAGAGAATGACCGTATAAATTTTATAGCACTTATTCATGTTTAACAGATAGCAATCGTCCATAATAATAGTAGTAGTTTGCCTTGAGCTTCCCGTTTTCGTCAAACCGCCTGGTTAAGCCATGTGGGGCATCGAGGTAGAAATTCCATTCTTCGGTTAAAATTCCCTTTTCATTGTATTCTTTGTAGGTCCCATGCTCGCTGTCATGCAGGAAGGGCGTGCTCGTATGGACCTTGCCGTTGGGATGATATTCGACCTGCTCGCCTTCCAGGTTGCCATAGCTCCTGTGTTTCAGAATGTATAACTGACCATTGGGATAATATAGCTTGTAATCCCCGTCGAGGAAGCCGTCCTTGTATTCAAGCTCTGCGGAGACTGTTCCATTTGGGAAATATGTTTTTATTCTGGCTGTCTCTTTTTCGATGGCTATCGGCGGCAGCAGGCTATCCCGTTTGTCGAGGTATGAATAACTGACGGGGCTGTTTTTTTTATACATCACCTGGTAGATCAGGGTCCCATCCTGGGAGAAATATCTGTAGAGCCCATTCTTATCTCCATCTGTGTATGTTATCTCGGTTTCCGGCCTGCCATTTTCGTAATACCAGATATCCTTTCCGTTCAGGCTGCCAAAGCTATATTCCGTTGTTCGCTTCAGCTTCCCGTTCTCACGATACGTCTTCCAGACCCCTACGCGATCGCCGGCTTTAAACTGCCCCTCTGTACTGCGGCTTCCGGAATGGAACCAGGCTTTGTAGGTGCCTTCCAGCAAACCCTTCTGATAAAAGGATTCTTCTGTCGGCTTTCCATCAAAATACCAGGTGTTCCGCGGGCCTTCCGGCTGACCGCGTTTGTATTCCAGCTTTAGCGAAGGCTTTCCGTCAGGGTAAACAAGCATCAGTCGTCCTGTACCATCTTTGAAATGATTCTGTTGCAGTATTTTGCCAAGACTATCGTATTGTGTCCATTCCTGCAACCAGCCGGACCGGTATTTTATCTCGTCATCCTTTCTGCCATCGGGATAAAATGAAGTTTTATAACCGTGCAAGGCGCCTTCTCTGTAATAAGTGCTGTCTGTCAGTCTGCCCAGCTCGTTGTAGAGAAGCCAGTTGCCTACTGCATTATCGTCCGCATACCAACCTACTTCCTGCAGCTGTCCGTGCGGGTAATACGTCCTGTGATAGCCATTCAATTTGGCGCCGGAGTACATGTTCTCCTGTTTCTTCTCTCCATTTGCATAGTAGGCGATGCTTGGGCCCTCTTCGCTGCCGTTGTCATATTCATCGGTCTCGGTAATCTTGCCGGATGGGTAGAAGTATTTTTGAGTACCGATAACATCTCCTTTTTCATTATAGCTCATCCGGCTTTTTGGGGCAGCGTCGGGGCCCAGGCGGGTAATATCCAGGATCTTGTTCTGGCGCTCGGTCGTGCTGATCTGCTTACCCGTCTTATCAAAATATTGTACTTTTTGGATCTGGTCATTAACGTAGGTGTAAATGACATACAATTTTCCATCTTCGTCATTGTACCGGATCTCACCTATTGTCTTCCCGTTCTTGTTGTTATAGCTATTGCTGAGCACGCCATTCGCAAAGAACTCCTTATACTCTCCTTCTGCCTTGTCGTTGGCATAATTCTGTGTGCTTTTGAGCTGCCCGTTCGGATGATAATCCTTCCATAAACCAACCTGTTTTCCGGCGGCGTATGTCCCTTCCAGCCTTACCTTGCCGTCATTGAAAAATTTGGTAAGGGCGCCGTCCAGCTTATCTTTTTTATAGTGTAGAATTGACGCCAGGGTCCTGTTGTTGTTCCAGGTCCGGCTTTCTCCGTCCAATTCCCCGGCCGTATAGTTTTCCAGCGATGAGGTATCCCCGGTAGTATAAAAAGTCAGCTTTACGCCTTCTTCCTTTCCTTCGTGATAGTGGGTGATCTCATGGGGTATCCCCGTGAGATAGTAGGATATGGATTCGCCTTCCTGAACGCCATTCTTATAAAAGGAATGCGTGGATATTGCCCCATTGCTGAAGTTAAAGATATCTTCGCCCTCCTGTTTGCCGTTGACATAGAACTCCTTTCCTTTCAGCGTACCGTCGTAATAATAATAAATGAAGGGGCCTTCTCTTTTCCCGGCTTCGTTGTACACCCCTTTTGCCTTTAGATTCCCTGCAGTGTAATAAAATTCCCAGGAGCCGGTCAGCTTATCTTCTTTTGGATGGTAATTTCCCCGGCCACTGATATTCCCGTTGTTATAGATATTGACGACCCCTTCCATGGATCTCTTACTGTATTTCAATTCGCCGGTGCTTCGGATCAGGTTGAAATAGTCGGCGGCATTGCTGACGAAAGCTTCCAGCTCTTTCTTGTTCTTTTTATTGTAATCCTGTATGAGGGGGATATTGACAGCCGAAAAGATATGGTTGATGAAATTTTCGAACTGGTTGGATGTAAAAACAGCTTTATAATACGGCACATAATACTGCATCCAGAAATCCTTGTCGTCTTCCTGGAACTCCATTTTTTCGAAGATGACCTGGATCTGCCTCGAAATCGGATCGTCAAGGCGGATCAACGGTTTGTAGTTTTTGTCCAGTGCGATCTTGGATTGAAGTATCTGTTCCAGCATCCGGTAATTTTCCGAGGGTTCCTCCTTCCGTTTGTCTATCATCTCCCGTATGTTATCCTCGTTCTTTGCAATGGCATTCAGCAGGTTGAGGGCGCTGCCGTAAAATTTACCATCAGGGCTCATCAATAAATACCCCAGAAGGCTAAAGAAGGCCGGGATTAATTTGCCTTCGTTGAGCGCGACCACCCCTAATCTATATTGTACGCTTGAATAAGGATCGATCAGCAAAGATTTTCTGAATACGGCCTCTGCTTCGGCATACCGGGCAAGATGGATAAGAGAGACTCCTTTATTGATGTACAGGAAGGAATAGACCGGGTATTTTTGAAGACCCGAATCACAGATGGCTATTGCTTTTTCGGGGAAACCGGCGGCCTCCGTTGCAATGGCGTACTGGCAATACAGATCAGGCTCCTTTTCCGGATCGGTACCGGTCAAAAGGGCCATCCGGGCATATTTCAGCGATGCATCGAACTGACTATCCGCGTAATAGGCAAGGCTGATCCCGTAAAGGGAACGAACATAATTGGTATCATTGCGATCGATCCTGCTATAGACCTCCCGGGCTTTTTTATTTTGCCCCGAATCCTGCAGTTTTTCGCCTTCGATCAGCCATTGGCCGGAAGGTATAAGTTGTGTACTGGTTTGGGCAAAAGCGTGGGGGATGCAGGACAATAAAAAAAGAGCCAGTACTGGCAAAGGTTTTGACATAAGCGGTTTACTGGTTAGGGGTATGTATTATTTTTGTTATATGAAAACATCGCTCTATATACTCTACATAATAACGTATAATTGCGACAGAATCATATGTCATGGAATTGATCGAAAATAAAGCATTAGCAGATTATAACACATTTGGAATAAGGGTTTTTGCTCATTATTTTTCTGAATTTTCCACTCAGGAGCAATTGGTCCGGCTCCTGGCGTATACTCCCGCCCCCCCTCTTATTCTCGGTGGAGGCAGCAATCTCCTGTTCACCCGCGATATAGACGGGCTTGTGTTGAAGAATGAGATTGGGGGTATCGATCTGGTCCTTGAAGAGGAGGAATATGTTTATATAAAAGCCGGGGCAGGGGAGAGCTGGCATTCCTTTGTATTACATTGCCTGGATCGTGACTGGGCGGGCGTAGAAAACCTTTCTCTTATACCAGGCAGTGTCGGCGCCGCGCCCATGCAAAACATCGGAGCCTATGGCGTGGAGATCAAAGACGTGTTTTATGAGCTGGAGGCTTATGATCTGGATGAACAGAAGGTATATACGTTTAGTCTTAACGACTGCGAATTCGGCTATCGGGAAAGTGTTTTTAAAAGAAAATATCGCGACCGGTTTGTTATTTTGAACGTCACATTCCGACTGCGCAAACAGCCGGTGTTTCATACTTCCTATGGTGCTATTCGTGAGGAACTGGAAAAAATGGGTGTGTCGCAACTAAGTATAAAAGCCATCTCACAGGCTGTGATCAACATACGCAGCTCGAAGCTGCCTGATCCGAAAGTCATCGGCAATGTGGGCAGCTTTTTTAAGAATCCAACGATACCCAACGAGCAATTCGAATCGCTGCGGGCTATGTTTCCCGGTATCGTCGGTTATCCGAATCCGCAGGGCCAGGTCGGGGCGGCCATCGGCAATTCCACAAAGCTGGCTGCGGGCTGGCTGATCGAACAATGTGGTTGGAAGGGGTTTCGTCGTGGTGATGCGGGTTGCCATGCCCGTCAGGCCCTGGTGCTGGTGAATTATGGAAATGCATCCGGAGAAGAGATCTATGATCTTAGCGAAGAGATATTGTTGAGTGTGGAAAGGAAGTTCGGGGTGAAACTGGAACGAGAAGTTAATATAATATAAAAAAACCCGGCGTTAACCGGGTATTTTTTATTAGTTGAAATCATCGCTTTCGAGGTCGTCGTCTTCGGAGCCAAATCCGCCTCCTGTGCTACCAAGGTTCACCATGGACCCGATGAGGTCTTTAAACTCGATCTTGCCTTCTACCACTTTCTTGCTGATCAGGGAATAGGCCGCCAGACCGTGTAGCACAAATTCCATCAGCAATGCGGCTTCCCGTTCATTGCTGCCTTTGAAGTATTTCTTCACCAGGGCGTGTAACCCATCTACTTTGTAAAGCTGCTGGATCTTTTCGCTATCGGGTGTGTTAAAGAAAAGGTTGATATGATTGCCTTTGTCAAACCAATGGGTGATGGGGCGGAAAGGATTATCATCCCGGGTATCTGCCTTTCTTTTTTTCAGTTGGTCAGGGTTGGGGAAGTAGTTGACAAATAGTGTGCGGAAGGACTTTTCCAGCAGGTTGAATGCAACCTGGTAGGGACCTTCCTGTTCGCCTTCGTAGACTAATTCGATCTTACCCGTGATGGATGGTACGATGCCGACCAGGTCGCTCATCCAGACCTGTGTCTCTTTCTCGTTGTTGAGGATGGCCCTGCGCTCGGCTGCGCTGACGGCGTTCTCAAAAGCTGCGATGGTCAGACGGGCGGATACACCACTTTTTTTATCGACATATTCGCTGGTACGGGCTTCGAAAGAGACTTGTTCGATCAGGCGTTTCACAAGGTCGCTGACCTGGACGCGGCCCTTCTGCTCGGCATGGACGTCGGCTTCCTGTTCGGTGATGGCCAGCGCTGTGTCGATACTTTTGGGATAATGTGTCAGGATCTGGCTTTCGATACGATCTTTTAAAGGCGTTACGATCGAGCCACGGTTGGTATAATCTTCCGGGTTGGCGGTGAAGACAAACAGAATATCCAATGGCATCCGTAACTTGAAGCCACGGATCTGGACATCGCCTTCTTCCAGGATATTGAAAAGCGAAACCTGGATGCGGGCCTGTAAGTCGGGTATCTCGTTGATGACGAAGATACCCCGATTGCTCTTGGGAATGATGCCGAAGTGGATGACTTCCTCGTCGGCGAAATTGAGACGCAGGTTGGCGGCCTTGATCGGATCGATATCCCCGATAAGATCGGCTACGCTAACGTCGGGTGTGGCGAGTTTTTCTCCATACCGTTCGCTGCGGTGCAGCCAGCTGATGGGGGTATCATCGCCTTTGGCGGCAATGAGGGTACGTGCAAATTTGGAGATGGGCTGGAAGGGATCGTCGTTGATCTCGCTGCCTGTTACAAAAGGCACGTACTCATCGAGCAGCTCGGTCATCTGCCGCGCCATCCTTGTCTTTGCCTGTCCCCGTAATCCAAGAAATAAGATATTGTGACGGGACAAAAGAGCCCGTTCGGTATCCGGGATAACAGAATCCTCGTAACCAAGGATACCCGGAAAAGTAGCTTCTTTGTTTTTTAATTTTTTAATGAGGTTCTCACGCACCTCTTCTTTTACCGATCTGTTTCTATACCCGGCTTTTTTTAACTCACCCAGTGTTTTGATCTTTGTAATGTCCATTTAGTATTATTAGTGTTATCTCTAGTAGACCGTTTTTCGTTTGCCACTCTCGAAATCGCGGAAGATAAAACTCCCGAGGCGGTCGAGGGATGCGAAAAAGGCTTTTCCATTATTAGTTTCTGTAAACTCATTGACGAATCTCTGCAGATAGGGATCGCTCGCGATCATAAACGTCGTAATGGGAATCTTCAGCTTTTTGCATTGTGCCGCAAGATTCAGACAGCGACTGGTGATCTTTCTGTCCAGGCCAAAACTGTTCTTATAATATCGCTTGCCGACCTTCAGACAGGTAGGCTTACCATCCGTGATCATAAAGATCTGCTTATTGGCGTTGCGGCGACGGCGCAGGATATCCATTGCCAGCTCGAGTCCTGCAACCGTATTCGTGTGATAGGGGCCCACCTGCAGATAAGGGAGGTCTTTGATCTCTACCGGCCATGCATCATTGCCAAAAACGACAATGTCCAGCGTATCTTTCGGGTACTTGGTGGTGATGAGCTCGCTCAGTGCCATCGCTACCTTCTTCGCCGGCGTGATCCTGTCCTCACCATAGAGGATCATGGAGTGTGAGATATCGATCATCAGCACGGTAGAGGTCTGAGCTTTGAAGTCCGTCTCCCTGATCTTGAGATCGTCTTCCTGCATGTTGAAGGACTCGATGCCATGGTTGATCTGTGCGTTACGGATGGATTCGGTAAAGTCGATCTGCTCCAGCTGGTCGCCAAACCGGAAGGGGCGTGTTTCGGGATTGCTCTCGTCGCCACCACCAGGCTTGAAGGTATTGTGATTTCCCTGTTTTGTCTTTTTGAGCTTGCCAAAGATCTCTTCCAGCGAGCGGCGGCGGATACCCTGTTCGGTCTTGGGAGTGATATGAATTTCTCCGGTCTGTTTGTTATCGTCGATGTAGCCCTTATCTTTCAGATCTTCGATAAAATCTCCCATCCCATATTGGTCATCCGTCATCTGGTACTCTTTGTCGAGCTGATTCATCCATTGCAGAGCTTCGCCTACGTCGCCGTTGGTATAGCTCAGCAGCTGCATGAAAATATCCAGCAGTTGGTCGAACTTTGACTTACCCTCTTCATTGGGGTCATACTTGTTAAAATGAAAACCTATCATAGCGCTGCATTGAAGTTGAAGTTACAGATTAAAAACAACTTATTCAATCATTTGGTTCGCCCCCAGCGCTGAGTTTGCAGGGCCGGACAGAAAAAAAGAGGCCGTCTTTAGCCAAAAGCAGACGGCCTCTTTCACGATGTCTCGTATTTGGAAAATCGTTGTCTTATTTAGGTTGTTGATCGGCTTTTGAGGGTGAGTCATTATTGATCACAGCGGGTGTATTCTCGCTCCCTGGCGTTGATCCTTTTGCTCCGCTGCCGAACTGTTTGGCCCAATCGTCCAGCTGAAGGATCATCTGGTAGGTGCTGAGGATATCGTTGGAAAACGGTATCTGCCGGTTGGACAAATTACCACCCTTGTTCTGGGCCGCCATCTGGGCGTTGACCGCCAGATTCTCATCACTCGTATTATCACCCAGTGATTTATAATAGCGCATTTGCTGGCTCAGATCTTTTTTCAGCGAAGCGGCCACCTTTTTTGCCAGATCCAGGTCCCCTGACTCATAAGCTGCCATCAGGAAGCTCATGGAGATGCGGTTGTGCTGGTTACCCCGATTGGAGGTCATGCCATATGGGAAATTGGACTCGAGTACGTTCTTGTCAAAATGTTCGAGAAGATTGCGTGCAGAATCTTTCTTTCCGTCGTCGATGAGGCTCAGTGCCAACTGCGCATGCGCAGCCCGCAGCGTATTGAGGTGACGGCGGTTCTCTTCGTCATAATAGACACCCTGGACATTGGCATTGCCAAAGCCAAATTTCGTCATCATGTTCTTATACGCTACTTCATTGTTGTAATAACCGAAATTGGCGTTCTTACTTTCTACCGGTACCAGTCGTCCGGCCAGCCCGTCCTGGCGAATGTATTTGCCAAGTCCCAGTGCTTCCAGCTCGTAGGTAGAATTGAAGCAGATGGGGCGTTCCCACCTGTTGGCTGCGATAATGGCCAGTACTGCCAGCTCGTTCTTGAACAGATAGCTTTTATCTTTGGAAATATCCAGGTGCAGCTCGCTCACCACGCTGTCATTGGCGTTGACAGTACCATTGGTCCTTACCAGGTTGAGGTTGACCGGTACCGACAAGTGATGCGCCGGAAGAATGTTATAGGCCTCTCCATCTTCCGATGTCACCGTATATTTCGGATCATTGCTGCCTACGACATTCTTAAAGATATCATAACAGTCATAATACTTATTCTGATCAAATCCGGGCAAAGGCTGTAGTGGAACGGCATCGCGGGTATTGCCCTGGATCTGTTCGGGTGTGAAGATCACGTCGGTGGGGGCGCTCTGATTGACCTTATAGCGCAGCTGGTTGATGTACCAGTCTGTGCCGAGCAGGCTATAGTTCATTACCCTTACATCGGGTCGGATGCCTTCTACTTCCTGTGCATACCATAAGGGATAGGTATCGTTGTCGCCAAAAGAAAAGAGGATAGCATTGGGGGGACAGCTTTCGAGATAATCTTTACCGATATCGCGGGCCAGGGTCTTCCTGCTTCGGTCGTGGTCGTCCCATTCCTGGCTACCCATCAGGACTGGTACAGCAATGAAGCAAAGGCCTGCTGCGGCATAGTTCGCCATATTGGTCTTACCTTTTAACGCATATTTCTCGAGGATATCTTTTACCCAGATGACACCAAGACCGATCCAGATCGCAAAGGCATAACAGGCGCCGGCATAGGCATAATCCCGTTCGCGCGGCTGGTAACCTGCCTGGTTGAGATAGACGACGATGGCAAAGCCGGTGAAGAAAAAGAGCAGCAGCGTCACCCAGAAGTCGTTCTTGCTGCGGGACCACTGGTAGAAGAGACCGATGACACCAAGGATCAGCGGCAACATGAACATCCGGTTATGGGATTTGTTGTTTTTGCTTATGCTGTCCGGCAACCGGCTTTGATCGCCAAGGAAAAGATTATCGACAAAGGAGATGCCGGTAATGGCGTTGCCGTCGCGTGCATTCCCAAAACCCTGCAGATCATTTTGCTTGCCGGAGAAATTCCACATAAAGTAGCGCCCGAACATCTCCCAGTTCTGATACTGGATAAAGTAGGTGATGTTGTTTGCCATAGTGGGTGCATCGGCATCACCCATTCCCGAGAAGCTGCGATAGCAGTCTATCTGTCCGCGATCGTTGCTGCCATCCCACATTCGCGGGAAGAAGTGGGAAGAAGGCGTATTACTCCAGTCCTGGGCAGAGTTCTTACCGGCAACTTCATATTTTTCCTGTCCTTTTACATAGAGATTGCCCGCGTCTACACGGGGAGCGCGGTCCTGGAAGTCAGGGCCATAAAGGATCGGCCAGTCACCATACTGATCACGGCTAAGATACCCTACAAGACTCACGGGATTGTCGACATTGTACATGTCCACACCGGGGTTGGCCGTACTGCGGATCAGGGTAGTGAAATAGGTGGAATAACCCAGCAACATAAAGGCCGCGCACCACAGACCGATCTTCAGATAATAATATGCTTTCTTTGTCGCCCATCGGATAGCAAAGAACAGCGCGATGACCAGCAATATAAAGAAGGTGGCAAAGCCGGAGAAGAAGGGCATGCCCATTGAATTCACGAAGAAGATGTCAAAGGCGCCGGCGCCCTTGATGGTATATTGAATAAGGAATTTCTGAACGACACCGGTAATGACGCAGCCGATGAAGAAGGCGACGATCGTACCCCAGAGGGTGGGCTTGTAGCGTTTGAAATAATAGACCATCACGATAGCGGGGATGGTCAGCAGGTTGAGTAAGTGTACGCCGATGGAAAGGCCCATCATATAGAAAATAAAGACGATCCATTTGTCGGAGCCGGGTTTGTCGGCATTGTGCTCCCATTTGAGGATGGCCCAGAAGACCAGGGCGGTGAAGAAGGCGGAAGAGGCATACACTTCACCTTCGACAGCGCTGTACCAGAAGGAGTCGCAGAAGGTATAGGCGAGGGCGCCTACGACACCCGCGCTGAGGATGGTAAAGGTCTGGGTCTTGCTGGGTTCCGGCATCGTGTGACCAGAACCGGCATTGGCACCGGCCGGTTTATTCCCGTTCTGCACGATCTTACGGGCAAAATGGGTGATGGTCCAGAATAAGAAGAGGATGGAAAGTCCGCTGGCGATGGCGCTCATAAAGTTGACGCCACGGGCGGCTGTCAGGGGATTGTCGCCAAAGAGGATGATGAAAAACCGGCCGATAAGGACGAACAAGGGTGCGCCGGGCGGGTGGGGGATCTGCAGTTTGTAACAGCTGGATACAAACTCTCCGCAATCCCAGAAGCTGCCTGTAGGCTCCATAGTCATTACAAAGACAGTACAGGCAATCAGTCCAACGATCCAGCCTACAATGTTATTCGCACGGTTGAAATTCATAGTCGAAATGGCTTTTTTGGAAATAATTTAGAGCGCGAATTAACGGTAAATACGGCTAATTTCCGCGTGTATGGGGCAAATTTGCTGGTTATTAACGGCGATTTGATGAATCTTACTCAAAATACACTCTAACCGTCTGATAAAATAGCCTACTTTGGAGATACTGGTTCTGCGACTGCTCCGTAAAGTCCTGTAAGCCAAAAAGTCCGGCGGCATTCCCTTTCTGAATGGCTATCTCCAGATACCCCGCCGAATTGAACAGCGCGAGCTTTTCCCCTTCTCCCACGTCCGCATAGGTCTCGCTGATCTTCTCGATCACTTCATCCCGCTTAAAAACAAGGCGAAAGCTCCTGCCTTTTCGTCTTTCCTCGAATTCTTCCCGGGTGATGTTGACGATGACATTCTCGAAAGCGTCGATAAAGATGATCTGGCCTTCGATCCAGTTGTCCCCGAAGACCGGGCGAAGGTGATTTTTTTCCGTAAAGACCGGATCGGGCAGACCGATACTGAGCAGGCTATTCCCATCGATCAGGCTCTGGATGGCGCGGCCCATTACGCCGATGCAGTAAAGGGTATTCTTTACGGAGGTCTTGTCCAGTGGCAGACCGATGACCATTTCCGGGCGGCCTTCGAGGATCATCGTGAGCAGGCCATTGTCGGCACAGAGCAGGTATTGGTCATTGTGAAATGCCAGCAGCAGCTGTTCGGGTTTTTTCTCGAAGAGATTGACCAGGATGATATGGTAGGTATAAGCCGGGAAATGCTTGATGGCGTTGCGGCAGACATAAGCCGCCTGCGGATAATTGAAAGGGGACAGCTCATGGGAGATGTCCATAATATTAAAGGCAGGGTTGATCTGCGCTAACTGGCCTTTTAAAGCCCCCACGAGATAATCCTTTTGACCGATATCTGATGTTAGGGTGATTAAGGCCATTCCGGTTTATTTGACAAACTCCCCCTTCTTGTTATAATAATGTTTATAGGTCAGCCGGTCTGCCAATGAAGGTGCTACTTTATTGATCAGGACCGTGACTTTACCGAGGAAGGTCAATACCAGCGTACGCCGGCGTCTTTCAATAGCCCGCAGGATATGGCGTGAGCATTCTTCTGCGCTCATCAGGCTGCCTTCGTTGAGTACGCTCTCTCCGCGTGTTTCACCGTGGCTGTCGAGCGCTGCCATGCGGATATTGGAGGCTGTGAAGCCCGGGCAAACCCACATAACGTGAACGCCGCTGTGCAATAATTCCGTTCTCAAAGATTCCAGCCAGCCCTGCAGGGCAAACTTGGAAGCGGAATAGGCGCTGCGTCCAGGTAAGCCCCGATAGCCTGCTGTGGAAGAAACCCCGACGACAGTACCCTTATTCTTTAGGATGGAGGGCAGGGCATATTTAGTACAGTAAACTGCTCCGAGAAAATTGACCTCCATCACTTTCCGGGTCACCTCCGTGTCTGCGTCGAGGAAGAGGGCCCGCATGCTGATGCCGGCATTGTTGATGAGGATATCGATCCCGCCAAAAGTTTCGATGGTAGACTCTATAAACCGCCGGCATTCCAATTCATTGCTGATGTCACAGGCGACAGCATGCAGCATCACATGGGAGTACTCCATTTGCAGCTTGTAGATCTTGTCGTGACTGCGGCCACAGGTTGCGACTTTTGCGCCGAGAGGAATGATGGACTCTATCAATGCTTTTCCGATGCCATCGCTACCACCGGTGATCACAACTACTTTATCCTGGAAAAAAGACATGAATGGTTTTTGTTATGGCTGCAAATTTAGGATACATTAATCTAAAAACAGCAGTCTTTCAACCGATTATCTCAGATTTGGTCCCAGCCCCCTGCATAAGCCCGTTGGCAGGGGGCCGGACCTCCTCTTATTTTTTGAACCAGACCAGCTGTCCCAGGTGATATTGAACGTGTCCGGCCCGGTTGATCACTACGCTAAAGCGGTTCCGATGTGGTTCCCTGGCAAAGTCTTCATCCGACACGGCAGTATGCTTTTGGAGCCATTCTTCCGGGGTCCAGTCCTTCAAAAAGCCTATCAGCCGCTGATTGACGGTGTTCCAATACTGTCTGAGATCTCCCACTGCCGGAAATTCCGCGGCGGTATTGTCCGGGTTGGTGATGAAATGGGCATCCAATTGGGGATAAAGCCGTGCGCCCAAGTCCAGCAAAGGGAACATGCGGTCATGTACGGCGGTCAGATGCCCTAAGAGATAGATGATCCGGTTCTTGCCCGGGACGATGGCTTTGCCCAGCTCTTCGTCTGTATAGCTGTCAAAAAGGGTAGAGGCCCTTTTTATCGACTGTTCCCAGGAATGGAGTCCGGTCGAAACAAACAGGTTTTGTTGGATGGTGGTTGTCATAATAAATATAAGTGTTGAGTTGGGGCAATTAACAAACTAGTTCTGTATTTGTTTGCTATTGGTAACTACCTATCTTAGCGTCCATTTAACAGCTCACTTATGAAAAGATACGTTCGTTTATCCCTTGCAGGTCTCCTGCTTTTTGCTGCTTGTCAGAACAAAACCGATAAAAAGCCTAGTGTCGAGGAAGTGATGAAGGCTGCCGCGGCCACCCCCGGCGCAAATGCGGGTGCGGGTAAGTTTGACATTGCTGCCCCTGCCGGCTGGCAGCGGATCGACACGTCTCTGTCCGGAATGAAGATGACAGCGATATTATCTCCGGACACCAGCAGGCATTTCAGGGCCAATGTCAATGTCGTCACTGCAGCCACCAATGGCGCGTCGCTGGAAAAATACTTTGATGCAAATGTCGACGGCATCCGTAACTCATTAGCGCAATTCAATCTGATCGAAAAAGGAGAAAGGATGTTGGGGAAATTGCCCAGCCGGTGGCTCCATTTTACCGGGCAAACTGCGGATGCCATACCATTGGAGCAAAAGCTGTATGTCGTGACCAACGGGGGTATTGCCTATATTATTACCTGTACTTCGGTAAAGGGCCAGCTGGCGAAAGATGAGATAAATTTTAATCCGATACTGAGCTCCTTTACCGTGCATTAGTAAAAAAAAAGAGAGGCTCATACCTCTCTCTTTTACTTATTTATTTCTTGCTGGTTGCGCCCGGGCTCGACTCGATGAGCCGGTACAGCTCATCCAGTTTTGGGGAAAGGATGATCTCCGTCCTTCTGTTCAATGCGCGACCGTCGGCCGTGCTGTTGGTTTGCACCGGATCGTATTGGCTGTGACCGGATGCGACAATCCTCACGGGATCTACCTTATAGTCCACTGTCAGGATACGTACGATCGACGTTGCGCGAGCCGTGCTCAGGTCCCAGTTATCCTGGTATTTGCCGCGGATAGGAATAGAATCCGTATGTCCTTCGATATCTACTGTGATCTCAGGGTTGTTGTTCAATACCTCTGCCAGCTTACCAAGGGCTACTTTACCTTTTGGATTTACGACGGCGCTACCGGAGGGAAACAAGAGATTTTCCTGGAGGCTCACATATACCTTACCGTTCTTGATGGCTACAGTAAGTTCATTGGAATTAAATCCAACCAGCGCATCGGCCATCTTCTTACGGATCTCCTGGATCGCCCTTTTCTGCTGGTCCATCAGGGCCTGTAATTGCTCAAGGCGTTTTTGATTGGCAGCCAGTTCCTGCTGGCTTTTATTCAGCGCAGATTGTTTGTTAGCTGACTCGGTAGAAAGCTGGCCGGTACGGTTGGTCAGGTCATCTACTTTCTTGTTGAGATCGCCGATCTGTTGCTTTAATTGCCCAATTGTCGATTCCTGCTGAGCGACCCTACCGGCGAGCCGGGCGCTGTCATTACGGGCGGATTCGAGTGCGCTCAGGGAGGCATGATACCGGCCGCTGGAGACGCAACTTGTTAATAATGTGACGGTTGTAGCGGTAATAGCGAGATAATTGACAATTTTCTTCATAAAGAATATTTGAGTTAAACAATGAACAGCCTGATTAAACATAAACAGCTCTTCTTTCGCCCTTTATAATCAATCTTCAGGCCACAATAGGCGATCGCCTTTTTTTCGTAGCTTGCTGATGACTATTAACCATTACTGCGGCGGTGCAAAATTGCATCAATCTAACAACTTGAAATGTTAATAGTTATGAGAAAATTGTCCCGTGGTTCCACGATGCTTCATCGTATTCATACTTCAGGGGATGGGGACGAAGTGGTGGTCCGGCCACCGGGTGGACGGGGAGATGTCGCCGGTTTTGCGATCGGTCCTGCACATTTTGCTAAAATCCTTTGAGGGGATGTTGGGCTCCCGACAGCTGCACCACTTGCCAGACCTCGCTCTGCCGGAATAACTGCTTGTTCTTGCCTCCGCCGCCGCCGCCGAGAAGGGTGCCTGTGCCAATAGAGATACCAAGGCCGCCGCCGCTGCCGAAGCTGCCAAATCCAAGGCCACCGCCAACACCGACGGTCGGTCCGCCGCCACCGCCGCCTCCCCCGGGGACATTGGTACCCGGCAAAAGACCTTCTATGATAAAACCGACGGCTACTGTTTTGGATGCGTAGGAGGCTGTAGCGCTGTGCCCGGGATAGAGACTTTGTAAAGGGATCGATGCTTCGTAGACCAGGTCGCCTGCATCGTTGTAATCCATGCGCATCTGGATCCCCTGCGCATTGGTATCGGCGTAAGTATAGGTGGGAATGGTCTGACTATTGTCAAAACCATATAATGCATATTCCTTTTTGTCTTCGAGTGTTGCGGGCTTGTGATTCCTCCGTCCCGGCTGTGCCTCTTCCATCAGGTTGCGGTCGCGGTCATTACGCGTATCCAGCGGATATCCTATACCCATCGCGCCGGCAAAACTCTTGTCGGCCTTTGTATTGACCCAAACAGTCATACCGCCCTGGACGATCTTCTGCGCCTCCTGTGGGCTATGGGTCGACATAAGAATATAGAGGTTCTGGCCGTCATTGGTCACTGCATAGTTGAGTTGTTCGGATTTGACCATATTGGGGAGTGGTTTTGTCCAATCCTTATCCGAACCGTCGATAGTCAACGGTTGTCTTTGCCAGGTCCCCCCATTTGAGGGATCTGTTGGTTGACTCTGACCCTGGCTTTCGTGCGAGGAATGACAGCTTGTTAACCCTGTAAAGACCATCAATACCCCAATACCCCAGGAAATAAACGATTTCATCTTCATTTGATTTAGCGGCTCCGGCGCATGCCGGCTCTCCGACTGCAAAGTTGGAGCTTTTCTGGCTAAGCCGCAAGGAATTGGGTATATTAACAAAAACATAGGAATATGGTTCGGCCAAACCGTCCGGTTTCACTACAGGAACCGTACGATTTAATAATACTGCTCTTCGACATTCCAACCTCTTACTGAAACCATTGGCGTCTCACCCTTTTGTGGGGTATAGTCTACTATTATCGTCTTGCTTTCTCCCGGGAGGACAGAAAAATAGTTGTCGCTATAGAACACGGGCAGCAGTCGCTGTTTTGTTTTGGCGTCTACAAGGGAGACCCGGTTGAAGAAGGCGACGGGGCCGCCCGCCGGGTTGCGCAGGGTGACGGTGAAATGGGTTTTTTCTTTGCTGACACTAACCGTTGGTTTTGCCTTCTCCATGTGCTGTAATCCGGAATAGGTTCCGGTAGAATCGGGCAGCCAATAGAAGTTATCGCTTATTATTTCCTGTTTTACATTGACCAAACGCAGCGACAGAAACAACCCTTCGGTCTTTCGCAGGGCATTCACCTGTGGTCCTATCGGAATATAATTCTTTGCCATCGTAGGTCCTGCCTCAGAAAAAGCCTGGGTCAGCAGCTTGCTTTTCCCTGTCATATCGAGGACCCTTACCTGCATCATCAGGTCACGCTGCGTGCGAAAGGTATTGTTGACGATCATTGTCATTCCCGTTGCGGGGTCATACTGGATGTGCAGGGGCTCGCTGCCATTGTGCAGGCCGTAGAGACAGGCGTTGACGTCGAGGTAATAATCATACATCTGTCCCCGGAGGGCGGTCCATGGGTTCTGAGTTTTCCAGATGATGGTGCCGGTATACCATTCCCACATATGAGCGCTGAATCCTTCCATCAGCGCCCGGTACTGGTCATAATTGACGAGCTGCGCCTTTTCGGCGAAATCACGCAGGTCCTTTACCGGTCCATAAGGATAAACCGTGGAGTCGTAACCGATATACTTGTGATAATCCCAGACGGGGTCCACCTTTCCTTTATAAACGGGTGCCACGAGGTTTTCCTTTGGCAGGAAGCGTTGCAGGGATTCGTAGTCGCCCATACCGACGGAGCCTACTTCTGAATTGAAGGGGAAGGTCTTTTTTGCCCAGAAGGTATTGATATCCTGAACGCCGTAGGGACCATCCCCATTACCGCCCAGACTATTAAAAGACATGCTGTCCGAATTGGAAAAGTCAAAGAAAGTACGGGTGTCGTCGAGGGTCGGTAGCAGGGAATCTTTCATCGCTTTGAAGATATCGGCAGGTGGAGTGATCTCATTGCCGCCACACCAGAAAGCCAGGGAGGGGTGGTTGCGCAGCATCTTTACCTGGTCGATGACGGACGACAGGAACAGGTTGTGATCATCGGGATATTTTCGTCTTGTCCATTGATCTTCTTTCTTCATCGGGTCTTGCCAGCGGCCATTGCAGTCGCCGGAGTTCCAAAAGTCCTGGAAGACCAGCATACCGTATCGGTCACAGGCTTCATAGAATTCCGGTCTTTCGGTCAGTGCACCCCCCCAGACCCGGATCAGGTTGAGGTTCATGTCCCGGTGGAAGCGGATCTCGGCATCGTAGCGTTGGGGGCTGAAGCGCAGGAGCTCGTCGGAGATGATCCAGTTGCCGCCCTTGATAAAGATCTTTTGGCCATTGACGGCTGCCTCGCGGCTACGGGTTGTGGTGTTCCAGGAAGTGGTGATCTGGCGGACGCCGAAGTCGAGGGGTTGTTTGTCGGAAAGGACGTCGCTTTCAAATATCAATTGGGTATGATATAATTCCTGCGATCCATACCCATTGGGCCACCAGAGTCGTGGGTGTTGCAAAGTATAAACCGGTAATTGCACCACGCGAATTTCTCCGGGCTTAAGGGTGACGGATATCGATATCTTTTGGTCGTCTAATTCGTAATGAAGCTGACCGCTGACGGCAGCGTTGCCCGTGTTTTCCAGCTCGGCACTTATGTGCAAAATAGCGGGGGCCTGGTTGGTGACATCGGGCCAGCGTTGGCCCGGCACTTCTGTGATGATATGCGGGTTCTTTATCCGAACGGCGCCGGTATGTTCGATCGTCACCTTATCCCAGATGCCGGTGTTGCGGTCGCGGATAGGCTGGATCCAGTCCCAGCCGGCTACGTATTGGTGCGAAACGTTACGGGCTATCTCTCCGTCGCCACCCTGACCTCCGTTGGGGTTGCCTACCGGATCGGGTGGATAGACGATGACTGCCAGCCGGTTCTGTCCGTTGGCAGCGAGATACCCGGTGATATTATATGTCTGTCGGAGATACATGCCGAAGTGAGTGGTAGCATTTAGTTTGTGTCCGTTGAGCCAGACATCACAACTGTAATTTATGCCCCTGAAATTGAGCCAGGTCTGGCCATCTTTTGCCGGTTTGGCTTCTGTGAAGTCTTTTACAAACCAATAGGTATAATGATCCCTTCCGGTAGTATAGATATCCGGGATCTTATCATTGTTCATCCCGAAAAAAGGATCGGGTTCGAGGTGATTATTGATGAGTGTGGTCAGTACGGTGCCTGGAACAGTCGCGTCCAGCCAGCCTTTGGTGGAAAACTCCGTTGTGGAAAGCCTGGCGCCATCGGCCTTTACTTTACCAATAGCCTGGCATTTCCAGCCGCTGTTGAGTTCGTAGGGAGCCTGTGCCTGTAATAAAAAAGAGAAGGTTAGCAAAATTAGTCCTGTCGAAAAATAACGTTTCATGCTCGCGATAAAATTATTCTGTAAAACTACAGGTTATCCCGTTTAGCAAAATGGCTATCTTTCGGTTGAAATGACTTATAAAGACATTCTCCGGCTACGCCTGGCTGCGCAAAGGCTGACGGGTGAAAAAGCGGCTACTCCAACCGATCTGCTTGCAGAATCAGGTGCCATGCAATCCCAGGACTATGGTATGTCCAAATGGGCTATCGGCCTGCGTCTGAAAATGAGTACCCATGACCAGGTCGAGCAGGCTATTGACAGTGGCGGGATCATTCGCATCCATGTGTTGCGTCCAACCTGGCATCTTGTACGGGCTGCCGATGTCCGCTGGATGCTGGACGTCACGGCTCCTCAGATAAAGGCGGCAATGGCTTTCCGGGACCGGCAACTGGAGCTGGACGAGAAGATATTCCGTCGTTGCGAAAAGATCATAGAAAAGGCATTGGCCCGGGACAAACATCTGCCGCGGACCGCCCTCATGCCGTTGCTGAATAAAGCCGGTATTTTAACCGACGAGAACCGGTCGTCTCATATACTCCTGCGTGCCGAGCTGGACGGCATTATTTGCAGCGGTCCCCGGCAGGGCAAACAATTTACCTACGCCCTACTGGATGAGCGGGTGCCGGCTGGCGGCAAACTATCGCCTGATGAGGGATTGGCAGAATTGACAAGGCGATACTTCAACGGTCATGGGCCGGCTACCTTGTATGACTTTTGCTGGTGGGCCGGGTTATCGGTAACGGATGGCAAAAAGGGGATCGGGCTTTTGGGCACGGCGATCGAGCAGGTCAGTGTCGGGAATAAGCAATACTGGTTTTTACCCGGTAAAGACCCTGGTGCCGGCATCCCGCCGGCCTTATTATTGCCGGCTTTTGACGAATGGATCATCGGATATACCGATCGGGCCGGGCTCTTTGCCACGGAGCACGAACGAAAGATCATCACCACGAATGGGATCTTCCGGCCCGTCCTGCTCAGTAATGGCCTGGCGGCCGGAAGCTGGCGGCTGGTGGAAAAAAAGGGCGTCATTTCTGTGGCAAAGGACTGGTTTCATCCTGTCAGTCAGCGGGTTCAAAAGGCAATGCAGACGGCTGAGAAAAAGTATATAAACTTCAAAGTCGGTTCGACTGATTAACTTTTCATTAACTTGCTCCATTTATTGCGGCCGCTTTGGGCAGATGTTGTTCCTTGCGGCATATAAGAACCCAACTGCTAACCTGATACTATGCTATTCGGAGAATTAAAAGAAACGATTCGAAAGGATTCGAGACTACAGCTTTTGTTATTGGCTTCGGTGATCGTCCAGGTCATTATGTGTATAACGGCCATTGGCATTTACCACCCTGATCAGCATTTCCAGCTGATCGAGTTCTCTTCAGCCCAGTTGCATAAACCTTTTGCTTATGTCTGGGAATTTGACGCCCATATCCGACCTTCTTTACAGGTATACCTGTTCTCTGGTTATCGCATCTTCTGCGGGTGGTTTGGTTTACATGATCCCTTTTTACAGATGACTGTCCTGCAGATTGTTTTTGGGTTGAGCTTGTTTGTGCTGTTTAACAGCCTTGCCCTTTGGTATCTGCGGGAGGCGGATCGGCGAATCCTGTACTGGGTATTGTTCATCCTGAATTTCTCCTGGTGGATACCTTATACCCGGACGCTCTTTAGCTCGGAGATGTTGTCTTCGCTGTTGTTTTTTGGAGCGCTATTCTGGTATGCGTTGAAAAGCGGACCGAGCCGGAACTGGCTGGTCCCCCTGCTCACCGGCTTTTTGTTCGCCCTCTCCTTTTATGCACGTTTCCAGACGGCGTTTGCAATTCTGGGCTTCGGCTGCTGGATGCTTTTTTTTGAACGAAAATACTATAAGCTGCTGCCGGTGATCATCGGTTTTATCATCGGGATAGCCCTCAATATTAAATTGGATCACGACTTTTACCACCAGTGGATCTTTACTCCCTACACCTATTACAAAGTAAACATCCTGGAAGGTACGGCGGCCAAATTCGGCACCGCTCCATTCATCGTCTATGTCGGGGAGCTGATGGGCATCACCTTTGCGCCTCCTATCAGTATTCTGTTGCTTTATTTTGGTTTCAGGGCGGCTATTTTAAAAAAACTTTCCAATCCACTTTCGTTGGCGGTGCTTTTCTTTATTGTCGGTCATTGTATCGTTGCGCACAAGGAAGACCGTTTCCTCTTTCCGGTGCTGAGCGTTCTGCCGGTCTTTATCGGCTGGGGTCTGCCTGATCTTATCCGGTGGTATCAGACAAGAAAAGAAGGGTTTCGCAAATGGATAAAAGGCATTGCCGTCTTTAGCATTACGATCAACCTGATCGTGCTTGTCCTTTTGTTCTTTACGCCCTATTGCCAGGCGCTGCATTTTGCCTCACAGCTGCGACGTCATTTTAAGAATGAGTCCGTGACGATCTATACCATCCCCCGTTCGCCCCTTGAGACGGATGGCCTGCTGCCGTTTGTGTATTACCAGGAAGGCACGCGTAACTTTACCTGGAAAACGTTGAAGTCGACTGATTCGATGCGTTATTTCAGCGATAAGGCGATGTATTTTACAACCAGCTACAACGATATAAAGAATAATAAGCAGCTGCTCGATAGTCTGGGCTATGAGCGGCAGTTTTGTTCTTCAAATATCCTCTGGGGCGTTAATACGATGTTGCAGTCGATGGGGATCAATACGATCAATGATGTCTGGGTTTTGTATAAAAAGAAATGACGACGGTGGCCGCCGCCATTTCTTTTACTTATTTGGCTATCGCTGTATTCGGCTGATAACTGGCATACCAGCTACCCAGCGCCGTGAGATTACCGTTGGCGTCGATCAGGGCGGAAGACCAGAGCTGCGGGCCCTTGGGGTCGCCGGAGAACCAGGAATAACGCTGGACAAAACTCAGGGCTTCCAGTTTGGGTAGCAGGCGCTGCATAAAGGCCAGCACCTGATCGGGTGGATAGGCATTGGCGGACGACGTCGTGGCATTCCAGTCCGCTGTTGCAAATTCGGTGATCCAGATTGGGAGATGATACTTGTTGTAAAGATCCTGCAGCGTTTGAACAAAGCCGTTGTCATCTGTACCTACATACATATGAACACAGATGAAATCCACTCTTTTTTTCCCGGCGATACAGGAATCGAGGAAGTCATAGATCCATTGGCGGGTAGGCCAGTCGGCAGCGGGGCTGCCCAAAGGCAAGCCAATGCTCTCGAGCTGTGGCCATAAGGCCAGTGCCTGGCTGACGGTCATATTGGATTGATCCGAACGGTTAGGCTCGTTAAAACCCAGGACATATTTTGCTTTTCCCTGTGCTTTCAATTGCTGGACGGCTGTGATATTGGCGGTCGTCACATTGGCTGCCCCCCAAAACATCGAAACGAACTCACAGTTCTGCGGCGAAGGCGAAGGGAGGGGCGTACCCCAGGTGTAATACCAAAACGCTTTTAGTGCAACGATATCCCCGTTCCAGGTACCATAAGCCATATTGGTAGAGAAATCAGCTCCTTTTTTACCGGAGCCTGAGGGACTAGTAGGTCCTGTAGGCGGAGTGGTGTTGGTTGTGGAATCTTTTGAGCCGCCATTATTGGACGACGGATTGGAGTCTTTTTTACAGGCGCTGAAGGATAAGAGCAATGCCAGCGCAGGCAGTAAATGATAGCGGGTCATTCTTAGTTTGGATTTTAGGCTAACGGATTAATTATGAGATATTACCGCTATCCAGCAACAAGATTGATGCCATCTTTGAAGTTTCAACATTATTATTTGGCGCCCTATTTCTCGCTCAGCTCTTTCAGCTTATTGAGTCCTTTGCCGAAATCCCGGTCGAGGTTCTTTTCGATCACACCGAAGAGCTTGATGATATTCATGGGATAAGGCGTAGCGCTGGTGATGCCCCAGGCGGCCCTTGTCCCGCCGCCTTCCGGCGCGATGCGGATATATCCGTCTGCTTTACCTTTTATCGGGCGCAGGAAATTGATCTCGGATGTCACTTCTGATCTTTCAGTAATGCTGCGCATGGTCTGGCTGCCTGCGCCGACATTCTTTTCATTGCTTTCCCAGCTATAGGTGGCGCCCGGAGTTCCGTCTTCGCCTGAGAACTGCTGACGGATATTTGGATCCAGGCTGATCCAGGGACTCCATTCATTGGACGCCTTAAATGTATGGATATGTGGCCAGACCTTGTCTATCGGAGCCTGGATAAGAATGGACTTCTCGAATTTCCATTTCGTACCCACTGCGGCGGCCACCAGCAGGAGCAATATGATCAAACTGGCGAGGATATAGACGACGATCATGGTATAGACGTTTTCTCCAAGATAGTGAAAATTTAGCGGAATCCTTATCTTCGCCCGCTATGCAGGTCAATGAATTCTGGCAGTTGTTGAAACAGCAGGTGGCGGAGACTGATGCCATCCAGTGGATCGCCACTATTACCGGTGTCGCGGAAGTATTACTCGCACGGGTTAACAATATCCTGCTCTATCCTGCGGGTATCATCAGCACGCTGTTTACCATGTATATCCTCTATACCTTTGGCTTGTATGCCGACTCGCTGCTCAATGGGTATTATATGGTCATGAGTATCTATGGCTGGTGGTACTGGATGAAGAAAAAGGATCAGCCTGCTGTTGCAATTTCGATCTGTAGTCCCGGGGACTGGCTTATCGTCGGCGCTATTGTCGGGGGGGCTTTTGCGGTGTTGTATATCCTGCTTAAGAAATTGACTCCTTCGACGGTACCTGTCTGGGATGCCTGGGTCAGCGCTACGGCCTGGGCAGGCATGTGGTTGCTGGCGAGAAGAAAGGTCGAGAACTGGATCCTGCTGAACATCTCAAATATCTTTGCTATCCCGCTGCTCTTTTACAAACAGCTGCCGCTGTTCGCGGTCCTGACTATTATCCTTTTTGTCGTAGCTGTCTTTGGCTATTTTGACTGGCGGAAAAAGTACAAACTGCAAATCGTATGACACCGCCACCGCATCCCTCTACTTTTTTATCTGCCGGGGTTGCCGATGCCCTTCGTGCGAAGGCTGGTGAAGCGGAGGTCATGCGTGATCTGCATCCGGATCAGCTGGCGCTGATCTATATACAACAGTGGTTTCGAATGTTGCTTCCGGAAAACCCGCTCTCTCTGTCTCAGCTGGTTCGTCTCGAAGAAGGCATCAGCTGGGCGGATGGCTCTGTGGGCTGGACGGTGACCCTATGCAGCGGGGCCGGGTGGTTTGCCGGGTTTTTCCCGCCTGGAGCCTTTCCCGACATTTTCTCCGATAGGCAGCTGTGCCTTGCCGGTAGCGGGGCCCCTTCCGGCGAAGCGCATATCACCCCCGGCGGCTATCGTATCAGCGGTCGATGGGACTATGCCAGCGGCGCCCTTCATGCGACTGCCTTTACTGCGAATTGTATTATCCTGGAGAATGGACAAAAAGTGCTGAGGGATGACGGCTCTCCGCTGGTGCGTCCATTTCTTTTCCGAAAGGAAGAAGTGTTGGTAGACAAAAACTGGAATACCATCGGGCTCATCGCGACAGGAAGCCATGCATTTGAAGTGAGAAATGCGGAGATCCCTGCTGACAGGTGTTGGGACATCGCGCCCAGCCAGGCGAAGGCCAATCATCCCATTTACCGTTATCCTTTTTTGCAGCTGGCAGAAGCCACGCTTGCCGCCAATCTCTCTGGTATGGGGATGCATTTTTTAGACTGCGCAACAACTTTTTTTCATCAGCGGTCCGACTCAGGACGTGTACCGGTCAATGCGGCGGGAGAGATGAATGCAGCACTGGAAGAGGCTCAGGATATCATTCAGGCGAAACGAATGGAATTCTATAAAGCGCTGGATCATTCCTGGGAGAGGCAGACAGACTTTGATGCGGTCAGCGGGTGCAGTCGTAGGCTTGTGACAGAAGTACGAAGGATGGTAGACAAACTTTATCCTTATGGTGGACTTGGCGCTGCCCGGCCCGATACGGAGATCAATCGGGTGTGGAGGGATCTGCACACCGCAAGTCAGCATAATTTATTGGTATTTGGCCGGTAGGGAAGAATGTTCAGCCATTACGGATTGGTTATTAGTTTCTTATATATATAGCTGAAACTATTTTCTTCCCAAAAAAGGAAATGCTTCCCGCGGATCCGGAGCAATTAATTTCCCTCCACAACTGAAAGGATATTGCCTGCAGGATCGGTAAACCAGGCTATCGTAGGTCCATTTCCGCGCATGATTCCCTTTTTATCTGTTTGTAATTCGCCTTCATAATGATTGAAAGATACTCCCGAAGCCGTCAGTTTGTCAACAGCCTCTTCGATGTTGTTGACTTTGAAATTGAGGACAGTAAAAGTAGCCGGCTCATGGTTTTCCTTTGGATAGAGAAAGATGGACATATTATCGCTGGTCTTAATGTCCAGACCTTCTGGTGTTTCTTTTGTTTCAAGGCCTAATGTCTGCTGGTAAAAGCTTTTTGCTTTTTTCAGATCATTGACCGAAAAGCTGGCGAATGAATGATTGTAGTTGAGCATAACGATTGATTTTATATTTTTTTATGCAAACGATATACCACCGTATTGTTTTTTCTTCGGGTGGTATAGACAAGTCTTCGGGAACAACAGGCATTGGCAGGCCGGTACAGGTCGGATAGTTTTGTCGTACTAAATGGATAATCATGAACTACGGTAAAAAGATCAGTTTCTGGCCAGCGGTTGCACTGCTGCCTTTTGTCATGAGCGCTTGTAAAAAAGATAATAATACGGGTGGCGCTGCACCCCAGATGGAGACCATCACGATCACGAATGTGCTGAACTCCGAGCCGCTGGTTGAATCCGGAACTTTTCAGGGAACAGGCTCTCCTGCCCTGATCCTTCCAGGACAATCCACGACTATTAGTTTCTCTGCTGCTAAAGGTGAAGCGCTGAGCTTTGCGACTATGTATGGCTGGTCGAATGACCTGTTCTTTGCCCCGGCCAATCCCGGCATCCAGGTCTATGACAACAATGGCAATCCTATCGAAGGGGATGTGTCCGACCAGATAAAGCTTTGGGATAATGGTACCCGTATCAACCAGGTTCCGGGTGCGAATGTCAACCACCCGGGTACGGCTGACAATAAGAACATCACAGAAGTCAGCGGAACTGATGCGCAGGGGAATGCCTATCTGGCTGCTTCCAAACTGGTAAAAGCGACGCTGAAGTACAATGGCAGCTCTACTTTTACCCTTACGCTACAGAATATTTCCGGGGGTACGGCCAACGAGACGCCGCTGAGCCCGGGGGTATGGTCGGTCTCTTATATTGTTGGCGGCAACCTGCTGGCTCCGACACCTTTGTATACCAGCGGTCAGCCTACGGCCAATGGTTTGACCAGCATTGCCGAGGCAGGCGACAATTCAAAACTCTGGGCCTACGTGCAAACCATTACCGGCATCTTTACACCGCTGTCTCCTGTATTGGTTGTCGTGTACAATGGCATCGACAATCCTATTTATAAAGTGGGCGAGCTGGACCGCGGCCAGGGGCTTAAATATATTGCGCAGCGGGGTGTGCCCGATACGCTGGCTGCCTGGTTAAAAAATCTAAAGGGTGTGAAGGCTGTCTATAACCTGGCTGCAACCGGTACCCGGGTGCTGTTGCCTGTGATAAATGGCGCTGCAGGTAGCACCGTTACTCAGCAGATCAGCGTACAGAAAGGCGATAGGCTGGCGATAGCTACCATGTATGGGTTTTCCAACGACTGGTTCTTTGCGAGCACCGGTAATGGGGTAGACCCGACACAGACAGGGGATATCTCTTCCAGCATTCAGCTGTATAATGATGGAACGGCTATCGACCAGTTCCCCGGCGCCGGTGTCACTCAGTTCAACCTGGCCGGTACGCCATTGGTTGAAAACAATCCCATTTCTGTCGTTCCAAACCCCAATGCATTCACCACTTTACCCTCTATTCCAAATATTATTAAAGTAACACTGCAATAAGTTGTAAGGAATTTGCCCGGGCGCCTACTAAGCTGTTATGAAATGGCAATTTGAAGACAAAGCGACCCAGGGCAAATTCATTTTTAGTATTGGCGATGCGTCACTAAAGGGGGAGGGGCTTTTTAACGGGAAAAAGGAAATGGTCAATACCATCGTCTATAATACTGGCGAGGAGCAAAAGGTAATCATAGATAAAATAACATATTCGATGCCCGGGAATAGCGTCCTCCCTTTGGTCGCCAACCAGAATTTTAGTTTTGCCGAGCCGGAAAACCTCGTTGCCTGGCAATTCAACCGTGATTTTTATTGTATTGCCGACCATGACGCAGAAGTCGGCTGTGTTGGTTTTCTCTTCTATGGCATCCAGCATCCCTTCTTCATACCCTTGTCCACAAAAGAATTGGACAGCATATCCATTATCGAAATGCAATGTGTGGAAGACATGGCTATAAAGGATAAGATGCAGGGAGAAATGCTACGGACCTTGTTAAAGCGACTGATCATCAATGTGACGCGCATTGCCAAACAGCAGACAGAATGCTATAGGCGATTCACCGATGACAGGATGGACTCCATCCGAAAGTTCAATTTGTTGCTCGAAGCCCATTTTCGTACACAGCATGAAGTGCAGTTCTATGCCCAGGCCATGAACAAATCCCCCAAAACCCTTACCAATCTTTTCGGGCTTTGTAATTACCCTTCGCCTTCCCGGCTGATCCAGCAAAGGATCATCCTCGAAGTAAAGCGTTACCTTTATTTTACGGACAAGTCTGCCAAAGAGGTCGCGGAGAACCTGGGTTTTACCAGTACGGCACATTTCAGCCGGTTCTTCAAGGCCAACACAGGAGTAAATTTTTCAGAATTCAAGCATCCGGAAGCCCTCGAATCTCGTTTTTTGTCCTAGATATTGTAAGGAATATCTGTTGTTACCGACTAAACCTTAAAGCGAATAAGTTATGTCACAGATAAAAAGGGTTGTCATTGCGGGCAGTTTTATAACAGCAGTAGTGCTGATTACCACCGCGTTTACGGCCAGATCGGTCCATCCCGGCGCCCGGCAAGTAGCGACGTCCAATGTCTCTACCGGCCCTGGTTTTGCCGTCGTCGAGCTCTTTACTTCCGAAGGCTGCTCCAGCTGTCCTTCGGCCGACGACCTGGTCGCGAGGATACAAAAGGAAGACAAGGACCGGCCTGTTTATCTGCTTGCCTTTCATGTGGATTACTGGGACAGGCTGGGCTGGAAAGATGTCTTTAGCAATGCCGCTTATACCGACCGGCAGCGCCAATATGCCAGTTGGTTAAAATTACAATCTGTCTATACTCCCCAGATAGTGGTCAATGGGAGAAAGGAATTTATCGGCTCTGATGCGTCGACCTTGCGCGGCACCATTGAAAAAGACCTGCAAGGACAGGCAGTTACTGCCCGGGTGTCCATCAACAACCTAAGAAAGGAAGGGAGTAAGCTGGAATGGTCCTGGCAGACAGAGGGAACTAACAAGGGACTTTCACTCGTAGTTGCGCTTGTACAACATTCAGCCACGACGAATGTCAGGTCCGGTGAGAATGGTGGCCATACACTGTCTCATGTTCAGATAGTTCGTAATTTGCAGTCGGTTTCGTTGAATGGAAAAAGCAATGGAGCAGGTCATATGGACTGGTCCGCAGCTATAAAACCGGGGGACACAGAAGTAATAGCATTCCTGCAAAATGAGGATAACGGTGAGATCGTCGCCGCAACCCGATCAAATATTCAGTAGACGATATGAAAATCATAAAGGAGAAACATCCGCTTGTCATGCGTTGGACCCATTGGGTCAACTTCCCAATCCTGGCTATCATGATCTGGAGCGGTCTGTTGATCTACTGGGCCAATGACGTATATACCGTCACTATTTTTGGGCATACTTTTGTCCGGTTTTTTCCGGACTGGTTTTATAAGACCCTGCATATCCCATCTCGTCTGGCCGAAGGCATGGCCTTTCATTTTTTGTTTATGTGGTTTTTTGCGCTGAATGGCCTGTTCTATGTTCTCTATACTATTTTCTCGGGTGAATGGCGACTGTTGCTGCCCAACCGGCATAGTTTCAAAGAGGCCTGGCTGGTTTTACTGCACGACCTGCATATCCGGAAAACTACTCCTCCGCAGAAGAAATACAACGCGGCTCAACGCATTGCCTATACGGCTATCATCGTCATGGGTTTTGGTTCACTGGTCACGGGGCTGGCCATCTATAAACCCGTTCAGCTTTACTGGCTTACCTGGCTCTGCGGGGGCTATACGTTCGCCCGGATCATTCACTTTATCCTGACTGTCGGCTATGTGTTGTTTTTTATCATCCATATTGTACAGGTTATCCTTGCCGGATGGAATAATTTCCGTTCTGTGATATCGGGCTTTGAAGTGGAAGAGTCAACCGAACCAAAAGAAAATACAACGTCATGAAAAAGCTGTTTGGGAAAAAGTTGTTTCGAAAAAGACGTGGGCCAAAGGAACCGAAGAAACCGCTGACCGTCGAGCAAAAGATAGCCCGGCGTAACCTGGTCTCTTTTGGTACTTTTTTTGTGCTGGGCGGGGCAGCTTTTGGTGGATGGAAATGGCTGCTCAACAGTCCGGCGGAACAGGCTGGCGTGACGGCGCATGCGCATGCACCGCTGAGGCGGGCCCTGAATAAAACAGAGCTCTTCTTTAAAAAGATCTTTAGCGATAATCATTTGGTCCGGACCTATCCCAAGTCCAGGGCCGCCCGTCGTGTACGGGAGAACAGCCATATCGGGATGAGGGACCCAGCTTTTAAACTGGAGGACTGGCGCTTATTGGTGACAGGCAGTGATGGCGATCCGTTGAAAATAACGATCGACGAAATAAAGGCCCTGCCAAAGACGGAGATCGTCTATGACTTTAAATGTGTGGAGGGCTGGGACCAGATCCAGCACTGGGCGGGTGTGAAGTTCAGCGACTTTATACAACATTTTAAGCTTGAAGAAGCGGCGAAGAAAAACTATGTCGGCATGGAAACACCCGATGGGAAATATTATGTCGGTCTTGACAGGGAAAGCGCGTTTCATCCGCAGACCATACTGGCTTATGAAATGAATGACCAACCGATTACGGATGGTCATGGGGCGCCATTGCGACTGATCATCCCGGTAAAATATGGCATAAAGAATTTGAAACGCATCGGAAGTGTGACATTCAGCGATACCCGTCCCCGGGACTACTGGGCCGAGCAGGGGTATGATTATTATTCGGGTTTGTAAAAAAATAAATTAAAAAACATGGTCAGGTATTCATTATTAGTCCGGCTGGAAGCAAAAGCAGGAAAAGAAAAAGAGCTTGCTGAATTTTTGAAAAGCGCATTACCCCTGGTTGACGGGGAACCAGCTACCATTCATTGGTACGCCCTGCAAATAGGACCTTCAACCTTTGGCATCTTTGATACTTTTGAATCGGAAGAAGGGCGTAAGGCGCATCTTACAGGTAAGATAGCCCAGGCTCTGATGGCAAAGGCTCCTGAATTATTAGCCAAAGATCCGGTGATCGAACAGGTGGATCTGCTGGCTGTGGCAAAAACAAAACAGTAATGGCGAAGACTTCTGTTTCCGATCCTCAACAATGGGTAAGCTTATATGCGGACTATCTGTATTCCTATGCCTTTGTACGGCTTGACAATGAAGAGCAGGCGCGTGACCTGGTACAGGAAACATTTTTGGCGGCGTTGGAAAAGATCGATCAGTTCAAAGGGAACAGCTCTGAACGCACCTGGCTGACAGCGATATTAAAATATAAGGTCATTGATGTCTACCGGAAAAAGAATTCGGGCTTGCAGGCGGAAAGTGCAGAGCGTGAGCCGGAGCTGGAATTCTTTGAATCCGACAATGGACACTGGAAGGAAGCCTATAGCCCGCAGATCCTGGGGGTAGAGAATTCCGATCCTCTTGTCAATAAGGAGCTGAGGTCTATTCTGCAGAAATGTCTGCAAAAGCTGCCTTCGCTATGGTTTTCCGTCTTCACCATGAAACATATGGATGAGCTGGCTACGGAAATGATCTGTAAGGAGCTGAAGGTAACTCCTTCGAATTTTTGGGTGATCATTCACCGGGCAAAACTGAATCTGAGAGCTTGTATTCAGAAAGCCTGGTTGTAAAAGTTTGGATTATGGGTGTGATAAAGAAGATACAATACAATTGCCGGCATGCAACCTATCTCATCGAGAAAAGGCAGCATACTGCGCTGACCCTGAAGGAAAGGCTTCACCTGGTGATCCACTTGTCGGGCTGCTCGGTTTGCCGGCTTTTTCAGCGGCAGAGCCGGATGATCAATCGGTTGGTGCGAGGGCTGTTTCACCCTGCCAATTCAGAGCGCCGGAAGCTGGATGATAAATCTAAACGCGAAATGCAGGAACGGATAAACGAACGGCTCACCAAATAGTGAGCCGTTCGCTTTTATGGTCAATTCGTCTTTAGTTGTCCGTACAAAGGGTATTCAGGCTGAGCTCTACTGCAGAGATCGGCCAGATGTAACCCACATCGCCGGGGCCTTTGGCCGGGGCGCTGCCTTTTGTGGGTATCGTCAGCTGTAGGCGCATGAGGTCATTGTTGCGCAATCCTTCGCCGAGGAACTCGATATTCCTTTCCTCGAGGATGGCGTTGGTGAGGTCGGTCACGGTGGTAAAGCTGGCTGGTGTAAATGTCGTGCTGGCATCGCTGCGGTTGCGAACAGCATTTAGCAGGGCGACGGCCCGGGTATCGATGGAATTTGTCGTACGGGCAATGGCTTCGGCGAGGCTGAGCAGCACTTCGGGATAACGGATCACCGGAACGTAATCGGTATAAGGGCTGGGGGCTGTGTATTTGTTCAGCCATTTTTTTCCGCCGCCGGTGAAAATAAAGGACCTTCTTTTATCCGTTTGGGATTTCCAGCTGGAGTCGGCAATGACACCCTTGGCATTGAGCGAATACTCTCCGTTGCCTACGCCGCCATTCTTGCTTGTGGCGCCAAAATAATAACCCAGCTGGTTCTGTGTGCCCGGATTATCACCGGTCGTCGACGTCATCGGCATGGAGAGAACATTTTCTGTAGTGGTAGCGGTACCATATACTTTTGTTACATCTGTCTGTAAGGCAAACGCGACATTCTGTGTAGCAGTGAAAGGTGCAGCCGTGCTGACGATGCGATTGGCGGCAGCGATGACGCTGTCGTACCTGCCCATGCTCAGGAATACACGGGTCTTCAGTGCAATAGCCGTATTGACATGAGCACGGGTGGTATTGTTATAGGCCGAGGAATAAGACGCCGGCAATCCTGCTTCTGCGTCGTTGAGATCGGCAATGATCTGGGTGTAGACATCAGTTACCGGGCTTCTTGCCAGGTTGGACTGACCTGAGACTTTTATGCCGCTGAGACGAAGCGGCAGACCTTTCTGTGCGCCATTGCCATAAGGCAGGGTATAATACTGCAGCAGGGCATAGTAGGACATCGCCCGGACGAATTTGGCTTCGGCAATATAATTTTTCCCGAGGCTTGCTCCCACTACACTGGTACCAATTGAATCCATCCCGTCAATAAAGAGATTACAGGTATTGATCGTCAGATAGGCATACTGCCACAGGTTGACCACCGCTGTTGCGCTGTTGGTGGGGTTCCCGGCCCAGACATCAGAACCGGTGACGAGGTTGGAGGTCTCATTGATAAAGTTGTCGGCCTTGATATCGCCGTAGATGACGTAACGGCCGCCGTAGAAATTGCCGATCTTCATAGCGCCATAAAGGCTGAGCACCTGGGCCTGTATACGGGCAGCAGAGCTGAAGACATTCAGGTCGGCCACTGAAGTTTGTGGCAGGGGGTTTAAGAGCTGACGTTTGCACGAACTTGCGATCAGCAGGACCGTTGCCAGGGAAAGTAGTATATATTTATTCTTTCTCATTTTCATTGCTTTGTGTTTTTTTCAATAGTTACCAATTAGAAGCCGACATTCAGACCAACGGTGATAGTACGGGCGTTGGGAGTGGTGTTACGATCGACCCCCTGGCCGGATGTAGTATTGCCGTTGGATGCAACTTCCGGATCAGGACCTGGATAACCGCTGATGATCCCGAGGTTCTGTCCACTGACATATACTCTGGCGCTGCTGAGCTTGACCCGCTGTACGATTGCCGAAGGCAGGTTGTAGCTGAGCGATATTGTACGAAGCTTGATGAAATCGCCTTTGAATATATTCATGTCCATGGGCATGGCTGAGCCGTTGGATACGTTGTCGTTGAATACGGGCCGGGCGTATTTTTTGCCGGTTTGTCCTTTGTCGGTCCAGGCATCGGTAAGGATATCCGTTGCATTGTTCCAGAAACGCTGATCATGCAAGCCGGAATTGGTGCCGTAATACACATAGAATCCGGCCTGGTAGGTCAGCAGCACGTCCAGCGTAAACCCTTTGTAGTTGAAGGTATTTGACCATCCTCCTACGTATTTAGGCAGTGGGTTCCTGTACATTACTGCATCTGCGGCCTGTGTGATCGTCGTACCGCCGGAAGGGCTTACGTATTTTGTCAGACCATCGGGTGTGGTAGAATAGTTGAATTGACCGCTCGGCGCATAATATTGGTAATAAACTTTCTGACCGGCAGAATTGACGAAGATCCGTTTGCCGGTACCTGCATCAACACCGGCCGTGCGGATCACCCAGAGATAGCCCAGGGCATAACCGGGTTTGGTGAGGTTAACCGTTTCCAACGAGGAGGTGGCCGTTTGGATGCTTGGCAAACCATCCGCAAGGCCGGTTACCTTATTATTGTTGATCGTCAGGTTGAAACCGGTGTTCCAGGTGAAATCCTTGTTCTGTACAGGGGTAGCATTCAGATTGAGTTCCAGACCACGGTTGTACATGCTGCCGACGTTCAATGGCGGGCCCGCATAATAAACTGTTGGCAAACCCGCGGAAGGCGCCTGGTTGACATAAAGGATCAGCCCGTCAACATTGTTGTTGTAATAAGCCACCTGACCGGTGATGCGGTCGTTGAGAACGCCGAAATTGATACCGATATCTGTCTGTTTGCTGGTCTCCCACTTCAGGTTGCTGTTGCCCACTGTGCCCAGGGCATAAGAAAGTGTCGCAGCGCCGCCATATAAACCGGAATAGTATTGGTTGTAAGGACTGAAATCACCGATCCCGTTGATATTACCCACTTTTCCGTAACTGCCCCGGATGCGGAAGCTGCTGAAGACATGGTCCAGCTTGACGCTTTTCCAGAAATTTTCCTGTGCGATCTCCCAGCCGGCGCTGGCTCCGTAGAAAATACCTGCTTTCTGACCGAGCGCAGAGTATTCATCACGGCGTAAGGTACCCGCAAGGAAATATTTTTTGTCGAAATTATAATTCAGACGACCGAAGTTGGACAGCAGGTAGTTCTCCCCTTTCGAATTGTTGGCGGGGTTGTTGACCGTAAAGCCGGCCTGTATGACATTGTAGTTGGGATCGGATACTCCCTGGCGCTGAATGCCCCATGTCGCGGATGTCCTGCGTTGTTGTTCGTTGCCCACCAGGAGGCTGAAATTATGTTTTTCTCCGAAGGTATAATCGAATTGTGCCGTATTTGTCCAGAGCCAGGTCTTGTTCTTGTTGGAGGTTGCCGTGGCGGTACCATTTGGTGTATAGCCATCCCCATTGACAGGGTTCAGGAATACGTCGTTGTCAATGAGCAGATAGTCGATACCATATAAAGTCTTCAAGGTAATCCAGCTCAAAGGCTTTACCTGGAGATACACGTTGGATTGGATATGATTTACCTCGTTGTTACTCCGGCTGAGATCGATGATGGGGATCGGGTTGGGGTAGGAGAGGGAAGAGATCCCCGTAATATTTGAAGACCCTGCTGCTGAGCCATTGATATTATAAGACCCATTTGGGTTATAAGGCGCCAGGATGGATGGCAGCACCTGTGTCAGACGGGTCAGTGCGCCCGTGTTATAGGCTTCTCCATTCAGAGAACCGGATGAACCGGCGGAAAGGTTTTGTTCATTCGAATAAGACGCCTTGCCGCCCAGCGAGATCGCTTTATTGAGCCGTGTGTCTATATTGGCCAGGATATTGATGCGTTTGAAATCATTTTTCCGGACGAGACCTTCCTGTGTGGTATAACCGGTGGACAGATAATAAGTAGTCGCATCGTTTCCCCCGGAGACGTTGACGTTATGGCTGTGAGAGAAGCCGGTGCGGTATACATAATCCGCCCAGTTGGTGTTGACATTGCTGCTATCCGCATTCTTCGCGTATTTGAAGCTGATGGCGCTGGCGCCCGTGAGACTGGGGTTATTGGCGACAGCCATCGTTTTAAACTGGATGTACTGGTCGGCATTCAGCATTTTCGGAATGCCATACGCCTTGTTCCAGCCTGCCCAGCCATCATAGGTGACTTTTGCCCTGCCGGCCTTTCCTTTTTTGGTGGTGATAAAGACCACCCCATTGGAAGCGCGGCTGCCATAAATGGCAGTAGCGGCGGCATCCTTGGCAATGTCGATGCTTTCGATGTCATTGGGATTGACGCTGGAAAGTGGATTGGCCGAGGCATTGCCACTGGTGTAATCACCGGTGAAGGATGGTACGCCGTCGATGATCACCAGGGGATAGGAACTCAAGGAAATGGAGTTGGTGCCTCTGACACGGAATACGGGTGGTTCATTGACGATACCGCTGGGAACCGTGATCTGTACTCCCGAACTACGGCCGGCCAGGCTCGCCTCAAAACTTTGGACCGGTGTTTCGGCAATGGCGGCTCCTTTAACAGAGGCGACGCTACCTGTCACCTCTGATTTTCGCTGGCTGCCATACCCGACCACGACGACCTCGGACAGGTTTTTGCTACCGGTCTTCATGGTTATGGCAAAACTGGATCGTCCTCCAATGGGAAGGAATTGTTCTTCGAGACCGATGTAAGTAAACTGAAGGGTCTTTGCATTTTCTGACAGAGAGAGCTTGAAGACACCGTTGATATCGGTAACGGTGGTGGAGATTACTTTCCGGTCGCTGGTCAGGGCTGTGATGGTCACTGCTGGCAGTGGTGTCCCTTTTTCATCTGTGACTGTACCGGTTGCTGATTTTGTTTGTGCGTGTAATTGACAGACTGCCAGGCATAGCCATAGCAGAAAACACAGGTGTTTTCTCATGTTGAAGTAGTGAAGTTTGGTTATTGGCAATAATCTGCCCTGTCTATGAGCAGAAATTACTAAGTAATAAATTTACGGGCTTGTAATTGAAAATAAATAAAAACAGGGACAATAATTTTTTATTTCGCTTACTCCCTGTCGTCATTATGCGGTGAAATATCTATTTGCGGGGATATATATACGCTTTTAATATGTAGTCGAGCTTTGGGTAGTGCGACCGGAGATAGGCGTTGCCTTGCGCGAACAGTGAATCCTGTTTCCCTGCACGGATGCCACCACCTGAGGTCTCGCCATAGCCATTGTACCAGGAGTCGACGACATCCATACCGGCTATGACACGGGCAAAAGGAACAAAGGGTACTGTATCGTGTGTTCTGCTATTGTCTTTGAGGTTGATGAAGACTTGTGTGGTGCGGGCATTGGGGTCTTTAAAGGCAAAGGCAACGGTGCCGCGTTCATTGGAGAGCACTCTTGGGTCGTCGGGGATATTTTGATGGCGCCAGGCGCTGGCTATTTTTCCATCTGCGGCGATGCCAAACTGTGCCCAGTTGTCTTTGTGTATCCGGAATAGGGCTGCCTGATCATAATAGCCGTAGCGTACTAAATTGTAAAAGCGGTCTGCTCCATAAGGTGCCCATTCCCGTCGGATCTCCAAAAGGATATTCCCTTTTGTGGTTTCCATCTGGACCTGATACTGCGCGGGCGCCTGGGCGCTGAAGTCCGGATGTTCAGGATGCAGGAGGCGCTGGTGTGAGGAGCAGCTGAGCAGGAACAGGGAACAGCAAAAAAGGAAGACATAACTTTTCATGGCCGAAAAAATACGTCATTTTAAGAAAATAATTCCCTACATTTGAATTGTTCATATGTTCAGACATATAGCATTTAACACCTAATTTTTTGTCGTATGAGATATCCAACCGGTCGTCTGTTTCTCACCGTCCTTTTTTGCTGTGTCCTTATTAGTACCAGCCATGCGCAGCTGCTCTGGCAGATAGGAAAACCGGATAATGACCTACGGGAATTTGCGCTGGCACCCGCTTCCGGCGCCAGCTTTGTAAAAGACGGTTTCTTTATTGTCGGGAGGTCGGATGCAGGGAAGGACTGGCCGTATTCTCATCCCGGTCCGCAGGATGACTGGGCCGGCAACCGGCAGCATACCTATACGGTGGTATTCGGATTGGAAAATGCGGGGGCTGGCGACAGCTGTACGCTTGAATTCAGGCTACTGGATGTAGGCCCTTCGTCGGTGAAACTGGATGTAGCGGTTAATGGACATTCGTTTCCTGTTTCCCTTCCGGAGGGCGCTGCCGGAGCCATCTATGGGGATGTATCCAAAGGCAAAAAACAGGCATTCAATCTGCGGTTTCCGGCCAGTCTTTTACAGAAGGGAGACAACAACATCAGTATAACAAACGAGCATGGCAGCTGGATGGTTTATGATTGGATCGGGCTGGAAGCACCCGGTGGCAATCGGATCAAGGCGGTTCAGCCTGGTGTGCGGCTAACGGATTACAAGGGGCTGCCTTTTATCGCGCTAAAAGATGGTCGTGGCTATCAGCCTGGATTATTGTCTTTTCTAAATACCGGTGAGACGACAACAGTCAGCGTTGCCGTCGATGGTCTGGCTCCTCAAAAGTTGGATGTGGCTTCCGGGAGACAGGAGATAGAGGTCAGTTTGCCGGAGGTGACCAAAGATTCTTCGCTACAACTGTCTGTCCTTCAAAATAACAAGCTGTTGATACGGAAGGAGATCGTCCTGCATCCTGTCCGGAAGATCACCGTATATGTCCTGCCGCATTCACATAACGATATCGGGTACACGGAAATCCAATCGAATGTGGAGAAGAAACAGATCAACAATTTATTGAAAGGTATTGACTTTGCGAAACGTACAAAAGATTATCCCGAGGGGGCCCGTTTTGTGTGGAACCTGGAAGGGGTTTATGCCGCCGACCTGTTTCTCCAACGTATGGGCGAGCAGCAGAAAAAGGATTTTTATGCTGCGGTAAAGGATGGGGGAGTGGCTTTGAACGGTATGTATGTCAATACACTGACCGGCTTGTGCCGGCCGGAGGAATTACAGCGTCTTTTTGGCAGGGCCACCCAACTGGCGAAGGAATGTGGTGTCAAGGTAGATGCGGCGATGATCAGCGATGTGCCCGGTTATACCTGGGGGACGGTGACGGCGATGGCGCAGGCGGGGATTAAATATTTTTCTGCTGCTCCTAACTATTTTGATCGCATCGGGGATATCCTGGTACAATGGGAGGACAAACCGTTCTATTGGGTCTCGCCATCGGGGAAAGAAAAACTGCTGGTCTGGATCCCATACCGGGGATATGCTTTGTCGCATGGTCTGCCGGGACTGTCCGAAAGTTTTGCGGCTGACTATATGAATCAGATGACAAAGGTCAATTATCCTTATGACATCACATATGTCCGGTGGAGCGGTCATGGTGACAATGCAGAACCGGAGATCTCTATCAGCGATTTTGTCAAAGACTTCAGCACGAAATATGTCTGGCCCAAGTTCGTCATCTCGTCTACCAGCACGGCCTTCAGTGCTTTCGAAAAGCGATATGGGGACCGGCTCCCGTCTGTAAAAGGTGACTGGACCGGTTACTGGGAAGACGGGGCGGCTTCTTCTGCGGTGGAAACGGCCTTGAACAGGGCCAGCTCTTCCCGGCTGAGCCAGGCAGAGGCCTTGTATTCGATACTACGGCCGGAGAGTTTCCCGGTGGATAGCTTCCGGAAGGCCTGGCAACAGGTGATACTTTATTCGGAGCATACCTGGGGGGCGTATTGCAGCGTGACGGATCCGCTGAGTCAAATAACCAGGGAGCAGTGGGAAATTAAAAAATCATATGCCGACACGGCGCACCGGCTTTCGGTGGAATTGCTGAACAGCGCAATGGCCCCGGGTTCCGGTTCATCCATCGATGTATATAATACCAATTCCTGGCTGCGGACTGGTCTTATCCTGCTTTCTGCATCCCAATCTGCTGCCGGGGATATGGTAAAAGACGCCCATGGCACGATTATTCCATCGCAACGGCTTTCCACCGGTGAGCTGGCTTTTGTGGCAAAGGATATTCCGCCTTTTGCTGCGAAGCGATACAGCCTCGGGAAAGGTAAGGCGGCGTCTGGCGGTGGGGTCGGGGTTACCAATAATAGTTTGGACAATGGCATCATAAGGGTCTCGCTCGACGAAAAGACGGGTGCGATAAAAAGCCTGCGCAATCACACCATCGACAACAATTTCGCAGACTCCGCTTCGGGGGATAATCTCAACGACTATCTATTTCTGCATGGGAATAAGCTGGCTGATCTCCAGCGCAATGGTCCGGTAAAGATCACTGTCAAAGAAAGAGGGCCTGTGCTGGCTACCTTATCCGTTGTATCGGATGCGCCGGGTTGTAATAGTCTGACCCGTGAGGTTCGGCTGGTCAATGGCTTTGACTATGTCGACATGACCAACATTTTAGATAAGAAACCTGCCGAGCTGAATCCCCATCCGGGCGACTATGCCTGGGCTAATGTCGGAGGGAAAGAAAGTGTCAATTTTGGTTTCCCCTTTCATGTCACCGACGGCGCGATGAAGCTGGATATCCCTATGGCCATCATGCGGCCTGAAACAGACCAGATCCCCAGCGCCTGTAGGAACTGGCTGGAGGTCGGCGACTGGGCGGATGTCTCCAATCCTTCTCTGGGCATTACCTGGGCCAGCCTGGATGCGCCATTGGTGGAAGTTGGCGGTATTACGGCCACCATGCTGGGTGGTCAGACCAATCCTGCTGTATGGCGGAAAAAGATAGAACCTACACAGAAATTATATTCCTGGGCGATCAACAATCACTGGGAGACCAACTACAGGGCCTACCAGGACGGTATCATTACATTCCGTTATGCAATGCGGCCGCATAAGACGTTGGACCAGGTGGCCGCCATGCAGTTCTCGACGGGGCTGGCTCAGCCGCTGGTCGTCGCTGCTGCTTCGGGAGAAGCTGTTGCTACCCCCCGGTTGCAGCTGAGTTCCGGAAAGCTGATCGTGCAGGTGCTGAAACCGAGTGATGACGGCAAGGCCTGGATGGTGAGCCTGTTCAACCCATCGGCTGAATCACAGACTACCGGCCTGCAGTGGTCGACTCCGGTGAAAGGGATGAGCTATAGCAATACGGGTGAGGAAGCGCTGGCGCCGGTGAGTGGGGATATCGTCGTTGCTTCGCAGGATGTGGTGACGATCCGCGTGGAAAAATAAGTATCTTGTCGGTATGGACACAAGACAAGCTTATAATGATTGGGCGGCGCAGTACGACACCAATCTGAACAGGACGCGGGACCTGGAAGCCCGGTCATTACGTGTTACGCTGAAAGACCTTCCATTTGAGACCTGTTTGGAGATCGGCTGTGGCACCGGCAAGAATACGGTCTGGCTTATCGAAAAGGCCGGACAGATCACGGCCGTCGATCTGTCCGAAGAAATGCTGGCCAAAGCCAGGGCGAAGATCACGGCTCCCTCCGTCACTTTTGTACAGGCAGACATTACTGCCGACTGGACTTTCCGCGACAAATTATATGACCTGGTCACCTTCAGCCTGGTGCTGGAACATATTGCTGATCTGAGCGCCATCTTCAGCAAGGTCGCGGCTTCGTTGAAAGCGGGTGGATATGTATACATTGGGGAGCTACATCCCTACAAACAATACGCCGGTTCCAAAGCACGGTTCGAAACACCCGCCGGCACACAGGTCGTGGACTGTTTTAATCATCAGGTGTCGGACTTTACCGAACTCCCGCGGCAGTTTGGATTGGTGCCGGTACTTGTAAATGAGTATTTTGATGAAGATGACCGAAGTGGTGTGCCGAGGATCTTAACGGTGGTCTTACAAAAAACAGCCTGAAAAATTTTATTTGGAATGATCGTTCCGCATTTGGAGCTTTTTTTGTATCTTTAGGGTATTATGGCAAGGAAAAAAGAATTTGACGAGAAGGCCCTGCTGGACAAGGCAGTAAACCTGTTCTGGCGAAAAGGCTATCATGCGACGTCCGCGCAGGACCTGGTGGATGAGCTTGGCATCAGCCGTTCGAGTCTTTATGATACCTATACGGACAAAAGGAACCTGTTCAAGGAATCGCTGAAGCTTTATCAGCAGTGTAATACCAATGCCCTTATCACTTTAGCCGATCGCTCACGGGATGCTGAACAGACCATCAAGGATATCTTCCACAACATCATAAAGGAAAGTACGGAAGACGAAATAGCAAGGGGTTGTTTTATAGTCAACACTGTCGTCGAACTCTCCGGTCAGGATAAAGAGATCGGTGACTTTGTCAACCAGAACATCAAAACCATGGAGGATGCATTGACCCGGCTTGTCAAAAAAGGCCAGACAGATGGACAGTTCTCTACAAGAAGTACTGCCCGGGCTTTTGCAAGATTTCTGTTCAGCAGTATCAGCGGCCTTCGGGTTACGGCCCGGTCCGGCAGCGACAAAAAAGTGCTGAGCGATATCGTCGACGTGACGCTGGCGGCGCTGAAATAGATTATGCCTCCTCAATTGTCTTTAGATCTAATTTCACCATTTTCATCATCGCCTGCATTACGCGGGTGGCCCTTGCTGTATCCTTATCCTGAATCAGCTCCAAAAGCCTTCTTGGAACGACCTGCCAGGATAAGCCATACTTGTCTTTTAACCAGCCGCACGCACTCGGCTGCCCGCCTTCCAGCAACTTGTCCCAATAGTAATCGACTTCGTCCTGGGTGCCGCAATCGATAACAAAACTGACGGCTTCCGTGAATTTGAAATTGGGTCCGCCATTCAGCGCGGAGAAATCGACCCCGTCGAGCACAAAGTCGACGACCAGTACCGTGCCGGGGGCGTCGAAATTGGCTGCGTTGTTACGGGTGATGCTCTTGATCTTCGAATTTTTAAAAACAGATACGTAAAAATTTGCTGCTTCTTCTGCCTGTTGGTCGAACCATAACATGGAATGGATCTTTTGCATAAAATTCAGTTTTTGTGTTAATGAAATTTGATACAGCAAACCTAGCGACTAAACTTCGTTTTTAGCTGGTGTAAAAGCGACATTCTGAAGGGCCGATCGCGACAATTATTTACGTCTACACAGTTGCCGGTATCGTCGATACAACCCTTTTATCTTATGAACTTGTATGTAGCTTCATGGTATGAAAATAGCCCGCCTCCTGCATATTGCGATGTTTTTCCCCGCCGCCATCGGTTTGGTTATGGTCATCCGGAGAAGCCTGGTCCTTACAGGAGTGACTGGCTCTTTGAATCCTCCTGCCAACTCGCCATTCAGCGCAGGCAATATTCCCGGTAGTCCTCCCTTTGATGCCGGATTCGCCCAATACCCTTTTATCACCTTTCTGCATATCCTGCCCGGCGCCCTGTTCATGATCCTCGGCCCCCTGCTGTTCCTGCCTGGCATCCGGGCCAGGTATCCGCGATCCCACCGCCGCGGCGAGCGGGTAGTCATCGGCTGCGGGTATATCATCGGTCTGTCCGCCCTTATCTTACCGTTTATGCTGAAACCCATCGGGGGTTTGAACGAAGCTGCCGCCACCAGTTTCTTTGCGATCTGGTTCCTGTTCACACTGACGATGGCTTTGCGATCCGGTGATGCCGCCCTGCATCATGAATGGATGATCCGGATGTTTAGCATCGGGCTTGCTATCGGTACTATCCGGCCTATCATCGTCCTGTTCTTTATCTTTTCCGGCCTACCGCCGCAGGTCTTTTTTGGAAC